>Ga0265297_10004646_pt1 | contig 22087 bp, 19 predicted proteins | sample Munlanlwell13791_FD_192502 | JGI IMG/M metagenome (GOLD analysis project Ga0265297, IMG submission 192502) | Leachate microbial communities from a municipal landfill in Southern Ontario, Canada - Leachate well 137-91 | ecosystem: Engineered > Solid waste > Landfill > Unclassified | place... | reverse complement strand
GACCAAGAAGCACGATTCTATCGTCGGCATCGACGGCGCCATTATCACTAATCCGAAGGTTTGGGAGGCGAGCGGCCATCTGAAGAGCTTTGTCGATCCTTTGGCTGAATGCAAGAAATGCCATCATCGTTTCAAAGCTGATGATTTGCCGAGCGATCAGCCGGCTGGCATCTGTCCGGATTGCGGCGGCGAATTGACTGAACCGAAATCATTCAATATCTTGGTGCCGACCGAGTTGGGCGTGATTGAGGGCGAGAAAAGCCGGGCTTATCTGCGGGGCGAGGCCTGCCAGACGATTTATTTGAATTACAAGAATGTTTTGAGTTCAACACGTTTGAAAATTCCTTTCGGCATCTGCCAGATCGGCAAGGCCTTTCGCAATGAAGTGACGCCGGGCAATTTCTTGTTTCGCCAGCGGGAATTCGAGCAATGGGACTTGCAATGGTTTTGCCAGCCGAGCGAGATGGACAAATGGTTCGAGTATTGGAAGGGTGAACGTTTGGCCTGGTATCAGAGCATATTTACTCGGCCGGAGAATTTGGGTTTTTATCAGCATGAAAAGTTGGCTCATTACGCCAAGAAGGCGTTTGATATCGAGTACCAAGCTTCGCCGATCGGCAAAGAAATGGAAGGCATCCATTGGCGCGGGGATTGGGATTTATCCGGCCATGCGAAGTTTTCCGGCCAGGATTTGAGTTATACTGATCCGGAGACCAAAGAGAATTTCATCCCGCAGATCGTCGAGACCTCCGGCGGCGTCGATCGCGCTTTTCTTTTCTTATTGCTGGACGCTTATGACGAAGAAGAAGTCGCGCCCGGCGATGTCCGCGTTGTTTTAAGATTGGCGCCGAAAGTGGCGCCGATCAAAGCGGCGGTTTTCCCGCTAATGAAGAATAAGCCGGAATTGGTGGCGAAAGCGCGGGAAGTTTTTAGCGGCTTGAAGGAAGAATTCAAATGCGAGTTTGATGATAATGGCAATGTCGGCAAACGTTATCGCCGGCAAGACGAAATCGGCACGCCTTTCTGCGTGACGGTCGATTTCGAATCATTGGATGATCAGGCCGTTACCGTCCGCGATCGCGACACTATGAAGCAGGAACGGGTGAAAATCGCGGAATTAAAGGACTGGCTGAAGGGGAAATTGAATTAAGAAACGAATGAGTATGTTTAAAAGACAAACGTTGAAAAACGGCATCCGGTTGATTACGGCGCCTTTGAAAGAAACGCAGACCGCCTCGCTTTTGGTCTTGGTCAAAGTCGGTTCGCGTCAAGAGGCGAAGCCGATCGAGGGCATCTCGCATTTTGTCGAGCATCTGATGTTCAAGGGCACGAAGCGTCGTCCGACGACTTTGGATCTGTCCAAAGAGCTTGACGGTATCGGCGCCGAATACAATGCTTTCACCGGCAAGGATGTCACCGGTTATTACATCAAAGCCGACGCCAAGCACTTGTCGCTGGCGATTGATATGCTGTCTGATATGCTGGGCGAGTCGCTTTTCCGCGCTGAGGAGATTGAAAAAGAAAAGGGCGTGATTGTCGAGGAGATTAATATGTATGAAGACAACCCCTTGATGCAGGTTGAGGGGATGCTGGAGGAAATGATTTTCGATGGCGGGGAGCTGAGCCATCAGATCGCCGGCAGCCGCGAGACGGTTAAGGCGGCGAGCCGTGAGAAGATCGTCAATTACAAGAAAAAATATTATGCCGGCGCCAATATTGTCATCGGCTTGGCTGGCAAGTTTAACGCGGATCAATTGAAGGAGCTGAAGGCCAAGTTTAAATTTAATCGGGGAGTAAAATCAAAAATAAAAAAATCAATCGTTAATCAAAAATCGCCTCGAGTCAGCTTGAAATACAAGGAGACCGAGCAAGTGCAAATGGCTTTGGGTTTGCCCGCTTTTTCTTATCATGATCCGCGGTCTTATGCCCTGCAATTATTAGCGGTCATTTTGGGCGGCAATATGAGTTCGCGTTTATTCATCAATGTCCGAGAGAAGAAGGGCCTGGCTTATTTTGTCCGCGCTTGGCCGAATTTATATGAAGATGCCGGCGCGCTAGTTATCCAAGCCGGCCTGGACAAGATACGGATTGAGGAGGCGATTGTTACGATTTTGGGCGAGCTTAACGGCCTCAAAGCCGGCGTGACGACCGAAGAATTGCGGCGGGCCAAGGATTTCATCGCCGGTAAGATGGCATTGGATTTGGAGGACTCCATGTCGATTGCCGAGTGGTATGCCAATTTGGAGCTGAGTGATCGGAAATTGGTGACTCCGCAAGAGAAGTTAAAGAAAATAATGGCTGTTAAGGAGTCCGATATAAAAAAAGTCGCTAATGATATTTTTGATTTGAATCGGGTTAATTTGGCAGTCATCGGCCCCTTCAAAGATGATAATAAATTTAAAAAGTTGCTGAAATAAATATGAGGATCGGCATTGATTGCCGAGCCGCCGGCGATCCCTCCGGCGTCGGCGTTTACATCAGGGGATTGCTCGGTAAATTATTGGAAATTGACAGGCATAATGACTATGTCCTGTTTTTTTTCGATGATGGCGCGGATCTTGAAGCGTATAGGTGGCCCAATGTCTCAATAATATTTTTGCCGGCTGAAAAAATTAAGAGATTCTTGCCGATCATCTATTCCCACTTTTGGCTGGCTTGGGTTTTTAGAAAAGAGCGATTGGACGTTTGCCTGTTTCCGGCCAATGTGATCCCTCTCGGTTATCGCGGCCGATCGGTTTTAACCGTGCATGATTTAGCGGTTTATAAATTCCCCGAATTGTTTCCGGAACAGAAGATCAATTTCGATCGCCGCGTCGTCGTGCCGGCAGCTTTGAAGAGGGCGGCGCAAATCATTGCCGTATCCGAGAACACTAGAAGGGATATTGTTGATTTATTCAAGATTTCGGTTGATAAAATCAAAGTCGTTTATGAGGGGACTGTCCAACCGTCCTCGGCTTTGCCTCGGCTCGATCAGCCGGTTGAGTCAAAGTATTTTTTATTCTTAGGCACGATCGAGCCGCGCAAGAATATCGGGCGGCTGATCGAAGCGTTCAAAAAGTTTGTTCAAGCGACTGATTGGCCGGGGGAGTTGATTTTAGCCGGCGGTCGGGGCTGGAAAAATCAGGCGATATTCGAGGCCTTGGGCGCTTGCAATGCTGATTTGGGCCGAGCAGCGGTCAAGCATCTCGGTTATGTTTCGGCTGAGGCCAGGGCTCGGCTTTATCACGGCGCTTTGGCTTTTGTTTTTCCGTCTTTATACGAGGGTTTCGGTTTGCCGGTGCTGGAGGCGATGGCGGCCGGCGCGCCGGTCATTGTTTCCGACAGATCATCTTTGCCGGAGGTGGCCGGCGAGGCGGCGATTACAATTGATCCGTTAGACGTCGCCGGCTTGGCTGCGGCGATGCGGCAGCTCGCTTTTGACGAAGAGTTGCGCCGCGATTTGTCGCAACGGGGACAAAAAAAATCCCGGGAGTTCACCTGGGAGAAATGCGCTCAAGAGACCTTGGCCGTCCTGGAGTCCGGTCGTTAGAAAGGCGGTCCCATTAGATTGATTTGGTTAAGCAGGATCAAGAAAAGGGCCATAATCGCCAATTGCATCGCAATGCCGGCTTTAAGCGGAAGATCATTTTTGATCCGATTAAGCCAGAGGTGGTGGACCCAGTTGTGGAAATCAAAGAACCATTTCAGATATCGGGATCTGGTCAAGACATAAAGAGCCACTAAGAGATCAGGAACAATGCTGCCGACAATAGCCCAGACGACGCCGTCGTCCTTGGCGAAGTAGAAATTTTTGATGGAGTAGAGCAGGAATAAGACCAAAATAATGTAATCGACTAGGCCATAGGCGGCCAGCGATTTGAATTTCTCCTCCTCGCTGATTTTCTTTTTTAAGAGCCCGAAAAATCTTTTGCCAAGCTCGTGATCGCCGTGAGGGATGATGTCCATCAGGAAATGCACCAGCACGCCCGCGGCAAAGGCGAGGTAGGGGTTGGGGAGTTCGGTGCCGATCAGCGCTCCGGCCGCGGCGTGGACGGTTATGAACATATGCTGTCATTATAGCAGATTTTGAAAATGAAAAAAAGAGCCATTACCGGCTCTATTTTTGTCGAGTACCAGAGGCCGGAGTTGAACCGGCGACCAAAGGCTTATGAGTCCTCTGCTCTACCACTGAGCTACTCTGGCGCGTTATTTGTTGACTGGCTCGGTTGTAAACCAGCCAATATCAAGTATTATAAGGCATTTTAAGGAATTTGTCAAAGGTCGGTTTTGGGGGCCTTGACAGGCAATCAGTTATGCTGTATAATTAAGATATCACTATGAAAAAAACCCTTATGCAGATCCGTCTGCATCGGGGGTTTTTTCTTTTTGGGCGATTGGCTGGGAAAACTTGTGGTAATGATCGTTAAGGAAAATAAGCTTAATGTTCTTGTTTCTTAAAAGAATGGAACATTTCTTTTCTGCCGGAGCCACGACAGCGGCCAGAGCTGAGTTTTGGCTTAAAAATTCCACCAGGCAGCCGAAATCGCCATCGCCGGTAATAAGAATGCAGCCGTCAAACATTTTGGTGTAATAATCGGAAACCGTCTTCAGGACTAATTCGGCGTCGCAGTTGCCTTTGACTGTGCCACTAACTGAGATGGTTTGTTTGAAGATCAAGATAAAGCCACACTCTTGTAGATACTCATAAAATTTCGTCCGGCTGGGCACGAGGCCGATAAATAGGTAAATATTAGTCGCTTGGAATTTTTGGCTCAGCCAGCCATGGAATTTTTTGTAATCGATGGCAAATCCCAGCTCCTGCGCGCTGCGGTAAAGATTATTGCCATCGATGTATATGTGTATTTTGGGCATGATGTAATTCTAACAAATTTTGGACGAAAATAAAAATCCCGAACTTAGCTTTAGCTAATGCAGGATATTTTATGTATTTATAAGTAGTATTATTGTATACTTTTCAATAAAATTCTATTACGGAATCAATTTAATGCTTACTTAATCTTCGGCGTCAATTTTGTCTAATGTTTATTTTTCATCTCGTTTAAGCTGCCAACGTCTTTTTTTAATAGCATCATTAAATATATTTCTAATCCTACCAAAATCGCCAGTAACTAAACGCGTATCTGGATTTTTTTTCTCTGTTTTTAAAAGCGAATCTAAATCGCTGTGCAGCTCTGCAAATTCTTCACTGCTAGAAATATTATCAATTTTATGTAGCAAACCCTCTAATGTAATTCCTTTTTCTTGTTCTTTGTTAGTTATTATGTCGCTATCGGTTTCTCTAATTAAGCCCATTTCAGCCACGGTAATTTTTCTCGCATAATTAAAATTTTCAAAATCGAAGGTTCCATCAGGTAAATGCACATTTCCTCCGGTAGGGTGAAGTCGTTTCCATTCTCTTTTCCTATTTCTTTCATCTTCTTCCATTCTAATATCAAGCTGTGTTTTAAACGGGGCGGTATCAAAAGTTTCTATATCAAAATCTTCCCCTAAACCAAATTCATTTCTGCCTATTCGATATTTTGTTCTATACTTAGCACCCTCATTTGTCTTTGTTTCTTCTACGATTTTATTGGTTTCTAAATCCTCTTCATTAATTGGCGTTGTCATACCTCCCGTTCTTTCCATGTTAATTTTTCTCATATGTTTAGTATTATTTATAATGTAACTTATCTGCTTTGAATTATATCATTTACCGCCCTTTTCTGTAAAAAATCCCAAACTTGTTCTGCATAAGCCCTTTTTTGCTCTGGCGAAGCATTCTTTATATAAGGCACCCTGTCGCCAAAGTTTCCATTTAGAACCATCGGAAGAAAAGCCACAAAATCCTCATGATTAGGATGCAATCTTAAAATTTCACCGATGACTTTTTTATCGTCTTCCGTCTGTAAATCTTCTTTTTCAATAAAATCCTCAACCCCGTCGTTGAAATTATCGAGGAGTTTATTCTTTTCGTATATTTCTGTTTCAATCTGGTGCACGGCTTCAGACGCTTCTTGATCAACAACAATTCCAGTAGTCTCAAATTCTTTATTGCCATTTAAAGCTGCAGCGACGTTTTCTAGATATTGCCTGCTAATTCCCTCCTTGGCTGGCATAGCGATAAAATGCGAAAAAGTCGTGTTGACTCCATCGAACATATCATTATCTCGGGGTGTATATTCACCTAATCGGCATTCAGCAGTTGCAACTATTCCTTTATACCCCTTAAGTGCGAACTTGGGAAAAGTAAAAAATAAGTTATTGTTTGCATCAAAATAAACAAGAGTATCCGGTGACTGCTCAATAACTATAAACGCATGTCCAGGAGCTGACACGGCAACATGATCAATCCCGTGTTCTTGTAAAAAAGTCGACGCTATTAATGCTCTGCCAGCGCATTCAATCCTGCCCTGCCGCATCGATTTTATTAAAACCCCATCTTTTGGTGCATTCGGATCAATTTGTTCTTCATCTGAATCTCTTTTTAATACCTTGAAAAGTTCATGGGGCAAAGTTTGCGGTTCAATATTTTTAAGTTTTTTTTCAATTTGTTGATATAGAGGCAATGATTGTACCGCTCTTTTTAATTTATTTTCAAAATTATCGAGATTGCCATCTTGGCCAATTTCGAGAGTATCTAAAATAGTTATTTCAGCTTGTTTTCTTTCCTCAGGTGAAATCTCTTTTTGCTCAACTGATTTTGCATCTTCTTGATTAGTAGTATCAGGAAGTTTTTGTTGATCATTTTCAATTTTATTCGCATGATTTTCTGAGGGGTTTATCATAAGTTTGAAAATTTTATTGTCTAAATTTATTATTGCTGTTTATCCGCTTTTGCCGCCTCTCCTTCTAAAATCGTTTTTTGTTCGCTTAATAAATGAAATTGGTATTGAGGGTATGTTTTCTGCAATGGCCCCTTAAGATCGGAAAAAACGTCATTAATAAAAACATGTTTAATGCCATTATCCTGAATCTTCTCTTTATACCCAGATGTTAAAACTGCTAAGCCATCCTTATAAGCAGTACCGCCGCCGGTTCCTAAAGCTGAAGCTAATCCGGCTTTAATATCTGCCGGTACTTCAAACGGGGCAGTATAAAAATCATGCCCTTTGCTGATACCGTTATCAAGCAAATTCAATAACTGATTGAGTTGCTGAGATTTTGCTACTCCGTGAGCATCATAATTAATTCCTATTGTTCCATCAACCGTTTGAAATATTTCATCATTTTCAGGATTAATCCCTTGACCGACCATAAACATCTCATCCCTAAGTGTCATCCGTTTTTTTAATCCTATATCATTATATTTTTGTTTTATATCCTCTACCAATCTAGCTTTTTGCTCATCAGGCGATAATATTTCTGCGTCTGTCGCTTCTATTGAGGGTTGTTCAACTGGTTGAACTGGCAAGCCCAATTCTGCTCTAACTTCGTTAGCCCGATTAACTGAATTAATCTCATCCTCCTGAGCCATTCTTTTTGTTTCTTGTCTTGCTTTTTGAGCGAGTAAAACTGCCTCTTCCGATTCTTCTTCTTTATCTTTTTCCGGATTTAATTTAGCTTCAATGGCTGTCCGAAAAGAATCGGGTAGCCCTTTCATGATTTCTTCGCTCGATTCTCCACTCTGAATACGACCGACATATTCCTCAACTTTTGCGGCGCCACCAGTTAATTTTTGTTCTGGATTGATCATAGTTTAATAGTAATTTTGCATCTAAATTTTAACATTTTCAACTCGCAAAGTAAAGCTAATATAATGCAAGCTAAATAAAAAATACCACGGCGGACCGCGGTATTTTTGTGGCTAAATCGCTGAGGCATCTTAGTCATTTGACTTAGCATAAGAATGTTGCGGGGGTTGGATTCGAACCAACGACCTCTTGGTTATGAGCCAAGCGAGCTGCCGGACTGCTCTACCCCGCGATAATTTAATTGTCGTATTTTCGTCCGAGAGTCATGATGGGTGCCCGAGGAGAGACTCGAACTCTCACATATTGCTATACACGATTTTGAGTCGTGCGCGTCTACCAGTTCCGCCACTCGGGCAATTTACTTAGTTTATTTTATACCAAAAAAAATATTTTGTCAAGCTGATAGTTTCGTGCTATAATAAAGTCATTATGGGACGAGTCATATCGATTGTGAATCAAAAGGGCGGGGTCGGCAAAACCACCACCTCGATTAATCTGGCCGCTTACTTGTCTAAACTGGGCAAGTCGGTTTTATTAGTCGATCTTGATCCGCAGTCCAACGCCACTTCCGGCCTGGGCATTTCTAAGAATCTGGCCAGCGGCGTTTATGAGGTTTTGACCGGCCCGCAGACCTTTCGTGATATTGCCGTGGCGACCAACCATCCCAATTGCCATTTGGCGCCTTCGACGTCTTCTTTGGCCGGCGCCAATGTGGAATTCGTCAATCTGGAACGCCGCGAATTCCGTTTGTATGATAATTTATTGGAAGTCAAGAATGATTTTGATTATATCCTGATTGATAATCCGCCCTCGCTCGGCTTGCTGACCTTAAACGGCTTGACGGCCGCCGATCAGATCATGATTCCCGTCCAAGCTGAATATTTCGCTTTGGAAGGCCTGACGCAGCTAGTGGAGACGATTAATCTGATCAAAGATAATTTAAAGCCGGAATTGGATATCTTGGGCGTAGTGCTGACGATGTATGACAGCCGCAATCGGCTGGCGAATGACGTTTTGCGCGAACTGTATAATTATTTTCCTAACAAGATTTTCCGTTCAGTCATACCGCGCAGCGTGCGTTTGTCGGAGGCGCCCAGCCACGGCAAGTCGATCCTGCATTATGATCCGTTGTCCAAGGGCGCGAAGGCCTATGAGCGTTTGGCGCGCGAATTCATTTATTTAACGGAGGGATAAAAAAAGAAATTTTTAATTTTCAGTATTTAAATATTGAATTAGACATTAGGATTTTAAATTTTTAATTAGGCATTGGAAATTGGAAATTTGAAATTAATTATATTAATATATGGCATTTCGTCCTACCGGCCTCGGCCGGGGTTTGAATTCTCTGATTCCTTCCAGAAAACCGGCTGCTGATTTCGTCGTTGATCCCCAGCTGCATGAAGCGATGGAAACCAATGATCGGGTCAGCCAGTTGCCGGTCAATAATATTTCCCCCAACCCGCATCAGCCGCGGCAAGTTTTTGACGATGAGGCCATGGGCGAATTAGCCGAATCGATCAAAGAGCACGGCGTCATCCAGCCGATCATTGTGACGAAAAAGGGCGTTGACGCTTATGAGCTGATTGCCGGCGAACGGCGTTTGCGGGCGGCTAAACGGGCCGGCTTGCCGACGATTCCCGCGATTATCCGCGAGTTGAGCGAACAGCATAAGATGGAATTCGCCTTGATCGAGAATCTTCAGCGCGAAGATCTTAACGCTTTGGAAGTCGCCTTGGCTTATCAGAAATTGGAGGATGAATTCAATCTGAATCATCAGGAATTGTCCAATAAGGTCGGCAAAAGCGTTTCTGTCATCATTAATTTTCTGCGGCTGCTTAATCTGCGCGACGAAGTCAAGCAGGCGATACTGGACGGCAAGCTGACCGAGGGGCACGCCAGGACCTTGACCGCCTTGCCGTATGAAGACCAGTTAACCGGCCTGGAAAATATCATTAATCGCAAAATGACTGTCCGCGAGGCGGAAAAAGCGACGAAAAATATCGTGATCGAAAAACATATCCGCAATGTCAAATACGATCCGGAATTGAGGGCGATGGAGGAACGGGTGGCCGCCGCTTTAGGCACAAAAGTCGATATCCGCCGCCATGGCGGCACCGGCCAAATCACCATCAAGTTTTTTTCCAACGAGGAGTTGCGGTCGATTGTCCGTAAAATCTCTTGATCATATCTTGATTTAAAATCCTCAGCCGAATGGTTGAGGATTTTTTTGTCGTTTACTTCTTGATTTTATTCAGGGCATTCCTGATCTTGCTCCGAGCCATGGAGGTTTTGACCAGTTCCAGCCAATCGGGATTTGGGGTCTTGCGGTTTTTGTCGGTGATGATCTCGACGATATCGCCGGATTTCAGCTGATAACCGAGATTAACCAGTTGCTCGTTGACTCGGGCGCCGACGCATTTGTCGCCGAGCGAGCTATGGACATGGTAGGCGAAATCGATCGGCGTGGCGTCTTCCGGCAACTCGATGACATCGCCTTGGGGCGTAAAGACGTAAATGCGGTTTTGAAAGACATCCAGTTTGACCGTCTGCAGGAATTGGTCGTTGTCTTTGATCTGCTTCTGCCATTTGACCAGTTCATTGAGCCATTTCAAGCTTTGATTTTTTTTCTTGCCCTGGCTGGCTTCCTTGTAGCTCCAATGGGCGGCAATGCCGTATTCCGCTTGCTCATGCATGGCTTTGGTTCGGAGTTGGAATTCCACGATTTCGCCGTCGTCGGTGAAAACCGTCGTGTGCAGCGATTGGTAGCCGTTGGGTTTGGGATTGGCGATATAATCCTTGATGCGGCCCGGCATCGGCCGGTACATGCTGTGCAAAATGCCCAAGGCGCCGTAGCAGTCGGCGATGGTCGGCACGATCAGGCGCAGGGCGATCAGATCATAGATTTTATTCAAGTCGCGGTTGATGTGCGGGCGCAAGAGTTTTTTGTATAAGCTGTAGAGGTGCTTGGTGCGGCCCTGGATGGAGATTTCGTCGATCTTGATATTTTCCGCCGCCAGCCGCCGACTGACCTTCTCTTTGATTTCTTTCAGGTACCGTTCCTTGGCCTTGTATTCGCGAGGGATGATTTTAGTGATCCATTTGTAGTCATCGGGATAGACGTATTTGAAAGCCAGGTCTTCCAGCTCGCCCTTGATCTGGCCGATGGCTAAGCGGTCGGCGATTGGCGCGTAAATTTCCAATGTCTCTTGGGCGATGCGGAATTGCTTGTCCGGCGGCAGGGCGTCGAGGGTCTTTAAGTTATGCAGGCGATCGGCGAATTTGATCAGGATGACGCGGATATCGTCGCTCATGGCTACGAACATTTTGCGCAGATTCTCCGCATAGCGTTCCATGCCGCGGTATTTGAGCTTGCCCAGCTTGGTGATGCCCTCGACCAATTTGGCGATTTCGGGGCCGAAGTTTTTCTTGATGTCTTCCAGCGTTGAGGCGGTGTCTTCCGGCACATCGTGCAGCAGGCCGGCGATAATAGTCGGCAGATCTAATTTCATTTCGGCCAGTTTTTGCGCCGTAGCCAAGGGGTGGCTGATGTAGGGTTCGCCGGAAACGCGCTTTTGTCCGTTATGGGCGGCGGCGGCAAAGTCGTAGGCCAAAATCAACATATCCAAATCACCGCCAATCTGGCTGTCTTTGGCGGTTAAAAGCAACTTCTCGAATTCTTTCTGGGGATTGGCTTCCATAAGGGTATGGGTATTATAGCAAAACCGGCGGAAAAGCGACAAGGCAGCTCGCCAGTCGGCGGAAGTTATCTACAGACGGATATTTTTTTATTTTTGTGCTATAATATAGAGGTAAGAAATATCTTAATATCTTAATATCTTAATATCTAAATTATTTTAAAATTAATCGAACCTTGTGCCCGTCAAAAAAACATTGCCTCAATCAGCGCCGGCCGGCCGATTGAAGAAAAATCCGGTTATGCCGATGGCGTCTTTGCCGCCGCAACCCTTGCAAGTGATGGCCCCGGTCGCCGTTAAAACCGAGAATAAGCTCGCCCTCGGCGTTTTAATGATTTGTTGCGTCGCGTTGTTAGGGACTTTCGGCGCCAGCATTATGGCGGGATTATCATCATCACTCAATAAAACAGCGTTAGCGGTTCCGACTATTAGTAATGTTGTTTTAGCTGATTTTAATAATTGCCAAAGCTCGTCTTGCGCTTGGCCGTTAATGGCATCATCAACTGTTGCTTGGACCGTTACTTGGGATATTTCCAACAGTAAGAATTATCCTAGCGGCTTGAAGTATAAAGTCGGTACTTATGATGGTTCTAATTGGGTCGATTACGATATTTATTTAGCTGGTACCAAAAAAGCCGATTTTGTTCCAGAAACAGCCGGCGGGCCTTATTATTTCCGAGTCGCCCTGGTTTATGCCGGTGATGATAAAACTACTGCCGATAAAGAAGTTGTTGGGCAAGATTATAAAGTCAATGGTGTCTCTGTAGCGGCTACCAGTTCCAAGATGTTTGAGATTAAGATTGTTGATTTCCATCCGGCTGATAAGGATAAGAAGGATTTTATTATTACTCATGATGAATTAAACGCTTATGCCTCCAGCACGCCGACACCGACTGCTACGCAAATTGGCCGTGCCGTCACTTTCTATAATGCCGGCGGTTATATTCGCCAATTGGGGACGTCGGACGGTTTTGCGCCGATATTGACTTCCACCACTTTATATCCTGCCGCCGCCGCCTTTATCCCTAGAGATAATTGTTCGCCTCAATGCATAGATACTGATAACGGTGTAGATTATTTTACGGCTGGTTCCATTACTACTAATGATACACAAAGTTCTGGCCATATATTTGACCGATGTCTTGTGCAGTTATTGGGCAATAGGTATATGCAAGTAGTACCTAATGGCAATTGTGGTCCAGAAGACGGCAATTGTTATATTGAGGAAGTATATTGTAATTGTGGTGTTTATCATGGTTATACGTATAGTTATGCTTTCTGTCCCAATGGCTGTAATAATGGCGCATGCGTTGAGTAATCAATAATTTATAAATTCTAGAAAAATCCCTCAACCGATCGGCTGAGGGATTTTTAGGTTGTGGATAACTCAGTTGACAAGAAATTAATCTATATATACAATGTATATATAACGTATACAAACTATGACTACCATCATAAACTTCAAAACCGAGCCGAAAGTCAAAGCGCAGGCGCAAAAGCTGGCGGCGCAGATGGGTTTGGATTTAAGCGATGTGTTGAATGTCGCTTTGCGCAATTTCGTCAAAAATAAGATCGTTTACATTAATTTTGGCGCTGAGGCCGAGCCGAGCGACTGGCTGGTTAAAACTGTGGCTTCCGGCGAAAAAGAAATTAAAACCAATAAGATTTCTCCGGCTTTTAAAGATGCCAAATCGGCGATAAAATGGCTAAAATCCTAGCTTATGGAAATCAGATTTGCCAAGCAGTTTAAAAAGCATTATCAAAAGTCGCCGCCGGCTATCCGCCAAGCGTTCGATGGACGATTGGAGCTGTTTATGGCTGATCCGAATAATTTCAGTTTGAAAAATCATCCGCTTAAAGGCGATCTGTTCGGCAAATTCACGATCAATGTCACCGGCGATTGGCGCGCGGTTTATACTGTGGCTGATGGAGTCATAATTTTCGTAGCATTGGGGACGCATAGTCAGCTGTACGGTTAAGATTTAAACTCAAATCCCTCAGCCGATCGGTTGAGGGATTTTTTTGTTACGTAGCTTGCTACGTACATTGCTACGTAGCCCGCCTCCGTCCGCCAGCTGGCGGGCTATGGCGAGGCAAGCACTTATTTTAGTTTCTGCGGATTGTGGTTGGGGCAATTCTTGTCCGAACAGCGTTCGGGAATCGTCTTGGTGCCTTCCATCATTAGTTTGCCGCAGAGCGGACAAAGGCGGCCGGTGGGTTTGGTCTTGATGATGTTTTTGCATTTGGGGTAATTGCTGCAGCCATAGAAAATCCCGTAGCGGCCGCGTTTCTCGACCATGGTGCCTGCTTTGCACTCCGTGCATTGGACGCCGGTATCGGCGGCTTTGGCGCGTTCGGCTTCGGCGGCCTCGTCTTTTTTGACGTATTTGCACTTGGGATAATTATTGCAGGCGATGAACTTGCCGAATTTGCCTTCGCGTTCGACCAGTTTGCCGGTCTTGCAGTCTGGGCAGGGTTCGCCGGTCTCTTTCGGCGCGGCCAGCACCTTGCCCTCGATCGTCATAGCGCCGCTGCAATCGGGATAGCGCGAACAAGAATAGAATTTGCCGCCGCGGCTGAGCTTGATGATCATCGGCGAGCCGCAATCCGGGCATTTGATGCCGGCCGGCGCGTCGCCGAGATTGGAGATTTTTTCAATATCTTTTTTAGCTTTAATTTCCTTGGCGAAGGGGCCGTAAAAGTCAGTCAGCAGCTTGAGATAGGTCAGTTTGCCTTTGGCGATTTCATCCAGTTCGTCTTCCAGTTCCGCAGTGTAGGTATCGGAAATGTAGCCGCTGAAATATTTTTCTAAGAAATCGGCGACAACCTCGCCCGTGTCCGTCGATTTGAGCGATTTTTGCTCTTTTTCCACGTAGCCGCGCGCCAGAATCGTGTTAATGATCGAAGCATAGGTGGACGGCCGGCCGATGCCGCGTTTTTCCAATTCCTTGACCAGTCCGGCTTCGCTGTAACGATGCGGCGGTTCGGTCTGCTTTTCAGTGTTGGTAATTTCGAGCAGTTTTAATTTTTCGCCCTTCTCCACCTTGGGCAATTCGGTTTCCTCACCGCGCGATTTCTGATCGGCCGCCAGCCAGCCGTCAAAAACAATCCGCATGCCGTCAGCAATGAAGTCCGGCACTCCCTCCCCCTCTTGATCTCCCCCTCGGGCAGGGGGAGAAATCCTCGCCGTCACCCGGGTTTTAAGCATTTTGGCATCGGCCATCTGCGAGGCCATAGTACGGTTCCAGATTAATTGATAGAGTTTATGCTCTTGAGGCGTCGCGCCGGCTTCCAGTTTTGAGAAATGAGTGGGGCGGATGGCTTCGTGGGCTTCTTGGGCATTCTTGCTTTTGGTTAAAAACTTTTGCGGCTTGGCGTAATTTTTGCCGAATTTTTCGATAATCAGTTCATTGGCTTCTTTCATGGCCTGGGCGGAGAGATTAGTTGAGTCGGTACGCATGTAAGTGATGTGGCCGGCTTCGTAAAGTTTTTGCGCCAAGCGCATGGTTTGCGACGGCGAGTAGCCCAGACGCGTGGAAGACGCTTGTTGCAAGGTCGAAGTATGGAAGGGCGCCTTAGCCCGGCGGATCGCTTCGCTTTCTTCGACTGAAGCGGCGTGCCAGTCGGCGGTTTTAGCTCGAGCGACAATCTGTTCAGCCAAGCCGGCATCTTTGATTTCCTGCGCGCAGCGGAAACTGATCCGTTCCGACTGCGGGGTTTCCATCTCCGCTTCGATGACAAAATATTTTTCCGGAACGAAGGCGCGGATTTCTTTTTCGCGTTCCACGATAATCCTGAGAGCCGGGGATTGGACGCGGCCGGCCGACAAGCCGTAGCGCAATTTTTTCCAGAGCAAACCGCTTAAGTCATAACCGAACAGGCGATCCAAAACCCGCCGCGCTTCCTGCGCTTCTTTCAGATTCTCATCGATCGGCCGCGGATGCTTCATCGCTTCTTGCACGGCTTCCTTGGTGATTTCGTGGAAGACGACGCGTTGCGGGTGTTTCAAGCCGATGGCTTCTTTGATATGCCAAGCGATCGCTTCGCCTTCACGGTCCGGATCGGTGGCGAGCAGGACTTCCTCGGCATTTTTTGACAACGCCTTGAGTTCGGCGACGACTTTTTCTTTGCCCGGCGAAACCTCGTAATGCGGCACGAAACCCGCCGGAATATCGATGGCGTTCTTGTTGGATTTCGGCAAATCGCGGATATGGCCGATTGACGCCTTGACCGTGTATTCGTTATCCAGGTATTTGGAGATGGTCTTGGCCTTGGCGGGGGACTCGACGATCAGGAGTTTTTTGGACATAGATAGTTATGAATTACCTGCCCGCATTGCTACGCAAAGCGTTGCAGGCGGGTGAAGTGTGAATCAAGAATTATGAATGTTGAATCATGAATTATGAATCATGGTTTAAATTTAGTTGTCATCTCGACCGTAGCCGTAATCGGCGGAGTGGAGAGATCTCTTTTATTTATTGGAATTAATTATTGCAATTGAAAGGGATTCCTCCATTTCGCTTCGCTACAGTCGGAATGACAACAACACATCGTAGTCGTATTGGAAAACCCCTTATAATCTCATGTATTTCCCCCCGTCGATGCTTTTAACCAAACCCTTCAATTCCATCATCATCAGCTTGCCGGAGAGGATATAAATCTTAGTATTGGTAATTTCCGCCAATTTGTCAAGGTGGACCGGTTCGAAGGAGAGTTGGTCCAGGATGTTTTTCTCTTCCTCATCGGCCGAAGCTAAAATTTCATTTTTGCTTAATTTAAGCGTTTCCAGGCAGAGCCAGTCGGCGATTATGTCATTGGCTTCAGTCACCGGTTTGGCGCCTCGCTTGATCAGATTATTGGCGCCGGCGGAGTAGGGCGAGAAGATGCTGTCCGGCACGGCGAAAAGGTCGCGATTCTGCTCGATGGCGTAATTGGCGGTAATCAGCGAGCCGGAGCTTTCGCCGGCTTCAATGATCAGAGTGCCGCGGGACAGGCCGGAAATAATTCGGTTGCGTTGCGGGAAGGTCTGCCGGTTGGCCTCGGTGCCCAAGCCGTATTCCGACAGCAGACAGCCGCTGTTTTCAAGAATTTTTTCGGCTAACTTGAGGTTGGTCCGAGGGCCGATGTGCTGCCAATCCAAATCCGAACCCAGGACGGCGGCTGTCAGTCCGCCCGCCGCCAGTGCGGCGGCGTGGGCGATGGCGTCGATGCCTAGCGCCAGTCCGGAAACAATCGTGATGCCGGCGGCGGCGAGCGGCGCGACGATTTTTTCGGCGGCGGCTTGGCCGTAAGCCGTGTGCTTGCGGGCGCCGACGACGGCGAGGCATGACTTGCTCAGGCATGAGATGCTGCCACGGTAGAATAAGAGCGGCGGCGCATTCGGGATCTCTTTGAGGTTGGCCGGATAATCCGGTTCGGCCAGAGCGACGATCTGTATCTTCGCTTTTTCTAATTTTTCCAACTCGGCTTCCGGATCGATGCCCGATCGTCCGATGATGATATTAGTCGCTTCTTTTTCGCTCAAGCCGGCTGACATCAGTTCCGGCAAGTTGGCTGACCAAGCCAGCGACAAGTCGCCGAAAGTCGCTAGCAGCTTGTGGAATTTGACCGGACCGACTTCGGCTATCTGATTGAAAGCGACCCAGTATTTTAAATCAGCCATAATAAAGGGATGAATTAAGAAAATTATCTTGGGCGGTTGGCTCGGCCGCGACTCTTGACAATCAGCCGTCGGAATGATAAGGTGGGAGCGTTAAGCAGTTTTAAAAAGCGGCTGGAAATCTGTCTGTTAACTAGCGTGATTTGCCCCCCTCCTGGCAATTTTCGTTTAGTCGGCAGGCAGTTTCTCGGCCGTTTTTTTAATTCCATTTGTTCATCGACTTGGCCAAGCCGATGGCGAGAAGATCCCGGGCGGCCTCGGCCGCTTTTTTTATTTGTTCCTTAACTTGGATCCGATCGCTTTTAATCGGAGTCGTCAGGACATAGTCGGCCGCTTCGATTTTCTCCAAGCCCGGCGTCTTGATGCCGATTTTGACCCGATTGAAATTTTTCGTCCCTAATTTTTCGATAATCGATTTCAGCCCGTTATGTCCGCCGGCCGATGAATCGGCGGCCAGGCGGATCTTGCCCAGCGGCAAGTCCAGGTCGTCGTGGATGATGATGATGTCCGCCGGCTTGATCTTATAGAAAGACGCCAGGGCGCTGACGCTGTCGCCGGAGTTATTCATGAAGGTCAGTGGCTTAGCCAGGATTAATTTTTCTTGGCCGTCAGAGCCGGCCGACACCTCGGCTTTGAATTTGATCGATTTTTTAAAAGCCGGCAAATCCAAAATCCGCCGCAGCTCTTCCGCGGCGCTGAAGCCGAGATTATGCCAAGAGCGGTCGTATTTTTTGCCCGGATTGCCGAGCCCGACGATCAGTTTCATAATTATTTCTTAACTTTTTTCTTTTTTTGGCTCAAGTGCCTGAGTTTGGCTTCCGCCTCTTTTTTGTGGGTCTCGGACCATTTTTTCAATTCAATCTGGATCGGCGTGCCGATGATCTTGAATTGTTCGCGCAGATTATTCTGCAGGAATCGGATGTAGGAAAAATGCAGGATGGCCGGATCATTAACCATGATTTCCAGGCGCGGCGGATTGACGGACACCTGCTTGATTTCGTAGAGGTAGGGATTTTTCAGGCCCTTGCCTCGCGAGGGGTGATGCTGCTTGATCCGCTGCTTGAGGAACTTATCCAATTGGGAATCGGAAATTTTCATTTTTCTGGAAGCGGCGACTTCGGAAATCAATTCGAGGATCTTTTTGGTGCGCAGATTGTCTTTGGCGGAGACGAAAATCAATGGCGCCCACCAGAGGTAGGGGAAGGAACGGCGGTAGTAATCGACGAAAGAGTTGATCGTGTCCGTGTCCTTGTCTTCGATCAGATCCCATTTGTTGGCGACGATAATCACTGATTTGCCGGACTCCAGGATTTCTTGCGTGATTTTTTTGTCTTGCATGTCAATCTTCTGATTGACCTCGGTCACGAGCACCGCCACGTCGCAATTATGGATGGCGTCCAGGGTTTTGCCGATTGATTTTTTTTCCAGACCCTCTTCATCGACTTTGGCTTGGCGCCGCAAGCCGGCCGTGTCGATAATCAGATAATCCTGGCCGTTGTAATTGAAGACAATATCGTGCGCTTCGCGCGTGGTGTGGGCGACGGCTGAAACGATCACCCGTTCCTCGCCGAGGATCGAATTCAAGATGGATGACTTGCCGACATTGGGCCGGCCGAGCAGGGCGACTTTGATCGGTTTGGCGGCGTCCTCGGCCGGAGCCAGTTCCACTTTTTTTATTTTAGTCAGAATCAGATCCAGCAGGTCGCCGACGCCTGAGCCGGAAGCGGCGGAAATAGCCATCGGTTCGCCCAACCCCAGTTTGTAGACCCCGGCATCGTATTTTTTGTTTCTAGCGGTCTCGGCTTTATTGCCGACCAGGATGATTTTGTCTTGAAAGCCGCCAATGATCAGCTCTTTGGCCAGTTTCCGGTCGCTGGGAGTCGCGCCCTCATTCAAATCAACCAAAAAAAGAATCAGATCGGCTGATTTAATGGCGCCTAAGGCCTGGCGGATGACGCCCTTGGCGATATCCTGATGGGTCTCTTCATTCAAGTCAATATCCAAACCGCCAGTGTCGATCAGCTCGAAGCTGCTGCCGCACCATTCGCCGACGGCGATATTGCGGTCGCGAGTCGTGCCGGACAGGGCGGAGACCAGGGCTTTCTGTTTCTCAATGATGCGATTGAATAAAGTCGATTTGCCGACATTGGCGCGGCCGACGATAGCGATTTTTGGCAGGTGAGTAGTCATATCAATATATAGTGTAGCAATTTATAATCCGGATAACAACTCGGCGCGGCTGAGTGTGAACGATTATTATTGCATGAAAGATTGAATTTGTCCAGGCCAGCCGACCATTGACAACAGCCAGTTTAACTGGTAGTCTGGAAAAGACGATTAAATCAGTTCGTTGATATTGACGATGATCGTGGCAACAACAAGGAGGCCGGACATGAAGAAAAGCCGAGGCGGATTTACTTTGGTTGGAGTTTTAATGACGGTTCTGATTCTGTTGGCGGGCATTTTGGCTTTGTTTTTGTTTATTCTGAAAGCCCAATTGGGCGTCGAAGCCGGCCGGCAAAAAGCTTTAACCGGCTTTATCGTTCATTCGCAATTCAGCCAATTGCAGGATATGCCGGCTGAAGCCATTCCCGATTGGCTGGAGCTTAACGCCCGGCGCTTGATTGACCAAACGGCTGAAGCCGATTTATCGTCGTGCCGCAGTTGGTCGATGCGGGTGACAGCCATTTCAGCCGATTCCCGATTGTATCGGGCGGCACTGGAGTTGGATTTAGCCAACGGCCAGCGGGAGGAATTTGTCGCTTATGTCTCCGCTCGAGGCGTCTCGGGCGCCTCATCGCCGGCTAAATCGGTTAATAAATCAGATCAGCCGTTGCCTAAACAGATTAATAAACCAGGCCAGCTGCCGACCCAACCGGTTTATGGATCGGATCAGCCGATCATATCGCACGAGATTCTTGAAGATTGATCAAATCATAGCAATGAACAAGCAGTGCTGTCCCGCCAAGCAGGCGCGGCAGCTTTTTTTTGTCGGCAAAATATGTTAAACTATAAACGTGGATTTAACAATCAAATACAATTTAGCCAAACAAACTTGGGATGGTTTTGTTTCAGCGTCAGCGCCGGATGGCGGCTGGCTGCAGTCCTGGGCTTGGGGAGAATTCCAGCAGGATTGGGGGCGGAAAATTTTCCGGTTGGCGGTTTTTGACGGTGATGTCTTGGCCGCCGTCATTTTGTTGGCCAAGCAAGAAATGCCGCTGGGTTTCTGCTATCTTTATGCGCCTCGCGGCCCGGTTATCGGCCGCTCAGCCGACCGTTCGGCGGTGATTGATTTTTTATTTTTGGCTGTCAAGAAAATCGCCCAAGCCGAACAGGCGATATTTTTCCGTTTGGACCCGGCTTGGCCGGCGGCGCCGGAATTGATTGATCGCGGCTTCAAATTGATCGGGCAGGTCCAGCCGAAAAGCACTTTGATTCTGGATTTGAATTTGAGCGAGGCGGAATTATCGGCGCAACTGAAGCCGAAGACGCGCTATAATATCAAGGTGGCTGAAAAGCGCGGCCTTAAGATTGTCAGCAGCGATAAAAGCGAAGCTGATTTTGAAGTTTTTTGGCGGCTATTGCAAAAGACCTCCAAACGCGATCGGATCAAATCGCATCAGCGCGAGTATTATCTGAAGATGCTGAAATTGCCGGAAACGCAGTTGGTTTTCGCTCGGGCCGGCGATCGGGCGGTGGCGGCCAATCTGATGGCCAACTTCGGCGCTTGGAGCGTTTACCTGCACGGCGCTTCGGATTATGCTTTTCGCGATCAGATGGGGCCGTATCTGCTCCAATGGCAGTTGATCAAGGCGGCCAAGGCGGCCGGTTGCCGCTTTTATGATTTTTGGGGGGTGGACAGCCGGAAGTGGCCGGGCGTTACTAGATTCAAAACCGGTTTCGCGCCGTCTCAGCCGCTGACAGAGTATGTCGGCGCTTATGATTTTGTTTATAACAAGTTTTTTTATCGGGCTTATAATTTAATGAAAAGATTTTTTTGACATGTTCTCAAAATCATCGGCTTTCTTAGCTTCATTTTTCGCTAACCGCCTGACTCGCCAAGTCCGGGAGCTTTGGGCGTCCACTTTGATCATGGATCTGGCCGTATCCATGGTGGCGATTTTTGAGCCGGTTTTCCTTTACCTCCTGTTCAGCCGGTATTATCCGCTTAGCGCCGCTTTGATGCTGGTCTGTTTATTTTATCTGGCGATTTATGCGGCTTATCTTTTCGCTATTCCGCTGGGAGCGAAATTCGCCAGGCGCTTCGGTTATGAGAATTCCATCGCCGTCGCTTCGGTTTTTTTCATTTTGATTTATTTTTCTTTGTTCGCCGCTCGGACTTGGCCGGTGTTTATCGCGGTGGCGATCATCGCCTATGTCGCTCAAAAGACGTTTTATTGGCCGGCTTTCCATTCCAATTTTGCGCGTTTTTCAGCGGCCGGCGAGCGAGGCCGGGAAATCAGCAATTTGTGGGCCCTGGAGTCGGCAATCTATATCATCGGGCCGCTGATCGGCGGCTTGGCGATCGAGTTTTACGGCTTTAAAGCGCTTTTTGTCCTGGTCTCGATCTTGATGCTGGCCTCGAATATCCCGATGTTAATCACTCGAGAGAATTTTGAACCGAAAAAATTCGCTTACTGGCCGGCATTCAGGCGGCTATTCGATCGGGATAACCGCCGGCGGCTGTCGGCTCATTTAGGTTTTGGCGAAGAATGGATTGCTTTGGTGATTTGGCCGATTTTCATGTATTTGGTGGCGCGCGATTTCCTCGGCTTGGGCCTGATTTCCGCTTCCTCGACTTTTTTCGCCACCGTGATCATCCTGTTTATCGGCCGCTGGACTGATAAAAACGACAAAGCGCGCGTGCTGCGGTTCGGCTCGATCCTTTATTTTTTCAGCTGGCTGTTCAAGATTTTGGCTCGCGCCGCTTCCGGCGTGATCCTGGTCGATGTTTATTCGCGCGTGGCCAAGAGCACGATCGCTTTGCCGATTACTGCTGATATTTATGATAACGCCAAGCGCGGCTCGGTCATGGAGACGATCGTTTTTTTTGAAATGTCGCT
>Ga0265297_10004645_pt1 | contig 22088 bp, 24 predicted proteins | sample Munlanlwell13791_FD_192502 | JGI IMG/M metagenome (GOLD analysis project Ga0265297, IMG submission 192502) | Leachate microbial communities from a municipal landfill in Southern Ontario, Canada - Leachate well 137-91 | ecosystem: Engineered > Solid waste > Landfill > Unclassified | place... | reverse complement strand
CGCTTTCATCGCTTTTTTGACCATCTCGAAGTCTTCGGCTTCGATCTCGATTTTAGAGGTAAAGGGGATTTTTTTTCGCGCTTCGCCCATAAATGCCTCAAGGTCATCGATGGTCTTTAAATGGGTGTCTTTGAGCATCAGCGCATCGTCAAGTCCCATGCGGTGGTTCGTTGCCCCGCCGATTCGGGTTGCGTATTTTTCAAAATTACGAAGGAGAGGTCGTGTTTTTCGGGTATCGAGGAGTTTCGTTCCGTACGGTGCGATCAGATCGGCATACTTTCGCGTCAGCGTCGCGATCGAGCTGGCATGCAGCAGCATATTGAGAAGTGTCCGCTCGATCCGAAGCAGCGTATGCGAATCGCCGCTAAGCTCCATCAGCACTTCCCCTTTTTTAAACCGTTCACCGTCCCCTTTATGCCATGTGATGACAAACCCTTCGATATGGGCCAATACCCGCAGGTACTCTTCTCCGGCCAGAACTCCGTCGCTTTTGGCAATAATCTTCGCCGATGCATCAACCGGCTTGGAGACTCTCGCATACAGATCCCCCCGACCTACGTCTTCAGCCAACACCTCACGGATAAATTGTTCTATCATACGGTTACCTTTTTAACTTTTTTCATGCTGCTTAGAGGTAGATTATCTCTTTTGCTGTTTCCACTCGTTTTGATTGAAAATCCCTAAAATAATGATACTTTCGCCATCGATAAAATAAGGGATCGTATAACCTTTATAGACGAGTTCCTGACTCTGATTTTTGGCACTTCTCCCTTTACGGGGATTTTCGATCAAGGCGTCAATCAGTGTTTGAATCTCACGATTAAACTTTTTAGCAGCGGTACGTTTATCCCGAGCGATAAATGAGAGAATAGCTTTTAATTCATCTTTGAATTGATCGCTTCGTATCGTTGTCAAACTTACGCCACGGTATCGATAAAATCGTCCATCTCGTCCCAAAAAGCTTGATCGAGCGGAGCCGTTTTCATATTTCCCGATTGGTACTCTTCGATCCGTTTTTGGACTTCATCGGCATACCACGGAGTTGTTGCTTCTTCGATTTTGACCGCATCTTTGGGGAGGGTTTTTAAAAAGGCGATGACTTGATCGGTAAAACTATCGTTGATCGTGACTGTCATTGCGTCCCCTTTGATTACTTAAATGCAATATTGTACTACTCTAATAAACAAAATCGACTAAATCATCTCTTGTTTCATGTTTTCAATATCTGTTTTAAGCGTCGGAAACTGCTCTTGTATCACTTTCCAAACAATCTCTTCATCAATCTCAAAATACCAATGAATCATCTTATCTCTCATTTTCGCCATTAACGACCACGGTATATTGAGATAGTGTTTTGTAATCTCATCGGGTATCTGTTTTGCTGCTTCGCCGATCACTTCAATTTCGCGGACACACGCACTAACGGTTTTATCATCCTCTTTAAACAATTCAAAATCATACCCTTCAACAAATCGTTCACACTTATCGATACTGCGCAATATATCATCGATATAAAGGACATAATTACGTTTCATACGGCTATTTTCTCATTCTCAATTTGCTCAAATAATTCAGCTCTGAGTTTTCTACGAGGAACCAAATCGACATTTCGTCCCAATACCGCTTTTATTTTCTCTTCGAGTTCGATAAAACGGAGTAAATCAGGGGTATTGGAAAAATCAACGAGCAAATCAACATCACTGGAAAGGCTCTGTTCTCCACGGGCAAATGAGCCAAAAAGAGCAAGTGACGTAATGTGATAGCTTTGCATTATTTCGGGTTTTAAAAGGGTGAGTTTTTGTAATATCTGCTCTTTTTCGTTCATTATGACCACCCTTTCAAAAGTTTTGTCTTATTGTAGCATATCGGGGGTTTTATCGCTTACTTTATCTCTAGCCTCACTTATTAAATCGCTTGATTATTTATCATTTAGCGCTTCATTCATTACTCAATACTTCTTGAAAAATCTTTTTACAATCCATACATTGATACCGTTGAACTTCACCGTATCCATATTTGCGTTTATTTTTTTTATGAATATTTTTTGAAGCACAATGCGGGCATTCTACAAACTGTAGCCATTCTTCCCGCTCTGTTTGCTTTTTACTGACTACTTTTTCTTTTGGCTTCGAATATGTTGTGACTAAATCTAATAATTCTTTGAACATTTCTTTATTCCATAATATTTCAGTGTAATATATTTGGTAACTGCTCGTATCTATTTTATACTCTTTTGTGTAATCATCAAACTTAGAAATAACATACCAATCTGGTATCTCAATACTATTATGTCCTACATAGCTTTTTTGAAAATTGATACCGTATTTCAATCCGTTTCCAATCAATATCCATTTAGAATTATTATAACTGTCAATTTTTTTAATAAAATTCATTTTTTCTAATATTTTATTGAAATGATTAGTTTTGACACTTTTATAATAATTTAACATAAGTGAAGTGGTTAAAAATTTATTAATTCCTTTATTACGTTCTTCTATTTCAGTGTTGAATTTTAGGTATGTTGTTTCCCAATAATTACCAGATTTAATTTTTATAAGTCTTTCTTCTAATTTTTGTTCAATGATTATTTTATCCCTAATTAGTGTAAATCCATTATCACTTCCATAAAGTCTAATATCAATTTTTTCATTTGAAACATTCACCGTTCCAGCATCACGATAATCCCCATCTTCATTAACAATATCATATATGTTTGCAATCGATGAATATCCATGATTATTTTCTTGTAAAATTTTATATTTGCCTGATATTACTTTTATTATTTCATCGATTTCTTCTTTCAACAAATCAATAGGTAATAAATACTCACTCTTTGTAAAAAATAATTCGATCGTATTACTTGAAGCAGGTTTTGTTTCTTTAGACCATGAAAAGTTACCATTACCTCCAATCAGAAAGCCATATTTATTCCCATCTTCGTCAAATAAATTCATCCATTCAAACTCATATTTGTACAACAGAGTACACCCAGTATTTGGTATTTCAATGAGATGATTAAAATCATCTCTAAAGCCTTTATTTTTCGACTTATAAAATAGAATATTGTCTTTGTATTTGAAAACCTCTTGAACGAGATTATTTTCATCTAATTTTTGTATTAGATGTTTACAGAGTCTTCTTGGATCATTCGTAGTATATTGATACCGCTTTTCTTTCCAGTCAGGGCAAGAGCACGTCAAATTTTTAGCATCAGTAATATATTTACCATTGGCAGATTTTAAAATAGTAAAAAAATTGTTGATAGCTGAAAACATTTCTATTCCTACTTTCGAAGTCTATATTACTTTAGTTAGTACTACTTACATCCGCCCAAAAGTGCACAGCTTCTTCCAACATAGTACCTGTGAGCAAATGATAGTTTGCGATGGCTCGTTCCATCATCTCTGCCGCATCCGATCTCAGATCAAAACTAAGCGAGTCATCACCAGCATAGTGCTTAAGTTCATTGCGAGTTTGATTTAGTAAATCAGCTACCAATTTTTCAGTCTTTGGATCACTGTCACCGTGCTGTTTTGCCAAAGCGATTATCTCGTTTTTTATTTGATCGAAAGAAGGAGTTCGACCAAGAATGCGAAGTCTTTTACCGAGAATTTCCTCAGCTGCGCCAGCGAGCGTAAGGGCAGATAAATAATCGTCGTCATGCCAAAGCCTAAGCGCTGTGATTAGTTGGTGCTCTGCAATTTCTTCTGCTGTGAGTATTGAAGTTGACATGTTGACTTCTAATGTTTAAGTTCATCAAGAATGTTTACAATGTTGTTTGCACCTCGGACTTGACTGTTTTCTGCATATGAGCTTTTGATTTGTTCTAGTTCGGAAGCAGTTAATACAAGCCCGCTTAATGCATCACAAAGATTATTCGTCTCAGAAAATGAGCCACTAGTAGAAAATGAATCTATTATCCATGATCGAATGCGCTCTGATTTTGATGCTTGATCGCGGATAAGCTTGATTATTTTACTGGCTTCAAAGGGGTAGTTTATGGGATTAGTAGGAGTGTATGCCTGCCATTTACCTATAAATCCTTTAGGATCTTCTTCAAGTCTAATACTTACATGAGGAATTTCTCGACCTAAAGCGAAACCTACCTCTTGATTGCACCAGATACTACTGCTGTAGCCTTGATTCAATAAAATAAGCATGCAATCTGCATTAAGAAGAAATTTTTCAATTTCTTCTTGCCATATAGCTGTTGGCTCTATGTCTTCATGTGCTACAAATGGTTGTAGATTATATTTTTCTAATTCACGTGCAAAGTTGGTAGCAATAGCTTTATGTGTTGAAACATGAGAAATAAATAGTTTAAGAATTGGCATGTTGTTTCAACACCTTTTTGATATATTTATGACACTAATATTTGAAAAAAGAAGGATCACATTCAATCTCTACTTTTCGAAGAGTAAATTACAAAAGAAAGCTAAATTCCCGTTCGCCCTGAGCCTGTCGAAGGGTGAGAAAAGTTCATGGTTCGACAAGCTCACCACGAACGGAAACTCACTATAGCGCCATCATCCTCTCTAACGCGATTTTTGCCCAATACGCCGTATCCTCATCTACTTCGATCTCATTGATCGGCTCACCGTCTTCGATCGATTTAAGAACCAGATACAGATCTTCGAGCGTCGTCTCGTTCATCGTCGGACATTCGGGTTTGCTGGAAGAGAGGATATAGGTGTTTTTGGGACGGAGACGGTTCACCATATTAAATTCCGTCCCAACGGCCACCTTTTGATCTTCAGGAAGTTCAGTGATATATTTGATCAATTGCGACGTCGAACCGACAAAATCGGCTTTTTCGCAGACAGCAGGATCGCATTCGGGGTGAACGGCGATCAAAATACCCGGATATTTATTGCGGTAAAACTCGATATCATCGACACTGAAAAGCTGATGGACAGAGCAAAATCCGTCATAACAGATGATATCCGCCTCTTTAGGGTCTTTTCCATCCCCGATGACACACGATTTAAGACCCATTTGATTAGCAATATTCTGCCCCAGACAGCGATCCGGAACAAACAAAATCTTTTTCCCCTCGGCGAGTGCATTGGTAATGATCGTTTTAGCGTTGGAGCTGGTACAGACCATCCCCCCCATCTTCCCGACACGGGCTTTAACGGCCGCGTCGGAGTTGATGTAGGTGATCGGCAAGATATCTGCCCCCTTGATCCCCGCCGCTTCAAGCTTGGCAATTGATTGGTCGTAATAGAGTCCGTCAATCATTTTCGCCATCGCACAGCAGGCGATTTTTGGCATCAAAACCCGTTTTTCCGGACTGAGAATCTTGACACTTTGCCCCATAAACCCGACACCGCAAAAGACGACAAACTCTTTATCGTCCGCCATGGTACGTTTGGCAAGTTCGAGCGAGTCGCCGGTAATGTCCCCCATCTCAAACACTTCGTCACGCTGATAAAAGTGCGCTACGACGGTCACGCTGAGGCGGTTTTTCAGATCAATGATTTTTTGTTTTAATGTTTCGGTATCCAAACCCAAAATCCTTTATGCGGCTAATAAAAAGCAATTATAGCTTACTCACCGCTTGCGCACCTTGAAGCTGTAAAGTTTTTTCTCGATTTTTAGTTCATTGTAACGATGAGTGATTTATAATGCTGTCCGTACAAATTACGATTTAAGGTTTTCAATGGAATTTTTATTTAACCAAAACATCCAATTTTATCTCGCCGCTTATCTCCTCGGCGGTATCCCTTTCGGTCTGATCCTGGCAAAAATATTTGCCGGAGTCAACATCAAAGAATCGGGTTCAATGAGCATCGGAGCGACCAATGTCCTGCGCGTCGTCAAAGAGACCAATCCCGCATTGGCCAAAAAGTTGGGCGCTGCGACATTGGCTCTCGACGCCCTCAAAGGGATCGCCGTCGTATTGGCCGCCAAATATTTCGGCCTTAGCGACAGCGTTCAGTGGATGGTGGCGGTACTCGCCGTCATCGGGCACTGTTTCAGCCCCTATCTGTGGTTTGAGGGGGGTAAAGGGGTCGCTACGGGAATGGGCGTCATGGCCGTCATGCTCCCTATCCCTACAGCCATCGCCCTTGTCGTTTGGGGGATTGCGGCGAAAACGATCCGCATCTCCTCTCTCTCCTCCATGCTCGGGTTGCTCGCCCTTATCCTTGCATCGTTTGTCCTCTACCCTGCGATGTTTCATGCACCGGTATTGTTTATCGCCTTTATCCTGTTTTACAAACACATTCCCAATTTTATCCGTCTGTTCCGGGGAGAAGAGAAACAGGTCGCATGAAAATCCTGATCGAGGATCTGCAATTTGAGACGATTCTAGGGATATTCCCCGATGAACGCCTTGTCCCGCAACGGGTCCGGATCGACTGTACTATCGAATACCATTACCGCGAAGACCGGTTTATCAATTACGCCGACGTCGCGGCACATATCCAAGAGACGATGCGGCATATGAAATTTCGCCTGATCGAAGAAGCGCTTGAAAGTTTGAGCAGCTCTCTCAAAAAAGATTTCCCTCTTATCGACACCCTCACACTTACGATTCGCAAACCGGACATTCTCCCGAATTGCACAGTCGGTGTTCAAAAAAATTTCATTTTTTAAAAAAAATTGAAAAAAAGTTTAAAATTTTCTAAAAGTATGCTATAATTGCGGCAAAATTTCGCTCAGAGGAACGTGAATGCGTATTCTAATCATAGAAGATGAAGTAACCCTCAATAAAACCCTGGCAGAAGGGCTTAAAGAGTTCGGTTATCAAAGCGATGTCGTAGAGACTTTAAAAGACGGCGAGTATTATCTCGATATCCGTAATTATGATCTGATTTTGATGGATTGGATGCTTCCCGACGGAAACAGTGTCGACATCATCCCCGATATCAAAACCAATACACCAAAAACGGTCATCGTCGTCCTTTCGGCACGCGATGACAATGAAAGTGAAATCGAAGCGCTTCGTGCCGGTGCCGATGATTATATCCGCAAACCGTTTGACTTTGATGTCCTTGTAGCCCGTGTCGAAGCGCGTTTGCGTTTCGGCGGCAGCAATATTATCGAAATCGATGACTTGACGATCAATCCTGAAGAGGAAAAAATCATCTATAAAGAAAAAGAGATCGAACTCAAAGGGAAACCTTTTGAAGTTTTGACCCACCTTGCGCGTCACCGCGACCAGATCGTCTCCAAAGAGCAGCTTCTTGATGCAATCTGGGAAGAGCCTGAATTGGTCACCCCTAACGTCATCGAGGTTGCGATTAACCAAATTCGCCAAAAAATGGATAAGCCGCTCGGCATTACCACAATCGAAACCGTACGCCGTAGAGGATACCGCTTTTGTTTTCCAAAAGAAGCATAAGACGACGCTTTCTCTTCCAGCTGATTGTCGCTTCGGCGGCATTGGTCATCCTCTTTTCCTCCTTTTTATATCTCTTTATCAAACAATCAATTTATGACGAAAAACAAGCCGAGCTGATCGGTTTTGCCGAAAACATTTCTGCCTATAAATCACTCCTTTCCGCCCAGCAAAACAATGCGGATTCGGTAATCGGGATGAGCGTTGAGCTCGTCACCCTCTCCCCGGGCGAAAAACATCTCGATTTTTTCGAGACGACACATCCCGATAAGACAACAACACTGACCCTGATCTATCCGTTTGATTTTGAGCACCTCTCCTATCTCAAAGTAAGCCGTGATATCACCCCGACAAAAAAGCTTCTGCATGAGATCCTGAACACCATTTTTCTCATCAATGCGGCCGGTTTTGTCGTTATTGTCTTATACGCTATCGCTTTTTCTAAAATGCTGATTGCCCCTATTACCGCGCTGAGCCGGCGTTTGTCCAATATGAACGAGCATCTGATCCGTCCCATCAAAGTCGAACAGCTCCCCGATGAATTCGAACCGCTGGGAGAAACGCTGAACCGTCTGATCGGGCGGATACAGAATTTTGTCAAATACCAAAAAGAGCTTTTTATCGGAGCGGCCCATGAGCTCAAAACCCCGCTTGCCGTCATTAAGCTCAAAAATCAGGTCACCTTGATCAAAAAACGGACCCCCGAAGAGTATATCGAAGCGATCAGAATCACCAATCAAAGCGTCGACGAGATGAATAAAATTGTCGCCGACATCCTCCATATCGGACGTCAGGAGGGGGCTCAGCTCGAGAAACCCACCGAAGCCGACATCATCAAGGTACTCAAAAAATGGGAAGGGGATTTTTCACTCCTCGCCCGCAGCGAAAACAAAATCCTCCAAGCCCATTTTGAACCCGACTCGTTTATGGTGCTGTTGCAAGTGACGCTATTGAATCAGATCCTCCAAAATTTCTTGCAAAACGCGATGAAATTTACCCCGGAGGGGAAAACAATCATTTTCCGAAGCTACCTAAACAGCAGCGGAATCGTTATCGAAGTCATTGACGAGGGGTGCGGAATTGATGAAACGATCGATCTTTTTGCCCCTTTTAAACGCCAAGGGAACAAATCGGGGGTCGGATTGGGCCTTTTCCTGGCCAAAAGTGCCGCAGATGCCATCGGTGCGGAGATTTCCCTCTCCAACCGTACCGATGGAATCGATGGGACAATCGCACGTATTATCCTGGTCTCCAAGCTGTGTTGTGTCCTTCCGCAACGCTAAACTGAAACACTTTAAAAATGCTCAAAGGTTCGTTTCGCTATAAATCGCGCATAAACGAAATAACCAGAGGTTCAAATCATGCCATTACTCATAGTCGATGAATGTATTGCTTGCGACGCGTGTCGCGAAGAGTGTCCGATGGATGCCATCGAAGAGGGTGATCCTATCTATATCATCGACCCCGATCGCTGCACCGAATGTGTCGGTACCTATGACGAGCCTGCGTGTATCGCAGTCTGCCCGGTTGACTGTATCATACCGGATAAAGACAATGTCGAAACGATGCAGGAGCTTCTCTACAAACATAACCAGTTAATGGAAGAAGAACAATAAATGGCAAAATGCACCGCCATAATCGATATTGGAAGCAATTCCATGAGAATGGCGGTCTTTCAAAAAACCAGCCGTTTTGCTTTTCACATTATTCATGAAGCCAAAAGTTCTGTCCGTTTGGGGGAAAATGCCTATAAAAACGGCGGAAATCTCCAAAAAGAGCCGATGGAACGTACCGCGCTTGCATTGGAAGAGTTTTTAAGTATAGCCCGTTCGTTCGATGCCCGAAAAATTCTTTGCGTCGCGACATCGGCGTTGCGCGATGCGCCCAATGCCTCGGAATTCATCACCCGTATCCGGCGTCAGCACTCCCTCTCTGTCAAAGTGATCGACGGAAGCAAGGAAGCCTATCTCGGCGGTATCGCCTGTGCCAACTTGCTCGCACCGATGGATGCCGTTACCGTAGATGTCGGAGGAGGTTCCAGTGAGTTTGCCCTTCTCAAAAACGGCAAAGTCGAAACAACTTTTTCGCTCAACATCGGTACCGTCCGAATCAAAGAGCTTTTCTTGGATCATAATGATACTGCAGGAGCGATACGATATATCGATGAAGCCCTCAATACCCTTCCTCCGCTGACTACCCCTACTCTCATCGGGATCGGCGGTACATTTCGCTCCCTGACCCGTTCATTGATGAAAAAAGAGAACTACCCGCTCAAAAAACTGCACGGCTACAGTGTTGATGAAAGCCGTTTTATCGGATTCGCTGAACAGATTCTTCAAGCCTCCCCTAAAAAGCTGAAAAGCCTCTACATAAAGCCGGACCGTTTTGATACGATCAAGCCGGGGACCCTTATTTTGTTACGCATACTCAATTATCTGAAGGCAAAAGAGCTTATCTGCAGCGGTGTCGGGGTACGCGAGGGGGTATTTTTGAGCGATATGCTCCGCAATGCCAAAGACCGCTTCCCCGCCAACTACAATCCGAGTGTCCGCTATCTGCTCGATACCTATGCCGTACACAGCGATCACGGAGAACAATGTGCCCATTTAGCCAAACGGCTGTTTGAACTTCTGCAAGCTCCGCTGGGCATTGGGGAGCAGTACCGCCATGAGCTGATCATTGCGGCAAAACTTCTCCCTATCGGGGTGGGAATCCGTTACTATGCCTATCAACAGCATAGCCATTATTTAGCCCTCAGCACACTCAATTATGCCCTGACCCATAAACAAATCGCCCTTATTGCCCATCTGCTCCTTTATAAAAAAGGGAATACTGCCTCCGCCCTCATCCCCAAAGGGGGATATGGGAATCTGTTGCCCGAAACGCAGATACTCGACGCCCTCTATACACTCCTGTGGCTTGCCCACAATCTCCTTGCTCAGCGACAAAACTCTCAGCAGATCGATCTTAACTATCATGAAGGTGTTTTAGAGATAGGGGGAAAACACCTCTATCTCGCACGTGAAAAACTGAAAGACTTGCCTCTCCCTAAAAATCTTACCCTTAAATTTCTCTAAAAACAGAGCGAAAAACGACAGAGGAACTTTTAGGACGCAACATTAATCAGCAAGAAGTAAAAGGGGGATTGCCCCTGCACGGCAAGTGCGGCAGCAGGCGAAATCGGCTTTTTGTTAAAACCGCTGTCCGATTGTAAATTCGAAGTGGGCAACATTGTCGCCGCTTTGTGAGTTGATAGGGTTTGCGAATACGAGCTGAAGCGGCCCTACCGGCGAAAACCACTCCAGTCCGACACCGTAACCGCCGCGCGCGATTTGAGTCAGGCTGCTATCACCGATCCATCCGTAATCGACGAATGCCGTTGCACGCATACGCGCTTCGGGAACCAGCGGCACACTGAATTCAAGGTTGTTCGAAAACGTCTCTTTTCCACCGATTCTGCGTAAATTCCCCCGATAGTCATATCCGTCGGTCGGTGAAATGGAATAATTCTGATAACCGCGCACCGAACCGATACCGCCCATATAAAATTTCTCGGCAATCGGAAGATATCCGGTGTCCTTGGCATAATTAAAACGGGCTTTATAACGTAAAATCAAATCAAAATCGATCCATTTTTGGAGTCCCTGATAAATTCCGAAGTTGGTGCGGCTTTTCCAGAAATCAGCATCTCCGCCGATCCCAGCTTTCTCAAAACTTTGACTGATTGCCATCCCTTCTCTGGGGATATAATAGTCATCGGTGTTATCAAACGTCGCCGACGCAATCACCGAACTCTTCGAATAGTTCTGATAGTACCGAGGATCCATCAAAAGAGATGACGTCGTGTCAAAATTGCTGTAGCTGTTTTTAGAGTAGTTATACCCTACATACCCGTTCACATAACGGTTGATTCGGTGTCCGGTGCCGACACTCATACCGGTTGAGTCCGTTGTATAGCTGGTGTATTTTGTCGCGCTCTTATAGATTGAAAAATTCCCGCTGAAGTCACTGTCGTTAAGGCGCGGATTCGCAATATTGAACGAGTAGTTGCTCGTACGCGTTGAGCGTTCCAGATTGAGCCCTACGTTAATCCCCGAACCGAAAATATTGCGGTCGCTTACCGCGATGCTGAGCATGATGCCGCCAAAACTTCCGTATCCTCCGCCGAGCTGAACGTTACCGGTCGGTGCCTCTTTGGTCTGAACGATCAGATCCATCGTCTCATCATCGATCCGTTTCTCTTCGATCGTATTGCTCTCGAAATATCCCGTACGCCCGATCGCATTACGTGAGTCTTTCAGATTGGTCATGCTGTAGAGATCGCCGGGTGCCAAAAAGAGTTCGCGACGTACTACGCGGTCGAGGGTTCGATTATTCCCCGCAATCACCACATCCCTAATATGGACCTTTTTGCCCGGAATGATCCGATAAACGACATCGACGCTTTTACTCTCTTTGTCTTTTTTCAAATCGGGCTGTACCTGCGCATAGGCATATCCCAGATCGGCAATTTTCGTTTTGATCCGATCCGCATCCTCACGGAATGTTTTAATGTTAAACGGTTTGTTTTTTTCGAGTTTGATAACGTCTAAAAGTTCCTGGTCCTCAATTACTTTAGTATCCTGAAATACTAAAATATCGCTGACACGGTAGACGTCCCCTTCAAAGATGTTATAGTCCATCTGCGCTTCGTAATGGTCAAAATCGACTTGAACAAACGGCTCATCGACCTTGGCATCCAGATACCCTTTCTGCATATAGAAATCCCGGATTCGCAATGGGTCGTATTGAATCTCGGCAAGCTTCATCTTTCCGTCGTTGCGTCCCCACATCCAGCCCATAAACTGCTCTTCTTTATTGGCAATCGTACTGTCGAAGTCATCGCTGTCCACGGCACTTACGCCGGCATAACGGACTTTTTTGATGATGATCTGTTCCCCTTCATTGACGGTAAACGTGACCTGCATACTGCCGTTTTCAAGTTTTTGGCTCTCTACCTCGACGACGGAATCGATTTTACCGTCTTGACTCAGCGCGTCGATAATTCTCTTTTTTGCGCTCTCGAGCCGCTTCTCATCGAACAATGACCCTTTTTCGATCTGTAAAAGAGTTTTTTGCGCATCTGCGTCATTCTCTTTGTACCCTTTGAGCTCGATCTTGGAAATGGTCGGCTTCTCTTTAAAATGGAAGGTTACTTTCCCCTCCTCCTCTTCCGCCCAAATATCCTCAAAATACCCTTGGTCATAAAAGATTTTGATGGTTTTGTCCACCTCTTTCGGATCAAGCGGTTCACCGATTTTTACCGTATTAAGCCGTTTCGCAACTGCTTCGGAGATATGGACCATGCCATCGTACTGGATCGATTGAATATTTTGTGTAGATGCGTGAAGGAGGGCACTCGCCACTACCAAAGAGAGGGTTATTGTTTTCAAGCCAAAATCCATTGCGTTAAAATAGTGACCTATTCTATCACTCCAACAATTAAATCTTCCGTAAATTTAAACATAAAACGGTTAATATTGCATCATGATACTTTATTAGTGAAAGGCTTGGGGATGAATATAGGGGTTATGGGACTAGGATTGATGGGGGGTTCGATGGCTTTGGCCCTCAAACATATCTCTTTTATCGATTCGGTTCTGGGGAGCGATCATAATCCCGAACATCAGCGTATCGCCCTTGAGAGGGGACTGGTACAGGCCGTTGTACCGTTTTCCGAGCTCAAAGAGCGGTGCGATGTCATCTTCCTGGCCGTTCCCGTAGACGGGGTAATTTCCCTTTTGAATGAGTGTACCGATCTTATGGGAAGCGACAAGACTCTCATCGATCTTGGGAGTACCAAAGCGCTGATCGTAGACGCCGTCCCCCCCTCCATCCGGAGCAATTTTGTCGCAGCCCATCCGATGACGGGGACCGAACAATTCGGTCCGAATGCCGCGCTGGAGGGGCTTTATGCCGATAAAGTCGTCGTCTTGTGTGATCTGGAGCACAGCGGCGGCATCCAGCGCGATGTCGCTTTGCGTCTTTTTCGATCGATCGGAATGCAGGTCCATACGATGGGGGCCGCTCAGCATGACCGCCACGCCGCATTTATCAGCCATATGCCCCACGTCATCTCCTATGCCCTGGCAAACACCGTTTTGGCGCAAGAGGAAAAGGAGAACATCCTCACCCTCGCAGCAGGGGGATTTCGATCGATGAGCCGTCTGGCAAAAAGTTCTCCGGCAATGTGGGAAGATATTTTCCGGCAAAACCGCCAAAACGTCCTCGAAGCGGTCGAATTGTTCGAAGCGGAACTCCGAACCATCAAAGAAGCCCTTCGCGACGAAGACTATCCGACCTTGCGCCGTGAGATGAAAGGGGCAAATAAACTCTACGAAATATTTACGTAAGCCATTTTTTTACGGAATAACGTATAAACGGGTTTTGGATTTTCCGCCCCCATTTTTCACCTCCTTTGTTTCCGTCTCTTTTTTTGGCACTCCTTCAAGAGGATGCATGTCGACAATTTTACTTTTATCCGGCAGTTTTTTCCGCGTTATCATCTCGACGGTCCGTTTAAGATTGTAACGGGTACGCTCGCGCAGGATCGGATCGGTCGTATAGACCCTCTCGTACCATTCTCTCGCCTCATCATACCGTCCTGCCTTATACAGCGCATTGGCACGGTTATAACGGATCTGCGGAGAATCATGCATCTGCTGATACCGTTCAAACAATCGGACACTTTTTCCATATTCTTCCCGTTCATACGACTCTTCTGCGGCATGCAGTATCCTGAAATCGAGGATACCGGCATGGGTGGGGGGAACAGTTCCCAGAGCTAGAGCAACCGCGACTGCCGCCAGGGAGACAGAGCGCCGTTTGCTCATCGAGGAGAGGGCGATCCAGACCAGCAGCATCGCCAGCCCCAGCGGATAATGAAAGAGCGGGATGTGCGGAATCAAACGGTTGTTCTCTTTCTCTTTTCGGATCTGTTTTATTATAGCCGCTGCCGCCTCCCCCTCGCGCAGAGGCAATATTGTAACCCCGTTGCGATACCGAACCGGTATAACGGCTTTGGGATTGACGGGAATCAGAATAAGGGGATCATCCCCCTTTTTCATACGGAGTACGGACTCCGTCATGGTATTCGTATCACTCTTTTCACGGCGCAAAACCTCTCTATCCAACCCTTGAACCAATCCAGCCGCACTCTGCGTGTCCTGCGTCAACGGGACGACTAGGTAGGTCATTTCATCGTAGGCGATAACGCCGATATTTTCCCCCTCCGATGCCGATATCAGTGCCGCTGCCTTTTTTTTGGAATCCTCGAAATGCTCGTCTGTCTGAATCGAAATATCGATCGCGAGCAGGAGATTTGCCCGAGAGGAAGTGCTCGATTCTTTCTCCAATACAACAGGCTGAGCCAGCGCCGTTATCACCAGTATCGACGCCGCAAAGAACAAAAGGTTCCGCTCCTTCAATCCCATCGTGACCGCCGGAGCTCTCAGCCGCTCTAGTGCTGCGGAGGTAAATACCCTGTTCTCCTGAGTTTTTTGAGTCATCCAAAGATAAAAAAGAGCACCGGCCGTCGGCCCCATCCATACAAAAAACTCCGGATGAAGAAATGCGAAATTCACTTCAGCCCCTTTTGATTCCGTCCGTATAGATAGCCGAGCATTGCTATAAATCCGAGAAAAAGGGGGTAAAGATAGTAATAATCGACGTATCGGCGTTCATACATGCGGCTGATAGGAGGATGATCCCGATGAATCGCATCAATCCATCGGGAAAAATTTCGTTCCGGTGCGATCGAGACCGCTGTACCGACGGGTAAAGAAGGGATGAATAGGTCAGGATCGTCCGAAAATACGACGCTCCATTTGACCCGCCCCGATGCCGTTTTAAAATAGCGGACACTGTCGGGTTCGGGCCTGCGTGCGGTCTTATCCCTTGAAATTTGAGAAAGTATCGATGCAAGTGCGGCATGGTCATAGGTCAGCGGCACCGATACCTCCGACTCTCCCGGCACCCACAATGCGATCGCATCATTCGGCCTTTTTTCCACGAATGTATTGACCCGCTCTTTCAGTCTCTCATCGATAGCGGCGGGGTCGAGGATCAGGAGTATATCATATCCCCCTCCCCCCTGATACGTTATCTCTTTGTCCCGAACCGGCGACATGACAGCGACGATGAACAATCCGATCATAGCCCATTTGAGTATCCACATCCACAGCGCCGGCTTGACCCCTACCTCCCCGAAACGCATCGTACCGGGAAAATACAGGGCATTGGTGCGCAGCGGGCAGAGTGCCTCACACGCCATAAAGAAAAAAAGTAAAAATCCGAGTTTTGGAAACTGAAAATAGATCCCCTCAAGCATCGACGATCTCAAGGTAGAGGCGGTAATACCCGAGTGTCTCCTCATCGATCGGTTTGACTTCAGGGGCATATTTGTACGGTTCGAGTCGTTCAAATAGATTTTGATACGCTTTTTCCGTCCGCTCGTTATCGCGGGCAAAACGGTGTCCGATTTGGCTGATCCGATAGGCCGCTTGCTTGGGATTGGAAAAATCGATGGATGCGAGCTGTGCATAGAGTTCTCTGCGTTCATCCCTTTTACGGTTGCCAAAGCGTTTGCGAACGAACAGTACGGCACTCACTGCAACCGCAATAGCGATAGCGCTCAGCCCGATAAAATAATAAAGCGAATAATCGGGAACATCCACCAGAGGTTTGATATCGTTTACAGGGATATCGACGGATTGATGATTCATAGTCTCCCCTCAAATATCCGACGTAGCGTAACCGTTGCATTGGCCTGTGTATAGAGTTTGGCGGCGCGTATACCGTCTCGGCGGAATTTCTCGAACAACGCGGCATCGTGCTCCCGGACCTTTTGTGCATAGCGTCGCACGCTCCGTTCGTTGAAATCCCCCTCCAGCACCGTGCCGCTGGTAGGATCGATCAATGACGCATATCCCATCGCTTCAGGCTTCTCTTCGAGTCGGTCCCGTACGACCAGCGCCACCACCTCATGTTTTTTTGCCAACAGCCGCAAATCGGGAATCTCGAAAAAATCGCCGATAACAACGATCAACGAACGCCGCTTCAGCCGTTTGTAGAGAGTTGTGGCCATTGCGGTGTAATCGGCACGCCGATGGAGCAGCTGCGCCCCCATCACCTGCTCGACGCTCTGCGCCACGGCGAACCGTTTTTTACTCGAACGTACCTCATCCACCATCGCTTCGGAAAAGCCGTAGTGGGTGAAGAGATCACCGTTGGAGATTGCCGAATAGCCGATCAAGGCGACCGCTTCGGCGACACTCTCGATCTTAAACCGGTCTTGTCCGAAGTGGAGGCTCCCCCCGAGCATCGCTACGGTGACGACGCTCAGTTCCCGCTCTTCACGAAAAACTTTCACATAGGGGCGCTGCATTTTAGCGGTAATGTTCCAGTCGATATGGCGGATGTCATCACCCGCTATGTATTCGCGCAGTTCGATAAAATCATACCCTTCCCCCCGAAACATCGACGGATTGTTTCCGATCCGGTCCCCGATGATCTGGCGGCGGGCTTTTAACAATATATGGCGGCTGTTTTTCATGATTTAAGGGATCGGAACCGCTTTGACGATCTTCTCGATCAGTTCGTCCGTCTCGATCCCCTCCGCCTCCGCTTCGTACGTAAGGACGAGACGATGACGCATCAGTTCTTTGATGATGGAGAGGATATCGCTGGGGGTGACAAACTCTTTCCCGCGTAAAAATGCCACGGCACGGGTCGCCTTGAACATATCGATACTCACGCGGGGACTCGCACCGAACTGGAGGTAACGCTTGATCGATCCAAGCCCGAATTGTTCCGGTTCACGCGTCGCCGTGACAAGGGTAATCATATAGCGCTCCACCTCTTCATCGATATGGATCGTTTTGACCTTCTCTTTGAGGGTATTAAGGGTATCGACATCGATGACCGCATTGATCGCTTCCGCAGTCGATGAGGCGATACGTCGGGCGATAGAGAGTTCCTCCTCGGCCGTGTTGTAACCGACCGTAATTTTGAGCATGAAACGGTCCAGCTGCGCTTCAGGGAGAGGATAAACCCCCTCGTTTTCGATCGGATTCTGCGTCGCCATAACGAGAAACGGCGGAGAGAGCTTGAAACTCTCATCCCCCAGTGTCACCTGATGCTCCTGCATCACTTCGAGCAGTGCCGATTGTACCTTTGCGGGGGCACGGTTGATCTCATCGGCGAGGAGGAGATTCGTAAAGATCGGCCCTTTTTTGATTTTAAATCCGTTCTTTTGCGGATCATAAACCTCTGCCCCCAAGATATCGCTCGGCAGCAGATCGGGGGTAAACTGTACCCGCTTGAAATCAAGCCCCAAGGCTGCGGAGAGTGCTTTGACTGTTGTTGTTTTCGCTAACCCCGGAATCCCCTCGATGAGGATATGTCCGTCACACAGCAAACCGATCAACAGTCCGTCGATCATCTTATCTTGTCCTACGACGACTTTGGCTACTTCGGAGCGTATTTGATTAATTACATCTATCATTCTGTCACCTTTTTATCTGTTGTGAGTTTACCTTGTTTCTTTTTAGGTTTTTCTATTTTTCAACCCATAAATAGACTAATTCCATCCCATTTCCCTATCCGCTTCGTATTTCCGTTCGTGGTGAGCCTGTCGAACCATGAACGTCTCGATTTTCGACAAGCTCAGGGCGAACGGATAAAAAATCATACGTACTTCAACTTGATAATTTTATGCTGTGGATCGATATTATTGATGGCATCTTCGAGATTAAATCCAAGATGTGCCAAAATCAATTCGATATCATCAACAATTTCATGCCGTCTTTTACGGCTACTGTGAAACGGTTTATGATGTGCATTGTCATTGCGCGATTTTCGTATCGATTCAAGCATTAACGTCATTGCTTTTTTACCGATTTTTTTGAGTTTATGCCCTTTGAAATCTTTTTCTTCAAACAGGTCTGATAAATCAGCCCAAAATGAGATGTACAACGTCTTCAAACCACCCAGTAAAATATAATCGAAAATTTGAAATGTGTCCAATATCAGGATATTTTCACCATCCAATTTTATTATTTCAGCTGATTTATCTAATGTATGCTGAATTTTTGTAGGAACCAAAGAAGGATTATGCAGCCAATCATCTTGATAGGGCGAACTATACTTTTCAGACAAAACAACTGCCGCCTTTGAGCGAATAGCCGTTTCAAAAATATTGAAAAGCAAAAACATCACTTGATGTTCTTTGATGTGTTTATTGTACAGCCCCATCAGAAAATCAAAATCAGATACTATGACTTTCATAGGGTTGGAGGTTTTGATATGAGCAAATTCTTTGATAGCAATTTTGAAATAAGCTTGATTGACGAGATCGCCAGCTTTTGCAAATTTTGAATATTCAGGATGTGCATGATCGATATTTAACGCAGTACATAAGTCAGCCAATACTTTATCATGCAGCGTCAATTTTTTCCCTTTATTGCTATTTAACTTTTTTTATTCTATCATTCCATTACTTAGGCTTTCTGACGGACGCACATTGTCTGGTACTGCTTGCAGCTGAAAGCCAAGTCTACTTTTACCGCAACTTCATATTATCGATATTATCAAGTTTCTTTTTAGCATCAGCTAGTCCTATTTTGCCTGTTTCCAATTTGCCAATAATACTCTCATAGCGCTTATCGCCGCTGAGTGCCAACATCAATATCAGTTCTTTGGTATTCTTGGCTCTCTCCCAAAACTGCTTAACTTTTCGGCGCGGACGATATTTCCACACACGACGGAAACCTTCTCCCATCATCATTCCGAAAATCACCAAGGCCGTATAGAGCGCATACCGTTTGAGGGTCGCCGTATTGCTCAAATTTGGAGGATCGAGCAGATTACTGATCGCGTACCCCTCACTTACATCGATATGAATCATCTGTGTGGTGAGCATTTTAGCCTTGTTTGAAGAGGTGTCAAAAACACTCAACGTAAAAGGGGGAATCCCATACGGCTTCTCGGCTACCAAAGCAAATTCCTGACGTATTTCCCCCTCTACCCCATCACTGGAGGGGGTTAATAATTTTTGAGGCGGTTCGGCAAATATTCTCACGCCGCTGATATTGAGTTCATACGGGACAAACCGTTCGAGGTTGCCGGAACCTTTGATGATAATACTTAGATGCACCGGTTCGTGAGCGCGAACCTTTGTTTGATCAACACGTGCTTCCAGTGAAATATGCCCCGTCAATGCGGCGCTATTCTCCTGTGCTCGGATAGTAACGACCGGCAATACCGCTTCCTCTTCCTCGATATCGTCTCTACTGATATTGTCACGTCCCAGTACGGTGTTTTCAATAGCGCCGGAGGGGGTATAACGGATGAGCGCTTTCATCCGAACATCAATGATGCCGACACTTTTCGGTGTCATCAGTAGGTCGATCATATCGATCCGTTTTCCTTGTACAACCCTGCTTTTTTCGGAGAGGATAGAGGCAGAGTAGCGCGGGTTATCGGCTAATTGTAATTTTGCCGAATATTCCGCATCACTTTTGTCAAAGGTACACGAATAACGTATCACACCGCTCTGACCTACTCTAAGCGATTGCGGAGCTTCAACGACACGCCATTGATAGCTCATCCCGAAAACCGTCGTATTAAATATCACGATCAGTACGATAATCCTACCAAGGCTTCGTTTCATGCACACTCCTTTGATTGATCAGTTCATACTGGCGGGAACTGAGTTTCGCCTTCCCCTGCGACATCGAAAACCGCGGATCGCTTTGCGCCTTTTTCCCCTCATCTCCACCGCCGCCGGATGCGGTATCGGTTTTCATGTTGGAGCCGCCCCCCTCTTTAGAGTTTTTTTTCTCGCCCGTCGGTTTGTTCTCTTCCGCAGCAAGATTCTCTTTTTTCTCTTTACGGACATTCAGCGTCTGCTGTTCTTTGACCTCTGCAATGGCACGAAGATTTTGATCGGCGGCTTTGGAATAGCGCAACGTCAACGATTTCAAAAATGCCTCACGTGCTTCGCCAAACTCCTGAAGACGGATGTGACAATTCCCCATATTGTAAAAAACATTGGCTTTAAACGATGCGTCATCGCTGCGGATAGAGCGATACAATACCAATGCATCGGCATATTTTCCCGCTTTATAAAGCGACGATGCACGATTATAGCGGGCGCGCTCCCCGTCAATCTCTCTATAAAGCTCCGCCGAGCGCTCAAAGTGCCCTTGGTCATAATTTTTTTCAGCCAAATAGGCGTAAGCGAAATCGAGCATTCCCCCCTCTGCCGATACCCCGATCAACACCAAGATAGGGACAAATAGATGAGAAATTTTCTTTCCTATCGTGGTAAATGCCGCCATAAAAAAGAGCACTGCCAATACAAGAGGAATATAAAAAAATTCTTGATAGCGGATCACCGATGTTTTTCCCGTAAAATCATCCTGATGTGCGTCATCGATCAGCGCTAGAACCGCACTGGAATCGGGGCCTTGAATCATTTTACCTTCATGAACGATCTCTTCGATCGCATCATTGCGCGCACTTACGACAATGTGTCCGTTATCGTCTTTCAACGACGATCCATCCGGTGTCGGAAGGGTACTTCCGTCATTGGACGCGAGCATCACAACACTCACCGCCAAATTATTTTCCGTAATAAAATCAGCCTCTTTGCTGTACGAAGCCTCATCTCCGCCATCGGTCAGGAGAATAACCATAGGGCGTGCGGCATGAGACATTTTACGAGCCAATTCCAGAGCGCTCATCACATCGGTTCCTTTGGTGATGATTTGCGATTCATCGAGAGAACCGAAAAGATGTTCGAGAAGCTCCGTATCTTTGGTCAGCGGCGAGAGGACGATAGCGCTGGTCGTAAATCCTATCACCCCGAATCGATCTTTCTGATCACTGCGAACAACCTCATGCAGCAATTTTTTTGCCGCTTCAAGGCGGCTGGGTGCAATATCCGTCCCCCGCATCGAATACGACAAATCGACTGCCAAAATTACATCCGAGCCCGCTTCTTCGACACTAATCGGCTTCTGCGGCAGTACAGGACGGGCGAGGGATACGATTAACAATGCTATCGATAAGCTCAGCCACCCCTGCTTATTCCACCCTTTATGACGTGCTATCCAAACATATAACGCAACTCCAACCAATCCTGACAGCCAAAGCGGAGAAAGAAATGTCATCATACCCCTCTCCTTCGCCATACGAACAGCACCATAATCGCTAATGCCCCGGCACCGAACCACTGATAATAGTGTTCTTCAAAAGTGTGCTGTTTGCTTTTGATCGATGAGCGTTCCAGCGTATCGATCTCATTATAAACCGATTGAAGCTCTTTTTGGTTTGTCGCGGTAAAAAACTTCCCCCCCCCGTCATGTGCCAGTTGGGAGAGCAGAGCGCTGTCAAACTCCCCTTTTTTTCCGATCCCGATCGTATAGAGCTTGATATTCGCTTTTTGCACCATTACGACCGCCTCCTTGGGGGAGATGGCACCGCTGTTGTGCTCCCCGTCGGTGAGGAGAATGATCACTTTGGAACGGGCTTTGGAATCCTTCAGCGCACGCACCCCCATAGCGATCCCCTCGCCGATTGCGGTGTTCTGCCCCGCCATACCGTGATTCAGATAGCCGATCATCTCGGCAATGATCTCTTTTTCATAGGTCACGGGAGTCGCGATAAAGGCAAAATCCCCAAACAGCACAACCCCGACATT
>Ga0265297_10004644_pt1 | contig 22091 bp, 19 predicted proteins | sample Munlanlwell13791_FD_192502 | JGI IMG/M metagenome (GOLD analysis project Ga0265297, IMG submission 192502) | Leachate microbial communities from a municipal landfill in Southern Ontario, Canada - Leachate well 137-91 | ecosystem: Engineered > Solid waste > Landfill > Unclassified | place... | reverse complement strand
GCGCCGAGGGCTTTATCGCTTAAGCTCTTCCAGCCCCCCGCTGTGAAAAGCAGCCGGTGTTCTCCCTCCCCTAAAGCGATAACGCGTTTCCCCTTCACCAACGACTCTAAAGCAGGGACAAGTTCAGCAGGAGGGATATTGACCTGCGCGGTTAAAGCGCTATATTCCAACGGCTGCTTCGTCTCCAACAGCGCCAGGATAACCTCGTCGGCGGCGCCGCTTTCCTTAACCTTAAGATTCTTAATAACGTCCGGCTTAAAGCGCCTTAACCGCCGGGCATGGGCGTCTATAATTTCCCCACCCCCCAGCGTTTCCATCGGGGAGCGGATAATAAATTTATCGCCGGTAACAATCGCCAGCGGCGTCTCTAGCGTCAACTGCGCCCAGGTTTCCGCGCCGGGCTGGAGGGTTTCACTCTCCAAAAGCCGCACCTTTGCCATTGCTTCCGCCGCCAGGGTATGAAAACTGACTTCTGCGCCGTGCTTGATGCCGCGCTTCAGGTAGTCAATCAGCTTGAGACGCACGGTAATCAATTTCGTGCTGGTCAGCCAGCCGGGGCGGGTTACAACGTCGCCGCGGGTAAGCTGGGCGGTCTCAATGCCCACCAGATTCGCCGCCACGCGGCTGCCCGGCGTAGCGGTATCCATCTTCGCCTTATGCGTCTGCAGAGCGCGTATTCGCGACTTAAGGCCGGCAGGGACGATTTCCACCTCCTGCCCCACGGCTAAAGCGCCGTCAATCAGCGTACCGGTGACCACGGTGCCGGCTCCGGCAATTGTAAATATCCTGTCGATGGGGAGGCGGGGATGTCCCGTGTCCTTCTTTGGCTCGGTCTTTTCCAGTTGAGCATCGAGGATTTGTAAAAGCTCGGGTACGCCCTCTTTAGTTACCGAAGACACGGCAACCACGGGTGATCCGGCGAGGGTGGTGGTGGCGATGAGCTCTTCCACTTCCATCTTAACGAGGGCGAGCATATCCTCATCTACAAGGTCTTTCTTGGTGACAGCCACCACGCCGCGCTTAACGCCGATAAGGTCCAAAATGGCGAGGTGTTCGCGGGTCTGGGGCATAATGCCCTCGTTGGCGGCAACTACCACCAGAGCGAGGTCTATACCGCCGACGCCCGCCAGCATATTCTTCACAAAGCGCTCGTGGCCCGGCACGTCAACGATGCCTGCTTCCCTGCCGCTGGGGAACTTGAGCCAGGCAAAACCCAGGTCGATGGTCATGCCCCGCTCCTTTTCCTCCCGCAGGCGGTCGGGGTCCATGCCGGTTAGAGCCTGCACCAGCACCGACTTGCCGTGGTCGATATGTCCGGCTGTGCCTAAAACAAACATTTTTCTTTAATGGTGGAAAAGGCGGAGGTTGGAAAAGGCCATCACCATACCGTAGTCGTCGCAGGCTTTAATAACGCCTTCGTCGCGGATGGAGCCGCCGGGCTGCAGCACGTATTCCACGCCGCTTTCGTCGGCGCGGTCGATGGTGTCGCGGAAGGGTATCATGCCGTCGGACGAAAGCGATACGCCCTTGAGTCCTTTCAGCCAGTCTTTTTTCTGGTCGTAGGTCAACTGCGGCGGCACGTCAACCATCGCCGCTTCCATCGTCTCTCTTTCAAATTTGTTCAGCCGCTCCTGAAAATACAGGTCAATGGCGTTGTTTTTATCCGCCCGTGAAACGCCCGGTTTAAACTTTATGTCAAGAATAGTGGGATGCTGTCTTAAGTACCAGCGGTCAGCTTTTTCCGCCGCCAGACGCGTGCAGTGAATGCGCGACTGCTGCCCTGCCCCGATGCCGATAACCTGCCCGTCCACCGCAAAACCGATGGTGTTGGACTGGGTGTACTTTATTGCCGCCGTGGCGATAATCAGGTCTCGGACGGCGTCCGGCGGGAAGTCTTTCTTTCGCGTAACCACATCTTTCAGGAGGTCGGGGGTGGCAACAGCGTTATTCCGCATTTGTTCCATTTGAACCCCAAAGACCTCGCGGGTTTCCGTCTCATCCGGCTCATAATCGGGATCAATCTCAATTAACAGGAACTTGCCGTTTTTCTTGGCTTTAAGTATCTCTAAAGCGCCCTTTTCATAGCCCGGGGCAATCATGCCGTCGCAGACCTCACGCACAATCAGTTTCGCTGTCGGGCCGTCAACGGTATCACTCACCGCTACGAAGTCGCCGTAGGAAGAAACACGGTCGGCGCCGCGCGCCCGGGCATAAGCCGCCATCACCGGCGATTCTTCCATATCGTCCACAAAGTACGCCCTCTTGAGCGTGTCGGTCAGCGGTATGCCCACCGCCGCCCCGGCCGGGCTGACGTGCTTAAAAGACGCCGCTGCCGGCAGGTTGAGGGATTGCTTCAACTCTTTAACCAGCTGCCATGAGTTCAAGGCGTCCAGCATATTGATGTAGCCGGGCGCGCCGTTGACGACTTTAAACGGTAAGTCGCCGCTTTTAACGAAAATGCGGGCGGGTTTCTGGTGGGGATTAAAACCATAGCGTAGGGCGATTTCTTTAGCACACATGGCAAGACTCCTGTTTTATATTATTTTACACCAAGGCTGGTAAGAGCTTTGATAACGATATCATCTTCTTCCGGGAGGACGGTGCGGGGGTCTAAAAGCAAATGGTCTTTTTCCACCCGCCCGATGACCGGCACCGTTTGCAGGCGGAGTTTTTTAGCTAAAGCGCTGCCGCCCGGCAATACTATCAGTTTTGTAGGGAGGCTGCCGCCGGGTAAAGAGCCGCCGCCAACCATCGTCTCCCCGTCAATGACTTTAGCGCCGCAGGCTTTAGCCCAAATACCGGCGCGCTTTTCGATGTCCTTAAGCGGCGCGGCAATCATACGCCAGATGGGGATTTTGGTAACAGCTTCGTCTTTGAGATAATGCATCAGTGTTGCCGCCAATCCCGTCAGCCGCGTTTTATCGATGCGCAGGCCGCGGGCAAGGGGATGGCGCTTTAGTTTATCAACATACTGCTTCTCACCGACGATGATGCCCGCTTGCGGGCCGCCCAAAAGCTTATCGCCGGAGAAGAAGACTAACGACGTCCCGGCTTTAACGCTTTGCTGGACCATCGGTTCGGCGGCGAGGCCGAAAGCTGTAGTATCCAATACACTGCCGCTGCCGAGGTCATCCAGCAGCATCAGGTTATGCTTTTTTGCAAGAGCTGCCAGTTCTTCTAAAGCGACCTCGCTGGTAAAGCCCACCAGCTTAAAGTTGCTGGAATGGACGCGCATTAAGGCGCAGGTAGACGGCGTAATGGCTTCTTCATAATCGCGGGAGTAGGTGCGGTTGGTCGTCCCTACTTCAATAAGTTTGGCGCCGCTCTGCCGCATGACGTCAGGCACCCTGAAGCCTCCCCCTATTTCCACCGCCTGCCCGCGGGAGACGATGACCTCCTTGCGCTTGGCTAGAGCGGACAGCCCCAGCATCACGCCGGAGGCGTTGTTGTTGACGATAAATGCGGCTTCGGCGCCGGTCAGCCGGCACAGCAGGCCTTCCACATGGACGTGACGGTGTCCCCTACTGCCGCTGTCTAAATCGAACTCCAGGTTGGAGTAGCCGGCAACCGCCATCGCTTTTAGGGCGTCGTCGCTCAAAGGCGCGCGGCCGAGATTGGTATGTAAAATAACGCCGGAGGCATTGATAACGCGGCGCAGGCTCGGCGTGAAAATAGCGGCTAAACGTTCTAGCGCGTTATCTACAATTACGTCTAAAGAATCGCCGGGCTTACCTGCCTGAATGGACTCTCTTTGCCGCTCCAATTCCTCCCGGATAACGCTAACCGCCAGATCGTGCGGGTAGTCTTTAGCCAAGCGACTAAAGCGTTCGTCCGTCAGTACTTTATCAACACCGGGCAAGCTGCGTAATTCTTGAGCCATCGGCTTAATTCTACACAATAAACGGGCGTACTTCAAAGGGGGGCTTTTATTGTTTTGCGCTTCATGGGGTATAATGAAAATAAAGAGTTGAATCTAAGGTAAAGTAGTGTTCAAGACGATACGGGAAGACATTAAAACGGTATTCGCCAAAGACCCGGCGGCCAGGAGCTCGCTGGAAATCATCTTTTGCTATAATGGCCTCCACGCCATCTGGGCGCATCGTTTGAACCACTTTTTCTGGACGCATCATTTAAAATGGCTGGCACGCTACTGTTCTAATTTGGCAAGGATGCTGACGGGCGTCGAGATTCACCCCGGGGCGAAAATCGGGCGGCGGTGCTTTATTGACCACGGCACGGGTATCGTCATTGGTGAAACTTCGGAAATCGGCGACGACGTCTTGATGTACCAGGGCTGTGGACTAATCGGGACCTCAACCAAGAAGGAAAAACGCCACCCGACCATTGGGAATTGCGTAGAAATAGGCGCCGGGGCATTCGTTATGGGCGCCATAACCGTTGGCGACGACGTAAGAATCGGGGCGGGGTCAGTGGTGATTAAGCCGGTGCCGCCGGGCGTGACGGTGGTGGGTGTTCCCGCCAGGGTCGTCACCAAGCGCGAAAAACCGTCCGCCGACCTTGAGCACGGCCAACTGCCCGACCCGGTTGCCGAGGCGCTTAAGCTGATGATTCGAGACCACCAGAAACTTAACGAGCGCTTGAAAAAGCTGGAACGTCTAAGCGGTATCTCCGATGCGCCGGAAAAACCCAATAAAAGGAAAACGGGCGGCAGTTCCAGAGCGGCAAAATCCAAATAGAGGCAATCAATAAATGAAAATAGCCGTAGCCATGAGCGGTGGTGTTGATTCCTCGGTAGCCGCCGTCTTACTAAAACAACAAGGTCACAATATCATCGGCGTGACGATGAAGCTGACCGATATCCCCGCCAGCCAAAGCGCCATTGATGACGCGCGTAAGGTTGCCGAAAAGCTAAAGATTCCCCACCACGTTATCGACCTGCAAGACATATTCAAGCGAACTATCATCGCCGATTTTTGCCGGGAGTATGGCTTAGGCTACACTCCGAATCCCTGTGTCCTGTGCAACCGGCATATTAAGTTCGGCGTGCTATTGGAAAAGGCTAAGGGGCTGGGTGCCGACTTTTTGGCTACGGGGCATTATGCCAGAATAGAAAAATCCAAAGACGGCAGCTACTTACTAAAAAAGGGGAAGGATAAAGACAAAGACCAGTCATATTTCCTCTGCCGGCTGACGCCCGAACAACTAAAGCATACCCTGTTTCCCATCGGCGGCTTGACTAAAACCCAGGTAAAAAAAATAGCTAAAGAAATGGGCCTGCCCGCCGCGGAACGCGATGAAAGCCAGGAAATATGCTTCGTTAAAGATAACGACCACGTTCAATTTTTAAAAGAATATTATAAGGGCAAGATAGAAATCGGCCCCATTTTAGATATCAATGGTAAACAACTGGGCGAACACCAGGGCATCATGTTTTATACCGTCGGACAGCGCAAGGGGTTAGGCATTGCCGCCGCCGAACCGCTCTATGTAATTGCCATCGAGCCGGAGAAGAACGCCGTTATCGTTGGGACTAAAGCGCAGACCTACTCTAGTGAACTTACCGCCGATAATATGAACTGGCTAATAAATCCGGTTCCAGAAAAACCGTTTAAAGCAAAAACCAGAATCAGGCACCGCCACCCGGCAGCCCCGTCAACGGTAAACGTTACCAAAAAAGATAATGTTTGTGTAAGGTTCACCAAACCTCAAATGGCGGTTACGCCGGGCCAAACGGCGGTGTTTTATCAGGGCGATACAGTCATCGGGGGCGGTAGAATAGTCAGGCAAGGAGAATAAATCATGGCTAAAATAATCGCGGTATGCCTTAGCGAAAAAAAGGGCATCAGTAAAAAGGCTGTTGAAGAAATAATCCTCAAAGAAAACCACGGTGTGGTTGGTGATGCTCATGCGGATGGCACGACTCACCGGCAGGTAAGCTTGCTTGCGATGGAAAGTATTGATAAAATGCGCAGCAAGGGTTTTGATTTTCTTAAGCCGGGCGACTTTGCGGAAAACATCACTACTGAAGATATCGGCCTGGCGGCGCTGCCGGTCGGGGCAAGGCTTAAAGCCGGCAAGGATGTATTATTGGAGATAACCCAGATAGGCAAAGAATGTCACGCCGCTTGCGCCATCCGCCAGCAGGTGGGCGATTGCGTGATGCCGCGGGAAGGTGTTTTTGCAAAAGTTGTTCAGGGTGGTAAGATAAGGGCCGGAGATGTTATTCTAGTAACCGAAGTAGAACATGGAAAGTAAAATCCTGGAACAAATCGAATACACGCGGGTGGACGGTGGCGGCAGAAAAGCCGCGGAAAGAATCATTAAAGAAACCGCGTTGACCATCCGCATCGGCGGCAAACATTACACTACCGCGATGATACTGGCGGTGATGGAAAGGGAATTCGTTTTAGGGCATCTGCTGACGCAGGGAGTCATTAAAAGCGCCCGGGAAATCCGCTCTTTAACCATCAGGAACTACGTCGCCGAGGTTGCATTAATCGACACGTATAAGAAACAGCGCGTTAGCCGCAAAGTTAGCAGCAAATTTAAAGTTAAACAGAACGACATTATAAATTGTGTTCGAGCGGTAAACAAATCCGACCTTTTTTCCGAAACCGAAGCCGTGCATTGCGCCGGCTTATTTGTTAATGGCAGCGAACCGGTGTGCATCACGGAGGACTTGGGGCGTCATAACGCGTTAGATAAAGCAATCGGCTACGGTCTGCTGCATAACGTTGATTTTACCAGTACCATTGCTGCCGTCACCGGCAAACAACCGTCGGAGATGATAGTCAAGTGCCGCAACGTTAACATCCCGGTTATCGCCACCCGGAGCGTGCCGACGACGCTGGCAATAGAAACCGCCGAGAAAGCGGGTATTACTTTAATCGGGCTGGTGCGGGGTAAAGATATGGTGGTGTTTACTCACCCGGAGAAAATCGCATAAAATGGCAAGCGTTAAATCATCGAGGAAATTGAGCGGCTGGCAATACAGCGCCGGGCGGGCGGCTCCGTTTAAGGCGGACGTCGCCATCGAGCAGGAGTTCCCCGTTTTCGTTAACGGCAAACAGCTGGTCACCCCTTCCATTACCCCCAACCTCCTCAAGGAATTTGCTATAGGCTATCTTTTCGGGCAGGGACTTATCAACAGCCTGGAAGAAGTCGCGTCACTGGAAATTATAAATAACACCGCGCATGTAACCCTAAAAGACCGTCGTAAAACTCTCACAGACGCTGCTAAAACCAATTTCCGCATTGTTTCCGGCGGCGGTAAATCAATATATTTCCCGGAAGCCGATTTGAGTGAAATAAAGTCCGACCTGGTCATCAGCAAACGCACGCTCTTTTCGGCAATGAATCAGCTCTTTAAAAACGCCCTGCTCTACTCCGAGACCGAAGGCGTCCATGCCACCGGCCTTTTTAATACCAGGGCCAGCCCCGTCTGCATCGTGGAAGACATTGGGCGGCACAATACGCTGGATAAAATTATCGGCTATATACTACTGCACAAAATAGACTGCAGCCGCCTGTTTTTAGTATCTACGGGGCGTATGGCTTCGGAGATGGTGACAAAAATCTGCCGCAGCGGCATCCCGGTTGTCGCCACGAGAACGGCCGTCACTACTAAGGGATTAGAGACGGCTAAGAAGTGCGGCTTGACCATCGCTGGGTTCGTGCGGACGATAGGTTCAAAGGCCATCACCGACGCATCTGCAAGGACGCCTAAAAAGAACAGCATGAAGATTTACTGCGGCGCCGAAAGGGTACGCAGTGCTTAAAGGCGCATTTTAGGGTAAAATTAAAGTATGGCAGATAGTACGGTAGAACGAATCCAGGCGCTAAAAAAAGAGAAAAACGCGGTAATTTTAGTCCACAACTACCAGCGCGGCGAGGTGCAGGACATCGGGGACTTTGTGGGGGACTCGCTGGAGCTAAGCCAGAAAGCCGTGGCGGTTGACGCCGAGGTAATCGTCTTTTGCGGCGTGCATTTCATGGCGGAAACAGCCTCGATACTGAATCCGCAAAAAACCATCCTGCTGCCCGATGCCGCTTCAGGCTGTCCGATGGCGGACATGATTAACGCCGAACAGCTGCGCAAGAAAAAGCAGGCACTGCCCGGCTATACGGTCGTCACCTACGTCAATTCCACCGCCGCCGTTAAAGCGGAATCCGACTACTGCTGCACATCGGCGAACGGCGTTAAGGTAGTCAATGCCGTCAAGAACGATAAAATACTCTTCGTGCCGGACCAATACCTCGGCGACTATATTATGAAAAAGACCGGCAAGAAGATGGAACTCTGGCCCGGCTACTGTCCTACCCACGCCAATATTAAGGCAGAGGATATCAAACAAAAAAGGGCGGAACACCCCAACGCTAAGGTAGTGGTGCACCCGGAATGCACGCCGGAAGTCATTGAACTGGCGGACGAAGCCCTGAGCACCAGCGGCATTATCCGCTACGCCGCCCGGCCGGACGTTCAAGAACTAATCGTCGGGACGGAGATAGAGATATTGCACCGTTTAAAGAAAGAAAATCCGGGCAAGCAGTTCTACCCGGCTTCGCTTAAAGCGGTATGCCCCAACATGAAGCGCATCACACTGGAAAAAATCCTGCAGTCGCTGGAGATGATGATGCCGGTAGTTAGAGTGCCGGAAGAAATCCGCATCAGAGCCAAAGCGGCCGTGGACCGCATGCTGGAAATCGTATAAGAAGAAGCAACATGCTTACTAAAGAAGAGCTGGAGAGATATGCCCGCCAGATAATCCTGCACGGATTCGGGAAGGCGGGGCAGGAAAAGCTCAAGAAGGCTAAGGTGTTCCTGGCCGGGGTGGGTGGATTAGGTTCGCCGGCGGCAATTTATCTGGCGGTAGCCGGCATCGGTACACTGCGCATCGCCGACCACGATAAAGTGGAATTAAGCAACCTCAACCGGCAGATACTGCAGTGGCAAGCGGACATCGGTAAAAACAAGGTGAAATCGGCGGCGGAAAAACTGCATAGCTTTAATCCTAATATCAAGATAGAAACCACCAGTGAGACGATAAACGAGAAAAATGTCTTAAAATTAGTCGGCGACTCGGACATTATTGTGGACGCCATGGATAACCTGCCCACCCGTTATATACTGAACAGAGCGGCGGTAGAGAAAAAAATACCCTTGTTTCACGGGGCGGTGTACGGCTTTGAGGGGAGGGTAATGACAGTCCTGCCGGGCAAGAGCGCCTGCCTTAATTGCCTTTTCCATGGGGTAGAGATGCCTGCGGAAAAAGTCCCCGTCATTGGTGTAACGCCGGGGATTATCGGCTGTATCCAGGCAACCGAGGTGATAAAATGTATTACAGGACAAGGTGAATTGTTAACGAACCGGCTGTTGACCTACGACGGCCTGCAAATGAAATTCAACGAATTCAAAATCAACCGCGACCCGCACTGTGAAGTCTGCGGCGACAAGAGGAAACGATGAGTGTAAATATCGAAATGTCCTCGTTTTTCGGGTTATATACTAACGACACTCTAAGCGTTGATGTTGAGGGCAAAAGCGTCCGGGAATGCCTGCACGCCCTGGTTGAGAAATTCCCCAAGCTAAAGCGTCTGCTGCTGGATAAAAATGGTAATTTACAACGTAATTACGACTATTTCATCAACGGGCAAAGCGTTTACCCCAAGGATATGAACCAGCCACTAAAAAACGGCGATAAGTTTAGCCTTTTATACGTGATTCACGGGGGCTAACTAAACCTTCGACCAGTCAATGCCCAGCTTACACGTCGGGCAGTCTTTATTGTAGGGTAATTCTACACGGCAGTGAGGGCAAATGTATTTATCGCCGGACTTAACCGGGGGCAGATGCTTGTGTTCTTTCTTTTCTTTATCTTTAGCCATAATGCGCCTCCACTAAACCTTTTAAGCATATTATAGTGGAAACACAATAACAGAAAATAAGAAAAAAGTCACATTTAGAAGGTTATTTTCTGCCCTTAAGCCACTTGCCCTTTTGCGCCACGCGGGTCTGTTCGTTAGTCGTTTGGTAGATCTTCAGGAAGTTTTTTGCAAACCGGTCAAACGTGCCGTCCAGTATTGCGCCCCTGATGTCTTTCATCAGGTTATGCAAAAAGCGCAGGTTGTGGATAGTCGCCAGGCGTAGGGCTAAAAGCTCCTCGGCGCGGAAGAGGTGGTTAAGATAAGCGGCGGAAAAGGTGCGGCAGGTATAGCAGTCGCATGATGGGTCAATTGGCTTATCCACTTTAGCGTAAACAGCGCGGCGGATATTTACCCTCCCCTGCCTCGTATAAAGCGCGCCGTTGCGGGCGACGCGGGTGGGCAAAGCGCAGTCGAACATATCGATGCCCCACGCCACGCCTTCGACCAAATCCTCCGGCGCGCCCACACCCATGAGGTAACGGGGCTTATCTGGGGGCAAAAGCGCTGTGGTCTGTTCGATGAGGGGGAAAGTGACGTCTTTAGGTTCGCCGACGCTTAAACCGCCGATGGCGTAGCCGGGGAAATCGAGTTGAGTTAAATAATCCGCCGAGGCTTTTCTTAAGTCCGGGAACATGCCGCCCTGCAAGATGGCGTAAAGCGCCTGGCTCTTGCTCTGGTGGGCTTTAAGGCAACGCTCCGCCCAGCGGTGGGTGCGGCCCATCGCCTTCTGGATTTTCTCTTTAGCGTCACCATAAGCGGAACATTCATCCAGCACCATGATAACATCGGCGCCCAAAGCCTCCTGGTATTTAACGGCCAGTTCGGGGGTGAGGAAGTGCTCGGAGCCGTCAATGTGCGAGCGGAACTTAACGCCTTCGTCGGTGATTTTACAGAGTGGGGAAAGGCTAAAGACCTGGTAGCCGCCGCTATCGGTAAGAATCGCGCCGTCCCAGCCCATAAAGTCGTGGAGGCCGCCCAGCTTTTTAACGACGTCAACGCCGGGGCGCAAATAGAGGTGATAGGTGTTGGCTAAAATCATGTTAAAGCCCAGGGACTTTACATCCTCCGGGGTGAGGGTTTTGACCGTCGCCTGGCTGCCGACGGGCATAAAGACGGGTGTGGGGATTTTACCGTGGGGCGTATTTAGTTCCCCGGCGCGGGCATTGCCGCAGGTTTTCAGGAGAGTAAAATGTTTTTGGGACATAGATTATCCCTGTATCAACTTATTGGCGACGATGCTGCGGTGCACCTCGTTGATGCCAACGTAAATTTCCGTCATCTTGGCGTCGCGGTAGAATCGTTCTACCGGCAGCGACTTCATCACCCCAAAAGCGCCGTGGATTTGCATCGCCATACGGGTAACGTCCACCGCCACCTGCGTCGCAAATAATTTAGCCATCGAGGACTCATATTGAATGCTCTGCCCCTGATCGCGTATGAATGCCGTGCGGTAAACCAGCCAGCGCGCCGCCTCGATGCGTGATGCCATTTCGGCCAGTTGCTGCTGAATTGCCTGCATCTTGGCGATGGGCTTGCCCTGCGCCACGCGCTGCTTGGCATAATCTACAGCGAGATCTAAAGCCGCCTGCGCCGCCCCCACCCCCTGCATCGCCACGCTCATCCGCTCCACGCTGATGGCGTCCAGTAAAATCTCAAAGCCGTGCCCCGGCTTACCTATCAGGTTCTCCTCCGGCACATAAACATCATCGAAATTAACGATGGAGGCGCCCATGCCCCTTAACCCCATCGTCTCCAGTACCTCCTGCACGCTGTAGCCCTTGGACTTTGATTCTAAAATAAAGGCGTTAATCCCTTCGGAGTCTCCATCGCGGGCGAATAAAAGCACTACGTCCAGCGCCGGCGCCAGCGACATGAATATCTTTTGCCCGCTGATTTTATAGCCATCGCCGGAACGCCGGGCGACGGTCTTTATCAGGCGGGGATCGGAGCCGGTGTCTGGTTCGGTAAAGCCAATGCCTCCCAGCAATTTACCGCTCGCTAGCGGAGCAAGCAGGCGTTTCTTCTGTTCTTCCGTCCCAAAGCGGTAGATGCCTTCCTGTGGGACGGTGTTGACCGACATGATAGCGCCCACGGTGACCGATGCCTGGCAGACCTGCTCCAGCGCCAGGATAAAGCTCAAGTAACCAGCCCCTCCGCCGCCGTATTCGGCGGGATAAGGCAAGCCCCGCAAGCCAAGCTCCGCCATCTTTTGCGCCAAATCCAAAGGAACCTCGTTGGAGCGGTCGATTTCCGCGGCGCGGGGGGCGACTTCTTTTAGGGCAAAAACCCGCGCCAGGCTCTGCAGCATCTTCTCTTGTTCGGTTAAAGTAAAGTCCATAACGCCTCCGCCGGTGACACTTAAATTATACACAATACCAGTGGATTGGGGAAAGAAAAGTTATTTGTAATTATCTTTACGTTCTTATAAGATTAGGCTGATGGAAGCCGAGCTTAAAAAAGCGTTAGCGCAAAGAAAGAAAATCTACATCACCGATAAAAGCCGCGTACCGGCGGCGGTACTGATTCCCATCTACAAAGACAATGGTGAATACAATATCGTTTTCATCAAGCGGACGATGAACGTAACAGCCCATCAGGGGCAAATTTCCTTCCCCGGGGGGATGCGCGACGATGGAGACAAATCGCTTTGGGACACGGCTTTAAGGGAATCGGACGAGGAGATTGGATTACGCCCTGGAGACGTTAATAAAATCGGTGAACTGGATGACGAGATTACAACGACCTCCAACTATATCGTCACGCCTTTCGTGGCAATGATACCATGGCCCTACCGCCTTGTCCCAAACCAGGGTGAGGTGGAGTATATTCTAACCGTTCCCCTTAAGATGCTTTTGTACAAGGATTGCCGTAAACCGGAGAAGGAAACATTGGACGGAGAAGAAATAGAATCATTCGCGTATTACTACCAGGGAACGAGAATCTGGGGCGCAACAGCCCGCATATTATACAAGCTTTTAGGAATTATCGCCGCATTGCCGGTTATTAAACCAAAGCGCAATCTTTAAAGATAATGTTTTTGCCAACGCCGTCGTAAGTGCCCTGTACCTTTACCACCTGCCCCTCTTGAATCCCGCTCAAATCCCGGGTGTTTTCCTTTTCAAAGGTGCAGCGCAGATTCCAGCTAATCCCCTGCATAATGCCGGTCAGCACGATATAACGGATATCGAGGTGCTCCCGGATAAACACCTTTTCCACGATGCCGTTGATGATGAAAGTCTTACCGGTGAAGACTTGATTGGCGACATCCTGGTCTTTTCTGAATAAGGCGTCGATTTGTTCTACGGCTATTTCCATGCCGTCCTCAATGTCTTCCGGATCAATCTCAAAATCCGGTATCGGTTCCGGCTCCATGTTGAATTCCGGTTTTGACGCCGATGGCAGCGGCTCATGCTGAACAGGCGGCTGTTCCTCCGGCATAGCCGGCTCTTGCGGGAACTCTTCCTGGGGCTCTAGCTGAGCCTCTTCTTGAGGCGCTTGCCGGGCGCGGGGAGCTGCCTCTTCGGGCGGGGGCTCCTCTTCATACTGCGGCGGTTCTGGGGCAGTATCCTCAATAGCCTCGGGGACGTAAGGTTCTGGTTCTGGTTCGGGTTTAGGCTCAGGCACAACCGGAGTTTCGGCAACAGGCGGAATTGCTTTAGGCTCGGGTCGGGCCTGTTCTTCAGGTACACGCGGAGCTATAGCCTCCGATTGTTTTTCAACGGGAGGTTCAGGAGCCGCGCGTTCCGCTTTAGGTTGAGGCTGGGGAGGAGATGCCGGTCGCTCCGGCATCTCATAAGCGGGCTGTTCGGGCTGCTCTATTCTCGGCTCCGGCTCCGGCCTATATTCGGGCTGCGGCCGGGGCTGTGTAGTTTCGGGCGGCGGCATTTGCGCCGGCGCCCTTTCTTCCTGCAGCTCTTTGTACGTCTTATCTATGGTCTTAAATGAGTTCGATATCAGCGGATAACCGCACCACTGACAAACCCAATCTTTAGTTCTTAGAGCTTCAAGTCCACAGTTAGGACATTCCGGCATGAAGATACCTCACCCTTAGGTTACACACGGTGAAAGTCAATGTCAACCCTGCCTTGCTTTCTACCGGATTTTCTGGTAACCAGCATTTCGCTTTCTATCTTTCCTATTGATAGAAGGATATTCTGTTTTATTTAGTTAATCGCGCTATTCCGCTAAGCAGCCGGTGGAGGAGGCGGAGGTGGAGGCACCGGAGGTGGGCCTGCTGCCGGAGGCGGTGTTGCAGCCGGCGGTGCTGAACCCATCGGAGGAGTACCGGCAGGCGCCGCAGCAGTAGGAGGCACGCCCGGGGTACCGCCCTTGCGACGAATAAGCACGAGGGTGATTACCACACCGATGACAACCACCACGACTACGATGATAATAATCATCATCATATAGTCGGAGTGCCAGGTAGCGGTGATAACCTTAGGGCCGTTCATAACGATGCTGGTGCTGGCGGTAGCGGTATTCAGGTCGCCGGTCCAGCCATCGAAGACATACTTGATAAAGAAACCTTCGGATTCAGGAACAGCCACATTAGCAGTCTGTCCGGCGTCATACCAGCCCGCGCCGGTGGGCGTGCCGTACTCCGAGTTTATCGTCAGGAGATATTCGGAATCCCAGCTGGCGGTAATCGTTTTCGGGGCATCCATTACTAGAGAGCCGCTGGTGGTAGAACCGGTAACATCGCCGCTCCAGCCGCCGAAGTAACGTTTGGTATCGGAGGTTTCAATGTAGTTAGTGATGGAGAAACTGGCGGTAGAACCGGCGGCATACCATCCCTCGCCGGTTGGATTACCGTAAGTGGAATTAACCGTGAGCAGATATTGCTTTTCAAAGTTAGCGGTATGTTGCCCGTAAGAGAAGGTCTGGGCGGGCACAGTAGCGCCCCCGTTCCAGCCGGTAAATACGTAGCGTGTTCCAGTACCTCCGCTGATTTCACTGGGAACGGTCACAGTATGGTTGCCGCCGGGCACCCAGAGGAACGGTGACGGCATCGAGGTATAGTCAGTGCCATCTATTGTTACCTTGGTTTCCCCGGCAGGTAGAGATATATTCGTGTTAAATATGAACTTAGCTAACAATGGTAAATCGCCCGTAAAATTATCAATAAGCACCGGTACCTGGTCAGGGAAATCTGCGGTCACTAACGGAGCGGTATAGTTAAACAGTTCTTCCGCAGAAAGCTGAAAATCGTCATTGGCATCGGCGTCGTTAAAGTTATCGAAAGCATCAATTAAGTATTTATCAAACCAGTGGAGCATAAGTGTATTGGAGCGCCAAATGGAATCGCCGTGGCGGGCAGCGAACATGATGACCCGCCCGGTTTTCGTAATGGCGTCACGGAAGGTAGCCGATTCCCAGTAACTAAAAATGAAAACCTGTTTTTGAGCTTGAATAGTACTGCAGGCAGTATTCAGTTCCGTACCGGTAATTTCATCAGGAGAGGCGTTGTAATCATATGGTAACAGTATTGTGCTGCCTCTAACCGAAAAATAGAGCAATACAGTATCATTCGCTCCGGCATTCGTCGCCAGCCAACCGATGGCTTGCAGTATACCCGCTTTGGTAGCCTGCGATCCCGTCAGCAGCCTTACGTGGTCGGCACCCCAGGTTGGCGAGATGGCATCATAAATGCCCTCGGCATCTTCGATACCATAATACCAGTCTAATCCGTATTCGTAATCATCAATGCCGACAATAATTGCCCAGCATTCGGGGTCGCCTTCGGCGGCCTGCGCAACGGCACACGGCACAATGAAGGTCGTGGCAAGTAGAACCATCAGTACTAGAAAAGATATTTTACCAAACAACTTTTTCATCTTACCTTCTCCTTTTTATAACGTAGCAGTATTCAATGCGTTATTTTACCATATTTATGCAACTATTTGGCAGAACGACGCTGCTTTTTTCTTCTAGCCTTATGTTTTTTGGCACCCCTATGAATAATCACCAGGAAAATGGTTAAAAATATACCGGCAATCAAGATAGCTAATATAGCTAATAGGATATACAGATTGAGATATTCCACGCTCCACATAGCGGTGATAACTTTTGGCGAATCCATTGTAATTGTGATATCGGCTTCCTGACCCGTAAAATCGCCGGTCCAGCCATTAAAAACATGCTTAATTATCAACTCTTGGTACGCCACCACAAAAACGTTGACTTCCTCCCCGTCTTGATACCAGCCGTCTCCGGCCGCCTCACCATAGGCGGAGTATATTTTCAGGAGGTATTCTTTATTGAAGTTGGCGGTATGGACGCCGTATGGCATTGCTCTTGTGGTTAAAACATCGCCATCATCCCAGTCACTGAACACATAACGGGTATCGCTGCCAATATAGATTACATCCGGCACCGTAACGGTATAGGCAATGCCCGGCGCGGTAAGAAATATAGCCGGCAGAATATCATATTCCACGCCGCCAATGGTAATAATGGCACCGGCAGGAAGGTTGATATTGGTAAAAAGCGCGAATTCAGCAATCAAAGGCAATTCGCCGTCAAAATGGTCGTCAAGCACGGGGTGCTGGGCAGGCAAATAGCCGCGGCTTTCATCAAAACTGGTGGTAGCTGGGGCGGCGTAGTTAAAAATTTCTTCGGCGGTGACGGCGTAGTTACTATCCACATCTACTTCACCAAAACTATTAAGCGCCTCAATTATATGGTAAATAAATACCGGGTTCTCCAAGGAATCGTCGTAGTAGCCCCACTCGTCCTCCTCACAACCCGCTAAAATGACCCTATTGCTGCCGCTCAAGTTGTTAAGGAAGCCGCCCGCATGGGCAAAAGAGAGGATAAAGACCGCTCCGGCGGCATCAATAGCTTCAAATGCAGTGTCCATTTCTTCAGCTGAAATATCGTTATCCCAGGAATCAGGCAAAGAATCATAGGTCCAGAAATAGTAATCCGGCCCCGGTCCCGCAACGCCGGTGCTGGTAACGCTAAAAAGCACCGTATCGTTACCGTCTGCCCGCTCGTCCAGCCACGCTATGGCTTCCATAATGCCGCTCTTGGTCGCCTCGGAATCAGTTACTAATCTAACATGGTCGGCGCCCCAAACAGCGCTAAAACCGTTACAGAGTTCCTGCTGGCCGCTGGCGGCGTACTTTACTTCATCATCAAGGTTCTGAAAAGTGGAAATCCCGATAAAGACTCCCCAGCACTCGGCGGTGGAATCGGCCGCCTGGGTAGTGGCGCCAGGTAATGCAAAATTAGCTGTTATCAGTACGGTTATGGCGCAGATAAAAAACAGTATGATTTTAAAGAAATGTCTGACTGTCAAACAGCCTCCTCACCAGCCATCGCCCGGGGAATGATACCTTTATTTTACCACACCGATTCAATTATCTCTTACGGCGTGACGGGGGTGGTGAGGGCGGCATTATCTTAACCTTGCGCGGTTGGCGGGGTGGGGGGAAAAGGCGGCGGTACACCCTGTAATGGAAGAACAAATAAACAGATATACCAACCACCACAGTTATGATAAGAATAAAGATATACAGCCATAGGTAATCCACCATCCAGTTAGCCACGATTACTTTAGACGAATCCATTCTAACCATCGTGCTGGAGTCCAGGCTATAAAAGTCGCCGCTCCAGCCGGTAAAAATCTGCCGGATTAATGAGCCCTGGACGGACTCAATGGAAATGTTGACCGGCGCCCCCTCGTTATACCAGCCCGCGCCGTTGGGATTGCCGTAGTCAGATTCCAACACTAACAGATACACAGTACGCCAAACGGCGGTAACGGTTTTGGGCCCATCCATAAGTATCGAGCCCGTGGACAATGTCCCGGTATAGTCGCCGCTCCAACCCTCAAAGTAGAACTTAGCATATGCCGTTTCTAAAAACGGAGTGACCGAGAAATCTACAGTGGTATTGCGACTGTACCAGCCGGGACTGGTGACCACTCCATATGCGGAGGAAATATCGAACAGGTATTCAAGCCTGTAACCGGCACTGTATGAGCCTTTAGAAATAATCCGTGCGGTTGAAACACTGTCGTCATCCCACCTGACGAATAAATAGCGTGTTCCGGTGCCTACATCAATAACATCGGGCACGGTCATCGTGTGGGTGGAACCGGGGGACCAAATCTGCATTTCCGGCGGCGCACTATAATTAACACCGTCAAGCGTCAGAATAGTAGCTTCAGCGGGCAGCTCCATACTCGATGCATAGGTAAAGTAGGTGAGTAAAGGGAATTCGTCGCTATTCAGGTCAACAATAACCGGAGGAAGGTTGCTGGTTGTATTTGCCGTCATTTCAGTAGTATAAGAAGCAATTTCCTCGGCGGAAAGTTCGTAGTTTTCATTGACGTCATAAACGTCGGGACTATTAAGCGCCTGCAGGATAAAGTAGGATAAATACCCATGTTCATATTCATCGCTTTCTCTAGCCCCTCCATACATAGGACTGGAAAACATTAAAAATCGGCCTTCCTTGGTTAGACTAACACGGAACTTTGCAGCATAGTTGCAATCCAGAATTATCAGTATTTTACCCGCCTTAACAGGTTCAAAAGCCTTGGCCAGTTGAGCTGTAGTTAGGCCACCCTCAAGCGGATTAAAGTCTGCAGGACAGATAGCGCCGACTCCCGTGCCAAGCCCGGAGAAAGTAAAAACTACCGTATCATCAGCGTCAGCGTTTTCGGCCAGCCAGGCGACGCCATCCAGTATGCCTTGTTCGTCCGCTGCGCTATCAACCAGGAGTTTGGTGTTGTCAGTGCCCCAGATCGGAGAAAGTGTCTCGTATAAAGCGCGGGCGTCGTCATCGGCATACTTTACTTCAGGGGCTGACAATTTATAAGACACACCGACAAATAATCCCCATACCTCGGGGCTGGATTCATCGGCTTGCGCCGGCAGACACGGTAATATGAACGTAATTGTTAAAAGTATCAGTGTGGCAACAAAAGCGGTAATCGCTTTATTAAACAAAAGCTTTTTCATTTAATATTCTCCTTGCCGGCTGCTAACGAGTCGGTGATATGTTTTTACACATCTCTTCAATTAGCTGGCAGGAGGTGGCGGAGGTGGCGGCGGTACTGCAGCGGGTGGAACCGGTGGTGTACTACCCCTCCGTCGTAGAAGTATAATAGTTGCAGTTACTACCCCAGCTACAACTAATATAACGATAATCAGGATATAAAGTTGCACGTAATCAGTGTGCCAGATAGCAGTAATATCTTTAGGCGAATCCATAGTAAAGCTGACACTGGACTGAACGCCGGCTAAATCACCGGTCCAACCGTCAAAAATCTGCCGCACAAAGAGTCCTTGTTCCGGCTCAACGGAGATACTTACTGTTTCGCCTTCCCCGTACCAGCCGGCGCCGGTCGGTGTGCCATATTCCGAGCTAACATTGAGGAGGTATTCGGTCCTCCAGTTGGCATATACGGTTTTGGGGCTGTCCATATACAGCGACCCTGTTTCAGCATTGCCCGAAAAATCGCCGCTCCAACTGATAAAGTAGTGCCTGGTATCTGTCGATTCGAAGTAGGGCGTCACGGAAAATTCAGCCAGCGAATTATCCAGATACCACCCGGCGTCGGGAAAGTCGCCAAAAGGCGAGACTATTTTTAAAAGTTGTTCGATATTATACTCTGCGCTGAAAAACCCCTTGGTAATAACCCTGACTGCCAAAGCCTCGCCGTCATTCCAGCCGGCAAAGGCGTAACGCGTGCCGCTATTAACATACACCCATTCCGGCACAGCAATAGTATGGGTGGAGCCGGGGCTCCACAACTTTTCCGGGGGCAGCACTGTATAGTCAACCCCATCCAGCGTTAAGATTACCGTGCCAGGTGGGAGGTTCGTGTCCAGAACGAAGATGAATTTAGCTATTAACGCCAGTTCCCCGATGAATTCATCGTCAATAACCGGGTTTTGCGAATAATCATAAAGCGATGTCATCAAGCTGGCATGGGCGGCAATTTCTTCGGCAGAAAGCTCATAATCGTGATTCGTGTCAATATCATCGAATTCACTGATAGCCTGGAGAATATAGTAAGTGAAAACTCCATTACGTAATTCATAACTTTCTTGAGACAACTCGTCCGCCTGGCTCGCCAGCAATAGCACCCGCCCATCTTTCGATAGCATATACTGGAACTCACCGGCGTGGCAGACATCTATAATAACAACGATTTTCTCGGCCTTTACCTGGCTAAGCGCCTGATAAAGCACGGTCGTCGAGATGCCGGAGTTAGAGGAATAGAAATCGTAGGTACATAATTCGCCAAGGTCAGTGCCGTGCCCGGAAAATGTAAAGACGACGGTATCATTTTCTCCTGCATTATCCGCCATCCAGCCAATGGCATCCAAAATATCGGCTTTTGACGCCTCACTATCCACCAGCAGCCTGGTATTGGCAGCACCCCAAACCGGCGTAAAAACGCTATAGAGGTCAATGGCATCATCATCGGCGTAATCAAGATCGTTGATAAATTCATAGTCGGATACCCCGGCAAAAACCCCCCAGCATTGAGGGTCCGTTTCCGCCGCAATAGCGGGAGTGACGGGTAGAATAAACGCCGATAATAGTAAGAAAACTGTTACCAGTAATAAATAAACTGGGGTTTTAGATAATAAATTCCTCATCGCCGGTCCTTCCCTCTTCGAAAGCATGCTATCTATATGATATCAAGAATGGTGCTGATATACCATATTGATAGCGGTTTGAAGGTTAGAATCCGGCATTTCTATTTCGGCGGACAAGAACAACGGTGAGGATTACCCCTCCGGCGATAACCACTACAACTACAATCAGGATATAAAGCTGCAGGTAATCGGTGTGCCAGTTAGCTGTGAGGGTCTTGGGGACGTTCATGGTGACGGTGGTTCGGGAATCATTAGACGTTAAATCCCCACTCCACCCGTCAAAAATCTGGCGAACGATGAAACCCTGCACCGGTTCCACGGAAACGTTGACCGAATCCAGTTCATCATACCACCCGGCGCCAACGGGCTGGCCGTATTCCGAGTTGAGTGTGAGGAGGTATTCGCTGCGCCAGTTGGCGGTGACGGTCTTCGGTGCGTCCATGAACAGCGAAGCCGTAGCGCTTGTTCCGCTAAGGTCGCCGCTCCAGCCGGTAAAAATGCGCCTGGTGTCTGCCGATTCAATATAGGGATTTACCGAGATATCGGCGTAGGAGCGGTCCAGATACCAGCCGGCGCCAACAGGCTCGTCGTAAGCGGAGATGATATTAAGCAGCCGTTCCATATAATAACTAACGCTGAAAGAACCTTTAGAGAGAATCCTGGTCGTAGAAGTCTCGCCGTCGTTCCAGCCGGCAAAGGCATAACGCGTACCGGTTCCCGCCGCCACCTCTTCCGGCACGGTAACTGTATGACTGGAACCCGGAATCCACCACAGGTACGGCGGCGCTGTGGTGTACCCGGTGCCGTCCACCGTAAGGACCTGCGTGCCGGACGGTAAATTGGTTTGTAAATTGAATACAAACCTCGCCAGCAAAGCCAGTTCGTTAATGAAGCCGTCACCGAGTACGGGGTGTTGGACGGGATCGAAGAGGTGGTCCGTTTCATACTGAACGACCAACGGAGCGGCGTAGTTAAAAATCTCTTCGGCGGAAAGCTCATAGTCATGATTGGCATCGGCGTCGGTAAAGTTCTCAAAAGCCTGCAGGATGAAATGGAGAAAAACCACGTGCCCCAGATTAGTACTTTCCCAGCCTACTTCCGTCGCCCGGCAGCCCATTAATACCACCCTGCCGTCTTTAGTCAGATCGGGCTTAAAGGCGCCGGCGTAGCAGTTGCTCAAAACAACAACGATTCTTTGAGCCTGCACTTCGGCTAAGGCTTCGGCAAGCTCGTCGGAAGAAATCCAACTGGAAGGGAAAGAGTTGGTTTCGTAAGGGCAGAGGTAACCGCCCTCGGTGCCATGCCCGGCAAAACTGAAAAACACGGTATCATTAACTCCGGCGTTCTCCGCCAGCCAATCGATGGCATGGAGAATGTTCACCTTGGTGGCCTGGGAGTTCGCCAGCAGCTGCATATTGTCCTCGCCCCACACGGGCCCGAACAGGTTGTAAAGAGCGGTAGAATCCTGCACCGGGTAAGGCAAGTCGTTGACGTTTTTATAATCGGCAACGGCGGCAAAAACCGCCCAGCATTTAGAGCTGGATTCGTCGGCTTGCGCCGGCGCGGAAGGCAGGATAAAAGATGCCG
>Ga0265297_10004643_pt1 | contig 22091 bp, 35 predicted proteins | sample Munlanlwell13791_FD_192502 | JGI IMG/M metagenome (GOLD analysis project Ga0265297, IMG submission 192502) | Leachate microbial communities from a municipal landfill in Southern Ontario, Canada - Leachate well 137-91 | ecosystem: Engineered > Solid waste > Landfill > Unclassified | place... | reverse complement strand
TGCCCGACCCGGCGCGGATGCCCTCCCCGGCGCTGATGCCCTCCCCGGCGCTGATGCCCGACCCGGCGCGGATGCCCTTCCCGGCGCTGATGCCCTCCCCGGCGCTGATGCCCCACCCGGCGCTGATGCCCGACCCGGCGCTGATTTCGATGTGTCCCTTCGCATTCACCGATGCCGCGAAGCGCACCGTGCCCAATTCGGCCTCGATGATGATGCTGCCGTCGCACTCCACATTGCCTGCCGCGCCGACGTACAACCCGGTTTCGTCTAAGTCCGCCTTCGTGATAATCAGGTTTGGCATTGTGATCTCCTGTTGTCGTGTTGCCCGGAAAACTCCGGGGTACTCAATACGACCTGCCCTGCCTCCAACCGCGCCGCCTCTGCCCGCAGCCGCCTTCGGTCGCGCCGGTCCCCCGCGAGGTGCGCCGCGTTGCGCAGGAAGCGGGCCTGCAGGTGCCGGATGGTGGGCGAGGTCACGCGGCCACCTCCTGCGGGTCCTCCGCCGGGCACTCGGGGAGCACCCCGCGCCCCACGGCCCGCCGCTGCTGCTGCCTCGCGAGGTCCGCCCGCTTCGTCTGTGCGGCCCGCTTGCGGTCGAAATGCTGGACTCGGAACTTGAGCTTGACCTGTGACATGGTACGCGCCTCCTGAGCGATTGTGGGGGCATAAGCCCCTCCGGAATCTCTACTCCTGCAAGCCGACAAGCAACCCCTCGTTGTTGAGCGTGAACTGCCCTGCGCTCCATTCGTGATCGCAGCCGGCGCAGGACGAAGGCACCGGGCCTCTATTGTGCGACCTCTGCCGGGACCGTCTCGCGTTTGCACACACAGAAGCCGGTGTAGCCGCACCCGCCACACTTGACGGGCCGCAGGGCCTTCACTTCGCCCCCGAGGGCCTGCGCCGACGCCACGGCCACGAGGGCGGTCTTCGCCTTGCGGATGCCCCGGTATACCTTGCCCTGATCCTCCACCGTCAGCCACACAGTAGCCGCCGTCTCGCGCTCAATCACAAGTACGGGTTCCTTCGCGCCGTAGTTGCACCGGAGCACGTCGCCGGGCCGCAGGTCCCCACCGCGCACTGCTGGACTCCACCCGTATTCAATCAGCCAGACCTGCCACTGCCCGCCGACCTGCCGGGGACCGTAGTTGTTGCCGAAGAGGTGTTTCACGAGGTCGCCCCCTCGCCGTTGTCTTCCTCCGGCTCCTCGTCCGCCAGGTCCTGCAGCAGCGACTCCGCGATTTCGCGCCAGTTCACTTCACACAGGGCCGCGCCGAGGAGTTGCGCCGCCATGAGACTCGGGCGGGGAACCCCGAGGCCGTCTTCAAGCCCGCACAGTTCCTCCGTCAGGCTGCGAAGGGCGTCCTGCAGGTCGGCGCTGTTGTCCCGATGTTCGCGGGCCAGGTCGCGCACCAAATCCCACAACCCCGAGTCATTGTCCATGATGAGCTTCGCACCCCAGGTGGCGAAATTGGTCCACCCGTTGTATTCGGCTTCCTTGCGGCATTCGTCGCATAGCGTCTTCACGATCTGCCTCCTGTGTTGCCGGGCCGCGCCCGGGTCCGCCTGTTGTCTCAGAATGCCATGCCCTTGCCGTGGCACGTCGGGCAAGCCGCCGCCCCGCCCTTCTTCGCGAACTTGCCGCCCTGGTCGCCGAACCCGCCACAGGTCCGGCAGGGTTTCATGCCGATTGTGTCCAGTCCGCCGCCGTGAACGTTCATCATGGCCCTGTCTTCCCGCGCCCGCGCTTCCCGCCCGTACTTGTCACCTGTGATTCTGCGTGCCACTTGTCCTGCCTCCTCGGGGCCGCGCCCCGCTATTGTGCCCGTTGCCGGGCCGTGGTGCTCATCTGTGCCACGTCGCGCCCCATTGTGGGGCTTCCCCCTCACCTCGGGGCCAGGAACTGCGCCGCTGCCCATATCAAGCCGAAGGTGCCGCCCACCACCACGACCTCTGCCGCCATGACGCCGAGGAGCACGAGCAGCGAGTCGAGTGCCTGTCTCATTGTGCCGCCCCCTCGGGGCTTGCCGTCGTCAGCTTGACGACGTTGCAGGAAAGGGCACCGCCGCACTCGTGCAACTCGGGCTTGTCCCAGGTGATCTTCAGGTACACTGGCCCACCTCTCACCGTCGGCTTGACGGCGGCGACTGTGCCCTTGCCGTCACTGGCATGAATGCCCCTCGGGGCCGATATGTGAGACAGGAAGCGGGTACTGTACTGGACTCGGTCGCCGACTGCGAATGCCATTGTGAACACTCCTCGGGGCCTTGCCCCTTGTGCGGATTGTGCGCCTCTGCGGTACAGGTGGCGGCCGGGGAAGCGGGTTCCGGCCGCAGGCCTCTGCCGCAGGTACTACAGGTAAAGCTGCGTGCCGCGCGCCACCTCGTCTGCAATGATGCGCCGCAGATAGGCCTCCTTCTCCCCCTCGCATTCCACGAGGCGGAACCCGCGCGCCTCTTCGCGCATGATGTTCAGCGCCGCCCCGAGACTCGTGCTACTCTCGTGCTCGCGCACCTCGTCGCCCTTCTGAAAGGTCAGATAGGACAGGTACCATTGGCGTTCGCTCTGCGGGTAAAGCATGATCTGCCTTCTCTCGCTCGGGATGTGTGCTCGGCCGCCTATACCAGCATACGAATGCGAACGCGATTCCCCAACCTGTCAAACGTCTCTTCGCACTTCGCGCACCAATAGACTTCGGGATTGTAGAGTGTGTCGGCAACCTGCATCACGTCGTCACCATCACAGAAGCGGCAGATGCGCCGTGATGTGGCCATAGCGCATTCTGCCGAAGGGCCCTTGCCCGTGATCGTGTTCGCGAACCCTCCGGCCGGGCAGAAGTGAGCAGTGAAGCGGGTTCCCCAACCCTTGCCCGTCTCTTCGGAATACGGCAGATGAATCTCCCAGGTCCCTTCTTCGCTAATCAGGTCATAGCCGAAACCGTTGAGCCAATCAACGCGCCGTGCTTGTGGCATTGTGACGCCTTCTCTCTTCGGGTATTGTGTAACCGCACAGGAAAGGGCCGGGCAAGCGCCGGCCCTTGGGGCTCTGCGGTTACGCCGTCTTGAGCAGACGACTCCGGCCGCACTGCATATCGCCCCGCACCTCTATGCGCCAAGGGCGGCCGAGGTGGTCGCGGAAGTGCGCCGTGACACGATCGTACTGACCACCACTCGGCGTATACTGCTTGCTGCGCGCCACCACCACGGCGGGGAACTTGAGGGAACCCGGCCAATTCGACACCTCGGCGCGCCGCAGGAACCCGTTGCCCTCGGGGCTCTTCTGCTCTGTCAGGTATAGGACAGGGTCCTGCCCCTCGGCCATTGTGGCCTTGTCGTGTTCGGCGCAACAGGAGAAGCAGACCTTGCGGCCCTCCTTGTCCACGCCGTAACCCGTGGTGACGGAACCCTCGGGGACTTCTATCGCCTTGTGGCATTCGTCGCAAACTGTCGCCATAATCAGACACCCTTTCGGATTGTGCGATTGTGCAACTCAGGCCGGAACCGGCCACCTCTGCCCTCTGTCCCTCTGGCCGGCAGGTCGGGGAGGAGGGCGGAAGTTGCAGGTTCACTGCCGCAAGGCGAAGGGAACCGTGCTAGTGACGCGCCAAACCCGCGCGCAGGCAAGCAGAGTCAACGCCCTTGGCGCGTTGCCCTTCTGGCCAGCTTGCAACGCATCAGCCAGAAGGCACAGGTATTCAACGCGGTAGGACCAATTCGACGGATGACCTGCGCCGTTGCCGAAGCGTCTTTGCCCACGGTACCATTCCTGCCACTGCGCGCGATTCATGGTGATCTTCCTCCGTTGCGTTGAACCCACATTCCGGCCCTTCCCCACCAAGGGCCGAGTCTGGGTTCAACGCGGCCGCGCCGTCAGGTACCCGTTACAGAAGGCCTCTACCTCGCGCACCTGACTCTTCGTCAGCTTGCCCTCTACCGCCACGGCATAGGTGAAGTCCGTATCATGCGCCGTCAGGATATGGCGAACCGCTTTGTACCCGTGGCCACGAAGCGCGTCACACAACGGCGCAGAATTGCAGTGGTTCGCTATGGCCACGACCGAACACGACGGGTAGAGTTCCCGCGCCTCGTCAAGCTGATAATTCGTATATAGTACTGGCATGATCTTCGCCTCCGTCTGTTTGGTGCGGCCGTCACACCTGCAGGAACCCCACCACACCTGCAGGAGTCATGGTCGCGTGTCTACAGAATGACTCGCGTGATGCGCCCTCGGCCCTTCGGCAACAGGTCCATGCGACAGAGCGCCTGGCATAGTGGCATGTCAACACAGACCTTGCCCTCTAACCCCTGCGCCGCGAAGCCCTCATTGCCGGTCAGGGGAACGGGGAATGCCCTCGCCCCTCCGGTCAGAGCCAAGGTCTTCAGGCCGTCATCACAGAGCTCCCCTGTTGGGAACTCAAGGGTTACGGTCTCCCGCCACTTGCATGATACGTCCTCCGGGCCCGCGATATACCCGGGCCGGTCGTGAGACCGCAGTTCCCGCGATAGCGCCTCCCGAACCTCTGCGATGTTCCTGTGCGTGATGATCATAGTCAAACACCCTTTCGCGTTTGGTGAACCCACAGTCCGGCCGCCTCCCCACGGCCGAGTCTGGGCTCACACCTTGACGTTGACCGGCCGGAACTCATAGGTGGGCCAGAGCGCCTTCGCCCGGCTCTGCGCGCGGTGTAGGTCATAACCGTCATACTGCGTCGCCTCCGCGGCCCTCGGGGTAGTGGTCGGAGCCCCGCGGCCCTCCTCGCCCTCCTGCAGGAAACCCTCGCGCCCTCCGTGGAATGGGGAGGGGTTCAGTACGTTGAATACCGCTATGACCGTTGCGCTTCGCTTCGCCATCATGCCACCTTCTCTTCTCTTTTATCCCGTCCACGCCCCTACCATACTACCCCATAAAACCCTTGTCAATAGGGTAAGATAAAACTACGTATCCTCGTAGTAAAATACTTTTACGGTCGCGCATGCGCGCGCCAAGGTATCTACTACCTCCTACCAAAGGCCTTTGACGTATGCCCTTGACGTATGCCGTTGCCTTTCCACTGCTCCTCCTCCCACAGACCTGATTGCACACGCATACAACTTCTACGGCTGAGAAGAGTAACAGGCTTGGCTATATAATACTTAGCAACCTCCTCCCAGACGCCTACGGCAACGGCCGTTCCCCCTAGGGGTACTAGATACCTTACGCGTGTGCGCGCGCGCGGGGGTAGTTGAAACTGCCTTTGGTGGACGTGATCCGGCCGTTGCAGGTACCTGGCCGCGCGTTCAGGTGACGATCAGGGCGCCCGCGGTCGTGCAAGTGGGCCGGGGGGCCGTCTGGTGTACAGCAGGTGCCCCACTGGTCTTCCAGATGTAGCAAATACGGAACACCGAATGGCCGGCGCCCTGGCAGGTACCACGGAGAAGCAGCCAACAGGAGCCAATTCGCACAGGTGTTCGGCGAACAGGCGTTCCGTAACCACTCAACCATATAACCAGTAAGCATTGTTTTTCTCTGGGGCCTCGCGCGCACAATGACTTATACCCTCAAAAAACCGCAGGTGTGTTATATTTCGGTAGGTGGTGATATAGATTTAGGGAAGTGGAAGGTTGGGAGGGTTGAGGGAGGGGGATGGGGGTTGACAGGGTGGGAGGGTTGGTAGTAAAGATATAGCCATGAACAGGGTAGGTGGACGAGGTGGTGTTGGCGGCGGGGATGGGGATGACGGAGGAGTACTGGGAGGCGCTGCTGCTGGCGACGGTGGGCGAGTTGAGCTACGAGGCGATCGGGGAACGGCTGGGGGTGCCGGTGGGGACGGTGAAGTCGCGGGTGTACCGGGGCCGGGGGAGATTGCGGGCGGCGTTGTCGGGGTGGGCGCGGGAGGAACTGGGGATCGTGGCGTAGGGGGCGAGAGCGGGGAGAGAGACAGAGACGGGAGGCGATGGCAGATGGTCAACAGTGTCGTTTTGGTGGGTAGGATCGCGAGCCCGCCGGAGATGAAGTACCTGCCCACTGGGACGCCGGTGGCGAACTTCCGGCTGGCGGTGGACCGCGGGATGAAGTCGGAGGGCGGGGAACGGCAGACGGACTGGCTGACCATTGTGTGCTACCAGAAGACGGCGGAGCTGGTGGCCGAGTACTGCGACAAGGGGATGCTGGTGGGGATCGAGGGGCGCATCCAGTCGCGGTCGTGGGGTGGTGAGGGCGGGAAGAAGAACTACGTCGTGGAGATCGTGGCGAACAACGTGCGGTTCCTGGAGAGCCGGGTGGAGAGCGAGCGGCGGCGGGCGGGGAAGGGCGAGGCGTGGAAGCCGGACCCGGCGGGGGCAGGGGAAGGGGCGGACGTGGAGGAGGACCTTTTCGGGGGCGAGGGCGACTAGGGCGGGGGGCAATCGAAACGGAGGTGTTGGCCGATGGCTGTGCAGTTCAGCCGTGAGCAGATGGAGGCGTTGCTGAAGAACGTGGCGTTCGAGGGCGACGAGGGGGAGGCGCTGGTGGTGCTGACGCAGGGCGAGTACGACCGGCTGGCGGCGGAGGCGTCGCGGCGGACGCAGGACGTGCCCCCGTGGGCAGAGTCCGAAGGCGTTCTGATCTGGGCGCGGGAACGGGGCAATTTCAGTTCGTGGGGGTACGACTACGACAGCCATGGCCAGCACGTGTACTTCACGCGAACGGCATTGGATGCGCGCCGCCAGTTCCGTGGCGCGACGCGGGCTGATGCGGCGCGCCAAGCGGCCGAGTACGCGGAGTGGATCACGGGTGGGCGTCAGAAGACGGAGCCGAAGCCTGCCCCGGGCAAGCCGGAGTGGGTCGGGCACCATGTGGACGAGATCAAGATCGGCCTGCAGTCGGCGAAGGGACCATGCGCGACGGCGTGCCGAGGCAAGTGCTGGTGGGAATGTGAGTACGAGCAGGACGGCAAGTGTGCGGTGGTCCAGTTCCTTGACGACAATGATCCGGGCCAAGGTGATACCGGAGGAGGGTCCATCCGATGCGACATCGGCTTCGGCGAGCCTATGGCCATCGGCGATGACGAGCGCACGAAGGCCAACGTGCAGGAGTGCTGGCGGCGACGCCTCGCTATGGGCGAGGCCTTCGGGGTCGAGGAGTGATGGCAACGATGGCCGTGTACCGAACAGTGACGAATGGTCGGTTGCGGTGGGTCTGCGAGGTGCCCGAGTTCGCGACGAGCGTGGAGGCCCGGACGCGGCGGGATGCCGAGGGTTCAGCTGCTGATCTGGTGGCGTACTACCGCCGATGCTCATGGACGATGCAATCGCTGATCGTTGGTTGCAACCGCATGGAGAAGGCTGTGGCCTCGATGGCTGAGCACTTCCAGCGAATCACTGACGTATGGCACAAGACGATGCTGCGCCAGATGGCGGTTCCCAAGCAATTTCTGGAGCTGGGTGATGGCGAGTCAGGGAACAGGGCTACGGCCAAGGCGATGGTGGAGTATGCTCAACGCGGAGGCCAGCCATGACTAACCCGGGGCCGGTAAACTGCCACAGGTGGAGCGAGTACATTGGCATGTGGGAGGTGCGCTGGTGGAACATGAACAGCGAGAACAATTGGGTCGGCGTTGAGGGATGGCACTTCTGCCCGACATGCGGGATAGGACTTGGGCCAGACGGACGCGAGTACGCGCAGGTCCCGTGGGCGCGGGCGGAACAGGCCGAGAAGCGTTGCCTAGAGTACCGCGTGGCCGCAGAGCGGTATCGGTGTCTCATCAAGGCGAACGTGAAGGTGGTCTGCCCGCAAATGGCCCCGGCGATCATCATCGGGTTCTCATGGGACGGGGAGAAGATAGAGACCCTGGCCTCGGAGTTGGCGGGGTTGGAGACAGAGGAGCGCTTCAGTCGGCCGACGCGGTTCTGCTCGGTGTGCGACAAGGCGGAGAACGACGGGGCGCTGATGGGGAGTCCCGAACCGTGGACGTGCCCGGAGTGCCGGGCGAAGGAGGCAAGCCATGACTGAGCAGGGCTTCCGGTGGTGGCAGGACGGCCCCAACGCTGCGGCGGACGAACTGCGGGCGCTCATGTCGCAGATCTCCGAGGACGAGTGCTGTGCCGGTTGGCTCATGGGCCTGGAGTTCAACCTGTGGCGCTGGATGATGCGGGCGGGGTGCCATGACGAGACGGCGTACCGGCTGGCGGTGCTGGCCCACGAGGCCGGCGGCTGCTGGATCTGGTACGAGAGCATCGGGTGCGTGTTCATGCCGGTGGGCCAGTGGCAGGCAGAGTATGCTGCCTTCACGGGAGACAGGTTGTGAGCATGGTGGCAACGACAGTGGCGCGCACAACTGAGACGGTGCCGGGCCCGGTCGGGGTCTTCGGCTGCGCCGACTGCGCGCATGTGCGGCTCGGCTGGCTCTACAACGGGAAGCGGCCCGTGTTGTGCGACCACCCGAAGCGCGAGAGCCACTGGCGTGTCCCGATGGTGGGCAACTGCTGGTATCACGAGCCGGCGACGGAGGAGACGAAGGCCGATGAAGGCTGACCTGCAGGCGCTGCTGGACACGGAGATGCGCGACATTGTGCGGGAGATGCTCAATGAGTTCGAGCCCGGCAGCTCGCTCAAGGGCCTGCCGCCGGAGCCGATCCAGGAGGCCCTCGTCGCGGCCATGACGCGCATGGTGCCGGGGCTGCAGTTGTTCGGGATCGTGCCGACGGCCCTGTCGCTGGCGAGGATGGCTTTCTGGGCCGGAGTGCGATGGGGTCGGGCTGTACCGACGGACGAAGAGTAGGGCGACGAGTCTTTACACGAGACGGAGGTGGAGTAGAATGTCGGCGACGGACACGATGGAGACGACGAACGTGCTGCCCGGCGAGCCGAAGCGCCCGAAGAAGGGGGGCCACAAGGGCAAACCGCGGATCGTCAAGGAGGCGAAGTACACGAAGGTGCGGTCGTTCGCGCTGGAGGAGTGGCGGTCGGACCTGCTGGATCAGGAGGCCGAGGAGAAGGGGCTGACGGCGAGCGTGCTGCTGCGGGAGATCGTCGAGCGGCACCAGGACGGAGGGTAGCCATGTCAACGAGCGATAAGCAGCACCAGAAGGACCTGCAGTTCATGTGGTCGGCGCGGGAAGTCGGCAAGCGCAGTAAGTGTTCCAGTCGGCAGATCGGAGTAGTGCTCGTCAATGACGGGTCGGTCGTGTCCGAGGGGTACAACGGGGCGCCGCGTGGCTGCAGCCTCTGCCAGGACCCCACGCAGCCCTGCCGCCGCAAGGAGATGGGATTCGCCTCCGGCGATGGCCTGGAGCATTGCCCGGCGGTCCATGCCGAGATGAACGCGCTGCTACAGGCGGCCCGCAACGGCATCGCCACCAAGGGTACGACGATGTACGCCTACTGCTGCCGCCCTTGCAAGTGGTGCGTAAGCATGATGATTAACGCCGGGGTCTCGCGGCTCGTGCATCTGCAGCAGCCGGTGTACGACGAACTGAGCGGGCAACTACTGGCGGAGAGCGACATCGAGGTCGTGGAGATTGACGAACTCGAATTGGACGGAGGCTGATACCCATGCCGTTCAGGAGCCGGAGCCAGGCGCGAAAGATCGCGATGCTGGAGCACCAGGGGCGACTGCCGAAGGGCACCTACGCGAAGTGGAAGCGGCACACGCGGAGCCTGAGGGCGCTGCCGGAGCGGGTGGCCCGCCGGCGCAAGACGACACGGAAACGGAGATGAGAACATGACCGCGCTTGCCCGCACCGCCGGCCGCCAGCCCGGCGCCGACATGCCCGGCGTCGTCCGCCGCCTCTGGATCGCCCACCACGGCCGCTGCGAAGACCCCCTCGCCCAAGCCGCCAAGGACTGCGGCCTCTCATTGGCGACCGCCGCCCACTGGAAGGAGCAGGGCCTGCCGGACGGGCGCGACTGGGAGCAGGTGCGACTCGAGGACGCCGAGGGCCTTGCGATGGCACAGCAGGCCGCCGCGGGGGCGGATCGCGAACTGCGCCTGCACGTCGAGATTGTGCGCGCCGCCGAGGCGCAACTGGGCGGCGTACTGACGGCGATCTCGGGGGTCGACCTATTCGCGGAGCCGCTGCCTCAGGGTGATGACACACGCGAACCCGTCGGCGTCCTGTACGACCGTGCCGGCAACGAGGTTCGCCTCGGGGCCTTGCGGCCCAAGAGCACCTCGGAGGCCGTCAAGGCGCTGGCGATGCTGGAGGGCATCCTGGAGCGTGGGTACGACAAGATCCGGGAGCTACAGGAGTTCGGCGGGGTCTCGGACAACGAGCGCCGAGAGATCGAGGCCGCGGTGACGCGCCGCTTCTTCGCCCACGTGACGGAGAAGTGGGGCGAGGAGATGGCGAAGGACCTGCTGGGTGACTTCGTGGAGGCCGAGGGGGTACGGGTGCAGGGGCAGTCGGTGTTGACGGAAGAAGACGATGAAGGCGAAGACTGAGGTGCTGAATGGCTTGGATTTCTGCGCCGGATCGGGAATTGGCAGCGCGGCTTTCGAGGCTTGCGGCTTCGCTCGGACTCTCGTGTACATCGAACGGGATGAGTTCTGCCAGCGAGTGCTGCACGAGCGAATGCGGGCAGGGGACCTCGAACCCGGATTCCTGTGGGACGACGCAAGGACTTTCGACGGGAGACCGTGGCGAGGGATCATTGACTTCGTCTTTGGTGGCATCCCGTGCCAGCCTTACTCCTGCGCGGGGAAGCAACTCGGGGAGGCGGACGAGCGCGATCTTTGGCCGGATTTCCGGCGGGTGCTTGGCGAGATACGACCGCGAGTCGCACTCATTGAGAACGTGCGCGGGTTCATCTCTCTTCGAGGAGGACTCGAACGAGTTCTGTGGGACCTTGCCGAGGACGGGTGGGATGCTGAGTGGGGAGTTGTGGCCGCTTCGGATGTGGGAGCCAATCATCGGCGGGAGCGGGTGTGGGTTGTTGCCTACCCCGGCGGCGCAGGAACCGGGTTGGGCGAACCGTACCCCGCTGGACAAGGACGGGAACGAGCCGGAACATGGGAACCAGCGTTGGTACGACGCGGAGACGGGGCGGGTGATGCAGAAGGGGTTGACGCAAGTGCTCCAGCGGTTGCCGACGTCTTCTGCGGAGGACGCGAAGTCGAGCGGCGGAGCGGCGAGCCGGGAGGATGGCAGACAGATGATGCTGCACCATGCAGCGAAGCTACTTCCAACACCAGCGACGCGCGACCACCACGCACAGGGGGCGGGCATGAACACGGCAGCGCGGTCGGCTTCGCTGGCGACGACGCTGCAGAAGACGCTGCTCCCTTCCCCGAACGTGGCGGACGCGACGGGCGGGCGGACGAGCAAGGGCAGCAAGCGGCCGGGGGAGGGCGGGCTGAGGTCAACGATCCTGGCAACTCCGCAGGCGCGGGACTACCGGAGTGGGGAAGCGCATCGGTGGGAGGGGACGGAACGCAGCCGCAACCTGAACGACCAGATGGCGGCGCAGACGGGGAAGCGGACGGCAGCCGCCCTCAACCCGACCTTCGTGGCCTGGATGATGGGCTGGCCTCTCCGCTGGCTGGATCTGCCTGCGCCGACTGGTGGGCCTCGTGGCCGCCGGGGCCGGGCATCCCGCCCCTCGCCACCGGAGTCCCCGAGCGAACCGACAAGCTCCGCACCCTCGGGAACGGCTGGACTCCCCATTGTGCAGCTTACGTGGTTGGACGCATTTCGGCGTGGTTACGAAGCCTGGATGAAGGAGAGGAGTGAGTGATGGGACACACCTACCTCGAATCTCGCCCTTGCGCCAAGTGCGGCAAGTCATTCTCCCCGCGCAAAGACAACAGGCCCAACCGGGGAAGATTCTGCAGCGTCTTCTGTGCGAAGTCGCATCAGTTCGCGGGCGTCGTGCTGGAAAAGCATCCGAGCTGGACCGGCGGCAGGCGTCGGCATCGCAACCACATGCTTGTGAGATCACCGGGACATCCAGGCGCCGATTGCCACGGCTACGTCGCCGAGTACCGCCTCGTCGCCGAGAAGACTCACGGGCGCTATCTGACACGGGAAGAGGTCGTGCATCACATCAACGGCGACGAGACCGACCTTGACCCGGACAACCTGCTCGTGATGGAGAACAACACGGTTCACACGAGGCTTCACAGCCAACTACAGGGCGTCTCCTACGACCTGATCCGCATGGGCGTGATCGAGTTCGCAGACGGTGAGTACCGGGTTGCGGGACGCATTCAGGCGTGGCTGGACAAGCAGGATGGCCGACCATGAGTAGCGCCGAGAGCCTAGCGGAGATCATGCGCCGTTTGGGTAGACTGAAGAACGATGGAGGAAATGGAAATGGCAAAGCAAGGCGACGTATTGACAGTACGGATCGGCAACAAAGGACAGCGACATGCGGTGGTTTTTTCACCGGGCGTTGATGAACCTGGCATGTGGGTTCCGCTCTGCGGATTGCCAGAGATCGTGTTTGAACGTGATGAGCAAATCAGCCCGGTGGGTGGTCCAGTGACGTGCGCGGGATGCAAACGGGCAAAGCGGCTGTTGGATGGTGTGTTTGAGCGCGGTGATGCGTAATGGACGAAGAGCACGATCCGCGACGGCACAACTATTGCGCGTTGGTGGAAGCTAAGGCGGCGGCATCCCCGGTCGGCGTTGGTGAGGTCCGGCACATCCACGTTTTTCACGATGACACTTGTAGTATCTACAAGGGTGGGTATTGTGACTGCGATCCGGTCATCTCAGAGCCGACAACCGAGACTGATGCAATGAAGGTATGGGCGGGGATGAACGTCAATGGCGCGAACCCATGAGGGTACTTCACCGGAAGCACGAGCGGACTGACCTAAAGTGCCCGACATGCAATGGCGCGATGCAGTTGGTGGCTGGGCGCAATGGTCCGTTCTACGGGTGTGAACATTGGCCGGAATGCCGTAGTGTAGTGCCCTGCAATCCTTCCGGTCGCGTGATAGAACGGCCTCCGTCAGACAGGTTGCGAGATGAACTACGAGATGGTTTTGAGAGGCAGATGAGCAGTGAGTGAATCCCTCGCGGACATCGTGAAGCGTGCCTTCCCGTCCGGCGTCCCCGCGGTCGGACTCCCGTCGTACAAGACCGACCCCGTGGCCTGGGTCCGCGACATGAAGCCCAAGGTCGAACGCAAGGATGCCGTAATCTCCGTCTTCGAGCCGTGGCTCTACCAGGAAGACGTGATGCGCTACTTCTGGGAAGGCGGCACCTTCATCATCGACAAGTCGCGCCAGATGGGCTTCACAACGGCGCTCCTGTTCGCGGTTGCCCACGCCCTGCTCTACTACATCGAGGGCAAGGGGTATCCGCTGCACTTCCACCTGATCTCCGACAGCGAGAAGAAGTCGAAGGCCCTGCTGCGGAAGGTGAAGCTTGCGTTGTCCACGAGCGAGGATGGCAAGCGTGCGGCCTCCCGCCGCTGGTTGCGCGGCCATGATCCCGAGGCCGGCAACGACGAGGTGAAGTACAACCCGCGGACTGGTGGTGGCGGGGACATCATCGCATTCAACAGCGCCCTCGCTCACCCGACGACCGGCGGGGCTGTGCGCGGCTACGATGGCAACTCATTCCTGATCGAAGAAGCAGGGGAAATCGGGAATTTGGAGGAGGTCTTTCGGGCGGCCCATGCCATGCTCATCCGCATCCCGAAGCCGCCGGGTTGGGTTGTCTCCACGCCCACCTACGCAGCGCATCCTTTCACCGAGATGTGTGAGAACCCACCGGGCAATGCGATCCATCTGTCCTACCGCTCTGAAGACCTCGTGCCGGGGCATGATCGCGACGCCGAGATTGCCTGGATGGGCGAGGACAACTACATGATCGAGCAGGGGTTGAAGGTTGCAGGCGAGGGTTCCCCTGTCTTCGACATGACCGCGCTGAAGCGGTTCGCGGATGCGGCGGTGCCGCTGGGTACTCAGCCATTGCCGGGTCATCGCTACAGTAGCGCCGTGGACAACAGCGGCCCTGGTCAGGATGAAGCGACGTGGGTGACGAGCGACATCACGGCACGGCCGGCGCAGCCGGTGTATGAGGAGATCCTGCCCCGAGGGTCACAGGAGAAGAAGGTGCGCATCGCCGAGCTGTGGGAGCAGTGGGGCGGCAACGTGAATGTTGACGGGACCTACGATCCCAGCTTCGTCGTCTACCTGCGGAAGCACTTCATGGATGTTGGCTTGCCTGAGAAAACGATCCGTCCCATCAACATGACGGGCGGCGATCAGTACAACAAGCGCAAGGATGCTTCGGAGCCAGGGTTGATCTGGACGTGTGTGCCACGAAAGCGGTTGGTGAGCGGGGCGAAGCACATCATGGAGAATGGGCGTGTTGTTGTTGTGCGGGAGCAGACGCCGAAGTTGTGGGACGCGCTACGGACGGCTTCGCACCCGAGGGTGACGAAGGCGCGGACGATGGAGAGCCCGCAGGCGGCGAAGCGGCGGGGGAAGTACCCGGACGTGCTGGACGCGGGGATGATGAGTCTGCTTCCGGTCATGCCGCGCCATGCGATCAAGGGCGACGGGACGGTGAAGAGCGGCGTGGTGAGCCTGGGCAAGGTGGAGCCGGAACGGAAGGTGTACTGATGCGCGAGGAGATCATCGGCGGACAGCGGCTCATCCTCGGGGACTGCGCAGATGTACTGCGTGGGATGGACTCGGGGATGTGCGACTGTGCAATGACTTCTCCGCCATATAACACACTCACGAACGACAAGGCACCGCGCACGTATCGGCCAGGTGACAAGTGGATGGCAAAGACGCGCAGCGGGTATGCAGACACAATGCCCGAGGAAGAATATCAGGCATGGTTGCAGGGCATTGTGCGGGAGTTACTTAGGACTTGTAGCGGATTGGTGTGGGTGAACCATAAGACGCGATACCGCGAAGGGGTTGGCATCCATCCCCTCCACATTCTCGGCGAGTTCCCTCTGTGGGCTGAAGTAGTTTGGGACAAGGGAGGGGCTACAACATTCAATCAGCGCAGATTTGCCACGTCGAATGAATATCTGTTCGCCTTTGGCCGACCGCAGTATTGGGATGCGCGCCACGATGACTTGTTGAGCGTCTGGAGAATTGCGGCAGAGCGAGGGGCGGAACATCCCTGTCCGTTCCCTGAAGAAATAGCTCTTCGGCCAGTCGTTGCATCATGCCCGCCGGATGGGATCGTACTGGATCCGTTCCTCGGGTCGGGAACGACGCTGGCTGTAGCGGAGAGGTGCGGGCGACGCGGCATAGGCATCGAAGAGAACTCCGCTTACTTCGACATCGCTTGCCGCCGCGTCGAAGCCGCCGCCAGTCAGCCGCGCCTAGAGTTCGAGGAGAAGCCGAAGCGTGATCCCCTGCCGACCTTGATGCTTGACTAACCTCCCACCACGGAATACCATTCCCGGCCAAAGTCACTAACCCGACGGCGAGGCGACCCACCATGGCCGACTCCTTCCTCCAGCAGATCAAGCGCGGCCTCGGCATCCGCCAGTTCCAGTCCGCCCCCGGACCTCGCTACGTCGTCATGCCCGAGACCATCCCTGCCCTCCAGCAGACAGAAGCTGGCCGCGAACTCCTCGCCAACGCCTACAACGGCAACGCCAACCCAAACCCCATGCTCATCCCGGCCGAGTCCTCCGCCGCCGGCAACACCGGCCTCGGCGTCAGCGTGGGCCGCGTCACCGAGGAATACAACTCCGAACTCTCCGACATCCAATCGCGGATGACCAAGTTCAAGGAGATGCGCCGCAGTGAGCCGGCCGTCGGCATTTCCGAGTTGCTCATCACCCTTCCGCTCTCGATGACGGATTTCCACGTACTCCCCGGGGACGACGAGGAACTCGCCGAGTTGCTGGAGTGGAACATCCACGACGGCCTCGGCCAGTACCAGACCGGCAGCAACATCCCGCCGCGGCCCTTCTCTTCTGTGATCCGAGAGGCTTCGCTGGCGTTCTTCGAGGGCTTCGCCTGGCAGTACCAGAAGACCGGCCTCATGGAGACCGGCGGCAAGTCGTTCACGGGCTGGCATGAGCTGGCGCCGCGTCTGCCGAGCACGGTCTGGCAGTGGGACTTCGACAGCGAGGGTCATGCGATTGGCCTCGTGGCCTATGGCATGGACCCGCGCACCATGGAGCCCCGATACGTCTACTACGCTCGCGACGAGATCCTGCTGTGGTCGTGGTGTGACGACGGCGGGGACCCCGAGGGCCTCGGCGGACTGCGCAGGGCCTACCGGGCGTACTGCCAGAAGGACGACTACCAGCGGTACGCCGGCGTGCGCATCAAGCGGCAGGCGTGCGGCGTGCCCTATGCCGTGGCGCCGGAGGGCGAGGAAATCGTCCAGGACCAAGCCGACGCCGTGGTGGCGTTCATGCGGCGGCTCGCGACAGCGCAGGACAGCGGCGGGTATATCCCGTATGGCTGGGAACTGAAGACCTTCGACTTGGGAGACGCCTCCGTGCCGTTCGAGAGTCACATCCAGCGGCAGACCGAGGCGATCCACGATGTGTTCGGCACGGGCTTCGTGGTGCTCTCGCAGGGCGGCTCATCGGGAAGCAACGCGCTTTCCCGGGAGGGTGGCGCCTGGTTCGGGGAGTGCATCCTGGAGGGCATCGCCGACTGGCTCTGCCATCGGTTCAATGCCGAGGCCATCCCGGACTTCGCGCGCATGAACGGCTCGACGGCGAAGCGGCTGCCGTCGCTGGAGCACGGCAAGGTGGCGGTGCGGGATCTGGAGCGGTACACGCGGGCGCTGAAGGTCTGGTACAAGGACCAGCCGGGCGGGGTTCCCCCGGACCTGGCGGCCGAGTGGCAGGAGACGATGGGGGTGCGCCCGGGGGCCTCGGTGGGGCCGGAAGCGCCGCCCTCGGTGGCCCCTGTTGTGGCGACGCCGGAGCAGGGTGCGAACGCAGGCGGGAACCTGCAACTGCCTCTGGCGGAGACGCCCGGGGCAGCAGGCGGCGGGGCACGGCAGCAGTAAATATCTACCCGACATTTCGGCATGGGCCTTGACAAACTTGTACAGTCGTGCCTAGACTAACTGCCAAGGCGATAGGCGTGTTCACTCTCTGGCCGGAGGGGGGCACGCACAATGAAGCTCACAGCGCCGCTTCTTCGCCCTGATGCGCCTCCTTTGCGGAACGGGAGGGGTGCTGCTCAAAGCAGGCCCCTCCCGCGGTAGCAAGCAAGCGAGGCGCAAGCCACGAGCAACGCGCTGGTCGCCCTGATGGCGCAAGGGCCTCACCCGAGGTGCTTGCGCCTCTTCGTTTGGAGTGACCGGTGGCCTACCCGCAGGCATGGCTTCGACGCAACGAACAGGGCCAGATCATCGGCTCCTTCAGCCAGGTTCGTCTGAGTCGTGACGGTTCTCCCACGCGCATCCCCCTCGTGCCCCTCGGCACTTTCTACCTGCAAGTCCCAGATCCCGAGCATCCCGGCCAGTACAAGGTCGCGCCGGTGGACATCAAGCGCGAGTATCTGGAGGAGATGCTGCGGCACTTCCAGGAGGGGCATCCCAACAACCCCCAGACGGGCGCGCCGGTCAATGAACTGGCCGATCACACGCGCAACGAGGCGGGGGCCTTCGGTTGGATCAGAGACATTGAGCTGGACGCGGACGGCCTGTGGGGTATGTACCATCCGACGCCGCTGGGCCTCAAGCCCGAGATCGTGGAGGCGTTGCCATTCGTAAGCCCGCGGTTCGTTGTGGGCGAGGGCGTAGACCCGGTGTGGGGCGTGGGCAACGCGCTGCTGAGTGGGGCCCTGACGGATAGCCCGCAGTTCACGGGGCAGCCGCAGATGGTGTTGGCGTCGGCTCAGCCGCCCTCTGTGGCGCAAGCCGAACCCGAGGAAGCAACGGCGGCTTCAGCCGCTACCGATACTCCGAACGAAGGAGAGATGGCGACCATGCCCGAAGACATTCAGGCGCAGATTGACGCAGCCATCGCGGCGGCTAAGGCCACCTGGGAGCAGGAGCAGGCCGAGGTGTTGGCAGCCGCGGAGACCGAGAAGGCTGGTCTCCTGGCGCAGATCACCGAGCTGACCGAGAAGGCCGGCGACTACGACAAGTTGCAGAAGCAGGTCGAGGTGCTGCTGGCCGAGTCTGAGGCGACCAAGGCTCAGGCGCGGCTGGATGCGGCGATGCGCGAGTTCGAGTCCGTGCGCATCCCAGTAGGGACGAAGCTGCCTGACGGGACAGTTCAGACGGACCTGCGGGCCATCGCTCCCGAGGCAATCCAGGTGGCGGCTGCCTTCAAGGTGGACCCCGCCAATGCGGAGAACGCGAACGCCTACTGGACGCTGGTGCAGGCCAACAACGGCAGCTTGCCGACCGTGCCTGCCCCCGGCGCCGACAAGCCGGCGCTGCACGTCGCGGCTTCCGTGCCGGCCGACATCGCCGGGATGACCGAAGAGCAGAAGCTGGCGGCGGCCGTGGCGGCCGGCGAAGTCATTCCCGGCACCGAAGACCACTCCGCCATTCTCGGGCACATGCAAGCCGGCCTGACCTTCAGTGCTGCGCGGCGCAAGCTGGCGCTTGCCACCGCCGGGCTGCCGGGCTAACCCAACGACCGCGGGCCACGGGCCCGGAGAGGAGTTCGCAGACATGGCTTACACGGATGACAACAATGTCTTCTCGGCGGAAGTGGGCGAGGCCGACGACCAGACCGACGACGGTGCGGGCGGCACTGGCGAGGCCTTCGCCATCGAGAAGGGCCAGGCCATCGCCATCAACACGGCGGGCCACATGGTGCTGGCCTGCGCGGCCAGCGGCAGTGAGCAGTTGCCCTGTGTCGGTGTCGCAACGCGCCGCCTTGCCAATGGCGACATGGGCACGTTCGTCAACCGCGGGACGATCCGCAGCCTGACCGGGCTGACGGCACCAGGCAAGGTCTACCTGAGCAACACGCCCGGCGCCTTCGGCAACACCGCCGGCGACACAGAACAGCTCGTTGGCCGGTCCTACGTGGCCGACGACGAGATCTACTTCGACCCGGACCTCAGCGTGGCTGACGCCCACGTGACCAACTCGTAGCAGCCGTCAACTCGGCAGCCTTTGAAGGAGGAAGATCATGCCCGATGCAGTGGTGCCCCCGATGGATGTCACGAGTTACGGCGTCGCGCCGAACTACGGGGCGTTCACGTCCGACTACGTGCCAGACTACCCGCAGATCATCAAGTTCAAGGAGTCCATTGAACTGCGGAAGGCCTGGACGCGGCAGTTTCTGCAGATGTTCTGTGAGATCACGTTCGACTCGCAGATCGAGGTAGCGACCTCCGGCGTGCGAATGCAGGAAGTCGGCCGCGACATGGCCGCGCCCAACCCGCAGCACACGCCGCGCTACATGCTGGACATCAACCCGCCGCGCAAGTTCCAGGCTGGCACTGCGGTGACGCAGGACGCTTTCTACCATGGGATGAGTGCCGCGAAGCTGCAGCAGCAGACCATGGCGCCGCTCGTGGCGGACCAGATCTGGTGCGAGCAGTTCATCATCGGCACGGCCCTGACGCCGGCCGGCTTCTACGACAAGGACCTGACGCCCCCGCCGGTCGGCGCCAACACGTTCACCTCGTCCCACAATCACTACGTGGTGTTCGCCAACAGCGGCAACCTGACGCCCGAAGTGTCGTCCTTCGCCAAGTGGCATATCGCCCACCACGGCTACGCCGGCGGTAGCGTGGTGTGCTTCGTCAACAGCGCGACAGGCACGCTCTTCGAGCAGGAGTTCGGGACCATCTCGGCCACGAACTACTACCAGACCATGCCGTTCATCGGGGCGCTCATCAAGTACGGCTTCCAGCCCGGGATGCCGCTGTCCGGCGTGCCGACGCTGCTGACCGACTGGGTGCCCATCGGCTACGCGCTCTACATGGCCCTGGGCGAGGAAAAGCCGATGGTCTGGAAGCCGGAAAACCTGCCCGAGACCGTTGACCTGCTCTTCACCCAGGAAGTCCCGATCCCCAACAGCCAGTACAAGTGGTGGGGCACGGCGACGCGCTACGGTGCGCCGACGATCCAGAGCCCGGGGCAGGGCGTGGCTGTGCAGCTGGATGGCTCCGTGGATGGCGACGCCTACACGGCGCCGAGTGGCATCCTGGACATCGCCACCTAAGAAGGGGCCTGAGTCATGGAACCATTCGACATCCAACAGTCCCTTGACCAAGCAGTCGCCGCCGTCGGCGGCGCCAGTACCGTAGTTGGCCTGGGCCACATCGTCGGCTATGAGCGGTTCACGCTCTTGGCTGAGATTGTGGGCCAGGCCAACGCCGCGGTCGTCTTCTCCGCCGAGGTGTCGGAGGACAACGATACGTGGTTCACCGTGCCGGTGGTTGATCTCACCGGCGCTTCCAAGGACACACTGGTCGCCAGCGTGACCGTCGCCGCGAGCGCGACGACGGTTCGCAAGGCGATCATGCAGCTCGCAGCCGAGGCGCCCTATGTCCGCATCACCATGGCCGGCGCAGGCGCCGGAACCGCCGTGGTGTCGCTGACTGGCGTAGCCAAACTCTAACGACACGGAGCAGAAACATGACGACGCTGGCGGATGTGCGGAACAAGCAAGTGCAAGAGCAGGTTGACGAGAAGGCCGAGGACAAGCGGCCGTTCATCGCGTTCTGGGAGGACATGGTTGGTGGCCTGCGGGGTCAGCCTCACCTGGTGAAGCTACACACGAAGGAAGAGCTGATCCACTGGGCCGAGAGCCACCGCGACCGGAGCGAGGAGAAGTTGTCGTACACGCGCCAGGCGTTCAAGCGCGAGGCCACGCAGCACGCGATCGACTTTTTCAACAAGCTGCTGGCCTACGTGCGCAAGCTGAAGAGTTGCGCGGCGCTGACGGAGAAGCCGCTCAACCTCGCGGCCATGCTGTCGGCGTATCAGGCGGAACACGTGCGGCGGACCCCGGACGTGCTGAACCGGGAGCCGGTGCCCAAGGGTGGCCGGAATGTCGAGCCGCCGGACCTGAGCATCCTGGAGCCGCAGGCGGACACGCAGCGGCGGCGCCCGGCGGCACAGGAAGAGCCGCCAGCCGTGGAACCGACGGCGGCGTTGCCGGAGACGGCCGAGGACGATGAACTCGGAGAGGAGTAGCCGCCCGTGGCCTATGCCGAGTGGCAGGATGTGAAGTACTGGCTGGACCAGGCGGCGGTCCTCAACCCCGGCGAGACCTTCGACGTGGGCCCGACGGACCCGAAGGTGCTGCAGACCTTCGAGGGGCTGGCGGAGAAGGAGTTCGAGAACGATGTCCGCGGGTACGTGAAGGTCCCGATTGACAGGGATGTCAGCCCGGAGCTGTATGCGCAGGCGAAGGACATCTGCGCGATGCGGGCCGCGGCGCTGCTGCTCAAGAGCCGCAACCAGGTGGAACGTGACGAGCGTACCAAGTGGTATGACGACTACCTGGAGTCGCGGGCCGACAAGATCATGGCGCAGATGATGAAAGAGGCCCACAAGGCCCCGGATGCGGAGACGCCGACGAACCCCGTGGTGACGATCCCGAGCTTCCTTGGCTTGCCGACTGTCGAAGCGCAGGCCACCGAGCAGGAGACGTGGTAGACCGTGCCCCACTACAGCATCAACACGATCAGCCGGAACCCCGCGACGTGGGCGCGGCTGGCCCTGCGGGCGTACCTGCGCGATTGCCAGCGGCGCGCGCGGGACTTCCGGCCGGTGATGCCGCGGATGCTGGCGGTGCTGCAGCAGAACATGGTGGAGGTCTTCGATGCGGAGGGGGCCGTGGACGGTGAGCCGCGCTGGAAAGAGAACTCGCGGCGCCCGATTCGCTTTCATGGCAAGCTGACGCGGACGTTCCGGCTGGGCGGGGGCCGGTCCTTCACGACGACGTACTTCCCGAGCTACGCGCAGTGGAAGGCCATCAACTACCCCGGCCGCAAGATCATGGAGCTGACGGGGAAGCTGCGGCGGCAGTTGACGGGTGGCTCGCAGACCGGCATTAACGCGCCCTACGTCCGCTACATGCGCAAGCGCCTCAGCTTCGGCACGAACTACACGCAGTATCCTCTCGGGGTCGGGCGGCCGCGGTCGCGACGGGACAGCCTACGCGGAGCCGATCAGGGCGGCGTCCTCAACGACGGCCGCTCGAACTACTACCCCATGGACCCGCGCGAGATCTTCCGCATCACCGAAGCGAACCTTGAGCGC
>Ga0265297_10004642_pt1 | contig 22093 bp, 18 predicted proteins | sample Munlanlwell13791_FD_192502 | JGI IMG/M metagenome (GOLD analysis project Ga0265297, IMG submission 192502) | Leachate microbial communities from a municipal landfill in Southern Ontario, Canada - Leachate well 137-91 | ecosystem: Engineered > Solid waste > Landfill > Unclassified | place... | reverse complement strand
GCTCGCGATATTCCGCCCAGCTTCGGCTCCTGTGAAGGACGGAGAAGAGCTTGAAGAACAGAAGGTTGGCTCCTGCGTGGTGACCAAGTCCGGCGACAAGGAAGCGATCCTGAAACTTCTGACGGGCGAGGCGAGAATCGGCGATATAATACGCGTGGAAAAATGAAGAACTGGGAAGAGGAACACCGACTCCGGTCCGCTCGGAAGTATGCACAGCTTGCCGTAATCGTGCCGCTGTGGGGTCTGTTGTTCACGCTGATGGTATACAGGTACATCGCGCGCCTGAGCCCCTATGACCGTCGAATGGTATCGCAGGCCATTGCATGGCAGATCATCATGAACATGATTCACGCGCTCTTCTGGTCTTTCATCCTCGGCGTGTCATTCATTTACGAGGGGCGGTGGGCGTTCGCCGGAACGCTGATGGGCCTTATCGCGCTGGTAATATGGATTCTCCTGTTCTTCGTAGGGATATTCATGGGGCTGATCGCCGCCAACTCAGTGGAAAAGAACGAAGAGTTCCGATACCCAATCATTTCCGGTTTGCGTCGCTACCGGCAGCCACGCTGACAGGCCTCGTGCAGTATGCAACTTGAGACCCTCTTCTCCGATAAGACCTTGAAATACACTGGCCGGGAGCTTCGGCCGCATTGGATCTTTGAGGAATTTGGCCTTCGCGGCGATGCCGCCGTCTCCTGGGTCGGTCCCTGCCATGTCGGACTCGAAGACCTTGTTGACATCGAGGACGCAGACGCTGGCGCGTATATTTCGTCCGACCAGATGGTGCACGTGATCATCGAGCACTTTCTGTTCCGGGATCTCCTCCTTGGCGTACACCGTCAACACATACTCGCTGCGATTGCACAACAAGTAATCTACGAGCAAAGCGGAATTATGCCGCACAGAGCCGGAAATGACCTCTTCGTGGACGAGCGCAAGCTCTCCGTCTCGATCGCCACTTCTTCTCCGGTCTCGACGCTAATTCACTTCGGCGTGAATGTCATCTCCACCGGCGCCCCCATACCTGTCTCCTGCCTGACGGATTTGGAGATCCAGCCGAGAGAGTTCGCCACTGCATTGCTCGAAGGCTACAGGGACGATATCTCGAAGATGTATGCCGCCGTCTCCAAGGTCCGCCCCCGCTGATGGTTGCTTTTTCGCGCTCACCCCTATAATGGGTGCTGGATGAACCGATGAAAATAGCAATTGTCAGCGATATCCACTCCAATCTGGAAGCTTTCGACGCCGTCCTGACGGACATTTCACGGCGCGGCGTGTCCAGGATTGTATTCCTTGGCGATATCGTAGGTTACGGCCCAGACCCCAAGGAATGCCTGTCGCTTTCACGGATCTTCGATTTTATGATCCTCGGCAACCACGATGACGCCATCCTTTACAACTCAACCGAGACGTTCAACCCTCGCGCTAAGACGGCCATCGAGTGGACCCAGCAGGTGCTCCTCAAGGACATAGACTTCGTCAATCACATCAAGCGCAACTTCATTGACCACAAGATGGAGGACGGCATCCTTTACTGCCACGGCTCGCCACGCGATTTCACCCGTGAATACGTTTTCCCGGACACCGGGCTCGACCCGGAGAAAGTCCGGGAAGTGTTCGATCCACTTGAGTGGGTCGCTTTTGTTGGCCACACTCACCATCCGGGCGTCCTGACTCCGGAAGGCGATTTCTACTATCCCGAGGAACTCGATTTCTACTTCCGGCTCGGACGGAAAAAGTGCATCCTGAATGTCGGCTCGGTCGGCCAGCCGCGGGACGGGGATCCGCGCGCGTGCTACGCCACATTCGATGTTGACAAGGGCCTCGTGGAATGGCACCGCATCGAGTACAATCTGGTCAAGACTCAGAAGAAGATCTACGACACCCGCGTCCTCGATCCTTTCCTTGCCAAACGCCTCGAAGCCGGCAAATAGTCTCCGCTTCCTTCTCCGGTCTTCAGCTACAGTCTGCGAATTCCCAATAGCGCCGCCCCCAACGCTCCCGTTGTCTGCGGACTTTCCGGTACTGACACGGGCTGCCCAAGCTCCTTCGATAGCGCCAGCACCACCCCGCGGTTCAGTGCCACCCCACCCGTGAACACAATCCTCCCCCGCAGCCTGCGTGAACCCAGCAGCGCCGATGTCCGCTTCGCTATGGACCGGCAAATCCCGGCCAGAACGGCGGGCGTCGCAATGCCCGACTGCACTAAGCTGACAATCTCCGTCTGCGCAAAGACCGCGCACATCGACGATATCTCCGCTGCATCCTTTGCTTCCGCCGCAAGTTTGCCAGCCTCGCGCAAATCAACCGACAGCAGGGAACAAGCCATCTCAAAGAACAGCCCCGTCCCAGCCGCGCACCGGTCGTTCATCTCGAAATCGCAGACTGCCCCGTCTTCAGATAGCACTATGATCTTGCTGTCCTGACCCCCGATATCCACCACGAGCCCCACATCGGGAAAGATGCTCCGGCAGCCCACCGCGTGACACGTAATCTCCGTTGTTGCGTCATCGGCAAAGAGGCAGTGCCGCCTGCCGTAGCCCGTCGCAATCACCGTGTCCGGCCAATGGAGGCCCTTCACGGTCGAGCACAGGCGCTCGACCAGCTTCTGCGCCGTTTCCTGGGGATTGGCATTTTCAAGAACCACTTCGGACGCGATAACACTGCTCGAATCCACATCGAACAGCACAGCTTTTACCGTGCGGGCGCCTATGTCCACTCCACAGGTGACTCTCATTGCACTGACCTGCCATTCCTGCGGCGCTCGCGCAGCATTTCGACGAACGCCTCGACTCGTGTGGTGATCTGCCCGGGCAACGTTCCTGCGCTGAACGGGACATCGAACGAAAGTGTTGGAATCCCCATCCGCTGCGTAATCTCTTCCGAGATGATGGATGTCTCGTAGGGACAATGGGAAGCGCCAAAAATCCCGCTGATGATAACGCCCTCCGCCCGGTTGCGAACGGCCTCTCCGAGGATTCGGTCAACACGCATTTTGGAGGACGCGGCCATCGCGTCGTTCATCACCGACCAGGCAATCCCCTTCAGCGGCGGCATGTCTTCAGGGATCGGGATGAACGCCTGGCCAAGCATGTACTCCGTCCCGGCAATTCTGCACCCAAGGCCTTCCACAAACTGCACGATGGACGTATCGGTGCACGGCGTAACCCAGTATATTCTCAACAGGTCCTTGTCCATAGGCCCGGTGCGCGCAACGGCTCGCCTCTGGCAAAGATCGAGTATCTCCTCCAGGACCGCAAGGGCCTCTTCCGGGTCGCTGCAATAGTGCAGCGGAAGGAACTCCACTAAGAAAGCCTCGAGCCCCGCTATGGGCGGCGGATCACACCCGTAGGCAAGCTGCCTGATCCGGGCCGTCAGCGCGCGAGCCCGGTTGATTCGCGTGATATTGATAGCAATGTCATCGTCAGTGACTTTCGACCCCATCAGGTCCGACAACAGCCCGCGAACCCGCTCCATTTCACGCTCAACCAGTTCCAGGGCATGTATCGGGGCATCGTTCTGTCCCTTGTGCGAGGCGAATACGGCGCCGGAAATCCTGTCATTGCGACACTGCCTGAATGGCAACTCCCAGTATTCCACGTTGTTGCCCCGCCGACGAATCAACTCGGAGACCGCTGTCAGGTCGTCGCAGCACGCGCCCACCGCGGCAATCACCAGGTCTGGGCGAGGGAAATACGTCAGCGTTTCGAAGGCCCCCAGGGCGGCGCGGACAAAGCAGAACTCGTCTCCGGCCCCCAGCTTGGCTGCGATATCAAGCAGCGCCGGATCCTCCGCAAAACACGGTGACCACCACATCTCATCGCCGTAAAAGGTCAGTTGCTTCTTCCACGCATAGGAAAGCGCAGGAATCTGGCCCAAATCCTTCATTGCAGCGATTATCTTCCAGCCGTTTTCCTTCGCCTTGAAGAGTCGATCCTTCTCGGAGAAGATGAAGGACCACAAGCGGAGCCCAGCGGGAGAATTGTCATACTTCAGCCGCCGCAGAAGAAGGTCTCCCCTCTGCGCGTAGTGTTCCGGAGACAGCACGTACTTGGTGCCGCCGTCGAGTTCGCGCAGGTACCGGCAGGAGTCAAGCCACTGGGCTGGAATCGAGGCAAAGCGCCGATCCCACTCCCGAATGCCAATAAGTTCCGGGGAGACTATGGACTGTTCGAATATGTCGTTCATCGGGTGCTCCCGATCATCTCCAGAAAAGCCTCGATCCGGGTGCGGGTTCGCTCCAGCACCGACGGCGAATAGTTGCCGTCAAGCGACAGCACCGGAATGTGGTGCTCCTCGCGCAGAATTCCCGGCACGATCTTCCAGTTGTCGCAGAACGGAAGGCTGAAAACGATGATCCCCTTGGGCGAACGCTGCGCCACGGTGACGTTCAGCCGCGCAAGAAAAGCCTCCATCGGCCTGACACGGGGACACGAGGAGTACTCGAAGTATGCGCGCGCAAGGGCCACAAACGGATCATCTGCCCCTGCCGCATCAGCCAGGTCAATCTTGTACGGCGCGGTCACCGAGCAAGAGAAATCCCAGACAGGGATCCCCTTGTTCTGAAGGATCTCAAGCTCAACGGGCTCGGCGGGAAAATAGGCTGAGCCAATCCACAGCACCCCGCCCTGGCGCAGTGCACCCTTCGACTCCGGGAAGTACTCTCCTGCAATCCGAAGTAACTCCCCGGCGGACACGCTTTCCGCTATCCTCGCCAGCAGCCATCTGTCCAACGGGCGTTCCGGTGCGGATTCCTCGGCATGCGTCATCGCATGAGCAACCGCCCTGCTCTGGCCAATTTCGCCGCGCAAAGCCTCCATATCGAGATGGCGGCCGGATGCCTGCTCAAGCTCTGCGGTTGCAAGCCTCAATTGGTCCAGGAAATACCCGAAGGCGCTCTCGGTTCTTGTTGTTGGGAACGAGATCAAAGCGACAGGGGTGTTCTGTTCGCGCGAGATGCGCTCAGCCGTCCTGCGCATCTGGTCGCAGCTTGCCGATATGACATAGGCAATGAGAGCATCGGACCGGTCTTTCCTGGACAGAAGGCCCAGAAGCCCCTTGCAGTATGAGCAGGCATCGGAACGAACCATCATCTCGCCCCTGCTCTCGTCTTCCGGCGAAATGCCTCCCGATGCCATCCTCACTGGACGCAGCCCCAAGGCCCGGATGATCTCGATCGGGAAGGTCGGGCAGGAGTATCCGACGGCCGGGCTCCCGCCCTTCCCTGAGGCTTGTTTCAGAATGCCCCGAAGGGCTTCCGTCATATGGTCAGTCTTGCCGTTTATGGCCGACAATGCGCACTCTGCCCATCTTGTGTTGCTTGGCCAGTTCGTGAATAAAGCAGAACTCCTTGACCATCCCTTCGAGAAGAGACATATTCCATCCGACAATCCTCAGGGCGTCGAACGTAAGCTGTTGCGTGCCCATCCGGATGTACAGGTCAACGTATCCGGCAAACTCGTCGTAAAGCTCGTCGCACACCTGGATATCAAAGCCGTGCCGAGCGAGAAGCTGCTTGTAGCCGTCGGTCGTCTCCATGTACGGGAACTTCATGAAATCGCAGACTCTCGCGGCTTCTTCCTCGCTGATCGTGGGGCTGACAATCCAGTCCGTGAATGCAATTGTACCGCCCTGTTTCACAATGCGCGCGGCGTTGGCGATCAGCTTGTCCTTGTCGGCAACATAGCACCAGGCGTCCTCGCCCCAGACCATGTCAAAAGCGCCGTCGTGGCCTTGGATGGCTGAGACGTCAGCAAGGATGAACTCCGACCTGTCGGCCAGTCCGTCTTCGACAACCTTCTTCTTCGAGATTTCGATCATCCGGGGAGTGCCATCGAATCCGACACACTCGCATCCCCGTATCCGCGCGAGGAAGCGAACCCCGCCCCCGACGGCGGAGCACAGATCCGCGACCTTCATTCCGGGGCGCACCTGCGCTGCTTCAGCCAGCGCTTGCGATGATGCGAACCCGCCTGCATGGATCTGCTCGCCCATCAAGAGAACCCATAGTTCTCCCACAGGGCCGCCGTATAGTTCCTGTACCTCGCCAAGACCGGTGTTCAGTTTCTTCATTTCTCCTCCTTACGGCTGCAAGACAAAAACGCCCTCGAACCATTCGAGGGCGGCATACCACAATGCGGACGAAGTCCGTTACTGCGGAGGCGGAAGGATGCAGCCGCAACGCGGCCGCAAGCGCCGCGCTCAAGCATGAGAGAGGATAAACCTGGTTCTGTTCATTTTCTAATCTCCGGGGCTCTTATAGCCGGGGTCGGGACAGTCAACTTCAGCCAGAACAGTGTATCGCGGACCGGATCGATCAAGCTTGGTCGCAAACAGCACAAGGCCTGATACATCCATCGAACCGAACTCGGTATCGGAATACGCGTTCGCGATTCTAACCAGCGTTGGGATATCTTTCGTGTTTTTCACCCGGCCAAGTGTCAGATGTGCGTGGTAGGGTCTTCCCTCGGACGGGATCCCTTCATCGAGCAGAGCACTGTCGAGTATAGTGTGCGCCTTCGTCATCAGGCCACTTTCGTCACTGGCGTCAACCTTGATTACTTTTGGGAACCGCTCGTTCGGGAAGAAGGACACCCCTCGGAATGAAAGGCATGTGGGACTCGTACCGGCCAGGCTTTCCGTCATAAGCCCTGCGATGAAGTCAATGCGCGAGGCCGGAAAGTCCCCGATGAACTTCACGGTCAAGTGAAGGCTCTCCGGTTCAACCCAGCTCACGTGCGTTTGAGCACGCCGCAGATCGGCCTGGATGGCCCCGAACTTACGGTCCAATCCCGGCGCCAACGGGACGCCGACGAACATGCGGAGCATCGCCTCCCGGTAATTCATCGCGCTCCCGGCATATACTCAATGATGCGCGAACGGCGTTCTTCTATGTCCTTCTCGGTCAGAGTGTAGAACCGCTCAAGTCCGAATCCTTCGACCGCGAAAGAAGCCATGGCAGTGCCGTCGACAAGGGCATCCTTCAGGGCCGGGAGATCGGATTTGCCTGACCTCGCCAGCGAACCCATGAATCCACCGGCAAACGAATCGCCCGCGCCGGTCGGGTCCACCACCTTCTCCACGGGAAATCCCGGAATACCTACAAGCCCATCGTGACTGAACAGGATAGCTCCGTGTTCGCCCTTCTTCATCGTGATGAACCGTGGCCCGAGTTCCATGATCCTGCGGCCGGAGTAGATCAAGTTCGCATTGCCGGAGAGCATGCGTGCCTCTCCGTCATTGCAGAAAAAGCCGTCCACGCGGCGAAGAAGCTCACGAAGAGCACCAAGTTCATTTGAAATCCACAGGTTCATCGAATCGGCGCAGGAGAACACCTTCCCCTTCATCTGAGACAGGGCCGACGCCTGTGACGCCGGGTGGCTGTTCGCAAGAAACAGGAATGGCGCTGACCGATAAGACGCAGGCAGTTGCGGCTTGAAGTCTCCCAGCACATTCAGCCTTACTTCAAGAGTCTGAGCGCTGTTCATGTCACCTTCGTACCTGCCCCGCCAGAAGAAGGAATCGCGCTTCTCGTCCCTGACCAGTCCGGTCAGGTCGATGCCGCGAGCGACGTGAGGATCAAGCAGGTGATTGTCGAAGTCCTTGCCCACGATGCCCACGAGCCCGACCTTCGTGAAGAAGGACGCGGCGTAGGAGAAGTAACTCGCAGAGCCGCCCAACGCGCGATCGCGAGTGCCGTACGGTGTCTCAATAGCGTCGTACGCAACGCTGCCCACAACGACGAGCCGGATCATTGCGCCTCCTCTGTGACTGCAGGGGCTACAGGAGGAGGCTCTTCGATCGGGAAAGAGCCGGGGGTCTTGAAGAACTCAAGGGTCCTGACGATTCTTGCCATGGAACGGTCCTTGCCCAAAAGCTCAAGGGTCTTGAACAGCTCTGCCGACGCCGTCAGACCGGTTACCGCAACTCTGACCGGCTGCGCGATCTTCCCGAGCCCGAGCCCTGTCTTTTCGCAGGCACCCCTGAGGGCGGCTTCGATGGGAGGGGCCGTGAAATCGGTCAGGCCATTGAGCGCCTCGTAGGCTGCTTGCAGCGCGACCGGCGCGGCCTCTTTGGACAGGACCTTGTCTATGGATTCACGTTTGAATTTCAAGTCCGCGTCCGCGACGAAGAAATAAGAAATCGCGTCGATGAACTCCCCTACGGTCTTGATCCTCTCGATGTACAGCTTGATGATTTCCTCAAGCCACTGCTGCGAGGGAACGAGTGCTGCGAATCCGCGAGCGGTGATGATCTTCATTGCTATCGCGCAGATTTCACGCGGGTCGGAGGCCCGGACTTGTACGCCGTTCATCCATGCGAATTTCTCGTAGTCGAATTTCGCGGCAGTGGGCCTGACGCGATCGATCGTGAACAGTTCGACCATCTCCTTCAGGGACATAATCTCCTTGTCGCCGCCAGGAGACCACCCTAACAAGGCGATGAAGTTCAGGACCGTAATCGGCAGATAGCCAGCGTCAAGGAAATCAGTTACTTTGACCGCGCCGTGGCGCTTGGAGAGGCGCTGTCCATCCATGCCGAGGATCATCGGGAAGTGCCCAAAGGTAGGAGGTTCCCAACCAAGAGCCCGGTAAACGCAGATCTGTTTGGGAGTATTGGAAACGTGGTCGTCTCCCCTGAGGACGTGAGTGATTGCCATTTCGTGGTCGTCAACCACGCACGCAAAGTTGTAGGTCGGAAAGCCATCTGACTTTATCAGCACGAGTTCCTGCAGATCCTCCGGCTGGAAAGTGATGAGCCCCTTCACAACATCCACCCATGAGGCTTCTTCTTCGGGCGCACCAAGGATTATCGCCTCGCCCTTGCCTTCCTGTGCCTCGGCCTTGTAAGCCAGCCCCTGAGCAACGAGTTCCTCAGCATGCCGCCGGTAAATGGGAAGCCTGTCGGACTGGAAAAAGGGACCTTCGTCAAAGTGGAGCCCCAGATTATTCAGGCCATCGATGATAACGCGTATGGCGTCCTCGTTGTGGCGCTGGCGATCGGTATCCTCGATGCGAAGGATGAAAGTCCCGCCACAATGGCGCGCGAACAGCCAGTTGTAGAGGGCGGTGCGCAGGTTGCCGATATGCATGTACCCCGTCGGGGACGGGGCGAAACGGACTCGAATTTTGGGGCTATCCAAGGTCAATCCTCCAGCAGATAATCGAAGTCCTTGATATTCTCGGTCGCCGGATCGGTTGCCAACGGAGTGAACGGTTTGCCCCAGTTGAGCTTGTTCCGGATCACCTCGTACTGTCCGACATTGGGAGGGGAAAGAAGCTTGAAAGTATGGCGGTATCTGCGCACTTCTACAAAGGTCTCTCCATTGGGGCGATAAACCACCTGCCCATCGAGCGTGACCATCCCGCCTTCGACGTAGGGGGAAAGCCTCAGCCTGATCGGCTTGTCGGCAGACACTACAAATGGCCGCTCCGACAGGCAATGCGGGCAGATGGGGATAATTACCATCACACCCAATTCCGCTGCGACAAGAGGACCTCCCGCCGAAAGCGAGTACGCCGTCGAACCGGTGGGGGTCGCCACGATCACTCCATCGGCGGAAAAGTCATTGAAATACTGATCGCCGTGATGGACCTCGATGGAGAGGGCTCGCGGGGTTCCGCCCTTCTCGATAACAATCTCGTTCAGCGCGACGACATCTCCCGTGCCCGAGTCGAGCTTCACTCCGTCCAACCCGACCACCTCGAGCATCATCCGTTCGGATACAGAGTATTCGCCGCGGAATACGCTCAGCAACTCATCCTTTACCCTTAAGGGGCTGATTGCCGTAAGAAAGCCGAATCTGCCCAGGTTGATCCCGACTACCGGAACGTCATACCTGGTGAGTCTGCGTGCGCAGTTGAGGATTGTCCCGTCGCCTCCGACCACCAGGATGAAGTCGGCTCCGGTTGGATCAAGCTTCCCATGCTCAGACAACTCGACACACTTCACTTCCACTTGCTTCTTGAGCCAGGGAAGCAATGCATCGACCAGCCTGGAAGCTAATGGCTTGTTCGGATTGCCAAAGATGCAGACTTTCACGCGCGAATCTCCTGTATCACCCTTTGGGCGATGGATTTCGCGTCCAATCCGCACAACTCAAGGAGTTGTCTGCGCGAACCATGAGGTATCAGGCGGTCGGGCACACCAATGGCCAGAAACTTCCGACTTGTTGGCAGAGCGTCCGACACCAGCGAACCGAAGCCTCCGCGCTCGGAATGCTCCTCGACTGTCACAACAAGATGGCTTTTTGCAGCCTTCTTGATCAAATCCAAGTCCAAAGGAAGAGCGAATCTCGGGTTTGCGACGGCACACGAATGGCCCTCGCTCTCGATGATAGCCGCAGCGTCCAGTGCGTTTCTCAACATCGCCCCGTACGCAATAATGCAGACGTCCTTCCCCTCACGTACGAAATACCCGCGCCCAAGCTCGACAGGTGGTACTTCCGGCAACTCGGCGTACTTGGGGACTTTCGCTCGTGGATAGCGCATCAGGACGACCCGTCCGGAGTCAATCGCCCATTTGATCATCATCACGGTTTCGCGGACATCCGCTGGTGAACACATTACGATGCCAGGGAAGGCCTTGAAAACAGAGATGTCGTACAGACCGTGATGCGTCGCTCCGTCTTCACCCACAAGCCCGGCGCGGTCCATACAGACCAGCAAGGGGATATCCTTCTGCAGGATCACATCATGGAATACCTGGTCGACCGCCCTCATCATGAACGTGGAATAGATGGCGACAACCGGCTTCAGACCGCCTCTCGCCATCGAAGCCGCAAAAGTCACGCAGTGTGGTTCCGCAATTCCGACATCATAGGTTCGATCCGGGAATTTCGCAGCAAAGGCGGAAACACCCGTGCCGGTACACATTGCAGCGGTCAAGGCCACAAGCTTTTCGTCTTTCTCACCCAAAGCGGCTATTGTCTCGCCAAAGACGTCGGTGAAATTGGGCTCGCATACATCAAACTGCGTCGGCTGCTCCACAACGCTGGGACCGACACCATGGAACGTTATGGGGTCGCACTCGGCACGATGGTTTCCCTTGCCCTTTTCCGTAACGACATGCAACAACACGGGCCTGCGCAGCTTCCGAACTTCGCGCAGCATCGCAACCAGTTCCGGGACATTGTGGCCGTCGCACGGACCGAAGTACTTGTAGCCGAGGGTAGCGAAAATTCCGCTCTCGATCATCATGGCGGAAAGCCTGTTATGGAGGCGTTCGGCCCACTGAGCGAGGCTTCCCTGCATCAGCGGGAGCCTGCCTATGAGCGAGTGGATTTCCTTCTTGAACTCATTGTAGCCCTGTGAAGTGCGAAGCAGAGTCAGGTAGCGGGTCATTCCGCCTGTAGAAGGGGAAATTGCCATGCGGTTGTCATTGAGCACAACAAGCACATCGCGCTGTGTACTGCCGAGGTGGCAGAGCCCTTCGTAGGCCTCTCCGCCCGTTAAGGAGCCGTCGCCGACAAAGGCAACGACTCTGCGATCAACACCTTGCCTGGCGTATGCTTCGGCCAGCCCGGAAGCCATTGAAATGGAGGTGCTGGCATGGCCGGTATGGAAACAGTCAAACGGGCTTTCTTCAGGATCGGGATATCCGGAAATGCCTCCGAAAGTCCTGACCGACTTGAAAGCATCGCGGCGACCGGTCAGAATCTTGTGAGTGTAACACTGGTGCCCGACATCGAACACGAGCCTGTCTGTCTTGAAGTCATAGAGATAGTGAAGCGCGGTCGTAATTTCGACGGCGCCGAGATTGGAGGCCAGGTGACCGCCGTTTTTCAGGGTAATGTCGGTCATGTACTCGCGCAACTCGAGACAAAGCGCTGCCAACTCAATCACGCTGAGTTTCTTCAGGTCTTCAGGAGATGCTATCTTGTCCAGCAGTGCTCCCACGCACTCACTTCCTTCTGTTGGGTAGCGACTTGACGAACGCAACAAGATCCTCAGCGGACCGACCGAATGGGGTCAGTGCATTGGCGGCCTCGCGCGCCGCTTTGGTGGCAACTTTGCCCGCGCCCTCAACACCCCAGACTGACACGGCATTCTGCTTTCCCGCTTCGTTATCCTTGCCGACTCCCTTGCCCATTTCCTCAGGGGTGGAAAGGGAATCGCAGATATCATCGGTGACTTGGAACACGAAACCGCACTTCTCGCCAAAAGTGGCCAGTGCTGCGGTCTTCTTTTCGTCGGCGCCGGCACATGCCGCTCCGGCGAGGACCGATGCTTTGATCAGGGCTCCGGTCTTTCGAGTATGAATAAACCGAACGAGTTCCTCGCGCGGAAGAGATTTTTCGTAAAGGATATCGGCCATCTGACCGCCTACCATGCCCGACCAACCTGCCCCGATTGCCACTTCCCGCAGTACTTCGCGGGTTCTCTCCGCTGGCAGGTCGGCACAGGCAATTATTTCAAATGCCAGGGTAAGAAGCCCGTCTCCCGCCAGAATCGCGGTTGCTTCGTCGAACTTGCGATGATTTGTCGGCTGACCCCGCCGCAAATCGTCGTTGTCGAGCGCGGGAAGGTCATCATGGATCAGCGAATAGGTGTGGATGCACTCCAGTGCACAGGCAACATCGAGCGCGTCACTCATCTTCCCGTCGGCAAGCTCACAGGCTCTGACACATAAGTAGGGGCGTACGCGCTTTCCACCGGCCAGGGCGGAATAGCGCATGGCCTCCATCAGTCGGGCAGCAGGACCCTCGGCAGACGGAAGCAACCCTCCCAGGCGCGTGTTCACGGCAAGGGCTACTCGTGAAATGTGATCAACTTCTGCGGCCAATTTCTTCCTCTCCGGTTTCAAATGGAATCTCGCGAAGGACGCCTTCCGCGTCCCGGACAAGCTTGACGACTTTCCCTTCGAGTTCTCCGAGCATCTGATAGCATACCTTCAAGAGTATTGTACCTCTTTCGTACAATTCGATGCTTTCCTGCAAGGGAAGATTCCCGGATTCGAGCTTCTTCAGGATCGTCTCCAGTTCGGAAACGAGTTCCTCGAAAGGCCGCTTAGTGATATCCTCAGGAATTTCTTGCTTCATTCCGGCTTCCTTTCGAGACTGAGCCAACTACCGCATCAACAGCCCCGTCCGCCAGCGCAATGTCAATCGAGTCTCCCGCAGAGACTTGCATTACAGAAGATACCACGCGCCCTTCCATCCTGACAATAGCATACCCTCTTCCAAGAACGGCGAGGGGATTCAGAGCCGAGTGTTTGCTTTCCGCCCGGTCCAGCCGTGCTCGGAATGCTGATGAGAGCGCTCCCATTGAAGCACCGAGTCGGTTGGAAAGTTCATCGACCCGCTGAGTCATAGTCCGAAGTCTGCCAAGAGGACCGGACATCCTTAGACTGCGATAGAGATGGCGAAGGCCGACACGGGCTTGCCTGCAGGAGTTTGCCGCTCCGGCGGCCAGCCTCAGCCCATTCTCATCAAGCTGAGCCAGGATATCCGAGATATCCGCCGTAACCTTGACCGCAGCATCGGAGGGAGTCGCTGCGCGCACATCCGCTACGAAGTCCGATATGGTGAAATCCACTTCGTGTCCAACCGCGGAAATAACCGGCTTGACGATCGTTGCCATTATCCGGGCGATCCGTTCGTCGTTGAAGACAAAGAGATCTTCGTAGGAACCACCGCCCCTTCCAACGATAATGACGTCGACCGCCTCGAATGCATCCAAGTCCTTCAAGGCCTCGCAGATGTCCTCGGCAGCAGCGCTGCCCTGCACCACCGTCGGTCGGATGAAGACCGGAACATACGGGTTACGCTTCGCGATGATCTTGAGCATATCGCGGATTGCGGCGCCGCTGGGTGAGGTAGCGATCCCGATTCCCTTCGGAATGATGGGGAGCGGAACCTTTCGTGAGGGATCGTACAGCCCCTCGCGCTTGAGCTTTTCATAGAGCTGGCGAAACCGGATCTGCATCTCTCCAACACCGACAGGGCTCATCCGCTCGACGATGATCTGGTACTTGCCCTGGGGCTCGTAGACCGAGACCGCGCCCTCCGCGACGACCTTCAGCCCATCCTGAGGTTCGAACGCGAGCTTCTTTGCAGCCGTCCTGAACATCACAGCGCTGATGCGCGCGTTCTCATCCTTGAGTTCGAAGTACAGGTGCCCCGACTGGTGAACCTTCAGCGAGGAGATCTCTCCGACTACCTTGACGGAGGAGAACGAATCCTCCAGTATGAACTTCAGCCGGGCCGTTAACACGCTTACGGTGAGAGGTGCCTCCAAGTTTGCGGGAGGATCGAACAGTGGCTGATCGCTCAAGGCAAGTGCTCCAATGCAACCTTCTCGCCGGACCGAAGTTGGAGACGCTTGACCGCCGTCGCCTTACCCGTTTTCTCGTCAATATCAACCACCAGGCCGCAGAAGCGGATGTCGTTCTTTGAGACATCGAGCCTGGATGGCATTCCGGAGATGAAGGCGTGAATGGCGTACTCCTTGACGCGTCCAATGACCGAATCGTAAGGACCGGTCATGCCAAGGTCGGTAATGTATGCACAGCCGCCGGGAAGAACACACTCATCCGCCGTCTGAATATGGGTATGCGTGCCCACGACCGCGGTAACTCTGTCGGCGAGATACCATCCGAGGGCGATCTTCTCGCTGGTTGCCTCGGCGTGGATGTCCACGAATATGATCCGGGCAGCTTTGGAAAGGTCTCCAAGCAGCCTGTCGGCCGCAAGGAAAGGAGACTCGGCAGGATCCATGAAGACGCGGCCGATCAAGTCAAGAACCGCAATTGGTCCGAACGGAGTCTGATAGACACCGCATCCGGCTCCAAGAGCAAGAGGCGAAATATTCGCGGGTCTGAGCACACGCCGGTCGTCGCAGACGCCTTCCTGATACTCCTTGTTCCGGAATATCTCATCGCCGGAAGTAACTACGTCAACCCCGCAGCCAAAGAGCTCTCCGGCGATCCGTGCGGTGATTCCGGCCCCGCCTGCGGCGTTCTCGCCGTTGACTACGACGAAGCCAACCCCAAGCCCACGGAGTTGCGGAACAAATTCCGCAACGGCCGCTCGACCCGGATTGCCTACAACGTCACCGGCGAAGACCGCCTTCACCTTGTCGCCCCTACCGGGCTACCTCGATGACTCGGGTTTCCCTGAGACAGGTAACTCGAATCTCGCCCGGATAAGTGAGTTCTTTCTCGATCTGCTGTGCAATGTCGCGGCAGATCTTGAAGACTTCCTTGTCGCCAACCTTGTCGGCGTCAATAATGACACGGAGTTCCCGGCCCGCCTGAATGGCGTAGCAGTGGTCAACTCCTGGCAGGGACATCGCGATGGCTTCCAGCTTCTCAAGACGCTTCAAGTACTTCTCCAGCGTCTCACTTCTGGCGCCGGGACGTCCCGCGGAAATGGAATCCATGACTTTCACCAGAATGGAGTACACGTTGTCGGGATCCACGCCCTCGTGGTGAGACCCGATGGCATTGACGACCTCTTTGGCCTCGCCGTATCGCTTCGCAATCTCCATCCCGATTTCGGTGTGAGTGCCCTCTGACTCATGGTCAACTGACTTGCCGATGTCGTGCAGAAGGCCGCATCGCTTGGCAAGCGTAACGTCAAGGCCGAGTTCCGTTGCGACCATGCCCATCAAGTGAGCCACTTCCTTGGAATGCTGCAGTACGTTCTGCCCGTAGCTGGAGCGGAATTTCAGACGGCCCAACAGCATGATGATCTTCGGATTGGCCTTAGCCAGACCAAGTTCGGTAAAGGCTTCTGTTCCAGCCTTTTGAATCTCGTTGAGGGTCTCTTGCTTAGTCTTTTCGACGACTTCTTCGATACGTCCGGGATGGATGCGCCCGTCGGTGATGAGTTTCTCCATCGACCTGCGGGCTATCTCGCGCCGAACGGGGTCAAATCCGGAAACGACAACGACTCCCGGCGTATCGTCAACGACAACGTCGGTGCCTGTGGCTTTCTCGAAGGTGCGGATGTTGCGGCCCTCGCGCCCGATGATTCTTCCCTTCATTTCGTCGCTGGGAAGGTCAACGGTCGAAACCAGAATATCCGACACCTGGTCGCCAGAGTAGCGTTGGATGGCCGTTGTGAGCAGATCCTTGGCCTTTTCGTCCACCTCGGCGACAACCTTTTCCATTGCCTTCTGGACAAGCTCGCCTACTTGCGAACCCAACTCCTGCTCGACGCGGACAAGCACCTTCTTCTCCGCCTCTTCCTTGGAAAGCTCGGCAATCCGAAGCAGCTCGGACTCCTGAGCGGCGATCTTCTCGTCGAGAACAGACTCTTTCTTGTCCAAAGATGCCTTGATGTCGTCAACCCGCTTTTCTTTCCCAAGCAGGTTCTTCTCGCGGTCGCGGAGTTCGGTCTCCTTCTTCTCCAGCCGGTCTTCGCGGCTCTCGATTCTCTTCTCGGCAACCTTGATCTCAGCACGAGCTTCTTTGGATTCCCGGTCGAAGTCGTCGATACGAGTGCGAAGCTTATCCACGGCCGACTTTTCGGCCTCAACACCGATTTCGCGTTTGCAGCTTTCGAGGTTGTCGCGCAGGCCAGCGAGTTCCTTCATCGCTGCGCGCTCAGCCTCCGCTGCCTTGGACGCCTTCTTCCGCAGGGCGAGTACTGCAAGAAGCAATACTGCGGCCACTACGGCCAAGGCGACGATAATGTAGATTTCCATTCAGGCCCCTTTCGGATGACAACAAGCTGATGTACTTACTGGCAAATGGGGCGATCGGCAGGCGAAAAACGAAACGATGAGCCGTGGGGCTCACTGCGAGGATGGCCTACGCGTACAGGTGCATCATTCCCCATAACGGGGTTGTATTCGCCTTGATCTATCGCTTCCCGCCGACGAGGCGGGCCCACTGTCGTCAATTATATTCGGCTCCGCCAAAATGCAACAAATCCTATTCCAAGGACTTCAGGTACTCCTGTGCCGGGATGAAGGTGGGGTATTTCTTTAGAAAGTCCTCGACCTGTTTCCGCGCTTTCACCTTGTCGTTGTTCCGTATCAGCGTCTCGGCGATGGACTTGACAGTCTCCCATTCCTTCGCGGCAGTCTTCAAGGAATCCAGTTGCTCATTGACCTTCAGGAGCAGTGCCCTGGCGTCAGCGGCCGAGGCAGCCTGCGGATACTTCTGAATGAGGCCATTGACTATAGCGAGAGCGAGAACGAACTTGCTCTCGTCAAAGGCCTTCTGAGCGGAAGCGAGCATCTTTTTCGCAGCAGCCTCGGCGAGCATCATCTCGCGATCCTGCCTGAGCTTCTGGATATCAGTCAGCGCTTTTTCGGTCTTCGCGGCTGTATCGGTTCCAGGCAGCCTTGTGCGAATTTCGTCAGCAAGGGCCGTGAGTTCGACCATCAGGCGGTCGAATTCCTCAACTGCGCTATTCTTGACGGCAGCCTTGATTCTCTCGACCAGGGAGGCTACCCGACCCTCAAGATCAGAAGTCGCACGACCAATGGCAGCGATTCCGTCATCTGCGCGCTTCTTTGCCTCAGGGTCGTCGGGAAACTCCAAGAGCATGTGATCGTACATCGCTCGCGCTTCGACGAGCGCGCCAGCCTTAAAGAGGTCGTTTGCCTTCTTCTCCAGTTCAGCAAAGTACTTGTTTCGAGCAGGTGAGAATCCCAGGAAGAGCGCACTGCAGGAAGTCCCCGTCTTGTTAACGCTGAAGTCAGGGATTGAGAGTTCGACAATTGCGAACTTCTCACCCTCCTTCGATACACTCGCGACGAAGGGCGCAGCCATGCTGAAATCCAGCATTCCGACACCTTTGCCAAGCATTATTTCCTCAACGGCCGGTTCGCTGACCGAAAGGGTCGGAACCGGAATAATCTTCGTCCCCTCGGCAAGGGCCAGGAAATCGCCGAAGAAAGACATGTCTGCTGCGACGATCAGAGCCACTCGTCTGAATTTCCGGTCGGCAGAACTGCTCAGCTTGTACGAAATCGCGATGCCCTTGTCGGAAGTAGCTGCGGAAAAGGCAAAACCGGTACCCTCGTTGCCGGAGTAGTCAAAGATCTGGCCAGTGCAGGAAACCTTCATTGACTGCTGATCCAACTCGGCGACCGGGAGTGAAGGCTGCAGAGAAAGGAGCGTGGGAACAAAGCCGGTGGTGGAATCCAAAAGAAGCCCGCGCCCGACGGCAACGCATTCATTCCTGGAGTTCTCAAGCCAGAAATTGGCTCGTCTGTCGAAGAAAGCGGTCAACTTAAGCGCCTTTGACTTCAAGAGGACAAATGCAGTCTGCTCCGGGGGGTCGATTTCATGAAGTCGAACGTCGTCAAACCAGATATCTCCGCGAGACCCCGTTGCCACGCAGGTTACTTCCACCGTGTCCGCCCAGGGAGGCATGGTGAATGTGCCCTCGGACGGAAGGAACTCATTGTGAGTTCGGGAAACCGGGATCGAGTAGTAGTCGATGTAGAGAGGACTCTTCGCCTTCGCATAAACACGCGCGCGCATCGCGTTGAAGCCAACAGCGTTCTGCGTCAGAATCTGGGCTGACACCTTGTAGCAGTGCCCGGCCAAAAGGGCGATCGGCTGAGACAGCGATACTTCATTGAAAGTATCCTTGTTGCTGTCGCCACCGAGGTTCCGGAACGCGAGGCTCTTCTTGCCGGTTTTCACTTTGGAGGTATCCACGAAGACATTCACAGCAGAATTGACAGCGAACTTCCAACCTTCGGGAGTGGCGTCCGAAGAGTCTTCTCCTTCGAAGGACGGGTTCACTGCAATAAGGTTGTCCGGGCGGATGGTGAGAGTCGGAGGCGTAGTCAGAGATGCATTCTTGTTGATGTACACACTGTATACGGTCAGCGCAATTGCGCCGGCAGCGGCGATTATCAATGCGTAAGTCAGGACGCCGCGGCGACGCTTGCCTCTCATGGAATCGAGCTTGCCGATCGCGGCAGCCTTGTCCGCAAAAAGCTTGTCTTCCGGCATTTCCTTCCCGATATTGCGGAAGATCATCCGTGTTTCGCCGATCTTGACTTCCGTTCCCACGGCCAGGGGTGATTTCACAACTCGCTGTCCGTTGACCTGGCTACCATTCGTCGACCCCAAGTCATTCAGGAAATAGCCGATAGCCTCTTTGGAGACTTCTGCGTGATAGTTGGAGACGAGGGTGTCGCTAATCACTATCGTGTTTCCGGCGTGGCGGCCGATCGTGCAAGTCTCAGTCCCCATGCGGTACTGCTTGCCGATTTCTCCACCCTCGATAATCTCCAGGACATAGATTGGGATATCCGGACCCTTGGCGGGGCCCGATGAATCCGCGGCGGCCCCAGTGGAGGGTTCGCCGGAATGCTGCGTGGCGGGGGGAGAACCCAGCTTCTCCCAAACGGCGGCGTTCTCGGGTATACTCTCGAAGAAGATCACGTGGACGCCAATGATAATGGCATCCCCTGCCTTCACGGGGTGGGACGTGACTCGTTCCCCGTTCAGCATTGTGCCATTACTCGACCCCTTGTCGACAAGCGTGTATGATTCGCCTTCCTGGACGATCATGCACTGGTGTCTGCTTGCCTTGGGATCGGAAATGGGAACCGTGCTTTTCCTTGACCGCCCGATCGTAATGATCTGCTCTTTGGTGTCTATGATACGATCAGGTTCTCCGGCCTTTCTAACGATTACGCGGGGCATAGGCCTCCATCCGTGTGATGCTTGACGGCGCCGGTCGACAGGCGGATACTTGCAACGGTCTGACGTCTCGGAACTCTATACAGTTGGTGCCCTTTTTCGCTCGCGAGTTCCCGATTTGCCTTGACAGAGCACGTAGTATAAGTATTATTTCACGCAAAACAATGCGGAGGTTCTCGATGACCAGCTTCAAGATCCCGGGGTCACTCGCTCTATGCATGGCCTTTTGCCTTGCGTTGGGCGTTTTTGCGTACTCCCCCGTCAGCTACGCGACTTCTTCCGAGGAGCACTTCTCCGAGTACTTTAGCAACGAAAATCCTGACAACGAGGTCTACCGCTCATCGCACTCGCGTCATTTCAAGCAGGCCGATGGCAGTACGGTTGCCTATATTTCGGTTGGCCCCATGCACTACATGGGAACCGACGGGAAATGGCACCTGTACGACCTCACCCCGAACGGAACCAACGCTGTAGGGTACGCCTATAGCGTTGAAGACAACAACCTTCAGACGTTCTATCCGGCCACATCCTCGGGTTGGGTCAAGAGCGGAAATCTGGAAGGCTATTTCCTGAGATGGAAAGAACACAGCCTGGCCTATTTTGCTCCCGACGGCGAGATGACTGTGCTCCAATACGCCAACAACTCTCTGGCAACGATCAGCGGCGAGAGACTTTACTACGACGGCCTGTACAGTGGCGTAAATGCCGAGTATATGAACGGCAACGGGGCCCTGAAGCACAACTATATCCTCCCCTCCCTGCCGTCTTTCCTCTCCTCTTATTCTGACGGATACGTTGGTTTTGGAGTCGAACTGGAGCTTGACCCCCGTCTATCCCTGTACGCTGGCTCCAGCCAGGTTACCGGCTACTGCGAATACGCTGGCAAGCTGGTCCTCAAGCTCACTACCGGCGATTCCGTACTCATCATCCCGGCCCCGATGGCAGGAGAAGTGGGCATTGTTCGTGACGGAGCATCAAGCGACCTTTCTTTCCAGTTCCAGTTCGTCGGCGACAAGCTCGTCATGTACACCAAGGTGCCCGTTTCCTATCTGAAAAGTGGTGACCGGCTCTACCCCGTCTATGTAGACCCAACCCTGCAACTGACTGCCAGCCAAACCCCCACCAACGTGAACGAGCAGGGCTACACTTTCAACGCTTACTACAACGGTGCCACATGGGGTCAAATCCAATACGGTCCGGTTGTCACCCCTCCAAAGAACTGCCTGGGAGTGTTCGTGGGCTGCTTCGCAACAGGAGCCAATCCCAGCCGCTCACTGATAGAATGGAAGACGACTTCCATCAACGACTATGCGCAAGTGACGAAGGTTGAGGTAAGGCTCTTCGAATCGTACAACTGGAGCTATGCAGGAACGGGCCAGACATGCGATTCATTCGCGATATCGACCAACTTCTTTGCCGATCCGTATAACATCGACATCCTCGACACGACTGCCTCGGTAATGCCATCGCCCAACTACTACCCCGCCCTGTATACCGACATGGCTGATGGCGATCAGTACTTGACGAACGTGATCTCATCCTTCTCAGCCAACACATGGTATCCTGGCTCTTCCAGTTGGCAGGACCTGGGTGCAGCGGCTGCAACCAACTGTGAAGGTGACCTGCCTGAAGCTTACTTCGGGATGTCAGTAGCAACTCGCACTTCCTCGCGCACGACGCAGAGCCTTGCAACGATTGCGGCATACAACGATACGGTCACGGGAAGCCGCAACCTTCTTCGCGTGACATTCACAGACGCGCGCTCTTTGACCGTTGACAGCACGTATAGCACTGCTCTGATCAGTATCGACGGCAATATCCTGCCTTCCCTTCCGGCAACCGTGAGCGTCAGCTATGGCTTCAGAAACTTTGCGGCAGAACAGTACATCGCCATAGTCGAGAACCAGGAGAGATACCGCTTTGACCATTGGTCCACGGGATCAACCGACCCGTCGGCCATCATCTTCATCGACAAGAACTTCGACTTTGCATCGCCCTTGGTCGCCACCTATGTTCACGAGTACTACCTTGACATCGTTTCCCAAGAGGGCAATGTCGCCGGCGACCCGAGCGGATGGTACACAGCAGGGGCCAACATCAATACCTACATTTCCGGCGCCGCCGGTCAGACGCTCGATTCCAGGCGATCGGTTTCGGGATGGCTTGGCGAAGGCTCGGCACCATCCTCCGGCACGACTATGATTGTTCCTCAGTTCGCATTGACCCAGTTCTCTCGCATCACGTGGAACTGGGATATTCAGTACAGACTGTCCGCACAAGGGGCCCTATCGCCGTATATCGGCCCGCCTCCGGGATGGTACTTCAGGAACCAGTTGATGGTCGGAGTGGGAGTGTTCCCCTATGTCCAGACCGATGTGAACAACCGCAAGTACGCAATTGGCTGGACGGCGCAAGGTGCGCTCGGGGATGGCAGCGGAAATGTTATCCCTGACTGGAACATGTCCAAGCCCACGAT
>Ga0265297_10004641_pt1 | contig 22095 bp, 34 predicted proteins | sample Munlanlwell13791_FD_192502 | JGI IMG/M metagenome (GOLD analysis project Ga0265297, IMG submission 192502) | Leachate microbial communities from a municipal landfill in Southern Ontario, Canada - Leachate well 137-91 | ecosystem: Engineered > Solid waste > Landfill > Unclassified | place... | reverse complement strand
GCTTTCAATTATCACAAAAATAAAGATAAAAAAATTACATATGCAATTAAAGAAGTTCATTTTGCTCCAGAAAATAAAATAAATGAACATTTTGATTTTTACATTTTCTAATTATAAATATTTATAATATTTATAAAAATTTTATTTCACAAATAAAAAACTGAAAAAAAAAGAACATGATAAATTATGTTTATTATTATAATGAAATGGATAATATGGATGATTTTGATGCTGATATATGGCATCATGAAAAACATAAAATGACCAATTATGGTTTTATGTTTAGTTATAGCATAGAAAAAAATACTATAATAAAAAATGTAAAACTTATAGTTAAATATAAAGATTGTGATGAGAAATTTATATTTAACAATTTAAATTTGGAAATAGAAATTTCTGGAGTAAGTTTACGAATGCCAATTAGAGTTTGTGATAATAATTTTATAGCATCTTTTTTAGGAATAAAAAATTCGATTTATTTGATTCCAATAATTCAAAAAAATCAGAATAGTTATATATATTCAAAAAAATGTTTTATTCATATAAGATTGATGGATAATTCTTGTTTCACACCTATAAAATATATAAAATATATAAATAAAGTATATGTTAAATATGAAAAACTGAAAGATAATAGTAGTAAAAAAACAAAATTAAATTTATTAATTATGCCTTTGATAGAAGATATTTATTCAAATATTGGAAGAAATTATATTTATGATACAAATTTAAATCTTGTAATATTAGCAACTTCATTAGGTTCTAAAGAAGAAGAACAAAAAAGATTAGAATTTAATGAAATGATATTAAATGTCGCATACTATGATACGAAAATTATAAAGAAAAAAGGACAATTAAAAAGAATAGGATACAAAAAAATAAAAATTAATTATGATGATTTAATCATAAAACAATTTTTAGGAAATATATTTTACATTATACCATTTTATGAAAAAACAGTAAGTATTAAAGATATTGTTTACAATTATCATAAAAATAAAGATAAAAAAAATATATTTAATATTAAGGAAGTTCATTTTGTTCCTAACATTAAAATAAATGAAAATTTTGTTTTTCACATTTTTTAATCATAAATATTTCTAATATTTATAAAATTTTTTTATCACGAATAAAAAAATTGAAAAAAAAAAGAATAGAGTAAATTATGTTTATTATTACAATGAAATGGATGATTTTGATGATTTTGATGATTTTGATGATGAGATATGGAAACATAAAAAACATAAAATGACCAAATATGGTAATGATTTTAATTATTACATTAAAAAAAATATTGTGATTAAAAATATTAGACTTAAAATTAAATATAATGAAAATTATGATAAAAAAGTTATATTTAATAATTTATTATTGGTAACCATACATTTCAAGATATAAAAAAGCTGTTGAGATAGAAACTAAAATTAGAGTTTGTGTTAATAATTTTATAGCATCACTTTTAGAAATAAACAATTCAATTTATTTGATTCCAATAATTCAAACAAATCCAAATAGTTATATATTTTTAAAAGATTGTATTAATATTCGATTGAAAAATATAAATAATTCTTCTTATGCAAAATATATAGATAAAGTATATATTGAATATGAAAAACTAAAAGATTATAGTAGTAAAAAAATAAAATTAAATTTTTTTACTATGCAATTATTTGAACATTATATAATTGAACATGATATAGATGATATATATACGTGTAGTAGAATTGGTTTTCATGGTTCAAACATTGGATGGAATCATGTATATAGTACAAATTTAAATTTTGCAATCTTAACAACTTCATTAGATTTTGAAGAAAAAGAAGAACAAAAAAAATTAGAATTTAATGAAATGATATTATATATTATATACTACAATACGAAAACTTTGGAAGAACTAGGACGAAAAAAAATAAATATAAATTATGATGATTTAATTATAAAACAATTTTTAGGAAATATATTTTATATTATACCAATTGATAAAGAAACAATAAGTATTAAAGATATTGCTTACAATTATCATAAGAAAAATAAAGATAGAAAAATTACATTCAATATTGATGATGTTTTTTTTGTTCCAAACATTTACAGTCAATTAAGAAAATATGAAAATTTAAATTTATACATTTTATAATTACTTTTAATATTCATTAAAATTTTTATCTAAAAAAATTTTTTAGATAAAAATTGAAAAAAAAAGAATAGAGTAAATTATGTTTATTATTATTGTGAAATGGATGATTTTGATGATGAGATATGGAAACATAAAAAATATAAAATGACAAAACATGATGATAGTTTTGGTTATAAAATTGAAAAAAATACAGTAATAAAAAATATTAAACTTAAAATTAAGTATAATGAAGATTGTGATGAAAAAATTATATTTAATAATTTATATTTAGTGATATATAAAGGCTAGTTATTATGACACAAAAAAGAAAATAAGACAAAAAAAAATAAAAATTAATTGTAATGATATAATCGTAAAACATTTTTTAGGAAATATATTTTATATTATACCACTAAATAAAAAAACAATAAGTATAAAAAATATTGCTAATAATTATTATAAAAAAAACAAAGATAAATTTTTTATCTTTAATATTGATGAATTTCATTTTGTTCCAAAAATCAATACAAACGAATCTTTTAATTTTTATATTTTATAATTATTTCTAACATTCATCAAAATTTTTAAAAAACTGAAAAATTAAGTAAATTGAGTAAATTATATATATTATAATAGTTAAATGATTGATGATGAAATGATTGATGATGAAATTAATGATGATATATTACATCATATAAAAAATGAAATGATTAACGATAAAGATAGGTTTATATATGAAATTGAAAAAAATATTATAATTAAAAATATGAAACTTAAAATTAAATATAATAAAAATTGTGAAGATTGTGATAAAAAAAATACATTTAATGATTTAGTATGGAAAAAATCCTATATCACAAATTAATCTATGTATTAATAGTATTTTAGCATCTCTTTTAGGAATAATGGTGTTAACATTAAAATATAATTCAAAATTAAATTTTATAATTTTAACATATCCATTTTTAGATTATGGAATACATGAACATGAAAAACTAAAATTTAATGAAATTATATTACATGTAAATTATTATAAAAACACTAAAAAAATAGAACAGGAAAAAATAAAAATCAATTATGATGATTTAATTGAAAAAAAATTTTTAGGAAATATATTTTATATTATACCACTAAATAAGAAAACAATAAGTATAAAAAATATTTCTAATTATTATAAAAAAAATAAAGATAAACAAAATACATATGATATTGAAGAAGTTCATTTTGTTCCAGAAATTAAAGTAAAAAAACGTTTTGATATTCATATTTTTTAATTTTGAAATTAAAAATATTTAAGTTAATTTACTTCGAACATCCATTAAAGTTTTACCTAACAAATTATATCCTGACCAATTTGTTTCATCAAGAATTAAATCGTCGTTTTCTCCTAAACCTACACCATAAATTTTATCATATGGAGATGCTTCGACTAAAATTTTCTTTTCTGTAAGTAAAATTTTTCTTTTGAGAATAGGATTTTGAGAAAATTTTCCCATAAGTCCGTCAAATAAAATTTCGTTTCTATGTTTTAACCAAACTTTTTCTGAGAAATTTTCAATATTTCTACCAGCTGTTTTCATTCGAATCGGCAATTCACAACTCATTATGAAATCAAAACTATATTTATCATTAAATAATAGTGCTTTTTGAGCCATAATATATTGTTCTACACAAGAATAAGTTATACCATTTAATGTAAATGAACATGAATAAAAATTAGACAAAAAATCTTTTCCACTAAAAAAATAAATATGTGTAGATGTTTCTCTCATGAAATCTATATATTAATAATATATAGACTTATCAATGTATTTTTGTTTTCAATTTTTTTTTATTACTAAATTTTTAACTTGAACTTTATCAATTTAGATTAGAATCTATATTTTGACATTTATATAATCTATAAGTACTAACATTATTTACTATATTAGATTTATCAACAGTTAAATAATAATGATTTGGTTCTAAATGACATAAAAAAATAGCATTTTTAATTTTTTTACGTTTCATACATTCTTTAACTATTTTTCCATCATCTCTGAAAATATCAATTTGTCTATTTGATCTTATATAAATTTCTTCAGCAAATTTAATACCATTTCCATCATCATCTTCATTTAATAAACAACATTCAAACGCTTTATAGAAAGCATCTGGTTCAATAATATAATTATTCTTTTCTGCTTCATCCAGAATAATACGAGCAATTTTATATTGTCCAGCATCACATGATTCTATAAATTTTAAATCTAAACAATATCTTGTATCTTTAAGAGTGTGTTTAAGTGATAAATTTAGACCAATTGTTGGAATGTGTAAAAGTTTCTCAATACGGTCTTTGATACAACATAACTTGAAATAAAATGAATCTACTTTATTATAATCAATTTCAGGTTTATAATAATCAAAATCTCCATTACATATTACGTGATTAGAACTAATAACACTTTCTGCCATTTTTCAATGACTTTTACAAGTATATTTGCTTTATATTTTATTTTTCATTTTTTTTTAAGTAAAATAAAGTTAAAAATAAATAATTTTTAACTTTAATAAAACATTTTTTTGTGTTTCAAATGTTTTTATGTAAATATTTTTTCTCGATCAGGATATAAATATTTTTTCTCGATCAGGATATAAATATTTTTTCTCTATCAGGATATAAATATTTTTTCTCTATCAGGATATAAATATTTTTTCTCGATCAGGATATAAATATTTTTTCTCGATCAGGATATAAATATGTTATAAATACATTTTGATTAATTTTTTGAATAGAACAATTATTTACAATTAGTTTAACACAATCTATACGAGAAAAATTGATTGTATTTTCATTTATATAATCAGAAAGACATGTATTTTGCGGTCCAAAATAATCTTTACCAATTGATTTACATTTTATGCGCTGTCTTCCTATTTTAATCTCATCAAATTTTAAATGTTTATATATTTCGTTATTAATTATTAATAAACATTCAGAAAGTGGAGAAATTTCTGTAAAATATATATCGATACTATCAGTTGGATGATGCATAAATAATAAGTATGTATTTTTAGGATATACTTCTATTATTTTATTTTTTTTTTATCCAGTTTTTATTTTCATAAAAATATCCAGATAATAATATCTGATAACTGGAATTATTTGGAAAATTTACTGATTTAGGATAATTTATTTCTATTTTCATAAACATAGATAAATTTATATATTCATTTCTATCAAGATATTCTAGTTTATTATTTCCTGTAAGTGGAAATGAAACATACATAAAATTTTTTAACATTTCTGACTTTTTTACACTAAAATCAAAAATATTATTTTTAGCTGTCATGACATTTCTTCCATTTAACTGAAGAGTATATTGAGACATTGGAAAATCAATTAAAGTTATTTTATTACAATAACAATCTTCAGTTATAATTATATGATTCATAAATTCAAATCGTGCTTCTCGTGTTTCTATTTGTGAATAATACTTATCTTTCACATAAAATCCATTTTCTAAAGAAATTGTATTGTTTGAAAAAGATTTTTCAATTGGTAAAGATGATGATGAATCAACAAACTATACCATTTGAATAATCAATGTCAGATTGAGATGCTTCCATATATTTTAACAATATAATTATTTTGTGTTGAACAAACGCAATAAAAATTTATAATATCACATTTTAACTAAAAATTTTAAAAATAATAAAATTTTTAGCTAATAACTTTTTGAAATTAATATTTCTAGATTGGTTCAATATTTTCATTTATTAATCTATCTTCTTCTTGTGTTTCAAAACGTCTTTTCTCATAAACAAATGCATTTGTATATGCTATCAATATGTATGAAATTATAACTATGGAAGTTTCAATTATATTTTCATTAACCAATGATTTAATACAAAAATATCCAAATACTGAACTTGTAATTATCCAATTTATCATATAAAAAAATAAACTTATTGTTAATTTCATTTAATAACTATAATATTTGTATATTATCATTATTATTTTTATTTCAAGTTTTTTTTAATTAAATATTTTCTTCTTCATTTTGTTCTTCATAAATTTCTTCATTTAGTGTTTCATCTCTTCGTTTTTTATGTATGATTATATCTAATCCTATTATTACTAAATAAATAAAATATATTATTACTGTTTCAATATATTCATGATGCACTAACAATTTTATTGATATATATCCAAATGCAATTGTTGTTATTATTACGTTTATTATCAGAAGTAAATAACTTGAGATTTTCATATTTTTATTTACATATAAAACATATATTTTATATATTTTATATATTTTATATTTCAATTTTTTTCAATTCGAAGAAAAATTGAATCGAATTTGTATGCAATTAAATAAAAATCATTTTTAACACTATTAAATATACTTAAATAATTTTTCTTATTCTCAAAATTATATCTATAAGTAATATATTCATCATTTACCATAACATCAAAAACTATACAATTACTAAGCATTTCAATAATAAAAATATTCAAACCTATTTTTAATTTTGTTAAAATATCATTACTTGAAATACTATATTTTGAAATATCATCATCTTCTTCTATTTGTTCTTTTTTCTCTCTACGATGTTCTCTTACTGATATTCTTTCTTCAGTATGATCAAAAAGTTCAAAACAACTTTCTATTTTAATTTTAGCTTTACATGATAAAATTCTAAATTTTGTATTGAAAAATTTAATTGTGTGTCCTTCAATCAAAAAACCATGATCCATTTCAATATTAAAAATATAAATAGAATATTCAAATATTTATGTTTTTCAATTTTTTCATTCAAATATTTTTAAATATTTGAATGAACTTTTACGCATAGAAAATATATGGTGTCAAACGAACAGTGATTCGTTCGACACCAACCCTGACAAGTTTCTTGTTCAAGATGTCAACCTTGATCGGTGTGGTAGAACGATATCGTTCAGGATTCACAACGACAGCAAAAAAACTGTCATTGCCTGCCCGGACTTCCAGAACAATTTTTCCAGCACCGATGTATGCTGCGTCGATAGTTCCAATACACTCATGATCTTTCTTATCAGCATACCATTTCAAAATCTTCTCATCTGGCACAATGAATTCACGTGCCATTCTCGATGCATTTGAACTAAAAAAAACACCAGCTCCTTGATTCTCGATCTTCAAGTCGAAGACCGTATTCGAGAAGTCAAAGGGGAACCGCTTAGTGATCTTTCTCTTCAGTTCATCAATAATGGAAGAAACTGGAAAACGATAACCTGCTGCGATAAGCTTCTGGCCTTCCATTTCTTGAGTCAAAATATATATAAATAAATGGATATTGTAATATATTATTAATTTCAATTTTTTTTCATAAAAAAAAGATCAATAGTTGGATTTTTATGGATTTAATAGTAGGTTTGTTAGAAAACTTTTAAATTTTTCATAATGTATTAGATTTTTTGTAAAATATTTTTGTTAAATAAAATTTAACAAAAATATGTACATTAAAAAATTGAAAAAAATAAATGTTTAATAAGTATTTATATTATTAACTATTGAAAATGGATAGTCCTATTTTAATGCTTATTGATTTTTATGAATTTGGAAAAAAAATTGTTGATGAGTCTAAAATTAGAAAAATATTAATAGAAATTGAAAAAAAACATCTTAGAAATCATCAAGATATGAATTTGGATAAAATAAATTACATTATGGAAATATTATCCTATTGTTTTAGTATAAATGAAATAGACTTAATGAATAGTTTTTTAGATTATACAAAACTAAAAATACATGACGAACGACTTATAGAATATTTAGTAGAATTATGTATTGACTACAAAGATTTGAAAATATTAAAATTTTTAATTTTCAAAAAAATAGATATAAATAATTTCAGAAATTTTATATCGAATAGAATAGATTATGATTTTGAAAATGTACATGATATGTTTTATTTTGATAAAAGATATGAAATTGCAAAACATATTATTCATCCAATGGTTAATGATTTCTATTCATTTTTATTTTTTTATTTACATTTCGATGTTGAATTTGTGAAAATTGCGCGTTGTTATATTAATTCCATAAGTAATATAGGAGAATCTAGATTTGACACACAATTATTTATGATTAATCTTATGAAACATTATCATAAAAAAACATTTGAAACATCAATATTTGGATTTTTGTATGGTGGATTTAATAGTAAGTTTGTTGGAAAACTTTCTGTGGAAAATTTTTATAATATGTTAGATTTTTTGTAAAAAGTCCTTTATTCTTTCCATGTAAAAAATTTTTTCCCAATTTGTTGATATAATCTTACTATTGGATAATATTTTGATTGTTCACTTACAAAAATTGTTTTGTTATTTAGTTTTTCTTTATTTATTGTTATAATTATTTCACAATTATCAACATTAATTTCATCTCCAAATACTAATATATCTGGATTTTTCTCAATTAGTTCACAAACTTCTTTTATTATTTTTTCATTTATATCATCACATTTTAATATTAAATTTTCTAATTCTTTTTTATTTTCACTAATAAAATTATCGTTTATTACATTAAAACGATCTTCTGTCAATAATTTAACTAATAATAATTTTGAATTTAATAAATCATTTTTTAATTCATTTGATCCAAAAATCCATGATTTTTTCCCATTTTTACACAAAATATTTATTTTATCAATTATTCTTGTGATATAAATATGTCTTGACTCTTCTGCTAATCTTGAAAATCTTACTGAACTTTGGCCTCCTTTCTTTTGTCGTTTTATTAGATTTCCATTAATTCTTTCTATAATCCTAAATATTCCATCATATTTATAAATACTTGTCTCATAACCATTAATTAATATAAAATAATAAATGTCATTTGTTTTTGTTATTTCCATTTCTAACATTGATGTTTCAAATTTTGATCCACAATTATAAATAAAATGTTCATTCATTATTAATGGTTTTACACATTTAATATATTCTTTATCATATTCATCAATTCCAACAAATAAATATAAACCATTATCTGTCAATTTAATGGTTTTTAAAATTTCAATGATAATTTTTAATATTCTTTCTACACATAATCTATTAGTTCTATTTTTTATATTTTTTGATACTGAAAATTCTTTTTTTAGGAATTGGCTAAATACAGTTATTGGATTTTGGTAAAATTAACGTAACACATGAACTTACACTAATTCCTTTGAATTTTTTTAATTCGTCTAATGTTTCTTCCATTTATATCATAATAATATATTATATTTTTTATGAAAATTTATTGATTATCATATAAAAACTTAAAAATATTAAAAATAAAAATGGAAATATATTTTGATTATAATAACTTTAAAATATTTTGTGATAAATTTAATTTTAGACATGATGGATTAAATATTCCAGAGTGGAATATTAGTAATATATTTATTAATAGTTGCATGTTAGGTTATGATGAAACAGCATTATGGATTTATGAAACAACAAATATTTGTTTGTTTGATTATAATTTGGAAGATGTTAAGAATGAAAAAATTTTTTTATGGTTATTAAATTGTAAAAAATCACATTCTTTTTTCAAAAATAAAAAATTTATTAGAATGATAGAATGTTTGTTTTATAATTTTTTTTATAAAGACAATATTGAATTTGTTAAAATACTTTATGGAATTATAATAAAAATTAAAAGAATAAATTGTAGTTCTGATCCGTTTTCTGATCCGTTTTCTGATCCGTTTTCTGATCCGTTTAGGTTTGATTACTCAATTTTAGAAAATTTTTGTTATAAAGAACAAAAAATGAATTTATTAAATTGGTTTTATAAAAATATGTTGTTGACAAATGAAAATAATGCAAGTAAAAAAGGTTTTGAATATTATTGTTCTGTTAAAAATCATGAAATGATACAATTTTATTATATAAAATTAAAAAATTCATTTGTATCAAATTTACAAAAATTTATTTTTGAGATAATTAAAAAAAAGTGTGCCAATGATATTGAATATTTCAAATATATCTTTACTGATTTATATGATCAATGTAAAATTGAAGATAAAAATGCTTTTAGTAATGACATTGTAGAAATAATTTATGGTTGTTGTTATATTAAAAAATATGAAATGGCAATTTGGTTATTAGATTATATCACTAATAATATAAATATAACTTATGAAACTATATGTAATATATATATAAATTGTTATAAAATAAATAAATTAAGAGAATGGATTAAAAAATATTTAAAAAATGATTATAAAAATATAATTAAAAATGAATTTACTAAATGTTTGATTCGAGGAAATATAAAGGAAGCAAAGATTATTTTTGATGATGTATTTATTTATTATAATTATAGTTTTTCAGATGTTTTTAAAAAATTGTTGACAAAAAACATTATAAAATCCGTTTTATTTTTAAAAGATAATAATTTATTATGTTCAGATGATTATATTTGTGGATTTTTACATTTTTGTTGTGCTAATGATATTGATAATGCATTATTCTTTAATGAAATAATTGGAAGTAAAAAAGAAATTAGTAAAAATGGAAATGCAATAATGAAATGTATAAAAAATGAAAACTATGAAATTATAAGTTTACTTTTAGATCATTATAAAACTTATGTAAAATTTTTAAATACTTATTTTGCTTATGATAAAAATAAAATTGCATATAAAAAATTTATAAATTTTGTTGTTGACAAACATAAAGAATTTATTTTTTCAAGAAAAGTTTTTAGAAGTAATAACTATTTAATTAAACGTTTATCATTAAGAAGAAAAAGATTATTTATCAATGGATTTTTATTTGGTGGATTTAGATCTGTTTTTGTAAATAAAACTGGATTATATTTTCTTGATGAAGTTATATCTTTTTTGTGAAGTTATTTTTAATTCAAAAAAAATGAAATTAAAACTATATAAGTTATATTCATAAGTAAAAATTAGATATATTAAATGGAAACAATTAATAACTTAGTTTCTTCAATTAAAAATTTAGATCTATGTATGTCTGGATATAACTATTTATTTTATGAAAAATTGACAGAAAATACATGTTCTATGTTTAAATTTAATAGAGGAGATGTTGAAATATTAGCACAATTAACAAAATTTATTGTTAGTAAACGGATGTTTCTTGATAATATAAATGAAAAATTCATAACAGAAAATGATTTAACAGAAAGTATTATTGAATTAAAAGGAAAAAGAGAAAATAATAATTTTTTTAATGAATTATACACATAAAAATATAATAGATATAAATTTCATATGGATACAATTATAGGTCAATATTCGTTGAATAAATTAGGAAGTTATATATGTAATTACAATTTGAATTGTAATTGTTATATTGATGGATTACAACTTAATTCAAAAGTTAAAGATATAAAAATACAAATTTTTGAGAAAATTTTTCAGTTCTTACAAAATCAACCAAATTTTATTTTTGAAATTAAAGATTTAATTAAATGTTGTAAATTTTATTTCAATAATAGAATTATTAGTAATGAAGATACTATAAAAGATGTTGTTTATTCTTATATGTCTTATAGTAGTTCTACAAATGTAATAGTTATTGTTGATCCAGAAATTAAAATACATAGAGTTCATATTCCACAAATCAATAATTATTATATTTATGTTCCTGGAAATAAAACTGTTAATTATATTATAGAAAAATTAAAACAAAGAAATTATATTGAAATAACATTATTTGATAAAGATAATAATAAAATTGATCCAAGTAAAATGATACGAAGTTTTAATAATCTTGAAATTGAATTAAAAATACATACATAAATTTTACCATCATAATAAAAAATTGAAAAAATAAATATAAATAATTAATAACAAAAATATAATAATTAATATGACAACAATAACACTTCAATATTTTATAAATGGAAACAGAACCTATATTTGTGATGATAATTTAAATTGGAATAATTATATTAACAATATAGGAATTAATAATAAGATAAAAAGTATAAAAACACAAATATTAGAAAAATTTTTTCAATTCTTAAAAAAGCAATCCGAATTTATTATTGAAATTAAAGATTTAATTAAATGTTTTAAATTTAATTTCGATGGTTTTGATGTAGACAATATTAATACAATAAAAGAAATAGTCAAACAAAAATTTAACAAAAATTCTAAAATTGATGTGACAATAAATTTGGAGATGAAAATTTATAGAATTCATATTGTACCAAATAATTATTATATTTATGTTCCATCTGATGAAACTATTTATTATGCAATTAAAAAATTAAGATTAAAAGGTGTTAAAAATATAAAGTTATTTGATAAAGATAATAATGAAATTATTCAAAGTAAAAAGTTGAGTAGTTTTGATGATCTTAAAATTGAATTAAATACAACAATTCTTTCGAAACCAATAGATGAAAAATTATTATTAGATGATATTTTAGGTTCAATTTATTTATTACAAGATAGCAAGTTTGTTGCTACAAAACAACCAATTTACAAAATAGGAAAAACTGAAAGAAATATTAATTCTAGAATGAAATCTTATGCAAAAGGTGGATATTTATTTTTAGTTATTGGTGTTCCAAAACAATATACTTCTAAAATTGAAACAGAATTAAAAAATAAATTTAAAAATAAATATGTTCAAAAGAAAGAAGAAGTTGGTGAAGAATATTATGAAGGAAACATTGATGAAATGATGAATGATATTTTCAATTATATAAAAAATAAAGAATATCTAAATGTTATATAAACATTTTTTATTTTAATATTTTTCAAACATTAAAATAAAAAATTGAAAAAAAAACTTTAATAATATATGTTAATTATAATAACATAATATGATTCTACGATACTTTTCTGATTTACATTTAGAATTTATTAAACCAAATAAAATAAATAATTTTCTGAAAAATATTTCAATAGGAACAGATGAAATATGTATATTGTCTGGAGATATAGGAAATCCATATCAAATTCAATATGATATATTTATGAAATTTATGAGTAAAAATTTTAGAAAAATATTTGTAATACCAGGAAATCATGAATATTACAATAAAACAAAAACAATGGATGAAACAAATGCATTTTTAGTTGAATATTTTAAACAGTTTGATAATATAAGTTTCTTAAACAATTCATATGAATATTATGAAAATTATTGTTTCATTGGAACAATTTTGTGGTCAAAAATTACAAATCCTATTTATAAAATCAATGATGTTTTTAGTATTCCAAATTTTGATTATATTAAATATAATGTTTTAAACACAATATGTATTGATTTTTTAAAAGATGCAGTAGCACAAAATGATAATTGTATTATAATTACTCATCATGTTCCTTCTAATAGTTTAATTGATGATAAATATAAAAATTCTGAATTATCACCTTATACACAATGGTTTGGATGTGATATGGATATATTTATAAAAACAAATAACAATAAAATAAAATGTTGGATTTATGGACATACACATACTTCATCATATAAACTGATAAATGAAATTCCATTTTTATGTAATCCAATAGGATATCAAAATGAAAATATTAATGTTGATTTCAATAAAAAATACAAATTGTAAATAAAAATGAATAATTAAAAAATTGAAATATAATAAATACTTTGTTTCATATGAAGAAAAATGGTATAATAAATTAAAAGAAGTTTATGATTTTATTGAAATTAATAATAGAATACCAACACAAAGTATCAAAGAAAATATTAATACTAAATGTTTAGGATATTGGATTTCAGATAATAACAAAAAATATAAATATATTATAGGTGTAATGACAAATAAAGAAATCATGATTAAATGGAAAGAATTTAGAGAAAAATATCTTAACAAGTAAATTTCAAAATATTCCTCAATATTTTGAAATTATGTTTTATTAAGATTTCCATAACGATTTTCAATATTTCGTCGTTGTGTCTGTGTCATACAAACACATGATGAATTTCCCCAATCATTTTTTCCTGTATATGGAGACATCACATATGTTTCAGTATCTAAAACTCCATCATCCTTTAATTCGAAACTTGTCGGATATTGTGGAGCACAACAGTTACTACTGAATACATTGAACAATAATGTATCTGTGCCATTTGCACCATCATCAAGGAAATAATTATCTTCAAAACTTCCTCTATATGCATCTTGGCCTTCGTTTGGTTTAATTTGTGATCCTATGAATTCACTTCCAGCCATTAATGTACCTGTTTGTTTATCGAAATACGGCGTCTCCATTAGTTCATCTTTGTAGTTTATAGAAAAGGCCTCATATGAGTTTGAAATTATCTTTATAAATAACAAAATAACAACAACAATAAATATAATCGTTATAAATTTCATTTTATAAATTAAACGAAGAAATTAAAATTATTATTCCATTTTTCAAATCTATATATTTTTAATGACGTCTTTCATCTTCTATAGGATGATTAAAATATATATCATATTCAGGAACAGATTTATAATCACTTGAAAAAGCCTCATATGAATCTAAAAATAATTTTAGGAATAACAAAATAACAATAATGATAAATACAATTGTTATAATTTTCATTTTATAAATTAAATTTAGATATTTTTTAAATAATTTCTAAAAACAAAAAAATTGAAAAATAAAAAGAATGATCTAAATATTATATTTTTAATTATAATTATGAGTAATCTTACTTTAGAACAAGCAACTGAAAAAAGTTCTATTTTATTAGAAAATCTTATTGATGATGTATCATCTGAAGAATTTAAAGAAATTAAAAATAGAAAAAAATATGATGAAGATTTTTTGAAAAACATTTATGATTATTCAGATTTTGCAGAAATAAAATCATTTTTATGTTGTGATTATGATGGAAAAGAAAAAACTAATTTTGCTGCTAAAATTTCACAAAAATATAATAATTCAGGTTGTTCTGCATTTTTTAATGACATGATTCCAGGTGAAAAAATTATTCTTGAAAAAATATTTGAAGTATCTGAACATTTTAGAAAAGAAAGATATGATAAAATTATAAATTATATTACTAATTATGCGCGACGAATAGCTATTGTTATAAATTATAATGAAAATCGAATTTTTATTGGTATACATCAAGCAAATAATTTTTGGCTACCAAAACAATTTATTGAACTTATATTTAACAATTCAGATAATGAACTTGTTATTTACTCACTACTAAACTTAATGAAAACTAAAGTTGATGAATTCGTAAAACAAAAATATTATGACTTTATACTTAGAAAAAAAGCAGATTTCATTGAAGAAAAAAATAAATTTGAAAAATATTGTGATGAAATGTTAAAAAAAATTAAACCAATAGAAGAAATGGAACTTGAACAGAAAAAAATAAAACAAGAAAAAGAATTAATTAAAATAGCACGTAAACATTTGAAACAAGAAAAAGAAGAAATTATGGAATATAGAGAACAATTAGAAAATGAACGAGTTGCTTTTGAGGAGTATAAAACAAATTTTTTAACACAAAATAAAATATAAAGTTATATAAGTAAATTTATATTTTATTCATAAAGTATTTTGTCTATGTCTAATTTGCATATTTCATCATTTTTTTTCTCTTCCTCAAAATCATTTTTAATTTTTTCTATTCTTTCTTTTTCTATTTTAAATTCATTAGATTCTTTTTTCAGTTTTTGTCTTACTAAAATAAGTAATTCTTTCTCTTTTTCCAATTTTTTTCTTTCGATTTCTAAATCTTCATAAGGCTTAATTTTTCCCATCATGCATTTAATGTTTTCTTCTAAATCTTTTTTTTCTTTTTCGAATTCTATTTTTTCTTCTTCAAATTTTTTATATTCTTTTTTTAATTTTTCATTTTCTTCTGCAATTTCTTTTGCATATAATGGTATAATTTTTGTGCTAAATAACTCGTTTTTTAATTTGTCAATAGCATCTATAATTTGTATCCAATCTTTAGTTTCTTCATTTAAATCTTTAACTTTACTAAATAGTTTTTCCATACTTTTGAAAATTAGTAAATAAGGTGTAGGAATCCAAAAATTAAACGCATAAACTTCAACTCCTTTTTCCAACAAACATAGTTTGTTATCTTCAAGACTAATACGAAGACCTACAAAAAGTACTCTTCCGTAAGTCGTAATATACAACGTTCTCTTATAAATAGTATTATTTATCGAATAATTTATAAAATATTCAACGACAATTTTTTCAGTTGGTTTGAAATTATTTAAAAACAATTTAACTTTATCAGTAAAATACTGTTCATTAGACCAAAAATTTTTTGGATACTTTATAAGTTCATTAAATTTTACATCATCTCTAAATCCTTTAAAAATCTTTATTTCTTCAAATTCACTATAATCATACATATCTTGGCAACCAATTTTCTTTTGTATATTATTTTTAGTTTCATCAATCATTCTTTTTTCTAATTCTTTAATTGAATTGTTGATAATAGGTTCTATATTATCTTTACATATTTTTATACACTCATCTCTAAATATATCTGTTTCAAATACTAATTTATCAGTCATTTTATAATGATAAATTAGGAATATGTAATTATTATGTTTTTAATTCAATTTTTTATTTCCAAAAAAATTGAAATTATAAAAGAATGTATAATTTAACTATAAAATTTTAGTCAAAATGGATGAAACGTTAATAAATTTATTTATTGATAGGAACAGTGCTAAAATAGAAGAATATTTAAAAAATAAAAAATATAACATAACAAAAGTAATAATTAATGCATGTCTTTATAATATGATTGATATTATTAAATTTGTATTTCAACAAAAAGAAAATATTGAATTAGAAAAAGAAGAAAGTATATTAGATTATGCATGTAGCAGTGGTAATATTGAAATAGTTAAATTTGTTTTAGATAAATATAAAAATATAGATTTAAGAAGTAAAAATAAAAACAATGAACGATTTATTGATAGTGCATTTGAGAATGGATGTTGTGTTAGTCAAAATGGAAATAATATTGTTGAAATAATAGAATTTTTAATTAAAACATTTCCAGATATTAATATTCAGACAAAAAAAGGATTTTATTATTCAATTATTTTTGAATTAAAAGAATTAATTGAATGGTTTATTGCTAAATGTCCAGAATTGATTGAAACAAATGATAAAAATATTTTTTCATATGCATGTAAAACATTAAATGAAAATTTTGTTGAATGGATATTACAAAAATTTCCAAATTTACAATATGATTTGGAAGAAGCATTTACATTATTAATTATTTACACCCTTAAAAATTTAAAATGAGGCAAAAATTTAATATATGAATATTTTTATATATTAAATGCCAAAGCATAAAAGTGAAGACTATAAATTATCTGCAGTTAGATATTATCTAAATAATGATATTTAGTCTAGACAATGTTTGTAAAATATTTGATTGTTCAAGACAATCATTATATAGATGGATCAAAAGATACAAAAAAGAAAAAACATTAGAAAGACAAAATAAAAAATCAATATCCTATAAGATTACTAATGAAGAAGTTAAATATACAATTGATTTGTTAAAAGAAAATGAACAAATTACAAATAATGAATTAGTTAAATTAATTAAATTAATTAAGAAAAAATATAAAGATTTTAATATTACTCCACAACATTTAGGAAAAGTCATTAGAGACAATAATATTACGCGAAAAAGAACAAAGCATGAACATTATCCAAAAGAACGATATGGAAAACTAACAAATATTGAAATAGAACTTAAAAAATTTTACAAAGAAATAAATAAATATACATTAAACAAAATAATTTGTTTAGATAAAACATCAATAAGACCTGCAATGATTCCTGAATATTCGAAATGTTCACTTGGTAAAAGATATATCATAAAAACAGATGATAATTATGTATTTAGAAAATTTACATTATTATGTGCTATTAATAATTCTAAATGTATAAGCGCAACTTTATATAAAAAAGGTGGTATGACAACAAAGCAATTTATATTCGTAAACTGATTTGTTGAATTCTTAGAAAAATATGTGTTTAACAAATATAAAAATAATTTAAATGTTTTGGATAATGCTGAAAATAATAATAATAAATATGTAAAAGAAGCAATAATTAAAAGTAAAAATAAATATTTATATTTAGTTCCATATACACCAAAGTTAAATCCAATAGAAAAAAATTACTTTAACCAAATTAAACATTATTTGAAATTAAATAAAAAAATTATTAAATATGATGAATTGAAAGAAGAAATTATCAAAGCAATCAAAAACGTTAAAAAAGAAAATTATCAAAATTATTTTAACAATACTTACAATAAAAATATTTATAAAAAAAGACTTAACATTAAAAAGAAAACCTAAAAATTACAAATAGAATTAATCAAATGACATATTTACTTATTGAATAGAATGAAACAAAGATTTATATATAAAAATTTCATAATATATAAATATATTATGAAACTAAAAAGTATTTTATATAAAAAAGAACAAAATGAAATTATTGATGAAATAATAAATATTTTAGAATTAGATGATAAAAAAAGTATCATACTTTATAATTTGGATAACGACAAAAAAAAACAAGACAAAATATTGGAATTGATTCCAAATATAAGAAAATATTTTAGTTTTTCAATGATAATAGGAGCATCAGAACCAACTAAAGCAAAACGACCATATTTATCACTTATTAGACAATTAACAAAAAGTAAATATAATATGACAAGTTATGATTATAGGATAAAACAAAATGGAAAAGAAATAAGGACAAAAAAATATGTTTTTGAAAAAATTGAAAAATGAAATATAAAAATAGGTATAGATATATGATTACGACAAATTATGGAAAAAAAATCGAAGAAACGAACAAAAAAATTGAAGAGCAACAATCAGCAATGGAGATTTATTATAAAAGTTAGAGAAGGTGAATCAGGATTTGCTGATAATGATGAGTATATAAGTAAATGGTTTATTTCATTCGAAAAATGTTTTGTTGCTTATATAAAATTTAATCCTGAAAAACATTTTAAATATTTAAGATTTATTAATCAAGAAATAATACAATACAAATCAAATAATGAAATTTATAATAATGAAGCAAATGATGGAAAAATATATTACAATAAGGATAAAATTGAATAATAATTAGAAATAACTAAAAATGAATTAGATTTTATTATTGATAAAACATTAAGTATTTGGAATAAAATAATCAACGTTTAATTTTAGAAAATAAAATATCTATATAAAGATATATAGATATTTTATATTATTATGAGCACAGATAAACCACAAGATTATTTTAAGTGCATTAAAATACCACTTAAATATGTTTTAAAAAATCAAGATATAAATACACCTAAAATTACAAACGCAGTTATTAAATGTAATAAAATAATGATACATACTTTATTATTTATGAAATTATATTTATTGGATTATTATGAAAAACATAATAACTTACCAAAAATAGATAAAGTGTTTATTAATTCATGTATGAAAATTTTATGTTCTGAAAATTCATCAGGTAGACCACCAAAAACAGCGATTAAAGAATTAAAAGATACATTGACTAATTTTTATATTTCTGATTACAAACCATTAATTAAAAATGAACCTTTAGATTATACACATCTCAATACTGTTTTAGATTACTTATCAATTGATATTTTAACAATGTATGAGAATAATATTAAATTACATTTTGTTGAATACATTGAACGATTTGTTAATGTAATATGGAAAAAGAAACTAATTATTGAAAAAATTAAAAAAATATATAAAACTAAGAAAGAACAAGATGATAAAATAAATAAATTATGTAATGAATTAAGAAAAATTAAAAATGATATATTAAACATATCAGATGAAAAGTATAAATCTAAATCATTCTATCATCAATGGATAAAAGATATTAAAAATAAAATATTACCAAATAAAATTAAATATAAAAAAGATAGTTTGTTTTATGATTTACAATGTTTACCTCAAGATTATTTACCATGTATGATTTTTATGATGAAAGAAATAGAGAAAGATAATTTAACAATTAATAATGTATTTTCACTGAGAACTGAAATTATACCAAAACATATTAGATTAGATACAACAACTTTAGTTCATTTGTTATTAACAAAAAAACAAGGAAATAAAACAGATTATCTATTCAAAGGAAATCTTAAAAAAAATGAAGATAAAATATGGAAATTCTTTTTTAGAACTGAACGAAAATGTTTTAAGAAACCAAATTATACATTTCATCATATGATTGAAACCGATGGTGTAAGTTGTTCAGTATTATTATTAAGAAATGATTTAATAGGTAAGAGAATACCTAATAGCAAATTGAGTTGTAACGAAAAATATATTGATGAATTGAAAGATTATTCATTATTAAAAGACAAAAAAATAGTTGGAATTGATGTTGGAAAATGTGACATTATATATTGTGTGGATAATGATACTAAGAAAGCAACTAAATTTAGATATAGTCAAGATAGTAGAAGAAAAGAATGTAAAATAAAAAAATATGCAAAAATGATTCTAAAGTTCAAAAAAAAAGAAATAGATGGAAAAAGTGTAATTGAATATGAAACAGAATTATCTTTATTAAACAGAAAAACATTAGATATTAAAAAATTCAAAGAATACATTCAAAAAAAATGTTACGTAAATAATTTATTGTTTAAGTTTTATGAATCATATATATTTAGAAAACTTAAACTAAACGGTTATACAAATAGAAAAAAGAATGAGCAAAAAATGATAAATAACTTTAAAAAAATATTTGGAGAACCAAAAGATACCATTGTTTGTATAGGTGATTGGGAGCAAAAGAAAAGAATGAAATATGGAAAAGAACCTACAAAAGGAATTGGAATGAGAAAATTGTTTAGACAAAATAATTATAAAGTATATTTAGTTGATGAATTTAGAACAAGTTGCAAATGTTCGAAATGTAATGGAGGAGAATGTCAAAAATTTATAGTAAGAAAAAATCCGAAACCATATAGAGACAATCTTGCATTAGTCCATGGAGCACTTAGTTGTAAAAACTGTTGTGTTGTATGGAATAGAGATTGTAATGGAGCAACGAATATCTACAAAATAGCGAAAAATGCAATAAATGGAAAAGAACGTCCAAACTATTTATGTAGAAGCAATTAATCAGTTGTGTTAGACGATACAACATAAACAAAATTTACACAATTCTGAAAAGAATAAACCTTAAAGAATTAACTTGTTGATAATCGGCATTTTAAATCTTCAAGGGTGTAAATTTATGTAAAAATGAATGGTGTAATTTTTGCATAGAAACTGCTATAAAACTACCAGAAGCAAGTGGTATTGAGCCAACATTATTTGGTGAGTATTTTGAAGAAATAAAAGAATTAAACAAATATATTTTAACATCTGCAAGTACAAATGTACCATATGATAATAATTTTCAAAATATGGTTTTAGTATTTTTTACAACTCCTGAATTATATAAACAAATTAAAAAATACATTGACAACGAAGAAAAGTATGAATGTGAAGAAGTAAGAAGAGATTATTATGGTTTTTTTGGAACTGATATTGATAATTTTATTAAACAAACAATGAAATGTTATCGTATAGAAAATATAAAAAGTAAACAAGATAGAAATTTATATAAAGATTTAATTAAGATGTTTGAAAGTTTTGAATAAAATTATGATATTTACATATCATAATTTAAATTTTTGTAGTAACAAAAATTGGAAGATAAACAGTATCAATTATCCATTTATTTCCTATTTTTGTTCTCGGGTAATAATCTATAAAAAGTTTAAATTTGGAAACTGTTTTATTTAATCTATTAATAAAATGAACATCTTGTGAAATTGTCGAATAAAAAAATTGTGTCGTAAAATTAATACCATATTTTTCAATAGCTTTTTCTTGTAATTTTTTTTCAATATTATAAATTTTATTAAATGCTTTTTCATCATTTATTTTTATTTTTTTTTATTGAAATTATATTTTCTTATA
>Ga0265297_10004640_pt1 | contig 22096 bp, 22 predicted proteins | sample Munlanlwell13791_FD_192502 | JGI IMG/M metagenome (GOLD analysis project Ga0265297, IMG submission 192502) | Leachate microbial communities from a municipal landfill in Southern Ontario, Canada - Leachate well 137-91 | ecosystem: Engineered > Solid waste > Landfill > Unclassified | place... | reverse complement strand
GTGGCCTGGATTTTGCCCTATGTTTTGAAAGGAAAAGTGAAAGAAGTGGTTGCCGACGAGCGCGACAATGCCATAGCAGGCAAAGCCGCGAAGCTGGCGATGATAATATATGTTTTGCCTGCGACTTTAATCGGCGGAATTTTATACGCCAAAGACAACGGAATGCTCAGCGCCGGTACGGCATTGCTGTATTCTGCTTGTTTTGTGATGTTTGTGTATGCTATTTTAGTTGAAGTGTATAAACGAAAAGCCGACCATGATTAAGGTAAGAGTTAAGGAATTCAGGGTTAAGAAAGGGCTAACCCAGGAAGAATTATCTCAGAGAGTCGGCGTGCGCCGCGAGACCATTGTTTTTCTTGAACAAGGAAAATACAACCCATCTTTAAAGCTTGCTTTGACCATAGCTAAGGAATTAAAAGTTCCAGTCAGCGAGTTGTTTTCGCTATAGATGCCTGCCGTTGTTGGACAGGCATTTTTGTTAAATTTTTACCAAGATTTAATATAGTGAGTAGCGTGGTAGGGTAGCCTATTTATCGACGAAACCCCTTAAATCGGGGATGTAAATGTATTCAGTTTGCTGTTGAATTATCGTTCTAACGCTGTTCACAATTCTGAGCCAAACAAAAAATCGGCGTTTTGATGCTGATTTTTTGTTTGATAAAATCTAGCTGGAACTAACCGTTGTTTATATCAGATTTGATTTTCGGAGCAATCGAAATGTGATCAGCCCTAGCAAAGATTTACAAAAATTCCAAAAATATGCTAGAATAAATAGCGGAAATAACCTTCTATTATCTATATTTATGGAAATTTTGAGTCTTATCTGGAATCAATACCTATACATTCCGCTCTTTAACCTTTTGATTTGGCTTTACCTTAATTACTCATTTTTTAATTTAGGAATCGCCGTTATCGTCCTGACCGTGATTTTAAGGGTTGTTTTGTTGCCTTTGACATTCATGACGGAAAAGGCAAAAATGGCTCGCCAACAAATTGATGAAAAAGTCGAAGAAATCGCCAATGACTTTGCCGATGACCCAGTTAAGAAGAAGATTGCCATTCGCCAATATCTAAAAACAAAACGAATCCGCCCTTGGGCCAAATCCATGTCTTTAGTTGTCCAGGGTTTAGTTTTAGTCTTGCTCTACCAAGTTTTCGTCGGCGGAATAAACAGTCAGGGCAAATATCATCTGCTTTATCCGTCAATGGCCCGGCCGGATTTTATCAATACTAATTTTTTGTGGTTTGATATCGGTAAAACTAACCTGATGGCGGCCAGTATCGTTGCTGCCTATCTTTTTGCAGAGATTTTGATTGAACAATTTGAGAAAAAGCGGCAAAGTCAAGAGAACGCCACTCGCCGCGAACTTTTTTACATTCTATTTTTTCCGGCCGGATCGTTTTTAATCCTGGCCGTCCTGCCATCGGTTAAATCCATATTTATTTTGACTTCTTTAATCTTTTCCAGTATAATATCAATAATCTCCTTTTTTATTAGTCGAGGTAAGGCTGTGGCCGCTAAAAAGGGTTTAAAAATATAATCAATTAAACTATTCTTATGGCTGAAGGCATTGATAAGCTAATGTACTCATTCGTCGTTGATGACGTGCTGAAGGGATTTTTTATTCATGTTCCGCCCGGATATGTGGCCTGTGTTTATGACTTGGGCCGAGGGGTGTTAAAAAAAATCTATAAACCCGGTCTGCATCTCAAGGTGCCGTTTTGGCAAAAAGCAACTTTATTCAATACTCAAACGTTGGAATATAATATAAATAAAAAGTTTAATCCGGAAAAGCCGCAGCTCTTGGGCGATCTGCCGATTAACGCCGATACTCGGGACGGTAAAAAGGTTGACATTGAAGGAACAATCCTCCTCCGTCTGGATTCTGAACAAATTCCGGAAATTTGGCAGAGTATTGGCGAAAAAATTATCGAAAAAATCATCCGACCGACAATCCAAAGCCGGGTCCGAATGATTGCCGCTAAATATGACTTTGAGGATATCAGCAAGGTGAAAAGAAACGAAGTGGAAATCGATGCCCGCAAGGAGCTGGAAAGAATTCTCTATCCCCGCGGCATTTTTGTGGAAAATGTTCTCTTGAGCGAAATTAGTATCTCCCACGGCAAATAAATTATTCATCTGGGGTCGCCCCTGATAATGGGGCGGCTTTTGTTGTCAACTTATGGCCCAAAACCCTTGCCAAAAGGAAATGGTTCTGTTAAGCTAATAACATTAAAATTATGATGGCTCAACGCCGTAAACTAAAAATCACCTTCTGGATTATCATTACCCTGGTCGTTTTGGCCAGTCTTTTGGTTGGTTCAGAATTTTTCAGTAAACACGGGCTCAATATCCCTGATTTTTTTAATAAGCCTTTTCGTCTGGGGCTGGACCTCCAGGGCGGTGCGCATTTGATCTATCAGGCCGACCTCTCCCAGATCCCTGAGGCTGACCACGAAAATTCAATCGAAGGAGTTCGAGATGTTATCGAAAAAAGAGTCAACGCATTTGGCATCGCCGAACCAGTCATCCAGACCACTAAAAGCGGCGACAACTGGCGGGTAATCGTTGAATTAGCCGGCGTTTTTAATGTTAATGAAGCGATTAAAATGATCGGTGAAACACCGCTGCTGGAATTTAAAGAATCCAACCCCAACCCAACCACCACCCTGACTGATGAACAGAAAAAACAGATGGATGACTTAAATAAAGAAGCTAAAACCAAGGCTGAAAAAGTTTTGGCGGAAGCCTTGAAACCGAATGCCGACTTTGCCGCTTTGGCTAAAGAAAATAGTACTGACTCCGGTACCAAAGACAACGGTGGCGATTTGGGTTTCTTCTCCAGAGGTCAACTGGTCCCAGAATTTGAAAAATCTTGTTTTGATCAGCTAAAGCCGGGGGAAATAACCAAAACGTTGGTGCAAAGTGAATTTGGTTATCATATTATCAAAAAAATTGAAGAACGAGGTGAAGGGGACAGCCTGCAAGCCCATTGCGCTCATATTCTAATTGGTACAGTCTCCGAAGCCAGCTTGGTCTCAGCCAACAATCAGGAATGGGTTTACACCGGCCTGACTGGCCAGCAGCTTAAAAAAGCGGTCATGGAATTTGATCCGAATACCCAAGTGCCAGTAGTGTCTTTGGAATTCAACCAGGAAGGCGCGGATTTATTCGGCCAGATTACAAGCAGAAACATCAACAAACCGGTAGCAATTTTCCTTGACGGCGAACCGATTAGCGTGCCAACCGTTCAAGAAGCGATCAAAGACGGCAAGGCCGTCATCAGCGGAAAATTCACTATTCCGGAAGCTAAACTGCTAACTCAAAGACTTAATGCCGGTGCCTTGCCGGTACCAATTCAGCTGATTTCTCAGGAAACCGTTGGCGCTTCACTGGGTACCAAATCAATCGAGGACAGCTTCCGGGCCGGATTAGTTGGTTTGATTGCCGTCGCTTTGTTTATGATTCTTTACTACCGCCTGCCTGGAATTATTTCCGTCTTAGCTTTGGTAATCTACGGCTTGCTGGTACTGGCAATCTTCAAATTAATCAGCGTTACTTTAACCTTAGCCGGCATCGCTGGCTTTATCTTGTCGCTGGGTATGGCAGTTGACGCTAATGTTTTGATTTTTGCCCGGTTGAAAGAAGAATTAAAAAATGGAAAAATATTAGGTATCGCCATGGAAGAAGGTTTCCGTCGGGCGATGCCGTCAATTGTCGCCAGCAACTTATCATCACTAATCACTTGCTTTATTTTGATGACCTTTTCTACCAGCATCGTCAAAGGTTTCGCCATCACTTTAAGCATTGGCATATTGGTTTCTATGTTTTCCGCCATATTTATAACCCGGGTTTTTCTGGAGCTATTGCCAACCCGGCGGCTGGCGCCTTACCCATGGCTATTTGGCGTTAAAAAGAATAAACTAACTGAATAAATTTCATGATTTCCATAATTAAACTTAGAAAAATTTGGTACACCTTTTCCGCAGTCACTTTTTTATTGGCGGTTGTGGCTATCGTTTTGTGGCGGCTGAATTTCGGCATTGATTTTACCGGCGGCAGTCTTCTGGAAATTGCTTTCACCGATCAACGGCCAGAAAACCAACAAATTAGCACGGCTTTAAATTCAGTCGGCTTGAATAATGTTTTGATCCAACCGGTTGACGAGAAAGGTGTAATTTTACGTTTTAAAGAAGTCGATGAAGAAACCCATCAAAAAATCCTTAGCGCTTTTAACGAAGCTTTTGGCAAAAATGCCACTAACCCGGAAGTAAAATCTTTTGAAGAGAAAAAATTTGCCTCAATCGGACCAGTTGTCGGCCAAGAATTAAAAACCAAAACTGTTTGGGCAATCATCCTGGCCAATCTGGCAATCATTATCTATATTGCTTTTACTTTCCGCAAAGTTTCTAAGCCGATCGCTTCCTGGAAATATGGCTTAATCGCCGTGATCGCTTTAATCCATGATGTTTTTATCACCGTTGGCTTTTTTTCATTCTTTGGCCATTTTTACGGTTTGGAAATCAACGCGCCCTTTATCGCCGCCCTTTTAACCGTCTTGGGTTATTCCGTCCATGATACAATCGTGGTTTTTGACCGAACGAGAGAAAATTTAACTAAGCGGCACGGCGAAGAGTTTGAAACTGTGGTTGAAACCAGCGTTAATCAGACCCTGACTCGGTCAATCAATACGTCATTAACGGTGCTGCTGACACTTTTTGCTATTTTGATTTTTGGTGGATCGACAATTCGTGATTTTGTTCTGACTTTGATTATCGGTGTAACTTTCGGTACTTATTCTTCCATCTTTTTAGCCAGTCCATTACTGGTCACTTGGGAAAAGTTTCAGAGCAAGCGGTCCTAATTTATCTAATTAATTTAAATAATCTAATTATTAAATAATTAAATTAAGTATGTTTAGTTTAATTTTTATTATCAGCTTGGTTGGACTAGCCGTAGCTTACTGGCTGGCAAGGTATGTGATCAAACAAGACCAGGGAACGCCTCAAATGCAAGAAATCGCCGAGGCGATCAAACAAGGGGCAATGGCCTTTCTAAAACGGCAATATACCACCATCGGTATCTTGTCAGCAGTTTTGGCGGTTTTAATATTTTCAATTTACTTTTTCAGCGGCAAACCTTCTTACGGCTGGCACACCGCTGTCGCTTTCATTTTAGGCGCCGCTTGTTCTGCCTTGGCGGGATTTATCGGAATGTTTATCTCGGTTAAGGCTAACTTAAGAACCGCAGCGGCGGCAAAACGTAGCCTGAATGAAGCGTTAAAAATGGCGATTCGCGGCGGAGCGGTTTCCGGAATTTTGGTAGTCGCTTTGTCGTTAATCGGCGTAGCCGGATTATTCTATTTTTATGGCGGCCTTAAAGATCCAATATCAACACCGCTGCTGATGGTCGGTTTCGGTTTCGGCGCTTCTTTCGTCGCCCTCTTTGCCCAATTAGGCGGCGGAATCTACACCAAAGCCGCTGACGTCGGTGCCGACTTGGTCGGTAAAGTAGAATCTGGCATCCCGGAAGATGATCCTCGCAATCCAGCGGTTATCGCCGACTTGGTCGGTGATAACGTTGGTGACTGTGCCGGCCGTGGCGCTGACTTGTTTGAATCAACCGCCGCGGAAAACATCGGCGCGATGATTCTAGGTATCGCCCTGTTTCCGGTCTTTGGTTTAGGCGGCATCATTTTCCCATTGGTCGCTCGCGCTTTTGGTTTGATTGCTTCAATCGTCGGCGTTTTCAGCGTCAAAATCACAGAAAACGAAGACCCAATGAAAGGCTTAAATCGCGGTTTCTTTGTTACCGCCGGCTTAGCTACCGCCGGCTTTGCTTTGGCCACTTATTTAATGCTGGGCCAGTACTGGCTCTGGTTCTTCCTGGCCGGTTTAACCGGGATCATCACCAGTTTTGCTTTTGTTTATATCACCCAATATTATACTGAATATAAATATCGTCCGGTAAAAGAAATTGCCGCTTCGTCCGAGACTGGCGCCGCGACCAATATCATTTCCGGTTTGGCTGTGGGTTTAGAGAGCACCGGTTTGCCTATTCTTGTTATTTCCTCGGCCCTACTAGTGGCTTATTGGCTGGGTAAAATTTCTGGTTTGGATAATGGCGGGCTATACGGTACCGCGGTTGCCACGATGGGTATGCTATCTACGGCCGGTTACATCTTAGCAATGGATAATTTTGGTCCAATCACCGACAATGCCGGCGGCATCGTTGAGATGTCAAAATCCGAAGAATCAATTCGCCAGCGAACTGATCGGTTAGATGCAGTCGGCAATACCACCAAAGCTTTAACTAAGGGTTATGCGGTCGGTTCGGCGGCTCTGGCAGCTTTCTTACTTTTTTCCGCTTACTTAGAAGAAGTGGACTTAGTCAGTGTTGATTTGGCCAAGCCGGTAGTTTTTGTCGGGGGCTTAGTCGGTGCAGCTTTGGTTTTCGTTTTCTCGGCGTTTGCCATTCGGGCTGTTGGCCGAGCGGCTTATTACATCATTAACGATGTTCGGGCGCAATTCAAAGAAAATCCAGGCATTATGGCTGGAACTCAAAAACCTGACTACGCCCGATCAGTTGATATTTGCACTCGTGGCGCTCTTAAAGAAATGATTTTACCCGGTATTACCGCAATCATTGTTCCGACAGCCGTTGGTTTCTTGCTCGGGCCGGAATCAGTCGGTGCGACCCTGATGGTTGGCACAATCGCTGGTATTGTCTTGGCTCTGTTCTTAAACAACAGCGGCGGTGCTTGGGACAACGCCAAAAAATATATTGAGACTGGCCAATTTGGCGGTAAAGGCTCATTGACTCATAAAGCGTCAGTAGTAGGCGATACCGTCGGTGATCCTTGCAAGGATACTGCCGGACCGTCATTGCACGTATTAATCAAATTACTGTCGACCTTAACCTTAGTTTTAGCGCCATTATTTCTGTTACTCCACTCAGTTTAAACTCATTTAGTTTAATACAACGCTAGTTTAAGTATAGATATTAAAAACAAAAGCTCCCAACCGGGAGTTTTTGTTTTTGGCTGCTAATATTTGATATTAACAGGGGATGGAGTTCTATACTTGACTACTTCTAAGTTTTATGCTATATTTAAAAAGTAATCAATAGTTGTTGAAAAAATGGCTTATTTAAGCAAAATATAAATTCAAATATGGCCGATCAAAACTCAATTCTCGACAAAATAATCCAAAGTAAACAAATTCAAGAGGCAACTCAGTTTAATCCAACTGAGGTTATTGCCAATATCCTAAAAAACCTTTCTAACAAAGAAAGGGATATTTTAAGTAAACGATTCGGCCTTTTTGGCAAGCCGAAAGAAACTCTGGAAGAAATCGGCAAAGCTTACCAGATTACTCGGGAGAGAATCAGGCAGATTGAAGTCGGTACAGTCAAAAAGATCAAAGACATACCTGGATTTCAAAATCATCTTGAGCCGGCAGAACATAACGTGATGCATCTTTTAGAAAACTACGGCGGTATCATGGAAGAAAACCACCTAATTGACGAACTTTTAACCTATTCTGAGGCCAACCCCGCCAACCGTCAGGCTTCTCTGTTTATTATTTCCAATTTACTCAACGATAAATTAGAGAAAGTTAAACCAGATAATGAGATTCTGGTTGGTTGGAAATTGCCGGCGGTTACTTTAGATGTAGTTAAGCGGGCTCTAAGTGAATTAGCTCAAATTATTGAGCAGGAAAACAAACTGGTACCGATAGAAAAATTGGTTCGGGAATTTAAAAATAAAGATTTTTTTCAAAAAAGCTGGGAACAAATTACGGCGGTCAAGATGGGTTCCAGCCAGATTGAGCAGGCCAGTGATGAAATCGATAAAATAATCTTCTCTTTTCTAAAAATCAGCCGGCAGATTGACCAAAATATCTTAGGTGAGTGGGGTCTGGCTCATTGGCAGACCGTGGCGCCCAAAAGAATGAGCGATAAGGCTTACTTGGTCTTGCGAAAAACCAATAAACCCATGCACTTTGTTGAAATCACCGATTTGATCAATCAAACCCAATTTGATAAAAAAACCGCTTACCCGGCGACCATTCATAATGAGCTGATTTTAGACGATCGCTATGTTTTGGTTGGTCGCGGCATTTATGGCTTAAAAGAATGGGGCTACAAAAGCGGCACCGTTATTGATGTTATTATCGATATCTTAAAGAATGCCGGCGAACCATTAACCAAGGAAGAGATTGTTAGAAGAGTCCTGGAACAAAGGATAGTCAGAAAAAGCACTATCTATTTAGCTTTGACCAACAAAGAAAAAATCAAGAAGCTGCCGGATGGCAAGTATGCCTTGGTTTAATCAAACCTCTAAATCTCAAGGGTAAAAAATAAAAATAAAAGACGACTATGGAGATTGTCATCAATTTTCCGGATATAAACTCAAGCCCACTCGTTTTGATGTGGTGGTTTTTTAAGACTATCGGCTGGATTTTTCCAGTCTGTTTATTTATTTTAGGATTAATTTATGGCTGGCTCAATTACATCCGCAACCGCTATCGAGCCAGCAGAAAGTACATTTTATTGGCAATTGATGTGCCCAAGCTTAACGAGCAAACTCCCAAGGCGGTAGAAAATATATTCAATCATTTAGCCGGTGCTCACCAACCAATCGATTTTTACAATAAATGGTGGGAAGGTGAAATTAACAACAGTTTTTCTTTGGAGATTGTCAGTTTGGGCGGTTATGTGCAATTTATCATTCACACCATGGAGGAATATCGAGACCTGATTGAGGCGATGATTTACGCCCAGTACCCAGATGCCGAAATTACCGAGGTTGAAGATTACACTAAAAAATGGGATATAAGATTCCCCAACGATAAATATAATCTCTGGGGCACCGAGCTGGAGCTTAAAAAAAATCAATATTACCCGATCCGAACCTATACCGAATTCGAAGATAAAGTTTCCAAAGAGGCTTACAAAGATTCAATGGCGGCCTTGCTGGAGTCTATGACCCGAATCGGCCCCGGAGAAGAAGTCTGGGTTCAATTTGTTATTACTGCGGCGGACAATGACTGGTTTGAAGGCGCGCAAAGCACAATCAATAAGATCATTGGCGCTTCCAGCTCGGAAGGCAAGGGCATATTTAAAGGCATCGGTAACTTGATCGGCTACTTTTTCGACTCCATCGTCAGTTCACCGGAATCGGCCAAAAGCGGCGGCAAAGATGCACCAAACCAGATGCTTTATTTAACGCCGGGTCAAAAAGACGTTCTCGCGGCCATCGAAAGAAAAACCGGAAAAATCGGCTACCATACCACAATGAGGCTGATTTATATCGCTGAGAAAGATAAATTCAAAAGCAAAATTCCAAATAATGTCTATGGCTCAATCAAGCAGTTCAACACTTACGACCTTAATTCCATCAAACCAAAGAATGTAACTCTAACCGGCGGCATTGTTCTCTTCAAAAAATTACGAGTCGCCTGGCGCCGAAATAAAATCCTCTTTCAATACAAAAGTCGTGGTCACTGGCTGGAGCCAGGCACTTACGGCAAAATTTTAAATACCGAGGAGCTGGCGACTCTATATCACTTTCCGGTGGCAATCGTTAAGACACCTTCCGTCCAAAGGACTGAAAGCAAAAAATCTCAACCGCCGATAAGTCTACCGGTTGAAGAATCAACTATTATTACCGATCAAACAGAGCATGATACTCAGGCCGCGCCGCCTGACAATCTGCCGGTTTAGTTATAATTAAAAAATAAAACAAAAATGGCCGAAAAAAAAGAAAATTCAACATCAACACCAACCGAACCGATTCGGAAAGAAATCGTTTTTTTAGCCGAAACTAATTTTCGAAATCAAAGAACAAAATTCGGCATCAGAAGTGATGACCGCCGCCGGCATACATATTTAATTGGTAAAACCGGCATGGGTAAGTCCACGGTCATGGAGAATATGATTATTCAGGATATTCGAAACGGCAACGGTGTTGCCTTGGTCGACCCACATGGTGATTTTGCAGAAAAGATACTGGCCTTTATCCCATCTGATCGAATAAATGACGTTGTCTATTTTAATCCGGCTGACTTTGAGTACCCAATCGCTTTTAATGTCATGGAGTCGGTGTCTCAGGAGCATAAGCATTTAATCGCTTCCGGTTTAATCGGCGTTTTCAAAAAACTTTGGGCTGACTCCTGGGGGCCCCGATTAGAATATGTTTTGCGTAATACTATTCTGGCCTTGCTTGATTACCCTGGCAGCACTTTACTTGGAGTAATGCGGCTGCTGGTGGATAAAACTTACCGGGCAAAAGTCATCGAAAAAATCAAAGATCCGGTGGTAAAATCATTTTGGGTTGATGAATACTCCAAATACCCGCAGCAATTTCAGGCGGAAGCGATCGCCCCGATTCAAAATAAAGTCGGCCAATTCCTTTCAACAGCTTTAATCAGGAATGTCGTCGGCCAAGTCAAATCAACCATCGACCTCCGCGAAATAATGGATAGCCGAAAGATACTAATCATGAACTTATCCAAGGGACGTATCGGCGAAGACGCCTCGTCCTTACTGGGGGCAATAATGATTACAAAAATTCAGCTGGCGGCAATGAGTCGCATCGATACCCAGGAATCGGAAAGAAAAGATTTCTATCTCTACGTTGACGAATTCCAAAATTTTGCCACCGAGTCTTTTGCCAATATCCTGTCAGAGGCAAGAAAATACCGGCTAGATTTGATTATCGGACATCAATATATTGAGCAGCTTGATGAAACCGTTCAGGCGGCGGTATTTGGCAATGTCGGTACAATCATGTGTTTTCGTGTTGGTGCAGGTGATGCGGAATTTCTCGCTAAAGAATTTGCCCCGTATTTCACTGAGGAAGACCTGGTCAATCTAGCCAAGTATGATATTTACATGAAATTAATGATCAACGGTATTGCTTCTAATCCTTTTTCCGCCACCACTTTGCCGCCGCTCAATAACACTTCCGAGACAAATAACACCGAAAAGATCATTAAAGTTTCCCGGGAGCGCTACAGTCGACCCCGAGAAATGGTTGAAGATAAAATTAGCCGCTGGAGCGGCATGGAAACAAGCCCTGCAAGCCAGACGGGGAAAAATGCTCACCAAAGTCCAATCGCTCAAACGGCTGATGACAGCAGAACAACGCCGAAAAAAGATAACTACAAAAATAATATCAATAAAGCCGTCTATACTGCCAGTTGTTACGAATGCGGCCAGTCCACAGAAATTACCTTTAAACCGGATGGCGTAAGACCGATATACTGCCAGACCTGTTTCCAAAAAATAAAAAATAAACCGGCGCTGGGCGAAGGCGTGGAAGAAGTAGTATCGGAAGTACCCGACCAGCCAGAAATCAGTTTATCGGAAGCTTTAAGCAAAAAACCAGTCCACTTCGGCCAAGAGTCAAGAACAAATGATCGAGACGACTATCAATCCAAAAAAAAAGAATTGCCACCGCGGCCAAATAAAAACTATCAGAATCCTGTTCCGTTCCGTAGCAATCGGCCAGAAAATATAACGGATAAAAACGATGACGACGATGGCCATAGCCTGCAGGAGCTTAAACCCGGTCAAACTGTCAAATTTTGATTTTGACAGTTTCAATCATCTACGATAAAATAAATCTCCTAGAAGATACCTTACTTTATAAAAAATTATGAAAATTGCAATCATTGGCACAGGTTACGTCGGTTTAACCACCGGGGTTTGCCTGGCTGATGTCGGCCACCAGGTAATCTGTATTGATAACAATCCGGAAAAGGTGGAAAAACTCCGGCAGGGGATTTCACCAATCTTTGAACCTGGTATTGTTGAACTGATCAAAAAAAATTTAAACAAGACTTTGATTTTTGGTAGTGACATCGCTCCGGCCGTAAAAGAGTCCGAAGTAATTTTCATTTGCGTTAATACCCCGCCAAAAGAAAACGGCCAGGCTGATTTAAAATACGTTGAGCAAGTCGCCAGACAAATCGCTCAGGCGATGGACGGCGAGTATAAAGTAATTGTTGACAAAAGTACTGTGCCGGTTAAAACCGCCGAAAAAGTTAAGGAAACAATTTTATCCTATGCGGCCGAAAAGACCAGATTTGATGTGGTTTCTAATCCAGAATTTCTCCGAGAAGGCAACGCGATTAAAGACACAATGGCGCCCGACCGCATCGTTATCGGGGTTGACAGTGACGCAGCTAAAGAAAAAATGCTCTTAGTCTATAAACCGCTGATTGGCGAACAAAAAATTCCGGTAAAAATTGTTTCCGTCCGCAGCGCCGAACTGATTAAGCACGGAGCCAACACCTTCTTGGCGGCTAAAATTTCTTTTGCCAACTTAATCGCCGAAACCTGCGAAGAAGCCGGCGCTAATGCCCTGGAAGTTTTGGAAGCGATCGGTTTAGATGAAAGAATCGGTAAACAATTTTTGAGCCCGGGAATCGGTTTCGGTGGCAGTTGTTTCCCTAAGGACATCGCCGCTTATAAAAAAACTTTGGAGGTTTTAAGTATTGATAATTCTTTTGTTGACGCCATCGAAAAAATCAATCAGCGGGCCCAAAGCCGTTTTCTTCATAAAATTGAAAAGGAGCTTTGGGTTTTGGACGGTAAAATAATTGGCGTTTTAGGGTTAGCTTTTAAGCCCAATACTGATGATATCCGTAATTCCCCGGCCTTGAGGATAATTGAGAAACTAAGGAACGATGGCGTCCAAGTCAAAGCCTATGACCCCCAAGCAATGGCCAATGTCCAAAGAATCATGCCCGACCTTGCATATAGGAGTGATCCCTACCAGGTGGCCGAAGGAGCCGAAGCGCTTTTGATCTGTACGGAATGGGATGAATTCAAAAAATTAGATCTAAAAAAGATCAAGGCGCTGATGTTGACGCCATTAATCTTTGACGGCCGTAATATTTTCGACCCGCAGGAAGTCAGAAATTTAGGATTCAAATATTTCGGCGTCGGACGCTGAAATCAACATTAAATCAGCCAAAAATAAAACCTCGTATCTGGTACGAGGTTTTATTTTAAAGTTAGGGTTACACTTCTTCGTCTTCAGAACCTTCTTCGTCATCGTCTTCGTCATCACCGTCTTCTTCGGTGATTTCGTCTTCAGAACCTTCTTCGTCATCAGTAGTTGGTTCCGACGTCATATCATCATCTTGAAAAATCATGTTGATTTCTCCTTCAATCCCGGCTATATTGGCGTAAGCCAGACTTGCCTTACTCAAAGCAAGCTAACCGGAATTTAAATTATTAATTAAATTTACAATAAGTACATTGTAGCCGTCAGACGAGTTTGTGTCAAGAGTAAAAGTGGATTGGATGTGGACTCTTTAAGAATCGATAAAATCAGTTCTAACTTTGCTATTTAGCCGAAATTGGTTATTATTAAATTATGAAAGAAAAAAAGAAAAAAGTCTTGATTGCCATGTCCGGCGGGGTTGATTCGTCGGTTGCCGCGGCCATTCTAAAAAACCAAGGTTACGACTGCGTTGGTATTTTTATGCATTTTTGGTCCGAACCGGGCAAAACCGACCGGCTCAACCAATGCTGCTCGGCTGAATCTTTCGCCGCCGCCAGACAAGTGGCTCATCAGCTTCATTTCCCGATTTATACTTTAAATTTCGAAACTGAATTTAAGAAAAAAATTGTTGATAATTTTCTGGCACAATATCAAAATGGCACGACACCTAACCCCTGCGTCCGGTGCAACAAGTTTATCAAGTTTGATTTACTTTGGCGGAAAGCCAAAACTTTTGGCTGTGATTATTTAGCCACTGGACATTATATAAAAAAATCCGAAATCCGAAATCCCCGCTTCGCAGGCGAAGCGGGGCGAGCGAAATCCGGAACTTCTTATACATTATCTCAAGCTAAGGATAAAGCTAAGGATCAGTCGTATTTCTTGTACAATCTGAAATCGGCTCAGTTGCCGCGTCTACTCTTTCCTTTAGGCAATTATTTGAAAACCGAGGTCAGGCAACTGGCCAAAGAAATCAACCTGCCGGTCTACGATAAGCCGGATAGCCAGGAAATTTGCTTCGTAAAAAATGAAAAACTCAACGATTTTTTAAAACGCCATCTGAAATTAAAACCCGGACCGATTATTACTGTTGAAGGCAAAACTGTCGGCCGGCATCAAGGTTTGCCACTTTACACCCTAGGTCAAAGAAAGGGGATTGAAATCGGCGGCACGGGGCCGTTCTATGTCGTCAAAACTGACTACAAAAGCAATACTCTGATTATCAGCAATAAAAAAGACGACGCGAATCTATTTGTCAGAAAATTTACCATCAAAGAGGTGAATTGGATTTACGGCCGGCCAAAAAACTGGCCAAAGCGCTACTCAGTCAAAATCCGCTATCAAACACCCAGCATCAAGTGCCAAATGAATAACAATACTGTAACCCTGAGTAAATCTCTGCGAGCCGTAACGCCGGGTCAATCCGCCGTATTCTATCAAGCCAAAAAACTCCTTGGCGGCGGAGTCATTGACAAAATTAGACAATAAGCGTACAGTGCAAGGCTAGCTGAAAAGCAGCGTAAAAATCAGCAAAGGAGGAATTACAACAATGAATCAAAGCGTCACTATGGATTGCCCTTGTTGCCCGCATGGGAAGATGACCAAAAACAGCAACGCTCCCAGCGAAGCCGGAAAACTAGTCTATGTCTGTCCTCTGTGTGGACTACAAATCCATGAGTCCTATCTGAATTCATCGGATGATGTCCGGCGGATTTGTCAGGAACACCAAGAGCGGCTGGAGCAGGCTGCCCGTGATGGCGTGGAGGCGGCCAAAAGACTCGAGATTATCACCAGCCGGCCGATGGTATGCATTCTCTGCACACCGAATATCGGAAAAGATCAACCGGCCTTGGACGATTTTCCAGCCTGTCCAAAAAATGAAGAAAAGGTCAAATCCTGATTTTGCCGTTCCTTATCAGACAACCGTCGGCACCCGTACAGCATCGCGGGTGTCTTTTTTATTCAACCATCGAACTTCCTAAATTTCTATCTAACTCTTGACAAAACCTAGAAAATCATATATAATATAGTCGTCATCAAAAATCGTTGCCCAACGCAACGAAACGATAGAAACGGAGGATATAATCATGTGCCCCGACACAAAAGTTCCTTTAGGGGATGGTGGCTCTGCTATGCCAGGCTTAGCCAGCAGAACCGCGGCGGCAATAGTGGCAAATCCGAATCAAGCGACTGCCGCACAGGGTGTGCAGGCAAAAAATCTGCTTGGAGGAAAGGAGGATAAAGCGGCAGAGGTTCGCCACAGAAGAATCGGCAGAATGATTTGTGCTGCCGCCACAAGATCAGTTGAATCTGGCCCACACCGTCGCTCCTCAGGCCGCTAATAACCAGCCGGCCAACAGACCTTCGCGCAAAAGCGCAAAGCTCATTCAAGCACCCAATCCGCACCGGGTGCTTCTTTTTTTATTTTTATAATTCTATCCTCATCCCGTCATCCCTTCTCCGTTGTCATTCCCGCGAAGGCGGGAATCCGGTTCTTTAGGTAATTTCTAGATCCCCGATCAAGTCGGGGATGACAACGGGAAAATTTCTGGCTAGCTTAGTCGGATTCCCACCTTTAGACGGGTAGACAAACAAATTGCCAAACCGCCGTTTTTATGATAAATTTAGAACTATCTATGATCACCAGCCCTCAACTCCGACAAAAATATTTAAACTTTTTTCAAAAGAACGGACACACCATAATCCCGGCCGCTTCTTTGATTCCTCAAAATGACCCGACGGTTTTATTTACCACCGCTGGTATGCATCCGTTGGTGCCTTATCTCTTGGGCGAAAGACACCCCGGCGGCAATCGCTTAGCTGATGTCCAAAAATGCATCCGCACCGGCGATATTGATGAAGTCGGCGACGCCTGGCATCTGACTTTTTTTGAGATGTTGGGTAACTGGTCTTTAGGTGATTACTTCAAAAAAGAAGCGATTGAAATGAGCTTTGAATTTTTGACTAAGGAACTAAATATTCCAATTGAAAAATTGGCCGTCAGCTGTTTTGCTGGTGAACCAGAAAATAATATTCCGCGAGACGATGAAGTTGCTGGCATCTGGGAATCTTTGGGTCTGCCAAAATCCCGAATCCAATTTTTGAATCGGGAAAGTAACTGGTGGGGCCCGGCCGGTCAAACCGGTCCTTGCGGCCCGGACACGGAAATGTTTTATTGGGCTGATGAAGAAGCAGCGCCTGCTAGATTTGATCCAACCGACAATCGCTGGGTAGAAATCTGGAATGACGTTTTTATGCAGTACAATAAAACTGAAAATGGTAAATATGAGCCGTTAAAACAAAAAAACGTTGACACTGGCATGGGTCTGGAACGAACCGTGGCGGTTTTAAACGGCTGTAAAAGCGTTTTTGAGATTGACGAATTTAAACCCATTGTTGAAAAGATAAAAAAACTGGCCCAAACCAAAGATGATATCAAGTCGATTAGAATTGTCGCTGACCACATCCGTGCCGCTACTTTTATTTTAGGCGACGAAAAGGGGATTGAGCCATCAAATATTGAACAGGGTTACGTCTTGCGCCGCTTAATTCGCCGGGCGGTACGCTATGGTAAAATGATCGGCATTGATGGCATTTTTACTTTCAAAATCGCTGAGGTGGTGATTAAGCAGCTGGCCGACGATTACCCAGAGCTAAAACAGAACAAGGATTTCATTCTGGAGCAACTAGCCCGTGAAGAAGAAAAATTTTCTTTGACTTTAGAAAAAGGGCTAAAAGAATTTGAAAAAATTTCTACCCAAGATATTTCTGGCCACGATGCCTTTGTTTTATTCTCGACTTACGGTTTTCCTTTGGAAATAACAACTGAACTGGCGACGGAAAAAAATCTTAAAGTTGACGAAATTGGCTTCCGTCAAGAATTTGCCAAGCACCAAGAGCTTTCCCGCACCGCCAGCGCCGGCAAATTCAAAGGGGGATTAGCTGATAATTCCGAACAAACCACTAAATACCACACTGCGGCTCATCTGCTGGATGCTGCTTTACGCCAGGTTTTAGGTGACCATGTCTTCCAGAAAGGTTCCAATATTACCGCCGAGCGTCTGCGCTTTGACTTTTCCCATTCGGAGAAACTGACTGATGAACAAAAAAAGGCGGTTGAAGATCTAGTCAACGCCCAAATCCAGCAAAATCTGCCGGTCACCATGGCCGAAATGACCTTGGAAGAAGCTAAAAAGATTGGTGCTCTAGGTGTTTTTGAATCCAAGTACGGTGAAAAGGTAAAAGTCTACACTATCGGCGCGGCCGGCAACCCTTTCAGTCGCGAAATCTGCGGCGGACCCCATGTGGAAAACATCGGCGGACTGGGCAATTTTAAAATTACCAAAGAAGAATCCAGCAGTTCTGGTGTCCGGCGAATTAAGGCAATTTTAGGTTAAATAAGTGATTTTTTCCGGCCGGTTTTCTAAACTCTTGACATTATCCCCAGTATTAGGTAAGATTGGTATTGACTTTTCTTATTAAAGAAATTAGAATATTTTACAGCTGTTACAAATAAAAAATAAAACATTTAAGCCATTTTAAATGAAATTCTAGCAAGGCTTACTTGCTCAGAATTTTATTTTTTGCGTAAATTATGGCCCAAGAAAAAAACACCACTCCCAGCAAGGAATTCATCGAAATTAACGGAGAAGTCCTGGAACTTCTGCCCGCCGCCAGTTTCAAAATTCAATTGGAAAACGGCCATGAAATTTTGGCCCACCTGTCCGGTCGCATGAGAATGAACCGAATCAGAATTTTGCCGGGTGATAAAGTTAAAATTCAACTCACGCCTTACGATTTAACCAAAGGCAGAATCACTTATCGTTATTAAAATATGAAAGTCAGAGCATCCGCTAAAAAAATTTGTAAAAATTGTAAAATTGTCCGTCGCAAAAAACGGGTTTATGTGATTTGTCAAAATCCTAAACATCGTCAAAGACAAGGATAAAAAACTATGGCAAGAATTGCAGGCATCAATTTACCAAAAGATAAAAGGGTCGAAATCGGTTTGACTTACATTTTTGGCATTGGCCGACCCCGAGCTAATAAAATTATAGCCCAAGCTCAAATCAACAAAGACACAAAAGTCAAAGATTTAACCGACCCAGAAGCTAACCGGCTCCGGGAAATTATCGAAAAAGAATATAAAGTCGAAGGGGAATTAAAAAGAGACATCCTGCTCAATATTAAACGATTAAAAGAAATTGATTCCTATCGCGGTTCCCGACATTCTAAAAATTTACCAGCTCGAGGCCAGCGCACTAAAACCAACAGCCGAACCGTTCGCGGCAACGTCCGCCGGACGATGGGTTCTGGTCGAAAGCCGGCTGGCCAAAAGACTTAAAATAAATCCTGAATACTACTAACCAATTTTTATGGCAGATCAAACAACCAACCCAACAACTCCCGTTGAAGCGACCGCACCGGTCGTGGCTCAAGTGGAACCCGAAAAAGAAAAAACCGCTAGTCCTCGCCGGGGTAAAAAAAGCAAGGTCAGACGGCAAGTGGCTTCTGGCAATGCTTATGTCCAGGCCACTTACAATAACACCATTATTTCTTTTACTGATATTAATGGCGACACCTTAACTCAGTGTTCGGCTGGTCAGGTCGGTTTTAAAGGACCAAAAAAATCAACTCCTTACGCCGCCGGTGTGATTGTCAAAACCGCCGCGGAAAAAGTTAAACCCTGGGGCTTAAAAGAGGTCAACGTTTTTGTTAAGGGTGTCGGTTCCGGACGAGAAGCGGCCATCCGCGCCATTAGCGCCAATGGCATCAATGTCGTTGGTATCAAAGATATTACGCCCATTCCTCATAACGGCTGCCGCGCGCGAAAACCAAGACGAGTCTAATATATTTATTAATCTATGAAGAAATACACCTCAAAAAATTACCGCCGCTTGGGATTAAGACGAACCGATTCACCTAAAGATCCGACTGCCCGCAGAAATTATCCGCCTGGCATCCACGGACCAAAAGGCCAAAAACGTTTAACCCAATACGGAACTCAGCTGGCAGAAAAACAAAAAGCGAAACTAATCTATAATATTTTAGAAAAACAGCTGCGAAAATACTACGACCAGGCGATTCGGCGGCAGGGCGATACCGGCGTAATGTTAGGCCAATTGCTTGAATTACGACTCGATAACGTCGTTTTCCGCGCCGGACTGGCTAAAACTCGGCCGCAAGCCCGACAGTTAACCACTCACGGCTTCCTTTTGGTTAACGGCAAAAAAGTTAATATCCCTTCCTACCAAGTTCGAATTAAAGATGAAATTACCATCCGGCCGAGTAAAGAAAAAACTAAATTGGTAGAAATAATGAAGAAGAATTTGGAAAACCACCAACCGCCGTCTTGGATTTATCTTGATCAAAAAAATATGTCGGCGAAAGTCTTAGAGACCCCTAAGGCCGAGGAAATGGACCAACGCTTTAGTACTCGATTGATCGTCGAATTTTATTCTCGATAATAATTTTAAAATCATATGGAAAACATCTCCTTACCGGCAAAAATTGAAATCAAGCCAGGCGAAAAAAAGAATGAATCGGTTATCAGCATGCAGCCTTGTTACCCGGGTTACGGCACAACTTTGGGCAATTCTTTGCGCCGAGTCCTGCTTTCTTCTTTGCCCGGTGCGGCCGTTACCGCTTTTAAAATCAAAGGAGCCCAGCATGAATTTTCCGCCGTTAAGGACGTCAAAGAAGATGTCGTTCAAATTTCTTTAAATTTAAAACAGTTACGAATTAAAGTTCATACCTCAGAACCAGTGAAACTAATCCTAAAAGCTAAAGGTGAAAAAAAAGCTACCGGCAAAGATATTGAACGCAATGCTGATGTCGAAATCGCTAATCCCGATTTAGTGATCGCTCACTTAACCAGCAAAGATGCCGAGTTGGAAATGGAATTGACTGTTTCCCAGGGCCGCGGCTACGTCACCGCCGAGACCCAAGAGAAGGGCAACCTGGAAATCGGCATGATCGCTATTGATTCGATTTTTACCCCAATCGTCAATGTCGGGTTCCGGATTGAAAGTATTCGGGTTGGCCAAATGACTAATTACGAAAATTTAATTTTAGACATCGAGACCGATGGCACGATCACTCCGCAGGAAGCGCTAAAACAAAGTACCCAGATTTTGATGGATCATTTTAATTTTATTTTGAATCAAAGTATCGACGATTCGGACAAGAAAACGACTCCGGATGAGGTTGAAGAATCGGCTGAAATAGTCGATAAAAAAGAAGCGGAAAAAGCCGAAAAGAAAAAAGCCAAAGAAGCAAAGAAGGCCACAAAGAAAAAAGATAAGGAAGAAAAAGAAAAATAACCTAATCAACCTCAATTGTCATTATGAGACACCAGAAAAAAATAAAACATCTAGATCGTAATGCTGCGGGCCGGAAAGCTTTATTGCGCGGCCTCGCCACTAGTGTTATTATTTATGAGAAAATTAAAACTACTAAAGCTAAAGCGAAGGCTCTTAAACCAATGGTGGAAAAATTAATCACCCTCGCAAAGAAAAACGACCTAACCGCTAAACGGGAACTGCTCAAGGTTCTATATCATAAAAAAGCGATAGATAAAATTTTAGAAGTTTTAGGTCCAAAATATAAAGAGAGAAAAGGCGGCTATACCCGCATTATAAAACTTGGCCGACGCGCCGGCGATGCCGCGGAAATGGTACAAATTGAATTTGTCTAATAAAATATGATCAAAAAAACTGCTAAAAAACAATCAAAAAAACCAACGATTACTCGGCAAAATCATACTATTGATGCCACCGATCAGGTAGTTGGTCGATTAGCGACCCAGATCGCCGGTTTACTCCGCGGAAAGAATAAACCGGAGTTTTTACCTTATGTTGATATGGGTGATAATGTTTTAGTCACTAATATTAAAAAATTGAAGTTCACCGGCAAAAAAATGGCCCAGAGAAAATATTACCATTACTCGGGTTACCCAGGCGGACTAAGAACTAAAAAAATGAGCGAAGTCTTTGAAACTAATCCGGCGGAGATACTAAAAAAAGCAATCTGGAACATGATGCCAAAAAATAGACTCCGAGCCCAGGCAATTAAAAGACTTAAGATAACCAAATAAAAACATGCCTAGACCAAAGAAAACTGAAGAGGAAAAAAAGACGATAAAAAGTCCGGTCCGAGCTAAAAAAATAGCAACGGTGGATCAGCCAGAACCAGAACAGAAAAAAAAGGTTCGACGCACTTATCTGTATGCGGTTGGCCGACGAAAAAAATCTATCGCTCGCGTTCGGTTATATAAAAATGGTACGGGCAAAATCACCATCAATGAAAAAGATTACGCCCAGTACTTTCCAGTCCCGACTTTACAGCAAATCGTCAAAAGACCGCTAGAAGTAGTCAGTAAGCTTAATGATTTTGATTTTTCTATTAAAGTCGTTGGCGGTGGTGTCCACGGACAGGCCGAAGCTTGTCGTCATGGTATCTCCCGTGTTTTGTTAGTTTTTGACAATGAATTAAAGCCGCTGCTAAAGGTAGAAAAACTGCTGCGTCGTGATCCCAGACGAAAAGAACGAAAGAAACCTGGTCTCAAACGCGCCCGCCGCGCACCACAATGGTCCAAACGGTAAATCAATTAACTTTCCACCAGCCCTTGCTCTCCGCGGGGCTGGTTTTGTATTAGGCGAAAAAATCAAAGCTGGACTTCTTTTATTAACCAAAGTTAGGTATAATAAACGCATGGCCCAAGGCATTTTAGCAAAAAATACCACCTATTACACTGGCGCGCTGACGTTTCAAAAAATTCTGTCTTTTATTTATTTTTGGTTTATTTCCAACACTTTACTGCCTGGCCAGCTGGGTCAATACGTCTTTGCCCTCTCCTTCACTACACTATTTTCAATCCTAGTCGACTTGGGCCTGTCACCGGTTTTAACCCGGGAAGCGTCAAAAGACAAAGAACAGGCCAATAATTTTTTAAAAAGCGTCATTGCTTTAAAAATACCGCTTAGTCTTTTGGCTTTGGCCGCCGCCTGGCTGATAATTAATCTGACCGGCAAACCAGCTGAAGTCAAAATTTTGATTTACCTGGCGACTTTTATTAT
>Ga0265297_10004639_pt1 | contig 22102 bp, 23 predicted proteins | sample Munlanlwell13791_FD_192502 | JGI IMG/M metagenome (GOLD analysis project Ga0265297, IMG submission 192502) | Leachate microbial communities from a municipal landfill in Southern Ontario, Canada - Leachate well 137-91 | ecosystem: Engineered > Solid waste > Landfill > Unclassified | place... | reverse complement strand
ATCCGATTAGACCGGGGGTCAATATCGCAAACACCGTCGCAGATTCTCCGCCACGAGGCGGACACCGACTTTTTCCAATAAAGTCGGGTGCCATTGCGCCGAGTGTCAATACCCCTGCAGACGTTGTACGCAATCCCTACTCACACAAACGATTACAAATAAATGTTATATGGCCTAATTTCATTATAAATTACCGCATAAAACATTTATTTGTAAGCATATGTTTACCAGCGATTTAGCTACAACGTCTACAGGATGCGCTTGTCGATGACGCGCTTAGCTTTGCCTTCGCTGCGGGCAATGGTCTTGGGCTCGACAAGCTTAACCTTTACCGAAACCCCGAGATTATTCTCAATGCTCTCTCTGATCTTTTCCTCGAGCCCCCGAAGTTTCTTGATCTCGTCGGAGAATATTTTCTCCTCTACCTCGACCAACACCTCCAGCTCATCCAGTCCACCGGATTTTCTCTCGACCACCAGCTGGTAATGCGGCTGGGTCCCTTCGATATTCAAAAGCACATGTTCTATCTGCGACGGGAAGACATTGATACCGCGCACGATTATCATATCATCGGTCCTGCCCAGGATCTTGCTGATCCGAGGCGTAGTCCTGCCGCAGGCGCATTTCTCGTATTTTATGCTGACAATATCGCGCGTCCTGTATCTTAACAACGGCAGGCCTTTCTTGGTCAATGTAGTAATTACCAGCTCGCCCTTGCCGCCATCTTTAACTTCTACCCCTGTCTTGGGATCGATCACCTCCGGGAAAAATACATCCCAGAAAACATGCAGCCCGTTCTTATGCGTGCATTCCTGGGCCACGCCCGGTCCGATGATCTCGGAAAGCCCGTACACGTCGGTGGCCAGCATATTCCAGGTATTCTCGATCTCCTTGCGCATAGGCTCGCTCCACGGCTCTGCGCCGAATATGCCGATCTCCCAACTGCTGTTCCTCGGCGGTAATCCCATTTCCCGGGCCTCATCGACCATATATAACGCGTAGCTGGGTGTGCAAGCCAGGATCCGCGGTCTAAAATCATTCATGATCTTCAACTGTCTCCTGGTCTGGCCGGATGAAGTGGGGATAATGGTCAGCCCCATCTTCAAAGCTCCGTAATGGAATCCCAGGCCGCCGGTGAACAAACCGTATCCGTAAGCGATCTGTATCTTATCTCCCGGCTCAGCCCCGGCGCATCCCAGCGCCCTGGCAATGACCTCAGCCCAGAGATCCAGGTCTTCTTTGGTATAACCGACTACCGTGGGATTTCCCGTGGTGCCGCTGGAAACATGGAGCTCGGCGATATCTTTGCCGGGTACCGAGAAAAGCCCGAACGGGTAACTGTCCCGCATATCTTCTTTGGTGGCAAACGGCAGCTTCTTGATATCGCTCAGCGTTTTTATATCCTTGGGCGCGACCCCGTATTTATCCAGCTTCTCCCGGTACATCGGGCAGTTCCGGTAAACATAGCTGACTACGTTCCTCAACCGCTCGTATTGCAGATTCTTCAGATCCTTGGGATTAATGCACTCCATCTTCTCGTTCCAGATCATAGCGCGGCTCCTCTTGCTATACAGAATATTTTTTTATTTTCCTCGAGGTTCTTATTGCGGAATACCCGTTCGACGGCTTTCAGCCAACTCGCCTCTTTTATAGATAAATGCCTTGATAAAACCCCCAGCAGGAATATATTCATATATTTTTTTTCATGCACGATCTTAGCGGCGTTCTCCAGCTCATCGGTAAGGTCCAGGCCGGCAGGCTTCAGGTATCCCTTAAGCCTGCGCCCTTCCTGGCGGTAAAAAGCCACCAGAAAATCCGCTTCCCCCATAGGGATAAGCGGAGAGAATACCCGTTCGCCGAAACGCAGGTGCGACTCCACCGAACCGCCTCTCTGAGCCATTCCGTGCACTTCGGATTTCTTCACGTGGAATCCCTCGAATATGGCGGCCCAGCCGCAGATCTCCGCGGCGGTCAATACCCCCTGCCCTCCTGTGCCGCAAAAAAATATATTTACCGTCCTGGATTTATTCATTTATCCTTATGGCTTTAAGGTTGCAGGCTTCAACGCAAAGGTTGCAGCCCGAGCAAAAATCCGTGTTTATCCGGATCAAGCCGTCTTCCAGTTTTTCGATCGCCGGGCAGTTCAGGGACAGACAGCTATAACATCTCCGGCATTTATCCTTATCATATACCGGAGCAACTGCGCGGCTGCGCTCGATCAACCGGCAAGGGAACCTGGCGATTATCACTGAGAGTTTATCCTCCGCCAGCCTGGCCTTGACCATAGCTTCGAGTTCTTTGGTCTTAAAAGGATTTACAACATCCACGTTATCCACCCCGCAGCTGCGGCAAAGGTCCTCGATGACCAGCTTATGGGTCTTCTCGCCTTTAATGGTGATCCCGGTAGCCGGATGCGGCTGGTTGCCGGTCATAGCGGTAGTGGAATTATCCAGGATGATCACCAGGCCTTTGGTTTTGTTGTAAACCAGGTTTATCAAACCGGTGACCCCTGAATGCACAAAAGTCGAATCCCCGATGACCCCGACCACGTTCCCGGAAAGGACCCGGCGGAACCCCTCAAACAAAGTTATTCCTGCGCCCATACACACGCAGGTGTGCAGGCTGGCCAAAGGAGGCAAGGCCCCCAGCGTATAGCAGCCGATATCCCCGGTGACCACGCACTTTAATTTCTTAAGTGTCCAGAAAACAGGACGGTGCGGGCATCCAGGGCACATTGCCGGTTTGCGCTCCGTGGCATCCTGCTCGGCCTTTTCCTCCCCCTTTACTATCCTCGGGATATATTCCGGCCTTAATTCTCCGATCCTAAAAGACGGATGCTTTGCCCGGAACTTTATCCCGGCAAGACGCAGATTATTTTCCAGAAAAGGCTCCAGCTCCTCGACAACCACCACCTGCTTGACCTTTTTGGCAAATTCCTTAGCCAGCTCGCCGGGGAACGGATAAGCCATCCCCAGCTTCAAGAACGACGCATTAGGATACATTTCCTTGGCGTAAAGATACGATACCCCGCTGCAGATAAAACCGATCCTGCGGTCATTAAGCTCTATTCTATTCAAAGGGGTTTTCTGCGAATATGCTCGGAGACGGACGATCTTTTTCTCCAGCTCGATATGTTTGCGATAGGCGTTCCTGGGCACCATCACGTACTTTACCGGGTCCGGCTGGAATTCTTTTTTAGGCTGTTCCTGTCTTTTGCCGATAACCACATTTTCCTTGGTGTGGGCTACCCGGGTGGTGATCCGGAATAATACCGGGGTATCGAACTCTTCGCTGATAACGAACGCCTGCTTGATGAATTCTTTGCACTCGCTGGGGCTGGCCGGCTCGATCAGCGGTATCTTGGCGACCCTGGCGATCAAACGGTTATCCTGCTCATTCTGGGAAGAATGGATCCCCGGGTCATCGGCGGTAACCACCACGAATCCCGCTCCCACCCCGGTATAAGCCGAGGTCATCAGCGGATCCATGGCTACGTTTAGCCCCACGTGCTTGGAGGAATAAAGAGAACGCGCTCCGGCGATTGAAGCGCCGAGGGCAACCTCAAACGCCACTTTCTCGTTCACCGACCACTGGGTATCCACGTCATTAAGTCTGGAAAGATATTCCAATATCTCCGTGGCCGGGGTTCCCGGATAAGACGCGGCCACCTTAAGCCCGGACTCATACGCGCCCTGGGCCAAGGCTTCGTTCCCGGACAAAAACGCTAATTCTTTTTCAACAGGGACATTCACGATATTTTATCCTTTAACAATTACCTTACTCATCCTTATTATCAACGCGAAACTCACCAAAGCCACCAGAAAAACAATGATCATGCCCGAAAGATTAGGCATCTGACTGATCAACACCCCGCACAAAGCGAAGAACAGGCATAAAACGAACATCGCGAATAAAGCCTTTTTCCCGGAATACCCCAGAGCCAGAAACCTGAAAGCCAGATGGTCGTTGCTTTTTCGGAAAGGCAGTATTTTTTTGGCGATGCGCATAAAAACCAAAAACGACGTATCGAATATCGGCAGCCACAAAATAAATATGGGAGAAAGCAAGGCGGCCTTTCTCTCCATCGGCGCGTAGCTTATTAACAGGGCTATAGCCGCGATCACAAAACCCAGAAAATGGCTTCCGGCATTGCCCATATAAACCCTTGCCGGCGGCAAGTTGTAGCGCAAAAAACTTATAACCGCCCCGCATAAAGCCAAAGTAAGGGCCGCGTTAAGCAGATCGCCGTTCAAAAGCGCGATCGCGCAAAAAGCCAGGCTCACCACCAGCGCGGTGCCGGCGCATAAGCCGTCAACCACGTCCAAATGATTAAAGGCGTTGGTTATGCCGATGATCCAGATAAAAGTTATGATAAGATTCAAAGTGCCGCCGATGCCGACGATATATGTCCTTACGCCGAACATAACGATAAGGATGGTCGCCAGGATCTGAAAGGAGAATTTGAACAAAACGGATAATTCATGGATATCGTCGATGATCCCGGCGACCAGGATTATAGACGAAGAAAGCAAAAGCCCTTTGATATTTTCCGGCAGGAATTGATGGAAAAAGAAAAATAACAGGCTGGATGCCAGGAAAGAAACGCCGAAAGCTATCCCCCCGACCAAAGGCATGCCCTTGGGGATCAAAAACTTATATTTCCGGGACAGTTTCATCAATACCAGGACCAGAACGACCCCGATCAGGAAGCTGCCGAAGATCATTATACAAAAATCATTTAGCATCTTTAGCCTTAACGTTGGTATTTTTCCACAGGCTTTTATTATACTATCCGGAAAGAAATAATCAACAAAAAAGGGGACGGTTCCTCGGCTTCCAAACCTTTAGCCGACATCAAGTTACAACAAGCCATTTTACAAATCCCCGGCGCCGCTAATATTATTTTTTTGACAAACGGCTTATCATAACTTCCGGCATAATATAAGGTTACATTAAGAGGAACCGTCCCCTATGTTAGAACTTGATCTGGATCTCGGTGCGCAAGAATATAGCGTTGTCCGCGTTTGAGGCATAAACGTTTCTCGGCTGGAAATACTCAGCCAGGAAATACGCGGATATATTCTTGTTAAAGGCATAATCGATCCTTGCCTGCTCCAAATGCCCCCGGTCCTTGCCTTTGCCGGAATATGAATATGTGGAACTTGCCGGGATAGTCTCGTTAGCCCGCAGGAAATTATAAAAGAAGCTTAATTTCATTTTCGCCGACGGTTTTGCGCTCAATCCTACCCTATACATCTGCAGGTTAGTCCAGTACGCCGGGCCTGACTCCCCGGTGAACGCGGATTGGTACAGCTCGGAAAACCAGGGATAACGTGAAAACAACGGGTCCCAGCCCTCATTCTTGCCTGTCTTTTTGTCGTCGCCGGAAAGATAAACCACGCCCAAAGTAGCGCCGGGAGACCAGACTGTTTCCTTGAAATCCCGGTCCACGAACGCGTAGCCGCCCAGTCCGGAACGGTCCTCTTTGCCGTATTTGCCGAACTGATCGGCCAACTGCGCCCTGAACGTCCACGGTTCGAGATTATATTTCCCGAACGCGCCGATCGTATTAACGTATCCCCTTTGCGATTGCAAACCGGAGCCTCCCCTATCGCCTTCAGTCTTGTAAATATAGTAAGGCTCAAAGTTCAGGCTTTTTATCCCCTTGTTTTTCAGGTAAAAGACATACGCCTGTTCGTCGGTATAATTCAGCTGCGTGGTAGGCTTGCTCTTATTGATCACCGGCAGGTAAATATCGCTCCTGGGATTATTGATGTAAATAAAATCCAGGGTGTTCCGCTCATTCACCGTCCAGCTGGCTTTCAAGGCATTGAAATAATATGTCCTTGAGCCGTCCAAGGGAGTGCCGTCGGCGATCAAGAACCCTTCGCCGTAACCGGTCGGCCCCAGGAAATCCTGCCTGCCCGCGCGTATGCTCAAGGGCAGGTCAAACGGCTTGTTCACGTCCAGATAAAGGTTGTCAAAAACGACCTCGTCGATATCATAATGGTACTTTTTATCCGCTGACCCGCCGTAAAAAGCGTAGGCTTTGTTTTCATTGGTCATCTTCACATAAAGGCCCAGATCCTCGTAATCGGCCTTGCCCCAGAAACTGGTCTTCAAACGGAAATAGTTGCGGTCGCCCTTGTCATAATGATGATTCTCCATATCCCAATTGTTCGACCAGTATTCATGGCGCACCCGCTCGGCTATCCCGCCTTTGAAATTCACCTGGGCGAACGCGCTGGCGGATAATAAAAGCCAAGCCCCCAGAAACACACCTGCCGCGATAAAAAGTTTTCGTGCCATCGAACCCCCCTTTTTATATATGTTTAAAGCAATTCTCCACGTGATCCTTGGGCAGTTTTTTGGTGAATGTGCTCACCAACACCGCGGTCAACAAAGAAATAGGCAGGATAACCACTATAGGATCAACCACTGTCCAGGGATGCCCGGCCAGGCAGGGCTTGTTGAAAATAAACTTGCATAAACCTATGGCCACCGCTTCTTTCTGATGGATGAAGAGCAGCCAGAACGCGGTGCCGAAAAACCCTACCATCATGCTGGCGATAGCGCCGGTCTTGGTCATCCCCTTCCAAAAAAGAGCTCCGGCATAAGCAGCCAGGAACGTATTCGCGCACAAGCCGAAAAATAAAGCGGTGGCGATAGCGATGACATTCCCCGGAAGCTTATAACCCAAAGTCACCGTAGCCAACACCCCGGCGATTATGCCCAGCCTGGTGATCCCCACGGTATACTTGAAATTCTTTCCGGCCAATAGCCCTTTTTCGACAAAATCCCTGCCGATAGATGTGCCCAGGGTATGGAACTGCGAGCTGGAAGTGGACATCGCCGCGGACAAAAGCGTCAGCATAAACAGGTACACGAACCAGGACGGCAAAGCGCTGTTTATGTACGCCGGGATCACTTTATCCATATTCCCCCCGGCAACCGCCACCGAGATCTTGGCAAACTGGGGATTATTCAGGAAATAGACATTTGAAAGCGCGCCGACTACAAACGCAAAACCGGTCATACAAAGGATGAATATCCCGCCGATCAATACGCCGCGGTTGAGCTCTTTATTGCTTTTCACGGTCATAAACCTTACCGCCAGTTGCGGCTGGGCAAGAACCCCTATCCCCACGCCCATAACTATCGTCGATACCAGCGTCCACCATAAATTAGAGCCCAAAGCAGGCATTTTGGTCCAGCCCTGATGCCCCAACGCTACGAGATTGGCCGGGACCTTATCGGATATGGCGGTAAGCGCCTGATGCGCCACAGTAACTCCGCCCAATTTCGCGTAAGTAAAGATGAACAATATGATCATGCCCACGAACATGATCGTCCCTTGCAAGGCGTCCGTGTACATAACCCCCTTTAACCCGCCGGCCAGGACATAAGCCAGGATGATCAGGGTATATATAAGCAAAGCCACGCTATAGTTTATATACGTGGGAAACGTGGTTTCCAGGAAGCGCGCCGCGCCGATCAGCACTGCCGCCGAATATAGCGGCATAAATAAAAAGATGACCAGGCCGCCGAACCCCTGGATGAAGCTGGATTTAAACCTTTTCCCCAGAAGCTCCGGGAACGTATGCACGTCCAAGTTATGCCCGATCTTCCTGGTGCGTTTTCCGAAAATGATAAAAGCGATAATGATCCCCAAAGCGATGTTCAGGAAAGTCAGCCACAAAAGGCCCATCCCGAAAACCGCCGCCGCGCCGCCGAAACCGACTATCGCCGAGGTGCTGATAAAAGTGGCCCCGTAAGAAATCGCCATGACGAATGGGTGCGTGTTCCTTCCGGCCACCAGGTAATCCGTGGCGTTCTTTGTCTTGCGGTAACCGTAATAACCGAGATAACCGATCATAAACAAATACGCGCTGACGACCAGCGTAAGGATAAATATATTATCCATATATCCTCCGGGTTATACTTCCTCTTTTGCCTGTTCTTCGTCCTTGACCCATTTCACATCCTCCGGATAAACCGGCTCATCGCCTTTATTCCAGTTGACCGCGCCATAGATGATGCAGAACCCCATACATAACAGGCATAACAAGTAAGCTAACCATATCCCCGGGTCTTCAATACCCAACATACACACCTCCTTGTTATAAAGTTTATCTATGTCAACCCTGGCCACCTCTTCAACCGCATGGAACAGGAGTATTAATACAAGCGCGCGTTATCGATCTAAAGTTACCGCGAGGGACCGGAAGATAATCTCCGGCGGCCTGCGGCGATCCCGGACAAGCCGGGTCCTGGCCGCATTTTTTGATATTTACCCGCGGGCTACGCGGTTCTCTAACCTGGCAATGCCGGATATATCGATTGTTATCGTATCCCCCGGCCGCATCGGCCCCACTCCGGCAGGGGTGCCGGTGGATATCAAATCCCCCGGATACAGCGTCATTACTTTGGAGATAAAGCAAACCAGAAACCGTATGTCAAAAATAAAATTCCGCGTTGAAGAATCCTGTTTTAATTTGCCATTAAGATACGCGCGCACGCGGGCATTCGCCGGGTCGAATTCGGTTTCCAGCCACGGGCCTACCGGGCAAAAGGTATCAAAAGACTTGGCCCTGGTCCACTGCCCATCCCTCTTCTGCAGGTCGCGCGCAGTTACATCATTAAGGCAGGTATAACCCAGGATATATTTATCCGCATCGAGGCGCCGGATATTTTTGGCTTTCTTTTTGATCACCAGCGCGAGCTCCGCTTCATAATCCAGCCTTGCGCACATCGGCGGATAAATTATGTCTTCTGCGCAGGCGATCAAGGACGACACCGGCTTCATAAATATTACCGGCTCTTTAGGGATAGGCATATTCAGCTCTTTGGCGTGGTCGCGGTAATTCAAGCCGATGAGGATTATTTTGGATGGCGCTGCCGGAGGAAGGAACTTTACTTTTTTGAAGGGGATATTTCGGGAAGATGGCCTGATCGAGGGAAAAGGCGGGGATTTTAACAGCCGGATTGAATCAGGCTGAACTATACCCCAGTTCTCTTCGCCCCGATATTTAAATCTTACGATGCGCATAAACTATCGGATTTTTTAGAGCCAACCGCACATAGCCAGAGCAGCGATAGTCTTGGCGTCCACTATCCTGCCGGACTTAAATAAGCGGACGGCCCGGCTTTTAGTGAACACTAAACTGCGGATGACCTCATCCTGCTGCGTATTCCCGGCTGTTTTCCTAAGGCCTTCGGCCTTGTAAATGGTTATTTTCTCAGTGGAATAACCCGGCACCGGATAAATAAAGCCTAACCTTTTAAATTTGGCTGCGGAATAACCGGTCTCTTCAACGATCTCCCTGCGGCAGCAGTCAAGCGCGCGCTCGCCCTTATCCAGCGTCCCCGCAGGAAGCTCATAAATATATGAACCGATAACCGGCCGGTATTGTCTTAAAAATATTATTCTGTTCTTATCAAGGAAGGGGATTATCAGGGAAGCGCCGGGATGCTTGACGATCTCAAGGCAGGCAATATAACCGTTAGGGAGTTTTATCTTTTTTTGCGAAAGATTCAAAAGCTTTCCCTTGTATACTGATCTTTCCATTCAGGCTTTAATATTTGAAATAATCCGCGGGCACGCTCTGGGCGATATAATTTACCGCCTCGATTATACAGACGCGTATGGCTTTCTCCATAGGGGTATTGGCGTAACCCGCCAGGCCGACGCCCAACCCCCAACTGCCCATAAACCCGGCCATTAAGCCGCCGGAGATATCCGAGGCTGATCCCTGAACGCGGGTAGCTGCCAGCACTTCTGAAGTCGAGGTATCTACTATGCGGATATCCAGCGCCATGTGGGCTTTATTCGTCGATCCGCCTAAACCTAAGCCGATCAGCCCTTTGCCTATACCCGCGCCGCCGCCCAACACCGCGCTGCCTCCGGAGGCCTTAGGCTCAAATTCGGTTACCGCTGCGGTGATCACCAGGTCCGCTGTTTTAAGCTGGCCTCTTTGCGGACCGCTACCCTGCTGCGACGCGCCTGACGCGGCTAATTCCTGCTCTTTCATCACCGCGTTCAGCACCTGGCGTTCCAAAACGCGGAAACGGCTGCTGTTGATCAACGCGGTAACCAGCATCTCTTTCAAACCAGTGCCGATCTCACCGGTAGCCTTGGCAGCCTTCACCTCAAAATCAGCTACCGCTATCCTGGCCTTAGGCCCGGAATAAGGCGGAAGCGCCCTATTGCCGGCATTATTATCCACCTTTGCCGTAGGCTGTAACTGCGCGTAAACCGTTGGCCCGCAAAATACGAATAAGAACAAAGTTATCAATAAGACTCTTTTCATTCGGCCTCACTTTCTGTTATATTAGATAATTTTATCGCTTTTTAAGCGTTTTTACAACAAATTAATACTTCTTTTCCAGATTTACACCGGTGAAATAATGTTTAAGGATATCCCTATAACCCCTGCCCTGATTAGCCATACCCCGGCAGCCTGCCTGGCACATACCCACAGCATGGCCCCAACCTGCCCCGTATATCACGAACTTCTGGAGTTTCCTGTCTTTACCGTATTCTGCCTCTACCTTAAAAACCGTGCTGCGCAACCCACCCAGGGTTTTGCGGATATTCGATTCGCGTTTAAGCAAATAAGACGATTTGCTCCCTGTTATTCTAAGGATGTCGATATGCCCGAATTTATTCCGCTTCACCACAATGATATTCCTGGCCTTGCCTAAACCCGGAGCAACCTCAGCCAGCATCCGCTGGATATCTTCCGGCGTATATATCCTGACCCAACGGAAATTAACATTAGCCGCATATTCCGGGATATCGCAAAGCAGGCCTTTCGGGGGTTTCTTTAACCAGGTATCCAGTTCATACGGAGAAAATGGGAAATCCAGCCCCTGTTCCGCCACAGAATCCATTACCCCGCACAGATACGGGAAATCTTCTTTGCTGCTGAATATATTATCCTGGGTATTGCCGCCGCAGCAGCTGGAATAAATGGCGTCCACCGGCTTGCCTTTATAAGTGAGGAACAATCCCCTGGTCTCATCCACCACCTGATTGGTATTCGGGGATTCATTCTCTACCCCGGCATAAACCTGGCAGTGCACCTCCGGGCAGAAATCAAACCCCTCATTTTTATGCCTGCCCAGCTTGGTCAATGCCTCTGACCGGGCGGCGATCGCCTGGGCCTTAAGCGCCTCTTTAGGCCAACTGGCCGGCATCTCCGAAGGTACCACGCTATATAAATACTCTTCAAGACTGACTTTGTTGATGACGCTTAATCCTGCAGGAATGACGTTAACCTCGATCTGGCCGCGGTAAGAGCGGTCTGCCTGATTTGCCCAGAAATTATCCCTGCCGTATTTTACATTGAACAAGGTCAGCGTCGCTTCAAGACTTAATACCCGGATAAATACGCGTCTGTCAGCGATCAGGTCGTCTTTGCCCTGGGTGGAAATGACTATTTTATCCTCGCTGTTCCTGGTGATACCGTAGATCCGGCCATCCTCGCCGTTACCCAGGATGACCTGGCCGGCGCCTGAAATAATCTCGAATCCGCCGGAACATTTGAATTCCACCGGGCCATCGGTATGAACAAGCCCGACCTTCACGTAAACCATATCCTTCGCCCCAAGCGCGGGCTTGACCATAACCTTCTTCCTGGCCTTGGCCGCCACCCGCTTTGCCTTTTCCTGCGCGAAGAATTCCGCGCCCAGTTTTTCACGGATCAGATCAAGCCTTCCCTCTATTGACTTATCCCGGGGCTCCTGGGAATATAGCTTTTCATAAACCCTGAACGCCTCTTTGTATTTGCCGATAGTGAACAATACCTCTGCCCATGCCCGGTAGATCCTCAGGATACTGGAGTCGATTATGCTGATCTTGCGGTATTCTTCGGCGGCCTCGGGCAGTTTTTCCAGGCGGGAATACAGATCCGCTAACGATATCCTGGCGATGATGTTATTCTTATCCAGCAACAACGCCTTTTTATAAATCCTCTCGGCTTGCGCATCGTCTTTTTTGGCGGCGTAACACAAGCCCAGGATGATCAAGGCTTCCAGGTCATCAGGGGCGATGCGTATTATCCGGTTCAGCATTGCGATCGACTGGTCAAGGCGGTTGCTCAGATAATACAACCTGGCCAAAAGGGAGCGCATGCGCATATCCGCCGGGAACTTAGACAATCCTTTTTTTAAGACGCCGATCCCCTGCTCATAACGCTCCAAGTCTTTAAAGATCACCGCCAGGTTAAGATAGGCCATTGGGTCGTTTTTAGACAGCGCCTTTTTGTAATAGCCGATGGCCTGGGAAAATTCCGCGTTATTGCAGGAATAAGCTGCGCTCTTGGCTCCGGTATACGGCTTATCGGCCCGGGCAATACCGGAAAGCCGGGCAAATGGACTGAGAGATAGGATGATAAGCAGCAGTAATATAGGAAAGCGTTTTTTAAACATGGCTTATTTTACAATAAAAACTAAAAATGCCATAGAAATAAAAAAAGCCCGGCATTATATTGCCGGGCTTTTCTTCTGCTTGTAGCTGATTATATCTTTCTTACATTAACAGCCTGTTCGCCTTTGGCGCCATTCTCAACCTCGAACTCAACCTCCGCGCCCTCCTCTAAAGATTTATAGCCATCACCCTGAATAGCGCTAAAATGCACGAACACGTCAGCACCCGACTCAGGAGTAATAAACCCATAACCCTTCTGATTTGAAAACCACTTTACTTTGCCTTTTGCCATGAACTTGTTACCTCCTTTCAACCTTTATTTTAGCAAATCCTGTAGAAACCAAAAAACCGCGAGGTTAGATATCCATCCCTCACGGTCCTGACTTCTACACCTTCTTTACTAATACCAAACTATGCGAAGTATACCTTACGTATCTTCCTTTGTCAACTAAAATCTTAGGGGACGGTTCCTCGCGTTATATCTGCTTGATTTACAACAAGATAAGCATACCCTCATTGCCAACCCAGAATACCACTGCCATAGATGAAATCCGCGAATAATCCCCGCGCTAAATTCCTTGATCGATATACTTGGCAATGGCACCCCACTTAACTCATTGCCGGACAAGGGATAAAAATGCGAGGAACCGTCCCCTATTGGATTATTTAATATACGCTTTTACTATTTTCTGGACCGATACAGGCTTGTCTGCGGCCAGGGTCTTGGCATTTTCGATCTTTTCAACCACGTCATAACCTTTGACCACTTCCCCGAAAATGGTATGACGCATGTTCAGCCAGGGGGTCGGCACAGTAGTGATGAAGAACTGGCTGCCATTGGTGTTCGGGCCGGCGTTGGCCATAGCCAGTATACCCGGCTTGTCAAAAGAAACATTAGGGCTGAGCTCGTCCTCAAAAGCCTTGCCCCAGACCGATTCCCCGCCCATGCCCGTGCCTGTGGGGTCTCCGCCCTGGATCATGAATTTTTTGATCACCCGGTGAAAAATCAAACCATTGTAATACCCTTTCTCTATAAGCTTTATAAAATTCTCGCAGGCCTTAGGCGCGATATCAGGCATAAGCTTTATCTCGATAACGCCCTGATTAGTTTCCAAAACCGCTATTTTCTCATCCATTGCGAACGCTCCTTGAGTGAAAGTTTGAATAAAGACCAGCCCGAACAAGAATACCAGTATTTTCCCGAACCTGTTCATCTCCCATCCTCCTTTAAGAGCCGGTTACTTCCCGGCTTTGCCCTGGTTTGCCACAGCCTCCATCGCCTTTTTTACTTCTTCCGGGTCGCCGATATAATAGCTTTTGACCGGTTTCAGGTCATCATCCAGCTCATATACCAGCGGCAATCCGGTGGGTATGTTCAGTTTGACTATCGCCTCATCGGATATATTATCCAGGTATTTAACCAGCGCGCGCAGGCTGTTGCCGTGGGCCGCGATGATCACTTTTTTGCCGGATTTTATCGCCGGAGCGATCTCCTCATGCCAATAAGGCAGGAACCTGGCTACCGTATCTTTCAAACACTCAGCCACCGGCACATCCTTGGGATCCATATCCGCGTATCTTCTGTCCTTACCCGGGTATCTATCATCCGTCTTCTCCAGATCCGGAGGCCGGATATCGTAACTCCTGCGCCAGATAAGCACCTGGGCTTCGCCGTACTTAGAAGCCATCTCGGATTTATTCAATCCCTGCAATCCGCCGTAATGCCTTTCGTTGAGCCTCCAGGAATTATAGACCGGTATCCACATCAGGTCCATCTCATCCAGCACCGACCATAAAGTCCGGACCGCTCTTTTTAACACAGAGGTATAGGCCACATCAAAAGTAAAACCTTCCTTTTTCAGCGCCTCACCCGCTTTTTTCGCTTCCTGACGGCCCTTTTCAGAGAGATCCACGTCAGTCCAGCCGGTAAACCTGTTTTCCTTGTTCCAGACACTTTCCCCGTGCCTGATTAAAACCAATTTCTTCATTTTTTCACCCCGTTAGATATTTATTTGCGGTTCACTAAACAAAAGATTCCCGATTCTTCGCGGCGCGCTGAACAGCTGATCGGGAATATTTGTACGTTATTTCTTACCGGATTTGATGGTGATCTGCTGCCCGTTGCCCCAGGGCCAGAACATTACGAACAAGGCTGCTCCGTTCTGCTGGTAGAAATACAAGGTCTGCCCGGACTGGATCCCGCCGTATTGGCTTATGGCCTGCTGGGCAGGGCCGGGCAGTTTATTTTCCGGCGGCCATACAGGAGCGCCGAATAACCCGTTGAGCTTGGAGATAAGCGCTTCCATATTGCTTTTTAAGATAACGACCTCTAAATAATCATCTGCGTCAGCCCGGACGCTGTCCGAATTTATTGATTTTACCACAGCTTTTACATCAGCGAACTCCATCAAATCTTCCTCCTTCAATCGATTATAACAAAACTTCCCTGAAAAACAAATAAAAACATCTCCCCCGGTTATCTAACGGCCTTGATCATCCCGGCTATCCCGAAAAGAATGAATATCGCCGCGGATACCCATTTAATGATCTTTTCCGGCACGTGCTTACGCATCACAGTGCCGGCGATTATGCCTATGGCGTCAGCCACTACCATACCCAAAGTAGTGCCCATAAGCACGTTGATCATATTTTTATATTCTACAGCCAACGCTACGGTGGCCAACTGGGTTTTATCACCCATCTCCGCCAGAAAAAAAGCTATGCCTACGGTAAGCACAGGCCCGAATCTGCTTTCCTTCTTATCCTCTCCGTTCAGCTTATCCCCGCGCAAAGTCCAGATGCCGAACCCGATGAACGACAGCGAGGCGACAAAAGAGATCAGCTTCATCGGCAGGGCCACGCTCAAAAAATGCCCCACAACCACGGCAAGCCCGTGATTGATGACCGTAGCCAGGAATACCGCGATCAAGACTTTCCTGGCGCTGTAACGGCTGGCAAAGGCCATAGCCAACAACTGGGTCTTATCCCCCATCTCAGCCAGGACCACGAATATGAATGATGCGATGAACGCCGCCATAACTTACCTTTCCGGATTGAAGATATGTATTGTTCAATTATACATTATATTCCGGATTATCAAAATAAAAAAACCTCTGCCGTATCTTTACAGCAGAGGTTTACCGATACCGCCCGATATTATTTTAGATACTGCGCGCAGCCTGGTTCTTCGGATGCCTTACCGGGACAAAAGCGGCGCAGATCATCTCTTCCTTCTCGCAGATCCTCCTGACCGCCTTGGAAAGGCTTTCCAGGATATCCGACACCCGCAAAGGCTTGATCAGGTAGGCGCAGGCGCTTTTTTCGATCGAAGCGACGCACCTTTCCATGGTGGAACAGCCGGTGACCATTATCACTTCGGCCCGGGGATTGAATTTCCGGACATTATCCAGGAATTCAATGCCGTCCATACGGGGCATAACGATATCGCAGTAGATTATGTCGATTATGGTCTCTTTGACTATCGCCAAGCCATCCACCCCGTCTGCCGCGGTAAAAACCGAATACCCTTTGCGCTCAAGGATATTCTTAAGCCTTTCCCGGATGTCAGCTTCATCGTCGATGATCAATACCTTCATTTTAGCCATAGCCCACCCCGCTCTTTCTTAAATGCATATAACTTTATAATTAAGCATATCCACTTATCAGGGGGAATTCAAGGGGATCCGGGAGGATTCATGAAAACGGTTTCTTAAGGAGTTTTAACGTCCCCGGTCAATAAACCGTTCAGGCCGGGGTTTTCCAGCAGGCTTCCATAGTGCAGTATGGCGCAGGCATATGGCTTGGCTTCCGAGCAGATGCGCAACTGTTCAAAGAAGATATCCGGAGAATTTCCCAATGCATAGGCGCCGACAGCGATATTGGTTTTTTTGAAATCTTTGACCCTCTTTTTAGCGTCCAAAACCACTTTCTCGAATTCCGCGGATGTCCGGGCATAAGTCATCACAGTGACCGAATCAACCACCTTGTTTTCCAGCCAGGACGGCCAGTCCTGAAAAGCCTCAAGATACGCGCGGGAATAAGGCGCGCAACCTGTGGCCTCCACCCGGATATCCGGCCGCAGCCTGCGGGATTCCTTAACCAGGCGTTTAAGCAGCCCGGTCACCTGCATCCTCTTCCAATCATTCCAGGCCGCGCTTCCTTCAACAACGGTTTTCTCACCGGTAGTGTTTTTGAACCGGTCGATATTCATCCGGGTATATCCATAGGCGGGGTTCTTATCCGGATAGCGTATATAATCGAAGATAATGCCGTCCAATCCGGGATAACCGCCTAAAACCTCGCCAACGATATTGACCAGCTCCGAGCGCACACGCAAATCGCCCGGTTCAAGGAAATACTGGTTGTCTATTTTATAATCCTCAAGTTTCTTCTTTGGCTTAATATTGCGGGTGAGTATGCCGTTGCCGTATTTTTCCAGCATCGGCGCGTTCTTATTCGCGCTCAAACTCAGCAGGTTAAGCCAGGCATACACCTTTATCCCCTCGGTATGAGCGCGGCTTATTAAAAGATCCAAAGGGTCATCGCCTACGGAATCAACGCAGTCCGCGTACGGGGAATCATCGGCGTGTTTTGAAGGGAACCAGGCCTTATTCGCCCGGTAAACCTGGATATAAAGTATCTCAACGCGGGATTTTTTTGCGCAATCGACCAGTTCAAGGATCGCCGGGCGCTGGGAAAGCACAGCCGGCTCCTGGAGCACTGTGACAAAAAGAGCCCTGCGCAAGGGCTCATCCGCCTTTATGCCCGCAGGAAGAATAAACAACAGGCATAAAAAGAAAAACGCTATCTTTCTTTTCATAATCACCATTATATTACAAAAAAACAGGGCCGGAATTATTTTTTAGAGGTCGAGAAGCTTGTTCAGGGGGATTTTAAAAGCGTCGGCGAGTTTATATAATGTGGAAAGTTTGGCGTCGCAGGGCCGTTTGCTCTCCAAACGCTGGATATGTTTGTATTCCAGGTCCGCGCGCTCGGCAAGCTCTTCCTGGGTAAAACCGTACTTCTGCCGCAGTTCGCGGATCCGGACAGCCAGCCTTTCTTTTAACTCTTCTTTTTCCATAATTTGGTAAGTATATCATAATAAGATAATTATTGACACCTTACGAAAAAGGTGATTAAATATACCTGATTACCTTATCCATAAGGTGTCTGCCGGTTATTTAATATATCAAATCGGAGGCTGTCATATGATCAGGCAAAAGATCGCCATGCTCCTGCCTTTGCTTATCATTGCCCTGGTAAGCATTGTCCTCGCCGCAGATGAGAGCATAACCCTCACCACCTTCTACCCTTCCCCTTTCGGCAGTTATGACAAACTGCAAACCAACAGGCTGGCAGTCGGAGATACAAATAATGACGGCCAGATGAGCGAACTGGACCAACCCAATAGGAATGGAGATATCCGCCTTACCCCGCAATCCGGAAACCCCGCGAACTGGGTCAGGGGCGAGGAAGGCCAATTAGCTTACTCATCAACAAATGATAATCTTTATCATTCCAACGGCTCATCCTGGGTAGCCCAGGCAGGAGGAGGAACCACGGTAATTCAGCTTTCCTGCGCCTGGGGCACGGATTACACCGCGGGTGCTAATCACGGCTGGGATGGCTCCTGTGTTCCGCAGGCTTGTCCTGCTGGCTGGACCAGCACAGCTATTTATAGTGAACCGGTGTCGGTTGGCTGCTCCGGTCACTACTACTGCAACTGGGCTGACACGGCCAGCGCCTACCACCCGGTGGCGGTGGGCCGCACGGTGCGTGTTTGCGTGAAATAACTTTGCCCTTATTTTCAATATAATGAAAACAACTTGGGTTTTATTATTCCTATTTATCCCCACATGTTGTTTTTCTAAAGAATCCTGCCTTAATCTCGTTTTCTGCCCTGTCAATTACCAAAGTGAGAAAATATTTATAGAAGATACTATAGCCATCGCTTCCAGGCTAAAGAAAACCGCGCCCTTTAAGGATATTTCAAACAGGATCAGCTTTTTTCGGTTAGTTCTTTCCCCGGAAGAACAAAAACAATTTCTTCAGAGAAGCCAAGGCATACCCCCGCTTAAAATCAACAGAGCCCTATTGAACAGGACCGGGCATTCAATTAAATCAGCTTATAAATTAGTGCTCATTGACGCTAAAGGCGGGGTTTCCTGCGCGGAATTGTCGGAGATATCAAAAGTTTCTTTAATTATATTAGGCAGATCCAGGTATGGCAGCGCGGATAGTTTTACCAAAGGATTCCTGCACGAGTTGGGTCATTCTTTGGGTTTACGCGATGAAGGCTTGAATAGCCAAGCAGCTCTTTGTCAGCCCGGTCCGCCTAACTGCGCTGTTACTGAAGAAGAAGCGAAGAACTGGTGGGGTGATCTGGCAGGAAAAGTTTCGCGCGTTAATTATATTAACGGCTGCTGCGGTAATATAAGCTATTTCCGCCCGACTATCGCCTCTTTGATGAATGACCCGGATAAAGCCAATGACTTCGGCCCGGTCAACGAGCGTTATTTAACCCAAACCCTGCAGACGTTGTACCGAACCGCGTGCGATACCGAAGGTTACAAATAAATGTTTTATGGCTGATTTCGCTTCCTTGCGCCGAGAATAACATCCTCGGATAAATTCCTCAGGAAAGGAAGCCTGTCCAGGATAACTTCGGCCAGGATGAACAATCCCGCGATAACTCTTTTAACATCCTGCCGCGGCGTTCCCAATAATAAGCTCCCTCTCTTAATATGCTCGGTCTTAAAACCAGAATCAGACAATATCCTGATCCATTCCCGCAGGCCTTTAACTGAAATATGGCCAAAACCGACCTTGCGATACTCGGCTTTTGAGGCCTCGCTATCAGCCTCATTCATCCTATCAGACGTTTTTCTCCGGAATATCCGCCCAAACATATTCTTTAGCCTGACCACCATATTAGAATCATTGGGGGTTGTGATAATAGCTGTTCCGTCCGGCTTCAAAACCCGGTAAAACTCGGCTAAAGCGCGGCCCGGCTCTTTCAAATGCTCCAACAGCTCGGTAGAAATAATAATATCAAAACTGCCATCAGCAAACGCCAGGGATTCCGCGTTGCCCAAACCGAATGATACGTTATCCGCCTTATATTTATCTTTCTTCAATCCGCAGCAATACAAGTTGACCGGGTCGATATCTACTCCCTGAAATTCCAGCTTGCGCTCTTTACCGAATTCCCGGTCTAAAGCGAAAACATATTGGCCGAAACCGCAACCCACATCCAGGACCTTTACCGGGCCGGACATCTTCCTTATAGCATTCTTAAAAAGAGCGCGGACATTGCGGAACTTCTTCCAGTGAAAATATGCCCTGGTGTATGACCAAACCGGAAGAGCCGGACCGAGCAAGGCCCGGTCCACCAGTTCCACCATCCTATTTTCCGTATCAATCATGCCTGCCTCAGAAAATAAAAGCAATAGCGCTATCTATTTCTTTAGATGCTCTTTTGCTTTCTTCAGCCTTTGGGTAAATTTATTTTTCCCGAACTCCGCTACCCACTGTTTCATAGTGATCCATCCGCCAAAACGGAGCAAGTGGTTGCGCCAGGGCCTATACCATTTTCTCCACCCGGACCTGATATTATGCAGAAAAAAGATCATGGCGGGAAAAGACAGTATATTCACGCCGATCATAAAAACATACTTGAACTGGTAGAATCTGCCCATGATCTTTCGGGTGGAATCCTGTATCTCTTCAGCGCTCATCGGCGGATCAGGCTCAAACAAAGGGAAATTACCATCGTAATATTCCCAGCCCAGCTCTTCAAGCGGATAGACCCTGTTTTCTTTTGCCAGCCTGTCCGTTAATTCCGTGCCAGGCAAGGGAACCGGCAGCAGGACCTGAATGGTATCCAGCTTGGCTTTTTTAATAAAATTCCTGAACCGCTTCACCCGTTCTTTTGCCGGCATCCGGAAATTAACGCCCTCTTGCATAGGATAACCAAAAATAAACATCCCGTGCACCAGGAACCCGAATTTATGGTATATCCCCGCCAAAGATAACATATCTTCCGGTTTTACGTGTTTATTCATCACCTTTAATTCTTCTTCAATGGGGGACTCAAAACCAATGGCCACGGTGTTAATACCAGCCTGGCGCATAGCAGAAAGCAATTCCGGGTCATTGGCCTTATCCAATCTTATCTGGACGGTAATATCCAGCCTCCTGCCGGTATTCTTTTGATAATCCCTGAGCATATTGCAAAACCGGATAGTCTCTTCCCGCTGCTGCCCGAAAAAATCGTCAACGATAAAAAAGTGCCGGGCATCTTTGGTTTCCAGAAGAAAACTTATGCTCTCAAGCAGCCGTTCCGGAGAAGCCGGCCTGGGTTTTCCCTTGACCGTGCAGAATTCGCAATCCATCCCGCAGCCCCGTATCCTTCCAATGGGATATATCTTGATCTTGGCATAGCGCACCAGGGAGAAATCCGGTAAAGGTAATTTATCAAAATCGGTCTGGGGCGGACGTTCCGGGGTATAAACAACTTTACCCTCACTCAAATAAGCGATACCTTTAACTTCGTTCACGCTTCGAACACCCCGCAGCGCTTCCAGCAATTCTTTAATAGTTTCTTCCCCTTCGCCGATAACTATATAGTCTATGCCGCGGGACAATGCCACGGGAATAGTATCTTTGACAAAATGCTGGCCGCCGGCGATAGTTATCACCCCTTTATCCTTATAAAAGCGGGCAATTTCATAAAGCCTGGGAATAGTGCTGGTCAATCCGCCATAAAGCCCGGCTATATCCGCCGGCCTTAAGTTTTGTAAAAATTCGTGGTCAGCCCCTCCTGAAGCGCCCTGAGGCCCGTACCTGCGCAGGTTGTTTTCATCAATAACCTCAACATCCCATTTTTCCATTTCATTCACAGTACTGGCCACGCATACCGGCCCTAAAGCCGTAGTTTCCCTGGCAATACGGGAATAAATATTGAATGCCGGATATGCCGGCAACACCATCCTTAAACGGTATCTTTTTTGGGATAAATTCAGCATCCTGTCCTCACCCTTTCATACATATTATATTACGAAGCACAAATGTTTTCCAGGTATTCCCAGCGCTGGTTGGCTTTATCCAGCTCGACGGAAATTTCTTCAGACCTGGCCCTGGCCTTGGCGATATCCTCCGGGCTTTTCTGGTAAAAATTGAGATCGGCAAACAGCGCGTAGAATCCCTTCTGCTCCTCTTCCAGCTTTTCTATCCTCAGAGGCAGTTCGTCCAATTCTTTCTGCTCTTTAAAGGTCAGTTTGCGCGCAACGACCGGCTTTTCTTTCTTTACCGGAGTTTTCTTGGCCTTCACCTTGGCAGGCTCGGGCGCGTCCGCGGGCTTGCGCTGGCTTAACCAGTCGTCATAGCCTCCGGCGTATTCTTTGACCAAACCATTACCTTCCAGGGCAATGGTCGAGGTAACCACGTTATTCAAAAACTGCCGGTCATGGCTGACTAAAAGCAAAGTGCCGGGATACTCCGAGAGCAATTCCTCCAATAATTCCAAAGTCTCTATATCCAGGTCATTGGTCGGCTCATCCATCACCAGCACGTTTGACGGCTTGGAAAACAGCCTGGCAAGCAGCAAACGGTTGCGCTCCCCTCCGGAGAGTACCTTTACCGGGGTGCGGCTGCGCTCAGGCGCGAAAAGGA
>Ga0265297_10004638_pt1 | contig 22102 bp, 31 predicted proteins | sample Munlanlwell13791_FD_192502 | JGI IMG/M metagenome (GOLD analysis project Ga0265297, IMG submission 192502) | Leachate microbial communities from a municipal landfill in Southern Ontario, Canada - Leachate well 137-91 | ecosystem: Engineered > Solid waste > Landfill > Unclassified | place... | reverse complement strand
ATTTTTTCCCCCGCGGATGGCCGGCCGATCATCACGCCTACTCAGGATATTATCCTGGGATGCTCCTATTTGAGCAAGGCAAAAGCCGGCAGCAAGTCCGATATAACCTTCTCCGGCATCGAAGAAGTTATCGTCGCTTACAATGATAAAGTGATCGACCTGCACACTTTGATCAAAGTCAAGGTGGATTCCGTATTCGACCTGGAAGAGAAGAAGCTCACCAGCGAGAAAACTATTATAACTACGACCGCCGGGAGGGTGATATTCAATCAATCATTGCCCCCGGGTTACGGTTTTATAAATAAGGAGTTGACCAAGAGCGTAGTTGGAGAGATCGTGGCGCAGTGTTATAAGCGTTTCGGGCACCAGAGGACCATCCAGCTGCTTGACGACCTTAAAAAACTAGGTTTTGAATTCGCCACCCTTTCAGGCATATCCATCGGCGTGGATGATCTTCATGTCCCCAGCACCAAGGGTGAGGTCATAAAGAGCTCTACCGATGATGTGACCAAGGTGGAAGATCAGTATCGTAAGGGTATTATCACCTATCGTGAAAGATACAACAAGATCGTGGATATCTGGACTCACGCCACAGATAAGCTTTCGGATATGGTATTTAAAGAGATGGATCCTTTTAACCCGATATTCATGATGGCGGACTCAGGCGCCAGAGGTTCCCGTTTGCAGGTGAGGCAGTTAGCCGGCATGCGCGGGCTGATGGCCAAACCTTCGGGCGAGATCATCGAGAGCCCTATCACCGCCAATTTCCGCGAAGGCTTGACCGTTCTGGAATACTTTATCTCCACTCACGGCGCCAGAAAGGGCCTTGCTGATACCGCTTTGAAGACCGCCGACGCAGGATACTTAACCCGCAGGCTGGTAGATATTGCCCAGGAAGTCATTATCACCGGCGATGACTGCGGCACTTTAAACGGCATCACCGTTTCGCCGATCGTCGAAGGCGACGAAGTCGTGGTAAATTTAAAAGACCGTATCATTGGCAGGGTCGCGTTGGATAACATCGTCGATATTATTACCGACGAGGTAGTCGTGGAACAGGGCACTATAATAACCGAAGAAACAGCGGAACTCATAGAGAAGCTTGGAATTGAGAAGATCCGGATCCGCAGCGTGCTTACCTGCGAAGAAGGCAGGGGCGTTTGCGCCAAATGCTACGGAAGGGACCTTGCCCGCGGCAAGCTGGTTGAAATAGGAGAGGCGGTCGGTATCGTGGCGGCGCAGAGCATCGGCGAGCCCGGCACTCAGCTGACCATGAGGACCTTCCATATCGGAGGCACCGCTTCCAGGGTTATTGAGCAGTCGTTCATTAAATCCAAGAATAAGGGTATTGTCAAGTATCACAGCCTTAAGATCGTCCCGAAGAATAAAGAATTTATCACCCTTAACCGTAATGGTTCGATAAGCGTAAACGATAACCAGGGCAGGGAACTGGAGCGTTACCCCATACCGCAGGGCGCTTTTATCAGTATAGCCGACGGGGAAGAGGTAAATAAGGGTATCGCTTTTATCAGATGGGATCCGTATACGTCCCCGATCCTGACAGAAGTCGCGGGTCAGGTAAAATTCGAGGATTTAAAGGAAGATGTTACGGTAAGACAGGAATTAAATCCCGTTACCAAGATCACCGAGCGCATCGTAATGGAGCACAAGCAGGAATTCCATCCCCAGATCGTCATTATGGATGAGAAGAAAGAAGTCCTGGGTATTTATCCTATTCCTGTCGGAGCGCACATATTGGTTAGTGATACGGATAAGGTGGAAGCAGGAGATCTGATCGCTAAGATACCGCGGGTTGCCGGCAAGACCAGAGATATCACCGGCGGTCTGCCGCGCGTGGCGGAGTTGTTTGAAGCCAGGAGACCCAAGGACCCGGCGATCATCAGCGAAATAGACGGATTTGTCGAATTCGGGGAAAGCAAGAAGGGCCAGCGTTTGATAATCGTGCGTTCGCCTACCGGTATGCAGAGGGAGTATGTTATTCCTCATGGTAAGCATCCCAATGTTTATAAAGGTGACCGCGTAAGCGCGGGCCAGCAGCTGACTGACGGGCCGGTAGTCTTGCAGGATATCCTTCGCGTCTGCGGAGATAAGATATTGCAGGAATACCTGGTAAACGAGGTCCAGGAAGTCTACCGTCTGCAGGGCGTGCGTATTAACGACAAGCATATAGAAATTATTATCCGGCAGATGTTAAAGAAGGTCTCCATAGAGGATCCGGGCGATACCGAATTCTTAGGCGGACAGCAGGTGGATAAATGGGTATTCCAGGCGGAAAACGGCCGTATTATCAAGAAAAACGGCAAACCCGCACAAGCCACGCCCCTGCTTCTGGGTATCACCAAGGCTTCCCTTTCGACGGAAAGCTTTATTTCAGCCGCCAGCTTCCAGGAGACCACCCGCGTGTTGACCGACGCTGCCGCTTCAGGCAGGCGCGATGAACTGGTGGGCTTGAAAGAGAATGTTATCGTAGGCCACTTGATACCGGCTGGAACGGGCCTGCGCAGATATAGAGACACGGAAATGGATAAGATGATAGAGAGTCCCGACAAGGACGCTAAGAAGGAAAAGGAATAATATGCCTACAATTTCACAGTTGATAAGATCAGGAAGAAGATTAAAGACAAAAAAGACCAAGTCTCCGGCTTTAAAGGGCTGTCCCCAGAGAAGGGGAGTTTGCCTTCAGGTGCGCACTATGACGCCTAAAAAGCCCAACTCTGCCTTGCGTAAGATCGCCAGGGTCAGGCTGACGACGGGGATAGAAGTCACTTCCTATATACCCGGAGAAGGCCACAACCTGCAGGAGCATTCTATCGTCCTGGTAAGGGGCGGTCGCGTGAAGGATTTACCGGGCGTTCGGTATCATATTGTAAGGGGTACCCTGGATACCGCTGGAGTCAACCAGAGGAAGAAATCACGCTCCAAATACGGAGCCAAAAGGCCTAAATAAAAATGAGAAGAAGAAAAGCACCGGAAAGAGAAATAGCGGCGGATCCTAAGTTTAGAAGCAAGATGATAACTAAGTTCGTCAATATGGTCATGGAAGACGGTAAGAAGTCTGTAGCCGAGATCATCGTATATGATGCCTTCGAGATTATGAGAGAGAAGCTTAATGAGGCGGATGTCCTTAAATTGTTCCACAAGGCTATAGATAATGTGAGGCCCCGCCTGCAGGTAAAACCCCGCAGGGTCGGCGGCGCCACTTATCAGGTGCCGATCGAGGTCAGGCAGGAGCGCGGCACGTCGATAGCGCTGCGCTGGCTGCGCGATGCGGCTAAGGGTAAAAAAGGAAAGCCTATGCCGGAGAAGCTGGCGGAAGAACTGATCGCGGCTTATAAAGGCGAGGGCGCGGCAATAAAGAAGAGAGATGACATGCATAAGATGGCTGAAGCCAACAAGGCTTTCGCGCATTTTAGATGGTAAAATAGAGAGAACAAATGGCAAGGAAAATAGCTTTAGACAAAATCAGGAATATCGGGATCATCGCTCACATCGACGCGGGTAAGACTACCACGACCGAGCGGATCCTTTTTTATACGGGTAAGACCTATAAGATCGGCGATACCCAGGACGGCAATACGGAAATGGACTGGATGGTCCAGGAGAAGGAGCGCGGTATCACTATTACCGCGGCTTGCACGACCTGCTTCTGGAGGGAAAACCGCATAAACATTATTGACACGCCCGGCCACGTTGATTTTACCGTTGAGGTGGAAAGGTCGCTTAAAGTCCTGGACGGGGCGGTTGTGGTTTTTTGCGCCGTAGGGGGCGTTGAGCCTCAGTCCGAGACAGTCTGGCGCCAGGCGGATAAATATTCAGTGCCCCGCGTAGCTTTCATTAACAAGATGGACAGGGTCGGATCTGATTTCTTCGGCACAGTCGAACAGATGCGTAAGTTCCTGGCGACCAACGCCGCGGCGGTACAGATACCTTTTGGCAAGGAAGAAAGTTTTAGTGGAGTTATCGACTTGCTGGAAGAGAAGCTGTATAAGTATAGCGGCGATGAGACGGGAAAGACCTTTGATGTGCTGCCTGTGCCCGAAGATATGTTGGGTGAGATGCGCAAATACCGCGATATCCTTATTGAGAGGCTGGCGGATGCCGATGATGAATTAATGGATAGGTTCGTTAACGCCAAAGCGATCGATAAAAATATGATCAGAGAGTCTATTCGCCGCCAGGTCCTAAAGAACCGTTTTGTTCCTGTATTTTGCGGCACCGCTTATCGTAATATCGGCGTTCAGCCGCTGCTGGACGGCATTTGCGATTACTTGCCGTGTCCGACAGATATGCCTCCGATCAAAGGCACCGATCCTGAGACTGAAGAATACATGGAAAGGCAGATCAGTGATGATTCCGGACTGTGCGCTATTTGTTTTAAGGTTGCCACAGACCCTTACGTCGGAAAATTGAATTTTCTGCGCGTATATTCCGGAAAGATCACCGCCGGTACTTATATCTGGAATTCGACCAAACGGACTAAAGAGCGAGTGACCAAATTACTGCAGATGCACGCCAACCGCCAGGAGATCATTGAGAGCGGTGAAACGGGCGATATTATCGCGGCAGTGGGCCTGCGTGAGACTGTTACCGGAGATACCATTTGCGAGCAGGATAGATCCATAATCATTGAAGCGATACATTTCCCTGAGCCGGTTATCTCACAGTCCATAGAACCCAAGACTAAGCAGGACCAGGAAAAACTGGGTATGGCGCTTAGAAAATTGGAAGAAGAGGACCCGTCATTCCGCGTCACCTACAACACCGAAACCGGACAGACGATCATCTCGGGCATGGGACAATTGCATCTTGAGATCATCATCGACCGCGTCATGAGAGAGTTCAATGTGGAGGCGATGGTCGGAGCTCCGCAGGTCGCCTACCGTGAAACTCTTACTAAAAAAGTTATTATTACAGGAAAATTTGTCCAGCAGTCAGGCGGCCGCGGACAGTATGGCCACGTTGTTTTTGAAATGGAACCCCAGGAAATTCCCGGTACGGGAATTACCTTTGAAGATAAAATAAAAAGCGGCGCGATACCCAGAGAATTTATCGGCTCGGTAAAAGACGGAGTTATGGGTTCGGCAAAGAGCGGGATCCTTGCCGGTTATCCCGTCACCGACGTGAAAGTGACCCTGATCGATGGTTCGTATCATGAGGTCGATTCATCGGAGATGGCGTTTAAGATGGCTGCCGCGATCGCTTTTAATGACGGCTTAAAAAAAGGTGAATCAATATTGCTTGAGCCGATCATGGACATGGAGGTAATTGTTCCCGAGGAATACATGGGGTTTGTAATCGGAGATCTCACCGGACGGCGCGCGAAAATTATTTCATTGACAAACAAGGCAAATATACAGATAATAAAGGCTTATGTTCCGTTGTCGGAAATCTTTAGTTACTCAACTGCTTTACGTTCATTAACACAGGGCCGTGCCTCTTACACTATGGAGCCCTCCTATTACGCGGAGGTGCCTTTACATATATCAGAGAAGCTTATTGGGGGTCAGCCGGCAGTAGCAACCAGGAAGTCATTTTAAAAATTTCATTAACTCTGCGTGTTGAGCATACGCAGCGCAGTAGGAAATGGGAGGTGTATAATGGCTAAAGAAAAATTTGTAAGGAATAAACCGCACATTAATATCGGGACCATCGGCCACGTTGATCACGGCAAGACAACATTGACCGCGGCCATCACAATGGTTCTGGCAAAAAAAGGTTACGCCGAAGCGCGCGCGTATGACAGTATTGATAACGCGCCCGAAGAGAAGGAAAGAGGCGTTACGATCAATATTTCTCACGTAGAATACCAGACCGATAGCAGGCACTACGCCCATATCGACTGCCCGGGCCATGCCGATTATATCAAGAACATGATCACCGGCGCAGCCCAGATGGACGGGGCTATCCTGGTAGTATCAGCAGCTGACGGCCCGATGCCTCAGACCAGGGAGCATATTCTTCTTGCCCGCCAGGTCAACGTTCCGGCAATGGTCGTATTTTTAAACAAGGTCGACATGGTCCAGGATAAAGAGTTGATCGACCTCGTTGAAATGGAAGTAAGGGAGCTTCTTACCAAGTATGAGTTTCCCGGGGATAAAACTCCCATTATCAAGGGCAGCGCCTTGAACGCCATGAACGCGGCAGGCGATCCGAATAACCCCGATTGCCAGGCGATACTTGAATTAATGAAGGCCGTTGATGAGTTCATTCCCGCTCCCAAGAGGGATTTTGAGAAGCCCTTCCTGATGGCGGTTGAAGACGTGTTCACCATCGAGGGTAGAGGTACGGTCGGGACAGGAAGAGTCGAGAGAGGCAAAGTCAAGATCAATGAAGAGATCGATGTCGTAGGCTTGAAGCCTGAAGTGCGCAAGACGGTCGTCACCGGCATCGAAATGTTCCGCAAGCTTCTTGATGAAGGCCAGGCCGGAGACAACGTGGGTTTGCTTTTAAGAGGTATGGATAAGAAAGACCTGGAGCGCGGGATGGTCCTGGCAAAACCGGGTTCGATCACGCCGCACACCAAGTTCAAGGCCCAGGTTTACATCTTGTCAAAAGAAGAGGGTGGCAGGCATACGCCTTTCTTCACCGGATATAGGCCGCAGTTCTATTTCCGTACTACCGATGTCACCGGGTCAGCTAAGCTTCCCGAGGGCACGGAAATGGTTATGCCAGGTGATAACGTTATGTTGGAGATAGAGCTGATCGCTCCTATTGCCATGGAAAAGGAATCGCGCTTCGCTATCCGCGAAGGCGGCCATACCGTGGGAGCAGGGGTAGTTGCTGAGATAATCGCGTAATATGACAACTCAAAAAATAAGAATTAGATTAAAAGCATACGATCATCGTCTTTTGGACCAGGCTGTGGGAGAGATAGTCGAGACAGTGCGCAGGACCGGAGCTAAATTGTCGGGGCCTATTCCGCTTCCGACAAAAAAAGAGATCTACACGGTATTGCGCGGCCCGGTCATCGATAAGAAATCCCGTGAACAGTTCGGGCTTTTCACCCACAAAAGGCTCTTGGAGATCATGGAGCCTTCGGGTAAGACGATAGATGCTTTGAGAAAAATAAATCTGCCCGCTGGGGTAGATGTTGAAATAAAATAAATATTCCACGGGCTAAAGCCTGTGGCTTGTTTGTGGAATACTTGAGTGGCCATGCTTCATCAGTCATATAAATGGGGCAGGGTTGCGGCCATGAAAGTATAATCGTTAGCACAACATTAAACGGAAACTAAATCATGAACGCAATATTAGGAAAAAAAATCGGACAAACGCAGCTTTTTACGGATGACGGCAGGGTAGTCCACGTCACCGCTATCGAAGCCGGGCCTTGCGCCGTATTGAAGGTCACGGATAAGAGCGTCCAGCTGGCTTTTGATCAGGTGAAGGAATCCCGGGTCAATAAACCGCAGCGCGGGATGTTCACTAAACTTGGCGTTACGCCTCGCAGGTTCATCCAGGAGGTGGTCAAGGACGCGGCGCGGGAATACAAGATTGGGGAAGAACTCAAGGCCGACCTTTTTAAAACCGGGGATTTCGTGGATGTGCGGGGAGTTTCGATCGGCAAGGGTTTTCAGGGCGGTATGAAACGCTGGAATTGGAGCGGCACGCCGATGACCCACGGTTCTACTTCACACCGCCGCGTAGGTTCGATCGGATCAAGCACTACCCCGGGCAGGGTTTGGAAAGGCCATCATATGCCCGGGCATATGGGCAATATCAGAGTTACGATCCAGAACCTTGAGGTGGTCAAGGCGGATGCCGATAATAACGTATTGCTGATAAAGGGCGCTGTGCCGGGCCACAAGAACGGATATGTAGTCGTGTCAACGGCGAAGAAGAGAAAACCGAGAGTGGTAAAAGAAGTCACGCAAGCTAAAGAAAAGAAAGAGAAAAAAGGATAACATCCGTTTTTATCAGCGGATAACATAATCATGTCTACTTTACCCATACATAATCAGGAAGGAAAAGAAATAGATCAGCTCCAGCTTGACGTTAAGGTTTTTGACGGCAAGGTCAAGAGCGGATTGTTGTATCAGGCCGTTACCGGTTTTAACGCGAACCAGAGGTTAGGGCTGGCGGCGACTAAGACCCGCGGCGAGGTGTCCGGCGGCGGGCGTAAACCCTGGAAGCAAAAAGGGACCGGCCGGGCAAGGGTGGGTTCTATCCGTTCTCCTCTATGGAGGCATGGCGGCGTAATATTCGGACCGCACCCCAGGGATTATTCTTATAATCTATCCCAGAGGACCAGGCTTGAGGCTTTAAAGTCAAGCCTGAACGCTAAATTACAGGATAACGGTATTTTTGTAGTCGAAGATATCAAACTGGAAAATGCCAAAACAAAAGGCCTGGCCAAGATACTGTCGGGTTTGAAAGCGCCGGATAATACCCTGCTTTTGCTTGATGTCGTCGATAAGAATATCAAGCTGGCAGCTAATAATATCAGCGGCCTGGTCATGGAATTAGCCAGGAATGTCAATGCCTACCAGATCTTAAGGGCGCACAAGATCATTATTAATAAAAAAGGCTTTATGCAATTAGCAGAGAGGTTAAAGGGCAAATGAAACACGCACAGGAAGTGATCAAGTCGCTTATCAGGACCGAAAAATCTACGGTTTTCAATGAACCGCAGGGTAAATATCTGTTCCTGGTATCCATAGATTCAAACAAGATACAGATCAAGAAAGCCGTTGAAGCTCTGTATAAAGTCAAGGTCGCGTCAGTCAATACGCATATTTCACAGGGAAAATTAAGAAGGGTCCGTTATCAGCTCGGCAGGGCGGCGGATTCCAAAAAGGCCGTGGTGACGTTAAAAGAAGGCCAAAAAATAGAGACTACCTAAAATGGGAATTAAAAAATTTAAACCGACAACTCCTTCAAGAAGGTGGATGGTAGGGATGGATTTCGCGGAGATCACTAAATCCAAGCCTGAGAAAGCCCTCACCCTTCCGTTAAAAAAACACGGTGGCAGGAACGCTCATGGCCGCGTAACAGTGCGCTTTAAAGGCGGCGGGCATAAGCAGTTATACCGCATAGTAGATTTTAAACGCGACAGGTTTGACGTAACGGCCAAGGTCGTGGCCATCGAATACGATCCTAACCGGACCACCAGGCTGGCGTTAGTCGAGTATCCGGATAAAGAAAAGAGATATATCCTGGCGCCCTTAGGAGTAGGAGTCGGGGAAGAGGTTGTTTCTTCCGATAAACAGGGCATAGATATCAAGAACGGTAATTGCCTGCCCATAAGATACATCCCGCTGGGAACGCTGGTGCATAATATTGAATTAGTAAAGGGCAGAGGCGGCCAGTTGGCGCGCAGCGCCGGATCAGGCGCGACAATAACCGCCAAAGAAGGCAGTTATGCTCACGTGCGGCTTCCTTCGGGCGAGATAAGGCTGATAAGCCTGGATTGCCTGGCTACTATCGGGCAGCTTGGCAATATTGAGCATGAGGCGCAGTTGCTGGGTAAGGCCGGAAGGTCGCGCTGGTTGGGCAGGAGACCCCACGTAAGGGGCTTGGCGATGAACCCCATTGACCATCCGCACGGCGGCGGTGAAGGAAAGTCAGGACAGGGCAATCCTCATCCGGTGTCGCCCTGGGGCCAGCCCACCAAGGGGTATAAAACTAGAAAACATAACAGATATTCTAACAAGTTTATCGTTAAACGGAGAAAGTAATATGCCGCGCTCGCTAAAAAAAGGCCCATTTGTTGATCTGAAATTATTAGAAAAAGTCGAGAAGGTCCGTCATACCGGCGACCGCCTGCCGATTAAGACCTGGTCCAGAAGGTCGACCATCACGCCGGATTTTGTGAGTTTGACCTTCCTGGTGCATGATGGAAGGAAGCATATACCGGTTTTTGTCACCGAGAATATGGTAGGGCATAAATTAGGGGAATTCGCCCCCAGCCGCATATTCAGGAAGCACGGCGGAGTAAAAGCCAAGAAAGCGGTCGATAAGACCTAATAAAAGAATAGACCAGTCTGCAAGCGGGGACTAAGGAAGGATGAAATAGAAATGATCGTAAGAGCAGAAAGCAAACATCTAAAATTAACACCGACTAAAGTAAGACAGGTGATCGCGCTCATCAAGGGCAAGGACGTGGCTGAAGCGGATGCTATCCTTCGCAATCTCAATAAGCGCCCCAAAGAGCACCTGATCAAGATATTGAAGTCCGCGGTAGCTAACGCTAAGGTCAAGGGCTTCTTACCGCCTCAGCTTTATATATCCAAAGCAGTATGCAATAACGGGCCGGTGTGGAAAAGGTTCAAGGCGGCGGCATTCGGCAGGGCAGCAGCGATTAGAAAAAGAACAGCTCATATAATAATCGAATTGGATCTAAAAACATAACAGGACGGACTAAAAAGACATGGGCCATAAAGTAAATCCTATAGCATTAAGGATCGGTTTCATCAAGAATTGGCAGAGCATGTGGTTTGCCAAGCACAATGAATTTCCCAAGAGCATCGAAGAAGATTACAGGATCCGAAAATTCATCAAGAAAAATTTTAAACAGGCCGCTATTTCTAAGGTCATAATTGAAAGGCTCGCGCAGCGCGTGAGGATCAGGATCCATACCGCCCGCCCGGGGATTATCATCGGCAGGCACGGAGCGGACATTGAGCGTTTAAGAGGGGATATCAACGGTATGGTGAATAAAGAGGTCTCCATTGATATTGAGGAAGTAAAAGAACCTTCGCTTGACGCGCAGCTGATATCGGAAAACGTGGCTCTGCAGCTTGAAAAAAGGGTGGCTTACCGCAGGGCGATCAAAAGGGTCATCGAACAGGCGATGTCCGGCGGCGCTCAGGGCGTGCGTATTGTCTGCTCCGGAAGGTTAGGCGGCGCCGAGATGTCACGTAAAGAAACTTACAAGCAGGGAAAGATACCTTTGCAGACCCTGCGCGCGGATATAGATTATGGATTTGCCGAAGCGCTTACTACTTACGGGCTTATCGGTATCAAGACCTGGGTTTATAAAGGCGACATATTGTTTTCCAAGGATAAAGAGCCGGTTGCGGTCGTAGAAGCGGCAGCCGAGGATAAAGATAAAAAGGCTAAAGAAGCGGGCGGATCAAAAGAGGCCCCCGCGGCTTAAGAAGTAAAAAAAGTTAAATTCAAGGGAGTATTCAGATATGGCTATGATGCCCAAGAGGGTCAAGTATCGTAAATTACAGCGCGGAAAGAACAGGGGCGTTGCTACCCGGGGAGCTAGTTTAAGCTTCGGCGAGTATGGATTGAAGGCCCTGGAAAACGGGATACTTAAGAACACCCAGATCGAATCCGTGCGCGTTATAATGGCCCGCCAGACCCACCGCGGCGGCAAATTCTGGATCAGGGTTTTCCCGGATAAGTCGGTCACCAAGAAGCCCGCGGAAGTACGTATGGGTAAACGAAAAGGGGAACTTGACCATTGGGTTTGCAGGGTAAAGAGGGGTAAAATATTGTTTGAATTGGGCGGCGTACCCGAGGAAATCGCCCGCCATATATTCAGGTCCGCGGCTTATAAGCTTCCGTTCAGGACAAAGCTGATCAGCCGTTTACACAAATAACCATATAAAATGAAAGCTAAAGAACTACGGAACCTAAGTAAAGAGGAATTGATCAATAAGGAAGCGTCGCTAAGGCAGGACCTGTTCAAGTATAACCTGCAGCGGTACGGCGGCAGGGCTGAAAAACCCCACATGTTTAAAATGCTCAGGAAAGACATCGCCAGGGTCAAGACCGTCGCAGCTGAGTTAAATAAAAAGAAGAAGGCCTAAAATATGATTAAAAATACCAGAAAAAGAAGGACCGGTAAGGTGATCAGTAATAAGATGAATAAGACCATAGTGGTCAAGGTCATCACCACCAGCAAGCACGTTAAATATAACCGCGTAATGAAACACGCCAATAAATTCATGGCTCATGACGAGAATGATACCGCCAAGATCGGAGATACGGTATTGATCGAAGAGACCAGGCCGATCTCCAAGGGTAAACGCTGGAGATTAGTGGAGGTCGTGGAGAAAGCCCAGGCCGTAGACGAGGTCTTATTAGATGAGCCTTTATCAGTCACAGAAGAGAGGGTAAAGAAGTGATACAGGTCAGAAGCCTTTTAGACGTAGCGGATAACACCGGCGCCAAATACGCCTCATTTATAGGCGTATTGGGGAAAAAGAACTGCCTTAATGCCAAGCTCGGAGACATCATTAATGTCAACGTAAAAGAATCTTCGGCTGACGCGTTGATAAAAAAGGGCACGGTCAACAAAGCGGTGATCGTGCGCACCAGGGAGGCTGTAAGGAGGCCGGACGGTTCGGTCCTGCGCTTTGACAGGAACGCCATAGTGTTTATTGATGAAGCGTTAAACCCCAAAGGGACGCGCGTATTCGGCCCGGTGGCCAGGGAGCTTCGGGATAAGAATTTTACCAAGATCATATCCTTGGCGCCCGAGGTAATTTAGAAAAGAGAACTAAAATGTTAAAATTAAGACGCAGCGATACGGTTTACGTTACTACGGGTAAGGATAAGGGGAAAAAGGGCAAGGTTTTAAAGCTCTTCGCGGCAGAAAAGCGCGCCATTATCGAAGGTGTTAATTTAGTCAAAAAACATAAACGCAGGACGCAGCAGGACCAACAGGGCGGCGTAGTCGCGGTTGAAAGCCCGTTATCTATCTCTAATCTTATGGTCGTATGCAAACATTGCGGCAAGCCCGTTCGTGTAGGGATCAAGGATTTGGAAGATGGGACAAGGTCCAGGTACTGCAAGAGATGCAAGGAAGTGATATAATTATGATACCGAGATTACAGGAAAAATACAGGAAAGAAGTCGTTCCCGAGATGCAAAAGAAATTCGACCTGAAGAACGCCATGCAGGTCCCGCGCCTGGAGAAGATAGTCGTGAATATGGGCGTAGGCGAGGCGCTTGTGGATATTAAGATCTTGGATAAGGCCATGGAGGAGCTGGCGGCTATTACCGGCCAGAAGCCTTCCATAAGGCGGGCTAAGAAGGCTATAGCGAATTTTAAGACCCGGCAGGGCAATCCCGTAGGCTGTAAAGTCACGCTACGGCGGGCGATGATGTATGAATTTATGGACAGGCTGGTCAACATCGCGCTTCCCCGTATCCGCGATTTCAGGGGGCTGCCTAATGATTCGTTCGATAAAGCCGGAAATTACAGCTTTGGCCTGACGGAACAGGGGGTTTTCCCGGAGCTTGAGCATGACCGGATCGCCCGGCCCCAAGGCATGGATATTACGATCGTGATCAAGAACAGCAAGTCAACCGAGCAGAGCACGGAGCTCTTAAGGCTTTTCGGCATGCCGCTTAAGACATCCAAGGGCGGCGAGGCTTAAACACAAAAAAGGGACGGAATTAAAATTTATGGCTAAGAATTCACAAATAGCGAGATGGAAGAGAGCACCGAAGTTTTCTGCGCGTAAGCACAACCGCTGCGCCCTTTGCGGAAGGTCAGGCGGTTACCTGCGCAGGTTTAAACTGTGCCGCATATGTTTCAGGGAACTGGCCTGGTCAGGTTTGATCCCCGGTGTCAAAAAAGCCAGCTGGTAGTAATACCAAAAAATAAGGAGTAAACGAGGACAATGTCAAAGAACGATCTTATAGCAGATATGCTGACCGTGATCCGTAACGGCCTTATTGTAAAAAAAGATAAGGTCGACGTTCCGGCTTCCAAGATGTGCGTTTCGATCCTGGAGATATTAAAGAAAGAACAGTATATAGAGGATTTTAAGCTTATTGATGATAAAAAACAGGGCGTATTGCGCATATACCTGAAATATGTCTCGGGGAAGCCTGTTATCACTAACCTTAAGCGTGTTTCAAGGCTGGGGCTTCGCGTATATGTTAAAGCAGGCAGGATCCCGCGGGTCTTAAGAGGCAGGGGTATCTCCGTGATCTCCACTTCTAAAGGTATACTTACGGATGATCAAGCTCGTCTGGATAAGATCGGCGGCGAAGTCATCTGTAATGTTTGGTAGGCAAAATCTTAAAATAACAGCAGCTAATATTTACGGAAAGAAAATATGTCACGCATAGGAAAAAAACCGGTAGCGATACCTAATGATGTAAAAGTCGAAGTAGCGCAGAGGCAGATCAGCGTTCAGGGCCCCAAGGGAAAGCTTTTAATGACTATTCCCGGCAGGATAATCGTGGAAGTCAAAGACGGCCAGGCTATCGTTACCAGGCCTACTGATATCAAAGTGGATAAAGCCATGCATGGCCTGGTGCGCATGCTGATAGTCAATATGATAACCGGGGTCACTCAAGGATATTCCAAGGAATTAGAGGTTGTAGGAGTAGGTTTCAGGGCGGCGGCCCAAGGCAAGGCGTTAACGATGCAGCTTGGTTTTTCCCATCCGGTAGTTTTCACGGTCCCCGAAGGCATCCAGATCGAGACTCCCAAGCAGACTCAGATCGTCATTCGCGGTATCGATAAGGAATTGGTCGGTGTTACTGCCGCGAAGTTACGCGCGATATATCCTCCTGAGCCTTATAAAGGAAAAGGCATACGTTTCGCAGGTGAGATAGTAAGGAAGAAGGTCGGTAAGGCAGCCGCCACAAAATAAACACTCGCGGGCTAAAACAGCCGCGAAAGTATAACGGAATTTTCAAAGAGAGCGAACTAATATGAATAAGACACGAATAAAAGGTTCCAAGGAAAGGCCAAGGGTTTCGGTGCGCCGTAGTCACCGTAATGTTTTCGCCCAGCTTGTTGACGATATCGGCAAGAAGACCGTGTTCGCGTTGTCCACGAACTACAAGGACATCAAAGAGAAGTTCCCTTACGGCGGGAATGCCAAAGCGGCAGGGATGCTCGGCGAAGTTTTTGCAAAAAAAGCAAAAGAAAAGGGCTTTAGCAAAGTAGTCTTTGATAGGGACAAGTATCCTTATCATGGAAGGATCAAGGCTTTTGCCGAGGCGCTTAGAAAAGGAGGGTTGGAGTTCTAATGCCCCGATTAGTCAATATTAAACTTGAAGAAAAGGCAGCATTTGTCGAGAAGGTAATTTCTATTAACCGCGTAACCAAAGTAACCAAAGGCGGCAAGAAGATGTCCTTCGCCGCGCTGGTCGTGGTCGGAGACACCAAAGGGCGCGTGGGTTTTGCCACCGGCAAGGCCAATGAGGTCGCTGAGGCGATACGTAAAGGTTTGACCTACGCTAAGAATAACATCGTCAAGGTGAACCTTGAGGGCACGAGTATTGCTCATGAAGTTACCGGAGAATACGGAGCGGCGAAGGTATTATTGAGGCCCGCCTCTGAAGGAACCGGTGTCATTGCCGCGGGACCGGTCAGGGCGATATGCGAGGCAGCGGGGATTAAGGACATTCTAACTAAGTGCCTTAAATCGAATAATCCTATTAACGTTATTAAAGCAACCGTGGACGGGTTAACCAGGCTTCAACCCGCCAGGACGCGGGAAATAAAGAGTGAAGATGGAAAATAAGAAGAAAATAAAGAGTGATAAGGGCGTTAAAGCGTCTGAGAAGCAGGCTGTAAAAAAAGAGCCTTCTGAGCGCAAAGCAGCCGCTCCGGTCAAGGCCACAAAAGCTGAAAAGTTGCCGGTTAAGGCGCCTGCTATCGGCTTACATAATCTGCAGGTTCCTAAAGGGGCGCATAAGAAAAAGAAATTACTGGGAAGGGGTTCCAGCTCCGGCCACGGGAAAACATCGACCCGCGGTGTTAAGGGGCAGACCTCCCGCGCCGGAAGGGATTTTTATCCGGGGTTTGAGGGCGGCCAGACACCGCTGATCCGCAGGATACCCAAAAGAGGTTTTAATAATACCAGGTTTAAAAAAGAATATCAGGTAATAAATTTAGCGTCTTTGGCAGGATTAAAAGAGACAGTCGTCGAACCGGCCCTTCTTGAAAGTAAAGGTTTGATCAGGGATAAAGACAGGCCGGTAAAAATCCTCGGAGACGGGGATATCCAGGCGTCCCTTACGGTTAAAGCACACGCTTTTTCCGTGCAGGCAAAAGAGAAAATAGAAAAGGCCGGCGGCCGAGCAGAGATCATTAATGATTAGCGCTTTAGTCAATTCAGTCAGGATCCCGGACCTAAAGAAGAAGGTGCTCTTTACTCTGGGATTGCTTGCTGTTTATAGAATAGGGTGTTATGTTCCCACCCCGGGTATTAACGGCCAGGCATTGGCGGAGTTTTTTGCCCGCATGGCCCAGGGCGGGGAAGGAACAGTCTTTGGTATAATCAACATGTTTTCCGGCGGCGCCATGGAACGGTTGACTATTTTCGCGCTGGGGATCATGCCCTATATATCGGCTTCGATCATATTACAGCTCTTGACGGCAGTAATCCCCGCGCTTGAGAAAATCGCCAAGGAAGGCCGCGCCGGGCATCAAAAGATAAACCAGTATACCCGTTACGGAACGGTCGCTCTTTCTTTACTGCAGGCGTTTTTTGTGGCGTTGTGGCTGGAGAACCCAGCGCGGTTCGAGGGTTTGAATATCGTCATGAATCCCGGGCTCGGCTTTCGTATCCTTACGATGCTTACCCTTACCACCGGGACGATCTTTATTATGTGGCTGGGCGAGCAGATCCAGGAGAAGGGGATAGGCAACGGGATTTCCCTGGTCATAACAGCCGGTATCATTTCCAGGATACCCGCGGCCTTGCATCAGCTGGTCCTTCTATCGCCGTTTTCCGCCGCAAAAAGGCAGATCGAACCTTTTACGTTATTGGTAATGGTGGTTTTTCTGGTCGGGGTTGTTTTTGCGGTCATCATGATCACCCAGGGGCAGCGTAAGATACCGGTTCAGTATGCCCGAAGGATCGTGGGCAGGAAGGTCTATGGCGGCCAGAGCACCTATATCCCTTTAAAAGTAGACACCTCCGGCGTAATCGCCATCATCTTTGCGCAGTCAATAATCCTGTTTCCGGCGACGTTGGCATCGTTCATACCGAACCCGTCATTCCAGAAGATGGCTGAGTGGCTCATCCGCGGCCATATTCTTTACACGATGATGTACGCGTTGTTGATAATGTTCTTTTGTTATTTCTATACGGCGATTGTCATCAATCCTAACGACTTGTCGGAAAACATGAAGAAGTACGGCGGTTTTATCCCGGGGATCCGTCCCGGAAAACCGACCGCCGAATACCTGGATTTTGTGATCACCCGTATTACCCTGGCCGGAGCGTTATTTATCGTGGTTATCGCGATCTTCCCGGATTTCATTATGGCCTGGCTTAAAGTTCCGTATCTGGTGGCTTCATTCTTCGGCGGTACCGGGATACTGATCGTTGTCGGGGTTATGCTGGATACGCTTAAGCAGATAGAGTCGCATCTCTTAATGCATAATTATGAAGGATTCATCAAGTCGGGTAAATTAAGAGGCAGACGGTGATAATAATATTGCTCGGCCCTCCGGGCGCGGGTAAGGGGACGCAGGCAAAAGTCCTGGTTGAAAAGCTCAAGATTCCGCATATCTCCACCGGAGACCTGCTGCGCCAGAACGTAAAAAATAATACGCCGTTCGGTATAGAGGCCAGGGGCTATATGGAAAAGGGAGAGCTTGTTCCCGATACCCTTGTCAACGACATGCTTCTGGCCAGGATCAAGGTGGATGATACTAAAAATGGCTTTATTCTTGACGGATATCCCAGGAATAACGCGCAGGCTAAGATCCTGGAAGATAAGCTTGATAAAAGCGACGGCATCTATGTCGTCTACCTGCAGACTTCGGAGCCGGTAGTAATACAGCGGCTTTCCGGCAGGCGGGTGTGCACCAAGTGCGGGGCGAATTTTCACCTGAAGAACATGCCTCCGAAGAAAGAAGGCATTTGCGATATTTGCGGCGGCGCGCTTTATCAAAGGCCGGACGATCACGAAGAAACTATCAAGAGGCGTTTAGACGTTTATCTTAAAGAGACAGCTTCAGTAGTCGACTACTACGATAAGAAGGAGATGCTATACCGTATATCCGCGGATGACGACCCGGATATAGTCGTGGATAAGATCATAGCGTTGGCTAAACCCAATAGAATATAGATGGTAATAATAAAGACCGCCGAAGAGATCCAGGCGATGAAGAAAGCAGGTATGGCTCTGGCGCGGGTGATAAATGGGCTGACGAAAGCGGTAAAGCCCGGAGTCACAACGAAGGAACTTGACAATTTAGCGTTGGAATTGATGTCGGCTGAGCATGTACTCCCTGCTTTTAAGGGATACCACGGGTTTCCCGCCAACACTTGTACTTCTTTAAATAGTGAAGTCGTCCATGGGATACCGGGTGAGCGCGTTTTGAAAGAAGGGGATATTCTCAGCCTTGATGTCGGCGTAAACTTAGACGGTTTTTTTTCCGACAGCGCGGTCACAGTGGCGGTGGGCAAGATCGATGCCCGCGCCAAAAAGCTTATTCAGGTGACTAAAGAGGCTTTGTACCTGGGGATAAAGCAAGCCAGGGCGCATAATTGTTTGTTTGATATCTCGCATGCCATTCAAGAGCATGTGGAGTCCAATAAGTTCTCAGTGGTGCGCCAGTTTGTAGGGCACGGGATAGGGCGCAATTTGCACGAAGAACCTGAGATACCGAATTTCGGCAGGCCGCATCAGGGGATAAAGCTTGTGCCCGGCATGGTGCTAGCGATCGAGCCCATGGTGAATATGGGGACCTGGCAGACCAAGATCGACGCGAACAACTGGACAGCCCTGACTAATGACGGTTCATTGTCGGCACATTTTGAACATACGGTACTAATAACCAGCGGCGAACCCGGCATCTTGACTCAAATTTAGCAAAGACTTGATCGGTAAGGAGAAATAAGGAATAGACTTATGCCTAAGGAAGAACTCATCGAGACAGAAGGAACAGTACTGGAGATGCTTCCCAACGCGATGTTCAGGGTCGAATTGGACAACGGCCATAAGGTTTTAGCGCATGTATCAGGCAAAATGCGGATGAATTTCATCCGTATACTCCCCGGCGATAAAGTGAAACTGGAATTATCACCGTATGATTTAAGCCGCGGGAGAATAACATTCAGGAATAAATAAACACATTGCCCTAACCCTTCGCGAGAAGGCAGGGTGAAATATGGGAGAGGAAGGGCTAGGGTGAAAGTAAAAGCGTCAGTCAAAAAAATATGCAGCAGGTGCAAGATCATCAAGAGAAGGGGAGTTATCAGGGTAATCTGCCCCAATGTCAAACATAAACAAAGACAGGGCTAAAGTGCGGCTTTTTTAGCTTACGGGCCGGATTTGCCTGTTTGACAGTTAACAGAGTGAGCATATTAAAAAAGGTGGAAGAAGATGCCAAGGATATTAGGTGTTGATATACCGAAGGAAAAAAGGATAGACATCGCGTTATGCTATCTTTATGGCGTAGGTAAGTCTTTATCGATCAAGATACTGGAAGAAACTCAGATCGACCCCAGCAAGCGGGCCAAGGATCTGACCGACGAAGAGATCAACCGTATCACTACCTTGATACAGAAGAAGACGTTCAAAGTAGAGGGAGACCTTCGCCGTGAAATATCGCAGAACATCAAGCGTTTGATAGATATCGGTTCCTGGAGAGGCCTTCGGCACAGAAGAGGGCTTCCGGTCAGGGGCCAGCGCACACGCACGAACGCGCGCACCAGAAAGGGCCCGAAAAAAGGCGGATTGGCAGTGATCAGGAAAGAGCCGGCAAAGGCGGCCGCCCCGGCACCTAAACAGGCGAAGTAAAAAGAGGAAACTTATGGCGACTAAAGAGAAGAGTAAGATAAAGAAGATTGCGAAAGGCGTAACGCATGGAGTGGCGCATATCCAGGCGAGCTTTAACAATACTATCATTACCATTACCGACAAACAGGGCAATGTCCTGGTATGGTCCGCGCCGGGAATGGTGGGATTCAGCGGTTCCAAAAGGTCTACGCCCTTTGCGGCGCAGGTAGCTGCATCGGACGCGGCGAGAAAAGCAAAAGAGATTGGCATCAAGGAAGTGGAAGTTTGCGTTAAGGGTCCGGGTTCCGGCAGGGAGTCGGCTATCAGGGCTCTTCAGGCCTCAGGCCTTACCGTGACTTCTATAAAGGATGTTACTCCTATTCCTCACAACGGTTGCCGTCCCAAGAAGAAAAGGAGAGTGTAATGGCCAGGTATACGGGTGCGGTCTGTAGATTATGCCGAAGGCAGGGTGAGAAGCTGTTCTTAAAAGGCGCAAGGTGCCTAACGGAGAAATGTTCGATTACCAGAAGGGAATACGCTCCGGGAGACCATGGCCAGGGAAGGAGCAAGGCTTCCAACTACGGCTTGCAGTTAAAAGAGAAACAGAAGGTCAAAAGGATATACGGCGTTATGGAACGCCAGTTCCGCAAATATTTCAGCATGGCCACCAAGACCAAAGGCGTTACCGGAAAGATCCTGCTTCAGCTTCTTGAGAGGCGGATCGATAATGTCATATTCAAGCTGGGTATGGCTTCGTCACGGGCGCAGGCCAGGCAGATAGTGCGCCATAACCACGTTTATATCAATTCCCAGCGCGTCAATATCCCTTCATTTTTAGTCAAGAAGGATGACATAGTGGAAGTAAAAGGCAAGGAAAAAGCCGTGAACGGCATTAAAGAGAATTTAAAAGCGTCTGCGGATAGAAGCGTGCCCGCGTGGCTGGATCTATCTAAAGAAAAAATGCAGGCGAAGATCGTGCGGCTTCCTGAAAGAGAAGAAGTCCAGCATCCTATTCAGGAGCAGTTGATAGTAGAGTTGTATTCCAAATAAGTGATTTATTCCGCCGACGGCGGGATACAATGGTACGCATCACTAAGGAGACGAACAAATGGGTATTAAATGGAAGGATTTTCAGCTACCCAAAAGGCTGGAATGTGATGAAGCTACTTATACCGATACTTATGGTAAATTTTCTGCTGCTCCTTTTGAAAGGGGCTACGGCGTAACGCTGGGTAATTCCTTAAGGAGAGTTTTATTATCTTCTATTGAAGGCAGCGCCGTGACTTCGGTCAAATTCGAAGGCGCGCAGCATGAATTTTCGACTATACCGGGCGTTTTGGAGGATGTTCCGGAAATAGTGATGAATATTAAGAAGATAATCCTGAGAAGCCATTCCAAGATACCCAAGACAGTATATATCAAGAAGGATACCAAGGGAGCGGTGACCGCCAAGGATATCATCTTAGATGAGACGATCGAGGTGATCAATCCCGAGCTGCATATCGCCACTCTTACGAAAGACGCCAAGTTCCACGTTGAAATGGAAGTATGCCGCGGCCGGGGTTATGTTCCCGCGGAGCAAAATAAGAAGGAAGACCAGGCTATAGGGGTTATTCCCGTAGATTCCATTTTTACCCCCGTGAGCAAGGTGAATTTTCTGGTTGAGAATACCCGCGTGGGGCAGAGGACGGATTATGACAGGCTGATCCTGGAGATCTGCACCAACGGTTCTATCTCCCCCAAGGACGCCTTGTTGTACGCGTCAAATATCCTGCAGAGGCATCTGGATATATTCGTTAATTTCGGGCAGCTTCCGGAAGAGGAAGAGGAAGCGGACGCGGAGATGACGCCGGAAGAAACCTCGTTATATGAGAAGCTAAGACTGCCGATCTCGGAGCTTGAGCTTTCAGTGCGCAGCTCAAACTGCTTAAAAGAGGCGAACATCAAGACCATAGCCGATCTGGTCAAGAAATCCGAAGAAGAGATGCTGGCTTTTAAGAATTTCGGCAAGAAGTCATTAACCGAAGTAAAGGGTTTACTTGACGGGATGAATCTGACATTAGGCCTGCAGTTCGACCCTAAAAAACTAAAAAAATAAATGAGGCCGCGGCTTATGGAGCGCAAGCGAACATAAGCCGCATGGCCGAATTTATCCCGCCGCAGGCGGGATAAACTTAACAATGGTAAACCTATGAGACATCAAAAACAAAGACATCAATTGAATCGTTTTACGAGCTGGCATAAGGCCACGCTTAATTCTATCGTGCGCAGCCTTTTGCTTGAGCAGAGGATCTTTACCACAAAAGGTAAAGCTAAAGCGGCTCAAGCCCTGGCCGAGCAAATGATCACATTGGCCAAGGATAATACCCTTGCCTCCCGCAGGCAGGCTTTTAAGGTCCTCTGCGACCACGGCATGGTC
>Ga0265297_10004637_pt1 | contig 22107 bp, 23 predicted proteins | sample Munlanlwell13791_FD_192502 | JGI IMG/M metagenome (GOLD analysis project Ga0265297, IMG submission 192502) | Leachate microbial communities from a municipal landfill in Southern Ontario, Canada - Leachate well 137-91 | ecosystem: Engineered > Solid waste > Landfill > Unclassified | place... | reverse complement strand
AGGCACCGAGAGCTGTATTGTCGCGACGGGGGTAGGAGGATTTTGCGCTTTAAAGGCGCTCTCATCCAGGAATGATGAGCCGGCAAAGGCATCGCGTCCTTTTGACAGAGAGCGCGACGGATTCGTGATCGCCGAAGGATGCGGCATAGTGGTCCTTGAGACCCTGGAGCACGCCAGAAAAAGGAATGCCGCGATAATAGCTGAGATCACCGGCTATGGGATGTCCTGCGACGCCTATCATATGACCGCCCCTGACCCAGAGGGAGACGGCGCCGCGCGTGCGATGATGCTGGCGATGAAGGACTCCGGGGTCAACCCCGAAGATATCAGCTATGTCAATGCGCACGGCACTTCCACGAAACTCAACGATAAAATCGAGACCATAGCGATCAAGAAATCTTTAGGGGCTTATGCTAAAAAAGTAATGGTTTCTTCGACTAAGTCAATGACCGGCCACTTATTGGGAGCCGCCGGCGGAGTGGAATTTGTGATTTGCTGTTTGAGCATTGAAGACAACGTCGTGCCACCCACCATAAATTATGAATATCCTGATCCCGACTGCGACCTGGATTATGTGCCGAATGTGGCGCGCAAGACAAAGGTAAACGTCTGTATATCGAATTCTCTCGGGTTCGGCGGCCATAATGCCTCTCTTGTAGTAAGAAAGTTTAAATAATTCAGTTACGTTGATCCGTTATCTCGTTTATTCGTTATTTCGAGATAACGAGTAAACGAGACATCGAGCAAACGATATGGGATATACTATTGCGGAGAAAATCCTGCTGGCTCATACTGATAAGGCTGGTATTAAGCCGGGGGAATTCATTGAAGCCGGGGTTGATATAGCGCTCGGTAATGATATCACCGCGCCCATCGCTATTGAAGAATTCAGGAAATCCGGGTTCAAAAAGGTCTTTAATAATAAAAAAATAGTCCTGGTACCTGACCATTTTGCCCCGGCAAAGGATTTGCGCAGCGCCAATCAGTGCAAGATCCTGGCCGATTTCGCCAGGGATTTCGGGATAGTCAATTATTTTGAAATAGGGTGCATGGGCATTGAGCACGCGCTTCTTCCCGAGCTCGGCCTAGTATTGCCGGGTGATCTGGTAATAGGAGCGGATTCTCATACTTGCACTTACGGTGCGCTGGGGATTTATTCTACCGGAGTCGGCTCTACGGACCTGGCCCGTGCCTTCATTGACGGCAAGTGCTGGTTTAAGGTGCCGGCGAGCATTAAATATATATATAAAGGTAAGTTGAATAAATGGGTAGGCGGTAAGGACCTGGTCCTTTTTACCATAGGCAACATCGGCGTAGACGGGGCATTATACAAAGCGATGGAATTCGCGGGTCCCGTTATAAGAAAGCTCGGTATGGACGACAGGTTTTCTATGTCTAACATGGCTATAGAGGCTGGAGCGCGTGCCGGCATCATCGAGCCGGACGAGATCACTGAAAGTTATGTGAAGGCGGCTATCAAGTCGCCGGGTCAAAAAGTGACAAGCGCAAAGAGAAGGAAATATAGGATCTTTAAATCCGACCCGGACGCTCGCTACGAAAAGGTCTGCGAGTGGGACATTTCGGACCTAGAGCCGCAAGTGACGTGCCCTCATCTGCCCAGTAATGTAAAGCCGGTGAGCGAGCTTAAGGGTATAAAACTGGACCAGGTTGTGATCGGTTCGTGCACAAACGGCAGGATCTCGGATTTGAGGGCCGCGGCAAAAATACTGAAAGGCAAGAAGATCAAGGCGGGGCTCCGTCTTATCGTGATCCCGGCGACGCAAAAGATCTACCTTGAGGCGGTAAATGAAGGCCTGGCTGAGATTTTCGTGAAGGCAGGAGGAGTTTTTTCCACTCCCACGTGCGGCCCATGCTTAGGCGGGCACATAGGCATACTTACCGAGGGAGAAAGCTGCCTGGCTACGACCAATAGGAATTTTATCGGTAGGATGGGCCATCCCAGGTCAAATGTTTATCTTTCAGGCCCTGCGGTCGCGGCCGCATCGGCCCTGACGGGAAGGATCACGCATCCACAGGAGGCAATGTGAAAATGCGCTATCTTTTAAAAATGATCCCCATTGCTCTGATCACCGTTATTTTGTCGCCTGTTTTGGTAAATGATGCGAGCGCCCAATCCGGCGCCAATGCCGCTGCCGGGTATTCTACGCTTCGCGTCGATTCTTCCGGCACCGTCATAGGGGTAAACACGCGGACCTTGATTTTTATCAAAGGCAATAAATTCCGTATAGAAAATCCCAGCTTGAGAGAAAAAGTTATTACCATCGGAGACGGGAAGAAATCTTACCTTTATTATCCGGACAATAATTTTGCCTATATTTTGCCGGGGTACCAGAAAACGGAAGTTAACGCTGTCCCGCCGGAGTTTTTTCACATTAAGAATGTCGCGGGCGCCAAATATGCGGGCCAGCAGGCGGTGGATGGCAAGCTCTGCGATGTGTACGAATATTCTCAGCAGGAGACGAGGTACAAGGTTTATATAGACAAAGGGAATGATTTTCCGCTGCAGTTCGAGATCTTTACGCAGAACGGCAGCGCCATTTCAAAGATCCAGAAGGATATCCCTTTAGATGATAGTTTATTTATTCTTCCTAAAGGCACGGAAATCAGAAATATGACCAGACAGATCCAGCCGATAAAATGATTATCAAGGGCAAAGTACATAAATTCGGGGATGACGTAAATACCGACGATATCATCGCAGCCAAGTACCTCATTTCTACCGACGCAAAAGAACTGGGCAGCCACTGCATGGAAAATATCAGCCCGGATTTTCCGAAAACGGTCAAAGAGGGCGATATTATCGTCGCCGGTAAGAATTTCGGATGCGGTTCGTCGCGGGAACACGCGCCTTTGGCGATCAAGGGCTGCGGGATCAAGGCAGTGATAGCCAGGAGCTTCGCGGGTATCTTTTTCAGGAATGCTATAAATATCGGATTGCCGTTCCTGGAGACCGATAAGATCAGCGAGATCAAAGACGGGGATATCCTTGAAATAGATCTTTCCAGCGGTACTATAAAAAACCTTACCGGTAACCAGACGTATAAAACGGAGGCATTCCCCGCGTTTTTAGAAGAAATAATCAGGCAGGGCGGCCTGTTAAGCTGGTTAAAGAATAGACGGGCGTAATAAAAGTGCGTCAATTCGCAGACGCTGATAAACCCGCAGGGGATAGGCGCTATAACTTATGCCGCCGCTGCACAGCGGCATAAGTTATCTGCTCATTGAAGGAGGTTCTTACATGAAGGTAGGTAAAGCAAGGCAGAAGGTCAATATCATCTGTAAGGATGGGACTTCCATAAAAGGCTTTGTGTACCTTAACGAAGGCGAGAGGATGCTGGATTATTTTAACGATTTGCGGGAAAATTTTATAGCCGTCACGAACGCCGAGTTTTTTTATACGGAAGACATCCAGTCGTTCAGGCTGGCTTCCGCGAGGATCGCTAAAAAGAATTTTATTGTTTTGGCAAAATCTACCATAAAGTGGATTGAAGAGGCTTAAGAAGGAAGGGGTAAGATGCATAAGATTGCTGTAATTCCCGGTGACGGCACGGGCCCGGAGGTAATTTCAGAAGGGCTTAAGGTGCTGGAAGCAGCCGGAAAGAAATTCGGGTTCAAATACGAAACCAAAATATTTGACTTTGGCGGGGAACGCTATTTGAAAACCGGCAGGACCCTGGAAGACGCCGATATCAATGAACTGAAGAAATATTCCGCGATTTATCTGGGCGCCATAGGGCATCCGCAAGTGAAGCCCGGTATCCTGGAGACAGGCGTTTTGCTAAAATTGAGGTTCGCCCTGGACCAGTATATAAACCTACGCCCCGTGAAGCTTTATAATCCGGAGTTTTGCCCTTTAAAAGACAAGAGGCCTCAGGATATTGACTTCGTCGTTGTCAGGGAGAATTCAGAAGGCCTGTATAAAGGGATGGGGGAATTCAAGGATAAAGATACGGAAAAAGAAGTAGCTATTCAGATTTCTTACAATACGCGTAAAGGCGTTGAACGCTGTATCAGGTATGCCTTTGAGTTTTGCCGCAAGCGCAACAGGAAGAAAAAGCTTACTCTATGCGGTAAAACCAACGTCCTGACTTATGCCTGGGACCTCTGGGAGAGGACATTTACGGAAGTGGCAAAGGAATACCCCGACATAACAACGGATTACGCCCACGTTGATGCTACGACCATGTGGTTCGTAAAGAACCCGGAGTGGTTTGACGTTATCGTCACGGATAATATGTTCGGCGATATCATTACGGATCTGGGCGCGATGATACAGGGAGGGATGGGTATTGCCGCGGGCGGAAATATCAACCCTGAAGGCGTATCTATGTTTGAGCCGATCGGCGGAAGCGCCCCTAAATATACCGGAAAGAATGTGATCAATCCTCTGGCTGCGATTTGCGCGCTTGGTATGCTGCTTGAAAATGCCGGAGAAACCAAGGCAGGGGCGGCGGTAGAAAATGCCGTCATAAAGATAGTCAATACCAGGCTAAAGTCTCTTGCAGCCGGGAAGATGGGGTATTCAACCAGCGAAATAGGGGATTTGGTAGTCAAAAGCTTATAATAAGGAGCGTTATTTCATGAAAAAATCCAGATACAACGTTGCGGTCGTAGGTGTGGGTGCGGTAGGCATTGAAATGCTGCGGGTCCTAAGGCAGCGTAAATTCCCGGTGGGCGCGCTTAAGGTTTTCGCGCGTTCTGAAAGGGACATAAATGTCGATGGCCAGGTCTATTCGGTAAAACCCATTTCTCCGGAGTGTTTTGAAGGCGTAGATATAGCCTTGTTTGCCGGGACGGAAGGGGAAAAAGGGGCGGCGGTAACTTACGCGCCCTGCGCCGTAAAAAAAGGGGCCGTTGTCATTGATAACGGGGCTGACTTCAGGATGGACCCCGGAGTCCCGCTGGTCGTCCCGGAGGTTAATGCCCAGGACGTAAAGAAGAATAAAGGCATAATAGCAAACCCTAACTGCTCCACGATCCAGATGGTCGTGGCATTGTGGCCGATTTACAAAAGAGCCGGGATAAAAAGGATAATCGTGACGACTCTGCAGGCTTCTTCCGGCGCCGGGAGAGGCGCGGTTGAGCAGTTGAAGGAAGAAGTGTCGTTGATCGCATCCAAAGGTTTTAAGAGCGTGCACGCTCCGGTAAAAGAATCAGCCATGCCGCAACAGCTTGCCTACAATGTGTTCCCTCAGATCGGCGGCTTTTCAGAATGCGATTATACCAGTGAAGAATGGAAACTGGTACGGGAGACCCATAAAATAATGCATGACGATAAGATCAGCATATCCGCGACCACCGTCCGGGTGCCGGTAAGGACAGGCCATTCGGAGTCCGTATATATAGAGACTAAAGATAATATCGATGCCGATAAGGTGAAAAGTATTCTGTCAAAGTCGCCGGGGATAATCGTAATAGATGACCCCAAGAAAGGCCTTTATCCGATGCCTAAAGATGTTGAAGGCAGGGACGAAACCTTTGTCGGCAGGATACGTAAAGATTGTTTTACCAAAAACGGCCTTTGGCTGTGGGTAGTTGCGGATAATCTCCGCAAGGGCGCAGCCACCAATGCGGTGCAGATCGCTGAAGTGTTGACGCGGTGAGTGACAAGAATACCCCGGCTCGAAATATAAGGCTTACCCTGGAATACGATGGCACCCGCTACGCCGGTTGGCAGTGCCAAAACCATAAATCGCCCTCCGGATCTCGAAGGACAGGCAAGACAATCCAGTCCACTATAGAGAAAGCACTGGCCAGGGTCGTGCGTGAAAAAGTTAAGCTGACGGCTGCCGGCAGGACTGACGCCGGCGTGCATGCCAGGGCGCAGGTGGCAAATTTCCAGACACGCTCGGCAATACCGGCAAGTAAGTTCCCCAGGGCGATAAACGCTTTTCTTCCGAAAGATATATTGGTTACTTCCGCGCAGGAAGAAAGGCCGGATTTTAACAGCTGCCGGGACGCTAAATCAAAAATATACCGTTACGCGATCCTGAATCAGGAATTTCATAACGCAGCGCTCAGGCACCATACGTATTTTTGCCCTTATAAGCTGGATGTCGGGTTGATGCGGCAGGAAGCAAAGGTATTATTAGGGAGGCATAACTTCAGGTCCTTTTGCGCCAGCGCAAGCAGTGCCAGGAATATGGCGCGCACAATAAAACGCATAAGCATCAAGAAATGCCTGCATGAATTTCCCGCTGTTTTGGCCGAGCCCAGGAGGTTGCCGCTGGTCATTATAGAAGTAGAAGCCGACGGTTTTCTCTATAATATGATGCGTAACATCGCAGGCACCCTCGTTGAGCTGGGAAGAGGCAGGTTCCGCAGGGGAGACATAAAGAGGATACTTTCTTCCCGCGACAGAAGGGCGGCCGGGCCTACGCTGCCGGCAAGCGGCCTCACTCTGATGCAAGTCAAATATTAGCAGAAAAATGAAAGAATTTATTTGACTTTATTGTAAAAAGTGATATACTTATTGTTCATTTTAATCAGGCTGATTTTTTAGGTGTTTGGCAGGAGAACTTATAAAAAACATGAATAAAAAGACTTATTTTGCCGGGAAAAAGGATATTCAAAGGCATTGGTACATTGTGGACGCCAAAGATAAAATATTAGGCAGGCTTGCCAGCAAGGTGGCTTCAGTGCTTAAAGGCAAGCATAAGCCGGGCTATACGCCGAACCTGGACAGCGGGGATTTCGTAATTGTGGTAAATGCCTCCAGGGTACGGGTCACGGGCAGAAAGCTTAAAGAGAAGGTTTACCGGCGTTATTCCGGCTATCCCGGAGGTTTAAGGGAAGTAAGGCTTGAGAATATGCTCAATAAGAGGCCGGTCACTGTGATCAGGCTTGCGGTGCGCAGGATGTTGCCGGGAGGCCATCTCGGTACCGCCATATTTAAGAAACTTAAAATTTATGCCGGAGAGAGCCATCCGCATAAAGGGCAGTCACCGGTTCCTTTGGAGGTTTAATAGAAATGAGTGAAACGACAAAATATTTTGCGACAGGCAGACGTAAAGAGGCAGTGGCAAGGGTCCAGCTTGTCCCGGGCAAAGGAGAAATCCGGGTCAATAAAAGGCCTATCCAGGATTATTTCACGCGGGAAACCGACAGGATAATAATACAGCAGCCTCTTACCCTGACGAATAATCTGACTAAATTTGATGTTATAGCCAATGTAACCGGAGGCGGACTTACCGGACAGGCAGGTGCAGTAAGGCATGGTATTTCACGCGCCCTTATTTTGATTGAGCCGAGCCTTAAGGACTTGTTGCGTAAGAACACCTTCCTTACGCGTGACCCGCGTATGAAGGAGCGCAAGAAGTACGGCCAGAAAGGCGCGCGCAAACGCTTCCAGTGGACAAAGAGGTAATATGGCTGAATAACCGATCGTCAATAATAAACAGGTAAAATAAATGATCCCGCTGGAAGGCGGGATTTTTATTTTAATCCCGACGAGAAAATGCTTGACTATGTACCTTTTTTAATTTAAGATGATTGAATGTCCCGACGGGTGATGAGGTTAATCTCCGTCGAAAAAATGAGGAAAAATATGCTTAATGTCGGAGTAATAGGTTCTTCCGGATATACCGGAGAGAAATTGATAGAGATACTCTTGGGTCATCCAGAGGTGCGGATCACCTATGTTTCCAGAAAAAACGCCTCGGCCGCGAGCATCGCGGAGATCTTCCCGAAATTCAAGACCAGGATAGACCTGGTCTGCGGCCCGACGGATGTAAAATCTGCCATCGGCAAGTGCGACCTGGCGTTCCTTGCCCTGCCCCACACTGCCTCTATGGAGATCGTCCCCGAATTATTGAAGGCGAAAATCAGGGTCATAGACTTAAGCGCGGATTACAGATTGAAAGACGCAAGGTCTTATGAGCTGTTTTACGGAGTGAAACACGGCGATAAGAAGCATATCAAGGATGCGGTTTACGGGTTGCCAGAGCTCTATCGGAACAAGATCAAGGACGCGCAGCTTATCGCAAATCCCGGTTGCTATCCTTCGTGCGCGATATTGGCCCTGGCACCGGCAATAGCACTCGACCTTGCCGACTTAGGCTCGGTGATCATAGACGCAAAATCAGGGGTTACCGGCGCAGGCAAGAAACTGAACGAGGCAATGCTTTTTTCGGAGATCAATGAGGATTGTAAGGCCTACAAAGTAAATGTCCATCAGCATATCCCTGAAATTAACCAGGTGCTTTCGGCGCTGGCGTCAAAAAAGGCGAACGTTACGTTCGTGCCGCATCTTCTGCCGATTAATCAGGGGATGCTGGAAACTATTTATTTTTCGAAACGGAATTCCAGAAAACATTCCGGCGGGCTCATAGGGGCCTATAAAAGGTTCTATAAGAACGAGCCGTTTATACGCATAAAAGAGAAAGGGCAATTCCCCAGGATAAAGGATGTCTGTGGGACTAATTTTTGCGACATCGGTATATACGAAGAAGGCGATAAGGCCATTATTATTGCGGCCATAGACAATCTGATGAAAGGCGCCTCAGCCAGCGCCGTTCAGAATATGAATATAATGTACGGTTTCAGCGAGACAGAAGCTTTATTATAAAAAAATGCTTACATTTAAGAAAGCAATTTTGCCGCAAGGCTTCAAGGCCGCAGGGGTTGCCTCCGGCGTAAAGAGAAACGCAAAACTGGATCTGGCTTTGTTCTATTCCGAATTGCCTGCAAGGGCAGGATGCGAATTTACCTCAAACAGCATAGCCGCAGCTCCGGTCTTATTGTGCAGGAAATACCTTAAATATAACAGCGCTTTCCGGGCGGTAATCGCAAACAGCGGTAATGCCAATTGTTTTACGGGCGCTCAGGGTATAAGGCAGGCGCAGGAGATGACGGAAGAAACCGCCTGTTTTCTGGCAGTCAAGCCGCAGGAGATTTTAGTCGCTTCGACCGGCGTGATCAACCGTAAGCTTCCGATTGATAAGATCAAGAAGGCAATACCGGCCCTGGCAAGAGGGTTGTCTGCCTCCGGAATAGATAAAGCGAAGAAGGCTATAATGACCACCGATACTTTTGCCAAGGAATTTACGGTCAGGGTTAAGATCGCAGGCAGGATGATTACGATATGCGGTATCGCAAAGGGCGCCGGTATGATCGCGCCTAATATGACCGCTCCCGCACAGACGCGGTGCGCGACAATGCTTGCTTTTATATTTACCGATGCCGATATTTCCCAGCCCGCGCTGGATGAAGCACTCGATAGCGCCGTAGCAGGTTCCTTCAACTGTATAACGGTAGACGGATGCATGAGTACCAATGACAGTGTGTTTGTCCTGGCAAACGGTGCGGCGGGGAATACCCCCATCGGTTCAGGAAGCAATCTTGTATTTTTTGAGAAGGCCTTGAGCAGGGTTTGTCTTGAACTGTCAAAAATGATCGTGAAGGACGCCGAAGGCGCGACTAAATTCATTACGGTCAAAGTCGTCCGGGCGAGGAATTCCCAAGAGGCAAGGACAGTGGCGTTAAGTATCGCTAATTCCAATCTTTTTAAAACTGCCGTGTTCGGAGAAAATCCCAATTTCGGCAGGATAATGGCCGCGGTTGGCGCAAGCGGGGTATGCGTAAAAGAGAATGACCTTAAGATAAAAGTGAGCCCGCTAAAACGGAAAGAGATAAGCGTACTTGTTGCGATCGGAAGGGGTAAGGGAGAGGCCGCGGTTTATACCTCGGATTTGACCCCGGAGTATATAAGGATAAACGCGGAATATAATTAGCGTACGGCGCAAAATTTGAGTAAAAATTAGAAAAGAGGAGACATGGAAGAGGCAATAAAGAAGGCTGATGTTTTGATCGAAGCTCTGCCCTACATTAAGAAATTCCATAAGAAAATATTCGTCATAAAATACGGAGGCAGCATCCTTGGGGATGAAAAGATACGAAAAGGGGTATTGGAAGACATTGTTTTCTTAAGCCTTGTCGGAATTAGGCCGGTCCTGGTGCACGGCGGCGGCCCGAACATCAGCGAGCGCATGCGCAGCACCGGAAAGAAGACCGAGTTCGTTGACGGCATGCGTGTCACGGATGAGGAGACACTGGCGGTAGTCGAAGAGGAATTACAGAAATTGAACGAAATTATCGTAGGGGAGCTGGCCGAGTTGGGCGCCAGAGCGGTAGGCTTAAACGGAAAAGAAGAAAAAGTAGTTCAGGCAGAGAAAAAGAAGGCAGAGATCGACCTCGGCCTGGTAGGGCAGATCACGGGCGTGAATGCCCAGCCGATCCTGGACAATCTTAAATACGATAAAGTCGTCGTGGTGTTGCCGATGGGCAGGGGCGCGGATAAGGTCACATACAACGTTAATGCCGATGAGGCCGCTTCAGCAATAGCTATCGCGCTCAAGGCGGAAAAATTTGTGCTGCTTACCAACGTTAAAGGGATAATGCGTAATTCAGAAGACCAGAATTCCTTTATTTCTACTTTGACCACAAAAGAGGCGAATGCGCTCATTGAGGAGAATGTCATACAGAAGGGGATGATCCCGAAGGTATCGGCATGTATAACGGCGCTGGATAGCGGGGTAAAAAAGACCCACGTCATCGATGCGCGCACCCCTCATGGGCTGCTCCTTGAGATTTTTACGGACATGGGCGTGGGAACGGAGATAGTAAAATAGAATATGAAGGCTCAGGAGATTTTTGACTATTATAAAGATTTCATAATGCCCACCTATACAAAGGCCCCTTTGATCTTTGTAAAAGGCAAGGGCTCCAAGCTGTGGGATATCCATAGCAGGGAATATCTTGATTTCTTTCCCGGATGGGGCGTGGGTAACCTGGGCCATTGCCATCCCAAGGTTATGCAGGGGGTGCGGGACCAGATCTCCAAATTAATATTTATCCCCAATAACTATTTTCATCCTGCGCAGGCAAGGCTTGCCAAGGAGCTTGTTTATTTTTCCTTCCCGGCTAAAGTCTTTTTTTGCAATTCAGGTGCCGAGGCGAATGAAGGCGCGATTAAATTCTCCAGGAAGTTCGGCAAGGGGAGGTTCGAGATCATAACCTTTGAGAATTCCTTCCACGGAAGGACGCTGGCTACTCTTACCGCTACAGGCCAGCCTAAATACCAGGCTGGCTTTCAGCCGCTGCCCGAAGGTTTCAAGACCGTAAAATTCAACGATATCGGGGCGGTCAGGGCAGCCGTGAATGAAAAGACGGTCGGCGTGATGCTTGAGTTGATCCAGGGAGAAGGCGGGATAAACGTTGCCGGTAAAGAATTTGTAAGTGACTTAAGAAAATTATGCGATGAGAAGAACTTGCTTCTGATCATAGACGAGGTTCAGACCGGCATAGGCCGGACAGGAAAATTATTTTGTTTCCAGCATTATGGCGTCACGCCGGACATAATTACGCTTGCAAAGGCGCTCGGAGGCGGCCTGCCTATCGGGGTCATGATGGTCAAGAAGGATATTTCTGACAGCCTGTCAGCCGGCTCGCATGCCTCGACGTTCGGAGGAGGGCCGGTGATATGCAAAGCAGCGTTGGCGGTCCTGGCAGCCATACAAAAAGAAAAACTCCTGAAGAATGCTGCCGCTATGGGCGATTATCTCTTTTCGAAATTGGAAGAGTTGAAGCTAAAATATAAAGTCATTAAGGAGATAAGGGGGCTTGGCCTGATGGCCGGAGTGGAGCTGAATATCCCGGGCAAGAAGATCGTGGAAACATGCATTGAAAAAGGGCTTTTGATCAACTGTACGCATGAAACAGTTTTAAGGCTCATGCCCGCCCTGAACATTACCAAAAAACAAATTGATAAGGCGCTTGAGATCCTGGAAGGCGCGCTTGTAGCCTGCCTGACGACAGGTAAGGGAGCAGAATGAAAAAAGACCTGATTTCCATAAAGGATTTGAGCGCAAAAGAGATTGAAGGGCTTCTTATCCTTACCGATGAGCTTAAAAAGAAGAAAGGTAAATTCAGCAAGGTGTTGTCCGGGAAGACACTTGCCTTGATCTTTCAGAAGCCCTCTAACCGGACAAGGGTTTCTTTTGAGGTGGGGATGTATCAACTGGGAGGCAATTCCATATACCTGGCCCCTCACGAGATAAACCTGGGGGTAAGGGAATCCATTAAAGACGTGTCCAAGACGCTTTCAAGATATGTTGACGGGATAGTTCTAAGGACGTTTGAGCATAAGAACGCCGTTGATATGGCGCAATATTCCGCTGTGCCGGTAATTAACGGGCTGTCGGATTTTTCTCATCCCTGCCAGGCGCTGGCTGATATTTATACGGTGAAGGAAAACTTAAAGATATTTAAAGGCAGGACACTGGTATATGTGGGGGATGGAAATAATGTCTGCAATTCACTGCTGTTTGCCTGCTCGAAAGTAGGGATGAACATCCGGGTGGCAGCACCCGCCGGATTTGAGCCGGACAAGGCAGTCTTTGAGGAAGCGAAAAAACTGGGAGAAAAACAAAAAGTCCAGGTAATCCTGTCCAATAACCCGGTTGAAGCAGTTAAGGACGCAGATGTGATCTATACCGATGTCTGGACCAGTATGGGGCAGGAAGAAGAGGCGTTAGAGAGAAAGAAAGTATTCAGGGATTTTCAGATAAATAAGGAACTGGTCAGCCTGGCGAAAAAGAACGTTTTAATCATGCATTGCCTGCCTGCGCACAGGGGAGAGGAAATAACCGATGAGGTTATTGACAGCCCCAACTCCATAGTCTTTGACCAGGCGGAAAACAGGATGCACGTGCAAAAAGCGATATTGATCAAGTTGTTAGCGAAGGAGTCTTGATGAAAAAAGTTGTCTTGGCGTATTCAGGAGGATTAGATACCTCCTGCATAGTGAGATGGCTTAAAGACCACGGACATGAAGTCGTCTGTTTTATGGCGGACCTGGGCCAGGGTTTAGGGAAGGGCGAGGATATTGACGCGATAGAAGCGAGGGCGTATGCGGCAGGCGCTTCCAAGGTGTATATCAAAGACTTACAGGATGAATTTGTCGAAGACTTTATCCTGCCGGCGCTTAAGGCCGGCGCGGTTTATGAAGGAAAATACCTGTTGGCTACGGCATTAGGCAGGCCGTTGATCGCGAAATACCTTGTAGATATCGCGCATAAAGAAAAGGCCCAGGCGGTGGCCCACGGATGCACGGGGAAAGGCAATGACCAGGTAAGGCTTGAAGTCACCGCAGGGATACTTGACCCGCAGCTTGAGATTATTGCTCCGGTGCGGGAATGGGAGTTTAAGTCGCGGGATGAAGAGATAGAATACGCTAAATTGAACGGCATACCAATTGAGGTTACAAAGAAAAAGCCATACAGCATAGACAGGAATATCTGGGGCATAAGCATCGAGTCGGGGATATTGGAGGATTTAGAACAGGAGCCGCCGGAAGACGCCTATATGATCACAAAGAGCCCGACAGGCAGTTCCAGTTACTCCAAGTATATAGAGATATATTTCGAAAAAGGCGTTCCGAAAAAAATCGACGGCAAGAGTTATAAACTCAAGGCATTGATCAGTTATCTTAATGAGGCCGGCGGTATGTTCGGGGTAGGCAGGGCGGATTTGATAGAGAACAGGTTAGTGGGGATCAAATCAAGAGAGATTTACGAAGCCCCGGCCGCTACGATACTGCATACGGCGCACAAGGAACTGGAAAGCCTGGTCCTGGACAGGGAGCTCGCGCATTTCAAGGAAATCGTTTCGCTGAAATATTCGGAGCTGGTTTATTACGGGCTCTGGTATTCTTCTTTAAAGGATGCGCTGGACAGTTTTGTGAATTCTACTCAAAAGCTTGTTACGGGAACCATCAAACTGAAGTTGTTTAAAGGCAACTGTGTCCCTGTTGCAAGGAAATCGGCCAACGCGCTTTATAAAAAAGAACTTGCGACTTACGGCAAAGAAGACAAGTTCAACCAGAAATTGGCGGAAGGGTTTATTAAGATCTGGGGTATGCCGTATAAAAGGTAGTATTGGAGTATTGAGTACAGAGAAAAAAGAGGAGAAAATGGCGAAGAAGCTCTGGGGGCGCTGGCGCGACGAATAAGGAGCGCCGTTTAGCGCGCCGCCGAGACTGTGAGGCGGCCGGGGAAAGAGGTTACTAAAAATATGACTAAGAAACTCTGGGGTACAAGGTTTCCCAAAAGGACATCTGTATTGACGGATAAATTCACCTCCAGCATATCATTTGATAAGCGGCTGGCGAAATACGATATCCTTGGCAGCATTGCCCACGCAAGAATGTTGGGTAAACAGGGGATTATCCCGCACAGGGATTCCGACCTGATAATCAAGGGATTGAATACGATTTTAAAAGATATAGAGAAAGGGAAATTTAAATTCGATCCCGGGGCGGAAGATATCCATTCGAATATCCAGGATGCGCTGCTTAAGAGGATCGGGCAGGCGGCCGATAAGCTGCATACCGCCCGCTCCAGGAATGACCAGATAGCCCTGGATGTTAAGATGTATTTGAAGGAAGAAATAACAGAGCTCACCGACTTGGCCGCTTTGCTGCAGAAATCGATTTTGAAATTAGCCAGGAATAATTTGGGGGTGATCATCCCCGGATATACCCATTTACAGAAGGCGCAGTGCGTCCTGCTTGCGCATCACCTGCTCGCTTATATCGAGAGCCTGGAAAGGGACAAAGAGAGGTTCATTGACGCGCAGAAGAGGGCCGATACCATGCCGCTTGGCAGCTGCGCGCTTTCAGGCACGAGCCTCCCCATAAACAGGGATCACGTAAAAGCCCAGTTAAAATTCAAGGCCGTCACGGAAAACAGCATAGACAGCGTAAGCGACAGGGATTTCATCCTTGAGGTACTGGCGGGCCTTTCAATTTCTGCGGTGCATTTGTCAAGAATAGCCGAAGATCTTATATTGTGGTCCACCAAAGAGTTTAACTTTATAGACATTGATTTCTCCTTTTGCACCGGCTCAAGCATTATGCCGCATAAGAAGAACCCTGATGTGCTGGAGCTGATAAGGGGGTCTGTCGGCAAGGTCCACGGGAACCTTTCCAGTGTATTAATACTGATGAAAGGGTTGCCCTTATCTTATAACCGGGACCTGCAGCTTGACAAGCCGCCGCTTTTTGACGCGATAGACACGGTAAAAGATATCCTCGAGATACTTATCGCTCTTTTTGAGGATATCGTCATAGAAAAAGAGGCGATCGCTGCGAAGCTTACGGATGAATCATTGTTTTCCGTTGATATCGTAGAGTATCTGATCAGGAAAGGTGTATCTTACAGGGATGCTCATGATATCGTGGGGAAGATGATCAGGGATTGCCTGGATAAAGGAAAGAAGATTTCAGGTCTTTCGTCTCAGGAGTTAAGGAGGTACTCGGAAAAATTAGATCCTGACGTAAAGGGGCTCCTTACGCCGTTAAAATCGGTGAGCCTTAAGACGTCTTATGGAGGGACGAGCCCTAAGCTTGTAAAAAAACAACTGGATAAATGGAGCAGGCGGTTAAATGCATGAATTCAAATACATAGGCAATAATCTTTATTGCGAAAAAATCAAGGTGCAGGATTTGGCCGAACGGTTCGGCACGCCGCTTTATGTTTACAGCTATCATACGCTTATCAGCCATTATCTGAAACTCAAAAACGCCTTTAAGGGCATTGACGCGCTGATCTGTTATTCGGTTAAAGCCAATTCAAACCTCGCGCTGCTTAAGGCGCTGGTCGATAAAGGCGCCGGGCTCGATATTGTTTCGGGAGGAGAATTATCCAGGGCGCTTAAAGTTGGTTGTCCTCCTGAACGGATAGTTTATGCCTCGGTAGGCAAGACGAGCGGGGAAATAGAAGAGGCGATCAGGAAAGGGATCCTGTTTTTTAATGTGGAGTCGCTGCCGGAACTGGAAAATATCAATGAGATAGCAAAAAAGCTGGACAAGGTAACGCGGGTCGCCATACGCATCAATCCGGACGTGGAGGCCAAAACCCATAAGTTTATTACGACAGGAAAGATAACAAACAAATTCGGCATAGACCTGGATAATGCGTATAAGATATTGTTATTACGCAGGAATTTCTCGAACATCAATATTTCAGGCCTGCATATCCATATAGGTTCACAGATAACGGAGGGAGCGCCTTTTATAGCCGCCATAAAAAAAATAGCGGAGTTTATCGGGCACCTTGGCCGTATCGGCATCCCCCTGGAGTACCTCAACATCGGCGGCGGGCTGGGTATTATTTATAACCGCGAAACGCCGCAGACAGCCGAAATATATGCGAAAAAAGTCCTGCCTTTGCTCAAGAAAACGGGGCTAAAAATTATTTTGGAACCGGGCAGGTTTATCGTAGGGAATGCAGGGATATTGGTGAGCAAAGTCCTGTATGTCAAATCCACTCCAAAAAAGAAATTCGTCATCGTGGATGCGGGAATGAACGATTTGATCAGGCCAGCGCTCTACGAGGCGTATCACAATATCCTGCCCTTGCGCCGCGCGGCGCAGGGGAAGGAAAAGGTGGATGTGGTCGGGCCGATCTGCGAAAGCGGTGATTTTTTCGCGAAAGAGAGAATGATACAAAAAGCGGAAGCCGGGGATTTTCTGGCGGTGATGAGCGCCGGTGCCTACGGTTTTAGTATGTCCTCAAATTATAATTCAAGGCCGCGGCCGGAAGAAGTGCTGGTTATAAAGGATGAGGTTTTCGCGATCAGAAAAAGAGAGAGCTACGAAGATATCGTGCGCAATGAGATGATACCGCCGTTTCTTCTGGGGTTATAATATGGGAATAATCAATTTCACGAAAATGGTGGCCGCAGGCAATGATTTTGTAGTTGTTAAACTCACCAGTTCGCAAAGACGCAAGGTTATCCGTTTGAGCAGCTTCGCCAGGAACATTTGTGACAGGAAGTTCGGAGCGGGCGCGGATGGATTGCTTGTGCTGGAAGATATCGAAGGCGCCGAAGTGAGGATGCGCATTTTTAATGCCGATGGCTCTGAGGCAGAGATGTGCGGGAACGGCGCCAGGTGCGCCGCATATTTTATTTCAGGGGCAAACAGGCTAAATACAAAATTAAATATTAAGACCAAGGCCGGCATCATCCATTCCCTGGTAAATGGCAATAATGTCAGGATAAATCTTACAGACCCTAGGGATGTTAAGCTTGATACCCCCGTTAAAGTCAATACCAGGACTATGAAGGTCAATTTTATCAATACCGGAGTGCCTCACGCCGTTATTTTTACGGAGGGGCTGGAAAAAATAGATATTCCGGGGCTTGCGCCTTTGATCCGCTATCATAAGAAATTTTCTCCCGCAGGGACAAATGTAGATTTTATAGAGGTTTTAAGCAATGATTCCCTCATGGTACGCACATATGAACGCGGGGTAGAAGACGAGACGCTTGCCTGCGGCACAGGTTCCGTTGCCTCAGCCCTTATTTTCGCTTTGAAAGGCGGCGGGAGAGACGGGCGCGTTAACGTGCGCACAAAAAGCGGGGAAATACTGAAGGTTTATTTCATGAGGCTCGGAGATTCCTTCCGCGATGTGTGGCTTGAAGGCCAGGCAAGGATAGTTTACACGGGAGAATACCATGTTTAAAGGATCAATTGTTGCTATAGTCACGCCATTTAAAAATGGCAAGGTCGATGAGAAGAAACTGCGCGAATTGATCGAATTTCAGATTAAAAACGGCACTTCCGGTATTGTCCCCTGCGGGACTACGGGGGAGTCGGCTACCCTGTCTTTTGCGGAACATGAAAGGGTTATCGAGATCACCATTAAGCAGGTTAATAAAAGGGTGCCGGTGATCGCGGGGACGGGTTCGAATTCTACCGAGGAAGCCGTTATGCTGACCAAACAGGCTGCTTCCGCAGGGTCCGATGCGTCGTTACAGGTTTCCCCTTATTATAACCGCCCGACCCAGCGCGGGCTCTACGCGCATTTCAAAACGATAGCCGATTCCGTGGATATACCTATCGTGCTCTATAATATCGCTTCGCGCACAGGCGTGAATATTGAACCGGAAACGATCGCAAAGCTGGCGAATGACTGTAAAAATATAGTTGCCGTGAAAGAGGCCTCGGGAAACCTGGAACAGATGTCGCGTGTCAGGCAGTTATGCCCGAGCACCTTTGATCTGATCTCCGGAGATGACAGTTTGACGTTACCGGTCTTAGGGATAGGAGGCACGGGGATCATCTCTGTAGTCGCTAACATCGTCCCCAAAGACGTGGCTAATCTGGTCTCGGAGTTTGAAAAAGGCAACATTAAAAAGGCGCAGGCCGTTCATTACAAGCTGCTGCCTTTGATCAAAGCGATGTTCATCGAAACAAATCCCATACCGGTAAAGACCGCGATGGGGTTGCTTAAAATGTGCGAGCCGGACCTGCGGCTTCCCATGTGCGAAATGTCTCCCGAGAATCTAGAGAAACTAAAGAGGGCATTGAGAGATTACGGATTGCTGTAGCATAAATCGGGGAGGGTCCTCAATATCATGCGGATCCGTCTCTTGAATGAACGGTTTCAGGTGATTTGAGAACCGTCCCTAAAAGGAGTGATCATGATTAAGCTTGGGATAGCAGGTGCCTGCGGCAAAATGGGCAGACGGATATACGAATTGGCCTCTTCCGATAAAGACTTTGAAATAAATTTAGCGCTTGAGAAGAAAGGCACGCCTTTGATCGGTAAAGAGCTGGGAAAACTGCGTATATCTTCCAATTCAGACGGTATGTTCCTTATTGACGTACTGATAGATTTCACGGTCCCGGAGGCCACGGAGACGAACCTGGGTTACATAGCCAGGTATAAAAAGGCGCTGGTGCTTGGCACTACCGGCCTTAATGAAAGCCAGATCGGAAAAGTTGAAGAAGTTTCCAAGGTCGTGCCGGTAGTATTTTCTCCGAACATGGCTGTCGGGGTAAATACGCTTTTTAACATACTTCCCGAGTTGGCCAGGAGACTGGGCCCGGATTACAATATTGAAATAGTGGAAGCGCATCATAAGGCAAAAAAAGATTCTCCTTCAGGGACAGCAAAGAAATTCGGCCAGGTCCTGGCCGAAGCTACGAATAAAGAAATACCCATCCATGCCATCAGGCTTGGAGATATAGTGGGAGACCATACGATTATTTTCTGCGGCAATTCGGAACGCATTGAAATAAAACACCAGGCGCATACCCGGGACCTGTTCGCCCTGGGCGCGCTGAAAGCGGCGAAATGGGTATTCGGCAAACCGGCCGGATTGTACTCCATGCAGGATGTATTAGCTAAAAAGTAAACGAAAGGAAACATGTTCAAGCCATCGACAAAATTACAAAGTCTCCCGCCGTATTTATTCCTTGAAATCGATAAAGCCAAAAGAAAAGCAAGGCAGGAAGGAAGGGATATCATTGATTTTGGCATCGGTGACCCCGACCAGCCTACGCCGGCTCATATCATAGAAAGGCTTTACCAGGCGGCACGCGACCCTTCTACCCACCGCTACGCGCTGGACCAGGGTATGCCGGTCTTGAGGCAGGCAATCGCAAATTGGAGCAAGGACAGGTTTGGTATCCGCCTGGACCCCGAAACCGAGATACTGCCGCTGATAGGTTCAAAGGAAGGCATCGCGCATTTTCCTTTAGCGTTCTTAAATACTGGCAATTATTCCCTTGTGCCTGACCCATGCTACCCTCCTTATAAAGGAGGGACAATACTGGCGGGAGGTAAACCTTATCTTATGCCGCTTGAAGAGAAAAACGGGTTCCTGCCGGATCTTAAGAAGATACCTTCTGCGGTGCTTAAAAAATCAAAGCTTCTTTACGTTAATTATCCGAACAATCCTACTTCGGCCGTTGCGGAAACTTCATTTTACCGCGAGGTTATTAATTTCGCGCTTAAACACAAGCTGATCGTTATTTCCGACCTTGCTTATTCGGAGATGGCATATGACGGCTATCGGCCTTCCAGCCTGCTTGAGATGGAAGGCGCAAAAGAGGTAGTGATTGAATTCCATTCTCTTTCTAAGACCTACAATATGACCGGTTGGCGCGTAGGATGGGCGAGCGGAAACCCGAAATTGATCTCCTGCCTTGCGAAAGTAAAATCAAATGTCGATTCCGGAATATTTTCGGCTATCCAGCTGGCAGGCGTCTCGGCCCTTGAAGGCCCCCAGACGCACGTTAAAAACATGTGCCGTCTTTATCAGGAAAGGCGCGATATCCTGTACAGGGCTTAAATTCTTTAGGTTGGCAGGTAACGGCTCCCAGGGCCACGTTTTACGTCTGGTTGAGGGCCCCGGGCAAAAAGGGATCGATAAAATTCTCTTCGCTCCTGCTGGATAAAGCCGACATTATTGTTACCCCGGGCGTAGGGTTCGGTAAATACGGCGAAGGTTTTATCCGCATGGCACTGACGGTGCCGGGAGAGAGGATAAGAGAGGCAATGACGCGTTTGAAGAAAATACTCTAAATGCCAATCTGCTATTTAGGCGTCGGTTCTAACCTGGGCGACAGGCGCAGGAACATCAAATCAGCGATTAAAAAGATAAATTCCTTGGACTCTACAAAAGTAATTAAATCCTCATCAATATCCGAGACCGACCCCATGGGCGGCCCTCCCGGACAGGGCAAATTCCTTAATGCCGCTTTAAAAATCCATACCGGACTTTCTCCGGAGTCACTCCTTAAAAATTTAAAAAGAATAGAGCTTGGCCTCGGACGGACAAAAACCGTCCGTTACGGGCCAAGGACTATAGATCTGGATATTTTATTTTACGGCGATGAGATCATAAATAAAAAAGGCCTGAAGGTTCCTCATCCGAAAATATCGGAGCGGGATTTCGTGCTCGTACCGTTAGCGGAAATATTATGAAGATCATCAGCAGCATAAAAGAAATGTCGCGCATTTCCAGGGGATACAGGGCTGGGAAGAAAAAAATCGGATTTGTCCCGACCATGGGAGCACTTCACGGCGGACATTTAAGCCTGATACACCGTGGCCGCCTGGAGAACGATATACTTATAGTCAGCATATTTGTCAATCCTGCGCAGTTCGGCCCGGGAGAGGATTTCAGGAAATACCCCAGAGACCTGTCGAAGGACGCCGGGTTGTGCAGGCGCTCGGGGGTGGATATCATTTTCCATCCGCACTCAAGAGCGATGTACCCGGATGGTTACAAAACAAATGTTTATGTCGCGGATTTAAGCGAGCGCCTATGCGGTAAATCGCGGCCCGGGCATTTCAAAGGCGTCGCAACCGTGGTCACCAAGCTTTTGAATATCGTCTGCCCGGATAACGCTTATTTCGGCCAGAAAGACGCCCAGCAGGCAGTCATTATCAGGACGCTGGCGCGCGATTTGAATATACCGGTCCGGGTCAGGATCCTGCCTACGGTGCGCCAGGCCGGCGGACTTGCCTTAAGTTCGCGGAATCAATATCTGAATTCGCAACAGAGGCAGGACGCGCTGGTTTTATACGGCGCGTTAAAGGAGGCTAAGCGCCTGGCCTTCTCAGGAATAACAAACGCGGATATCCTGACCGCCCGCATGCGTAAGATTATCCTTGAGAAAAAAAGCGCAAAAATAGATTATATAGCCATAGTGAATCAGGATAACCTTATGCCGCTAAAAAAAGTCACGGGACAATGCCTTATTGCTTTGGCGGTATGGATAGGCAAAACCAGGCTCATAGATAACCTGGTTATAAAAAGTAAGCGGTGAACAGAGGATTGAATTAAGATTATGCCCAGGCCCTTAAAAATAGGTATCGTTGGTTGCGGCGCGATAGGCAGTTCACTCGCACGAGCTATCAAGAGGGAATTCAGCGGCCTTGCGGCACTGGTAGCGGTTTATGATATCGAAAGGGAGAAGGCTTTGAATCTCTCTTTTAAAATAGAAAGAAATAATTCGTTGGCGGCATCCAGCCTTGAATGCTTGATCAGAAAGTCAGAGCTGGTGATTGAGGCATCGTCCGCCCGCGCTTCATTCGATATAGCGCGTAAGTCTTTAAGCCGCGGCCGGGACATTATGATTATGAGCGTAGGCGGAGTTGTCGCAGATTTCAAGAGGCTTTGTTCCCTGGCGCGCTCGCGGAGAGCAAGGATCTATATTCCCAGCGGCGCCGTTTCCGGGATTGACGCATTAAAGGCATCACGGCTGGGAAAAATTAAAAGCGTTACGCT
>Ga0265297_10004636_pt1 | contig 22108 bp, 21 predicted proteins | sample Munlanlwell13791_FD_192502 | JGI IMG/M metagenome (GOLD analysis project Ga0265297, IMG submission 192502) | Leachate microbial communities from a municipal landfill in Southern Ontario, Canada - Leachate well 137-91 | ecosystem: Engineered > Solid waste > Landfill > Unclassified | place... | reverse complement strand
TTACTGACGAAGCAGCCGGTTTGTCAATGCAATTAATTATGAAAGAAGATATTTTTGTGGTTCCCTTTACAACATCATGGGAAAAGGTAGACAAATTAGAAGAATATAGAAAAAAAAATATTTACGACAAGATGAGATTATTATCAAAAAAAACCGATATTTACGGCTGGCCAAAAACCTCCCAACCTTCACCAAAAATGTATCAGAAAGCGTTTGAAGAACAATTAAAAAAATATGGAAATGTTTTATGTTTTACTATTTCATCACAATTGTCAGGATCTTATAATAGCGCCATTCAAGCCAAATCCATGCTTTCACCGGAAAATAGAAAGCGAGTTTTTATTACAGATTTACGTCAAGCATCAGCCAGTCAAGCAATTTTAATTATTAAAGCATTAGATTTAATCGCTAAAGAATATACAATTGGCCAAATTGAAAAACAGCTGGAAAAACTATCGGAAAAAATTCAGCTTTTTGGAGTTACGGAAAATATTACCTGGTTAATTCAAGGTGGAAGATTTACTTTTGGAAAGAGTTTTATTAACCTTATTAGGTTTTTTAAAATTACTCCCATTGTGACTTTAAAAAACGGAAAAATCGTCCTTTATAAATTTGGATTTTTTAAAGAAACTATTGCTGATTTTTTAAGCGAGGTTGTAAAAAATGCTAATAAAATGAGCGGCAATCAAAAAACAGAAGCCGTCATTCATCATGCAGATAATAAAACAGGACTAAATCAAATCAAATCTAAACTCAAGAATTTAAATTTCTCATTTATTAATGAAAATTTATTACCAGAAGTTTTATCAATCCATACCGGCCCCGACTCATTAATAGTTGCCTTTATTAATAATTAATTTATGAATTATATATTGATTGCTCTTTTGTCTTATTTGTTCGGATCATTTCCAACAGCCCTAATCGTCGTTTATTTATTTACCAAAAAAGATGTCCGCTCGTCTGGATCGGGAAACATGGGCGCCATGAATACCCTGCGGATGATTAAAAAAGAAAAAGGAATCGCCTTGGCTTTATTAGGATTTTTAATCGTCTGGATTATCGATATGAGTAAGGCCGTAATTGCTTCATTAGTTTCTTTAAATCTTGTTCATGATTTTATTCCGGTGGTAACTGTTTCATCTTTTTTTGCAATTTTAGGTCATAACTATCCCATATGGCTTAAGGGTAAGGGCGGCCGGGGCGCAGCTTCTTTGATGGGAATAATAATTTATTATCATCCCTTACTTTTTATTTATTGGATAATAACTATTTTCCTGGCTTCGGTGGTATTTGAATATGTTTACAGAATTATTAAGCATCAAAAAACAGATTTTAAAATGATTCCTTATGCAATTTCCGAACAAATAATCGGTAGACTTATTGGCGAAGTTATGGCTATTTATGTTGTTTATTTATTGGACCAAAGATTATTTTTGCCGGTATTACTTGGGACAATTTTAATTATTTACCGTCACAAAGAAAGAGTAATAACGCAGATAAAAAGAATTACTTCTTAGTCGCAAGATTTTGAGCCAAAACCTCTGCCTGATTAGATGTACAAATTCCATTTCCTATTACATTACCACTATTTCTATCTGTAAAAACTCGGTTTCTAAAAGGAAGATGCGTCAGGACAAAAACAATATTAGTCAGATAAGCCCTAAAAGACTCCCAATCAGGACGGCTGTAAATTGTTTTTTCTCCGACTTTAGTAATTGTTAACGTATCGGGACTGGCCATTGGGAAGTAATATATCAAACACAACGCGATTTTACAACTATTTCAGGATTTATGTTCCCACCTGCCCTCGTATAACCGCTTCGGTTGTACATGGCCTATCGTATTACTCTATAGTCGTGAGTCGTGGCATTTTTGCATATTCAATAAAAGAAGAATAAATATTGTCATATATGTTTTGTTCGTACAAATCGAAAGGCAACAGCGGGAAAAATTGCTAATATTGCAAATATGGCAGAAAGATAAAATGCATAAACAATTCCATAAGCACCTGCCGTTTTTCCATACAATGATGGGGCTATCACATTACCAAGACTTGCGATAAGCCCACTAAGAGCTGCGGCTTTTTCATATCTTCCATGATGTTCTACCGATTCCATAGCCATAGTTATTCTGGCCGGAACTGTTCCCTTTGTCAAAGCGCCTAAAATAATTGAAAATATAATAATTAGTATCGTTGACGACGTGCCAGTCAACAACACAATAAAAACTGCCATTAAAATTTCAGCAATAATAAAAGTCTTTGCACTTCCTAATTTATCCACTATCCTTCCCAAAACCGTTTTTCCTAAAAAATTCCCTGCAAAATAAGCAGCGGTAAACGCACCCAGGACTAAAGGATCAATTCCTTTTTTAATCAAAAGAAACGGAAGAAAAAGAAATAATGAAGAGCTTGCTGCCACATCGAAAAAAGCTGTTAAACAAGCTAACATAAATTTACCGTTTTGTAAAAGATGAATAATTTTAACTTTACCGATACTCTCTTCTGTAATTTCAACTTGCTTATTTTTTTTATTAAAAAAAATTAATAATAATAAAAATAAAACAAAGATCGCAAAAGAATATGAAAGTGAAGTTGACCGCCAGCCAATTTTTACTGCCAAAAACGTAAGTGCTGTTGATAAACCGATTCTTCCCAATTCACCTATTGCCATAAAATCTCCCATTTCTCGACCGCGATTATTTTTATTTGTTAATTTTGCAACTAAAGCAAAAGCAATCGGATGAAACAGAGCAAAACCAATTCCAGCTAAAGTAAAAAAAACAATAAGAATTGCAAAAGAAGGAGCAAATGTCAGTGCAAAAAAGCTTAAAGCATATAAAAGCATCGCCACCATAAGGATTTTTTTTCCGTTAATTTTTTCACCCAAATATCCGGCAGGCAGTGCAAAAATAGTTTCAAAAAGATAAAAAAGGCTTCCTAAGTTACCTATTTGAGCTAAACTGATATTTAAATCTTTAGCAATAAATGGCAAAAGAAGCAAAAAACTCGCCTGATAACCATCATTAAAAACGTGAATTATTTTCAAAAAAAATAAGTTTTTTGACATAGTGCTTGAATCAATTTTAACATGAGCTTATAAATTTTGCGTTTTCTTCAGCCAAAATTCAGGTTAAGAGATATAATATTAGTCCATGAGAATATTAGTAGTTGAGGATGAACACAGAATTGCTAATTCAATCAAGAAAGGTCTGGAGCAGGAAAAATATGCGGTTGATGTCGCCTATACGGGTCCGAACGGTTTTGATCTTGCTTCAACCGAAGAATATGATCTAATTATTTTAGATTTGATGCTGCCGGAAATGGATGGGTTAACTATTTGCCGCGAACTTCGTAAAAGTAAAATTCATACGCCGATTCTCATTCTTACTGCTAAAGGACAAATACAAGATAAAGTTGAAGGTCTGGATTCAGGCGCCGATGACTATCTGATCAAACCATTTTCTTTTGAAGAACTTCTGGCTCGAATCCGGGCACTTTCCCGTAGACCCAAAAACTCACTGAGTGAAATTTTGACTGTCAAAGACTTGACGCTTGATACGAAACAATATTCCGTAAAAAGAAATAATAAATCAATACGACTTTCTGTCAAAGAATTTTCGTTACTGGAATATTTGATGAAATCTGCCGGGAAAATCGTTTCTAAAAATCAAATTATCGACCACGTCTGGGATTATGATGCGAATATTCTTCCTAATACAGTTGAAGTTTATATTCGTAACTTAAGAAATAAAATTGATGCACCATTTAAAAATAAAAAACCCCTTATCCAAACAATTAGGGGTTTTGGTTATAAAATAGGAGAATAAATTTATGTTTAAAAAAACCCGCATCAGATTAACCGCTTGGTATTTACTGATCATTATGTTTATTAGTATTTCTTTCAGCATGGTTATTTATCGATTTTTATCAGTAGAGGTCGAAAGATTTAGCCGCATGCAAAGATTTAGGATCGAAAGAAGATTTGACTACCAGGCAGATTTTGAATTAATGAAAGAAACCAAACAAAGAATTGTCTTAACTCTTATTATTATTAACGGAACAATATTTATTTTGGCCGGAGCTTTAGGATATGTATTGGCGGGTAAAACTTTAAAACCAATCCAGTCAATGGTTGATGAACAAAATCGTTTTATCAGCGATGCTTCTCATGAATTACGAACTCCCCTAACCTCCTTAAAAACCGCCATGGAAGTTAATTTGAGGGATAAAAATTTATCATTAGAAAATGCAAAAATATTAATTGGCGAAAGCATCAATGATGTAAACAAACTGCAATCATTGTCAGAGGAATTACTAAAACTGGCCCAATATGAACAACCCAATGGTAATTTAAAATTTGAAACTATAAATCTTTCCACCGCAATCAAAGAAGCAATTTCCAAAACTAAATTAATCGCCATTCAAAAAGAAATTACTATTACTTACAAAAGTAAAAACTATCAAATTTCAGGAAATAAATACGGATTAATTGATTTGATAATTATCTTGTTGGATAATGCAATTAAATATAGTCCCAACAAAAGTGAAATAATTATTTCAACAAAAATAAATGACGGATCAGTTTTACTTTCAATAACTGATAAAGGTATTGGAATTAATGAAAAAGATATCCCCTATATTTTTGACAGATTTTATCGCAGTGACTCTGCCCGCTCAAAATCAAATGTCGGCGGATATGGTCTTGGATTATCCATCGCCAAAAAAATCGTAAGCATTCATCACGGATTAATTAATGTTGAGAGCAAACCTAAAAAAGGAACAACTATAATTGTTCGTTTTCCAAAAAAGTAATTTTCAGCTTATTTTCAGTTTATGTTTCTATAATTTAAAACGCTATGTTTGCAAAAATATTTTTTGTGAATAGCTTGATATGAAAAAATTTAAGAACTTTATTAGAGGAAAGAAAAGAGTTTTTATTATTTTAGGAATTGTTTTAGTCATCACCATTATTGTTAAATTGGTATTTTTTAATAAAAGTACTAAAATTCAATATCAAACTACTAAGGTAGAAAAAGGAACTATTGTCTCATCAGTTTCTGCATCAGGCCAAATTTTAAACGCCAATACTATTAGCATTAATACTCAGGCCTCAGGCACTGTCAAACAAATTTATGTCAAAGATGGAGATGTTGTCCAAAATGGAGATAAAATTTTGGAAATTTCTCTTGATTTAAAAGGAACACAAAAAAATTCTTCTGCCTGGTCAAGTTATTTGTCAGCAAAAAATACATTGGATTCAGCCCAGGTTTCCAATTACACTCTGCAATCGGACATGTTTACCAAATGGGAAACTTTTTTTAATTTAGCTATTAATTCAACCTATCAAAATTCCGATGGCAGCCCGAATTATATAAACAGAGCTTTGCCAGAATTTCATATTGCCGAAAAAAATTGGTTGGCGGCTGAAGCCAAATACAAAAATCAACAATCAGTGATTTCTCAAGCGCAAGCAGCTTTAAATAGCGCTTGGCTTGCCTATCAGCTTACATCCCCTATTGTCACGGCTCCCATGGATGGAACCTTAACTAATCTGGTCGTGGTTGAAGGCATGGTTATTAATAATGATCAAAGCACTTCAACCTCAACCACTAGTACTAATCAATCTCAAGTGGCTGTTATTCAAAACGATAATAAACCTTTGGCCTCATTTAATTTATCGGAAATTGATATTCCAAAAATTAATCCCGGCCAAAAAGCAACCATTACTCTTGATAGCATATCTGATAAAACATTTACCGGGAAAGTTATGACCGTCGATAGAATCGGCACGACTTCAAGCGGAGTCACTACTTATCCTGTAATTATCCAACTTGATACAAACGTCGCCCAAATTCTTCCTAACATGGCTGCTTCTGCCAATATTATTTTGGACAGTAAAAATGATGTTTTGTATGTTCCGTCGACCGCTATCCAGAATTCCGGAAATCAAAATTATGTTCGTATCTTAAAAAACAATAAGGAACAACAAGCAAATGTTGAAACGGGTTTAACTTCGGATACCGAAACTGAAATTACTTCGGGCCTTAAAGAAGGAGATGTAGTAATAACAAATACAATAACAAATACTACTTCAACTAGTACAAATAAATCTAGTTCTCCTTTTAGTGGAATAGGTGGAATGCGCATGGGCCGTTAAAAAAAATATATGATCACTGTTTCTCATCTTTCAAAAATTTATAAAAATGCCGATACTGAAACTGTTGCCTTGGACGATGTTTCTTTTGAAATTAAAAAGGGTGAATTTGTGGCCATTATGGGTCCCTCGGGATCAGGCAAATCAACTCTGATGCATATTTTGGGAGCCTTGGATTCCCCGACAAAGGGAAAATATATTCTTGATGGATACGACATTAGTAAACTTAATGATGATGAATTGGCTGACATTCGTAACCGTAAAATAGGTTTTATTTTTCAAGCCTACAATCTCCTCCCCCGCATCTCAGCTCTTAAAAATGTAATGCTGCCGATGAGTTATGCCGGAATTGCCAAAGAAGAACGGATTGAAAAAGCAAAAAAATATTTAAAAATGGTGGGATTGGAAAACAGGATGAATCATACGTCAAGTCAATTATCAGGAGGACAACAACAGCGAGTCGCCATTGCCCGAGGATTGGCTATGAACCCCAGTATTTTATTGGCTGATGAACCGACCGGAAATTTAGCTTCTGTCCAAGGACAAGAAATAATGGAAATTTTTGAAAAACTTCACAAACAAGGACACACTATTATTATGATTACCCATGAACCGGAAATTGCCAAACACGCAAAACGGATTATTAAAATTTTGGATGGAAAAATTGTGAAAAATTAATATGGATTTAATTGAAATATTTTTAGAAAGTATCGGAACACTGACCATCAATAAAATGAGGACGGCTTTGGCCACCTTAGGAATAATTATTGGTATTGGCAGTGTCATCGCTTTAGTCTCTTTAGGACAAGGAAGTCAAAAAGCTGTGGCTCAACAAATTCAATCATTGGGATCCAATTTATTGACTGTCATGCCAGGCTCCCAATCTTCAAATGGAGTACGAGGAGCAATGGGCGGATCAACATCATTAACATTAGAGGATGCTAAAGCTATTGCCGCTTCAACTGAAATTACAGCTGTAAAAAATGTTTCGCCTGAACTCTCCCGTCGGGCGCAAATCACAGCCGGCAGAAACAATACCAACACACAAATTTATGGAGTAACTGCAATTTATTCGGAAGTACGAAAAACCACTTTATCATCAGGCTCTTTTATAACCTCAAGAGATGTTGAGAGCATGGCTAAGGTAGCAGTTCTGGGACCGCAGGTAGTCACTGACTTATTTGGTGAAAATGCCAATCCTATTGGTAAAACCATAAGAGTAGAAGGATTGGCTTTACGAATAATTGGTATCACCACTGCCAAAGGCGGTAGCGGTTTTCAAAATCAGGATGATATTATTTATGTTCCCCTAACAACTGCTCAAAAATTGATTTTTGGAGTCAAATATATTTCCACCATTTCCATCGAAGCTAAAAGTGAAAATGTGATGACTGATGCTCAAAATCAGGTCGGATATTTTTTACTGGCTCGCCACAAACTCAACGATCCCACCCAGGCTGATTTTTCCATCATGTCTCAAAATGACATTCTAAATACTGCTTCTCAAATAACAGGCACTTTTACCGCACTTCTATCAGGTATCGCCGCCATTTCTCTACTTGTTGGTGGAATTGGAATTATGAATATCATGTTGGTGACAGTCACTGAACGAACTCGCGAGATTGGATTACGAAAAGCATTAGGTGCAAAAAAGAAAATTATTATTACTCAATTTCTAATTGAATCAATCATCCTCACTTTTGCCGGAGGGATTTTGGGAATGGTTTTGGGAGTGATTATTTCTTTTATTGTTTCAAAAATAATTAGTTTGCCGTTTACTATTGCCGTATCGTCTGTAGTTTTGGCTATTGGAGTCTCAGGAGTTATTGGTATTGTTTTTGGTTGGTACCCGGCTCAAAGAGCAGCAAGCCTACAGCCGATTGAGGCGCTAAGATATGAGTAATTTGAAATTTAATAGGAAGGTGGTGATTGTATATGAAAAATAATTTATTGATCACAATAATTATCGCCGTTGTCGTTGGTGCGGGCGGATTTTTCGGCGGTATGAAATATCAGGAAAGCAAACGACCGGCTTTTTCCAGACAGTTCAATGGACAAGCAATGGGAGCACAAACAGGAATAAGACAAGGAAATAGAAATGGATTTAGACCAATTAATGGAGAAATTTTATCAGCTGATGATAAATCAATTACCGTAAAATTAATAGACGGCAGCAGTAAAATAGTTCTTCTTTCCGATAAAACAGTTATCAATAAAGCTGATCAAGCAACCAAAAGTGATTTAAAAACCGGTGAAAAAATAGCTGCTTTTGGAACTGAAAATTCAGACGGCAGCATGACCGCTCAAAATATTCAACTAAATCCAATTTTGCAAATGAGAGGTAATCCTGAAGTTAGTCCAAAATAAATAATTTATATCATTGTTTGAGGTGTAGCAATAACCTCATCTCTCATTGCAAGCAAAAATTTTTGCAGAGCACTTTTAGGTTGTCTTGGGACAAATAAACCATGCGAGGCTGGATCAAAACCAAAGTCATCCTGAAAACCTAACTGTTGGAGATGTTGTTGAGAAAAATAACCTTGAGTAATTTCATGTCCATATAAAGATCTGGCGCTTAAGAATTCTATCATCAAAGGCAATCCGCCTCCCATATGAAGCAAAACAGCGCCGATTACCGGTCTATAACTTCTCATCCATTCATATCCGGAAAGTCCGGCAACCGCAGGGCTAATTACAGCTGCCTTATTGCCAAAAAGGGCGAATTCAGGATGATGCCAATGACCAAAAGTCGCTATATCAACATGTTGCACCAATTCGCCTTCTCCTCTAAATACTTGTTCTGCTTGATATATTGGGGTATCTTTTTGTCCTTTGGCTCCATTTTCCATTATTAAATGTTGGACTAATAATCCATAACCGCCAACGTTTTCGTCAAAAGCAGTCCATGATCTAAAATAATCACCAAATCTAGTGGCAACAGTATCATGGTAAACAATCGGTATATTAAGTCCTTTTCCTTCAAATGATTTTTCAAAAATAGGTTGAAGAAAAGACGAATGAGTGCTACCGGTCCACGCGTATCCACTGTTGGTTTCGTGATTACCTGGAACTATGTCTACTTTTTGCAGGCTTTTAAGTACGTCAGGAGAAACATCCTGCAAAGAAAGCATAAGCATTCTTCTGACATATTCTTGTTGGTCACCTATTCTAATTAAACCTATTGGAGCGTTTTCATTCGGCATGTCTGGATAATTTCTTCCTTGAATAATATCACCGGCTAAAAATAATCTGACCGGGCCATCTTCCATACTTTGAAGAATAATGTCTAAGAGTTTAATCTGAAGATCTGCTCGGGCTGTTACTGATCCTTGTTGCCAATCAAGAACAAAAGCAGCTGTTACTCTATCGGCGGAAATCTGCGCTTTTTCTAGAAGTTTTCTGTTCAAAATATATAAGCGGGATCTTTGATCTTCAGTCATTTCCTGCATTATGGCCGAAGGAAAAGGAAGGGCCCGACGTGTAGTCAATAACCTATGACCAACGGGAAAACCAGATCCTTCAACACTTCCTTTTTGTTCTAAACTTATTGATGGATCAGTAAAACCTGGTGTTAATAAAATACCATTTCCTGATGCTGTTCCTTTAGATAATGCTTGTTCTTGATGTAATAATACAAGTGTTGTTGGAGGCTGCGCTTTTCCTTCTGATTCAAGATGTCTAAGAGCGGCTTCTGTTGCATCGCTTGGGTTTCGATACTTCGGAGCAATACCAAATTTCAAACTACTGTGACGAATCATATCTGTAACATCCATCACGCTCCCATCTTGTCTTTGAATTTTAGTTATCAAATCAAAATCGTCGTAGAATTGAAAGTCGGTAAATTCTCTTTCCGGTAGTGGAATATTATCTAAATTTAAAACTGAAGAATATTCCGGCGGTATTTCTTCACCTCTGGTAAGTTTATCATAGGCGTCAAACAACATTAAATATTCATGCATTCTTACTTTTCCACCTGTCGCAACCGCCACTTCTTCCGCTGTAAGCAGGCTTCTCCCTGATCTTAAACAATATTCAAAACCAACATTGGTTAAAAAAGCCCGATGTCTATCCCAAACAGGATTTTGTTGTAATCTTTCTTGTTCGTAATAGGTTGCTTGATCACTTATGGGTTTGCTTAAACCACCCATCATTTTCATTGCATCTATAGTTGCATCTCGACAAATTTCTCTGTCGCCATCACTCATATTGTAAATAACGTGAATTCCTAATTTTGCCAATCTGTCAAGAATCAATTTTGCAGCCGAAAATTGCTGATTAAGATCCATTATTAAATTTTGTCGTTGGTCTTTACGTCGATATTTAAAACCTCCGTTAAGTAAGCCTGAAGCAACAACAATATCTGGTTTTATTTCCGGCGGAGAAGCTTCAATTCGATCAAGTACTGATTCTAAAAAAACAATATCCGAAGTACTACTTCCCAAAAGAATTTCTGATAAATACAAAATCCTTCTTGATGGTTTTTCTGTTTCTATGACAACTGTTTCAACTTGGTTTGCTTCAGTTGCCCGTTCATATAGGGCAGCAACCTCACCAAGAGAAGCTATTGGTTCCGATCTCTCAGGTAGAGTCATAAAATCAAATGACATAACGCTGTTTCTTAAGGAATCATAACCAAGCGAAATTTCATCTTTTCCTCTTTTAGTTAAACGAATACTTCCTGTTTTTGATTTAGAAGCATAACCCGTCGTCACAAAACAATCAATTATTCTTGCGCGGATATCAGCTGGCGGAAGAGCTTCAAACAATTTTTCGACTTGTTCAGCTTCATGCAGTTCTTCTTCATCTTCTTCACCCTCTTCCCAATCGCCTTCATCTTCTTGTTCAACCCTTATGGTTTTTTTTGGGCTTGTCTGAAACACACCCTGACTAATCAATTTACCCAAATCATCAAAATCAGCTGCGGGGATAAGAAATAACAAATCTTTTAAATTACCAAGCTCTTGACTAGGAACTTCTTCTGGCATAAATCCTTCAAATGGTTTAGAATCACGCCAACTAATCATTGCTCTCGCTGCTTCAATCTGATCTACGTCCCGCAAACCATAAGCCGTCCTTCTCAGCATTTCCTCACAGGTTTTGAGTTCTTCTAAACGTGCCCTTGGCTCTTCTACACCTAATTGTTTTGAAACTGCGATTGTTAAAGCTGTGTATGCACTAAGTCCTTCCACTTGTACAACCGGGTCATCTCCTATTAAAATTTGTGATGATAAATCGCTTAAGCTTGAATGAACAACTTCCCATTCCATTTTTCCTGAAGTTAAAGCATCAGCTATTGGCAGAAGTGAATCATATATCTGGTCTTCATCCATTCCAAGCTTTTCCTCAACAGTAACAGCTTGTGTAATAATATCTTGTGGAGTTCTTTGATTAACTCCAGAAAAAGAATTGTCTGACTCAATTGAAGGGTTAGTCGAAGAAGTTAATGTTTTGACTAAAAGAGGATAAGCTAACAACGCTTGTGGAAGCGTTCCAAGAACGGTCGGAGATCTTTGTCCTGTGGCTTCTAATTCTTTTTGGCCAGGGTTACTGATATCGATTTATATTAATAAAATAATATTTAAGCTTTTATTTTCTTCAAAAACTAGTTTTCAAAAAATTCTGGCTTATTTATATTATTTTTATTTTACAATTGCAACAGTTGTTTATTATAAGACTAATATTTTAATAAAATCTTATTTTTATTTCACTGTCACGCTTTTGGCAATATTTCTTGGTTTATCTACGTTGTTTCCTAATTTTACCGCCATATAATATGCCAACAGTTGCAACGGAATAATATTTCCGATTGCATCTGTTTCTTTTGTATCCTTGACAGGAATATAAAAATCATAATTTTCTTGTTTATTATGGGCGACAGCTGTTACCTCTGCTCCCCTTAAACGCACTTCATCAATAGAAGTATTAATATCATTTTTAATCATGTCGTTGGAAACAACCACAATAACTGAAACTCCTTTTTCCATTAGAGTGATCGCATAATGCTTAAGATCCCCTGCCGGAACAGCATGTGCATGTTTATATGAGGCTTCAATCATTTTTACCATGCCTTCATTTATAATGGCTAAATTTTGATATTTTCCCAGAAGAAAAATATGCTGTTTTTCTGACAACTTTTCCGCCAGACTCTTAAGGATATTAAGATTATTTGTATCTGCTAAATATTCATTAATCGTCGCTGCCAAAACAGTAAGGTTTTTTATACCCTCTTCAAACTCGCCTTGTACTGCCTTGGCTATAAGATATCCCCAAGAAATTTGAGAAGAAAAAACTTTGGTAGACATAACACAAATTTCAGGTCCGGCATTACACATAAATGGAAAGTCAGACATACGAGTAATCATTGAACCCGGCATGTTTACAATTGAGGCAATCTTCATACCTATTTCTTTGGCAAATTCTAAAACCTCTATAACATCGGCTGTTTCTCCACTTTGTGATGGAGCAATAATAAGATCATCTTTTTGGAACATATTATAATAACTGCGGGCATCGGCACCAACCAAACTAATGGCATTTATTTTACCCAAAATCCTAAGATAAAAAGCTATTTGAGCTGAAGCAAAACCAGCAGTTCCGGAACCAATAACATATACATGTTTTGCTGCTTTTATCACTTGTGCAAATTCAGCAATTTTTTTACTATCCTGATTAATAATCTGCCTTATAACATAAGGGGTATCATAAATTTCTTTTAACATAAAATGATCGTAACCCTCTTTGTCTATTTTGCTTGCATGAATAGTCAATCGTTCTATTTTATATTCATGTGGATGTCCGCTTTTTATATCAAAGAGTTTTATTTTTTTATCATTATCAATAAAAACCATCTGATTATTTTCCAAAACAATCATCTGGTCAGCATAAGGTGCGAATGATAATGTATCAGACGACAAAAATATTTCATCTGTTTTTGAATTGATTCCTACAACTAAAGGCGATCCGTTACGGGCTGCATATATTTCACCCGCATTATTAAGAAGAATAATCGTATTTCTTCCTTCAAGTTTTAAAAATGCTTGTCTAATTGCATCAAGATGTTTTTTTTCTGTTTTTAAACTTTCTTCAATTAGGCGAACTATTACTTCTGTATCTGTCTCGCTAATAAATTTGTATTTTTTTTCAGCCAAAGATTTTTTCAGTTCAACAAAATTCTCAACAATACCATTTTGCGCTAATATAAAAGAACCGTCAGAACTTGTATGAGGATGAGCGTTAATTTGTGTAACTGCACCGGTGGTGGCCCAACGTGTATGGGCTATGGCCGTATTGCTTGACGGTAAATCAAGATTTCCAACATCACTAATCTTTCCCACCTGCTTTTTAACTACTAAAGATCCTTTCGAAACAACTCCAACTCCCCATGAATCATATCCTCGATAATCCAATCTTTTTAAACCTTCAACAACTATTTGACCTGCATTTTGTTTATTTCCTTTATAACCAAATATTCCACACATAAATATGATTTAATAAAAAATTAATAATTGAAATGAAAAAAGTAAGATATTTTTATTGCATAAAAACACTAATGAAGAGTGGATGACTGAAAAGAATTGTTATTTAGTTTTTTCAAACTATTTTGAATTCTTTCTTTTTTAAGGTGTGCACCGCACCTAAGGAGTCCCGCAGATACTCACCTGAGCTTTTCGCTTGGGTGGTCCGATTAGCCGACTATAAGTCGAGCTCTCCTTTTCCTCGTCTTCCCGACGTAACGTCGGGACCTTGCGCTCGTTATCAAATAGTGAACTTCTAACTGGTCACTCTATAGAAAGAATTATAACATAAATTAGGTCTATATTGTAAAAAACCTTAAAAGCTTATTCTTACGATGAGCTCAAAAAATATACGATTCTCCGGGTAAAAGATATACTTTTTCAGATCCGAAGAGCTCATTTTTGTATTGCTCGTGAGTATTCAAAACCGTTTCTATAGTGCTGTCTTGAATCGCTCCCCCACCACTTATGAATTTATACATGTGCAAAGGGACAAATACTTTTGGCTTAAAATCTCTAATATTGTAGGAATGAAGCATAATATTCCCGAGTAAAATATCAATATCCTTCATCGAATATACTTTTTCCTTTTCTGTTTTATTCTTGAAATCCCGACCGTCACCTGTGTGAAGAATTTTTACACCATCACTTTCAATCTCATACCAATTCCCTCCTTCAGCAAAATTATCGTCGCCGCGATGATCTGTTTGATAACCTGTAATTTTTACTCCATCGATTTCAATTGTTTTCCCACTTTCTAAAAGAATTATATTTTCTGGTTTTTTACTGTTAAGAATAAAACCCTTAGGTAAAATAACTTTTTTATTTTCCTCAGCTGCTTTTTTGAGTAAAGTCGGGTCATAATGATCTCCATCATCATGGGTAACTAAAAAAATATCAGCCAGCTTTGCTAATTCATAATGAGCATAGGAAAAAGGTAAATTGGCAGTATCAATAGCAATCGTATGTTTACTCGTTTTAAGAACAGCTCCCATATTAAGCATGCTCCAGACTTTAATTTCTTTGTCATCGACTTGGGTATTTTTTATCTCATCAATTGCATGCTTAACGCGAAAGTCTGACAATTTTCTTTGATTGCTTAACCAATAAAAATAAAGGGCAGGGGCAGATTTTGGTAAGCCCTTAGACAAAAACTCCCCATATTCTTTTATTAAATCCAATCTCGCTTGATCCAAAACCAGAGGGTCGGAGTTATTTATTTTTTGATCAAGTAACTTAACTGATGAAGGAACAAAAATGTATGAAACAAAAAGAAACGCTGCCAATAACAAAGTAAATATCAAAGCATGGAGATTTTTCTTCATTATAAAAATAGTCTAGCAGATTAAATTTATTATTTTTTTCCGGTCAATAATTTTCTGGTTGTTTCACGAACTGCAATTGAGGGTAACGTCTTTTTATTTTTTTCAAGATATGTCTTAACTTCTTTTTTGTGATTTTTAATCAGACTCCGTAAAAGCCAGGAAATTGCTTTGGTAATTAAGATATCTTTTTCTCCTTTTAATTTTTCAATATTTGCAAAAGCCAGATCGGCTAACCTTTTATCTGTTGTATTTCTACTAGACATGGTTAGTAAAACCAAACTTGCTCTCCGCTTATGAACATTTTCGTCTTTGGAAAAATTAAGAATTAATTTTTTCCATTTATCCCAATTAGCTAATATTTCTTCGGCTTTAAAATTAGATTGACACAAAACGTCCACTTCCGCCCAACCCTCAACATAGGACAACCAATTGTCCAAAACTTTGGGCTCAAGTTGTTTTCTCAATTTATTACTTAACTCAACTATTTTTGCCGCGGTCATTAATTCATCGGTTGATTTTCCTTTTTCATAAAGAGAATTGAGAAGTGATAGATAGTCGTCAAATGATAAGTTTTCATGTTTTTGCAAAAAATCTTTGGCTATTTTTTTAATATTACCAATGCTTATGCAATAATAAATTTTGTTTGTACCAAGATATTTTTTCCCAAATTCCTGATGTTGAGTCTTTTTTTTCCCTGCATTCTTTTTAATTTTCCCCAGGATTTCCAGATAATGTTTGTTCATATATTTTCTATTTATTTTATCACTATATTTAAACAGATTGACCTAATCTGGTAAAATATAGTTAGAAATTGCGGGATCGTCTAATGGTAGGACAACAGCCTTTGGAGCTGTCTATCATGGTTCGAATCCATGTCCCGCAGCATTAGAAGCCGTTTTCGAGGAACGAGGAATTACGACAGAATAACCCACCAAACCCCCGAGGTTATTATTTTATATAATTAAGATTATGCGACTCCACAAATGTTTAACCACTAACAATCTCGTTTTAAAAATCGTTGTTGCTACTTTGTTTATCGTTCTTCCTATTATGGGTTTTTTAGTGGGAATACAATATCATACAATTTCATCTAAAGTAAATCCGCAACCCATAACTATTTCTGATAATACTAAGGATTGGAAAATATATACTTCATCTATAAATAAATTTTCTTTTAAAATACCTAAAGAATTTGTCGTCATTGAAAATACTGATGGTATAAAAATATTTCTCAATCAAGCTGCACTCGACAAAAGTAAAGTTTGCAAACCTAATCCTAAGGAAATAGAACCCATGCCTTGCTCACCAGAATTATTATCAATATGGTATGCTGAAACACCAAGAAGTTCTTATCTCACCGGTGAAGAATATGTAAATAAAAAAATGGGTGGAATGGGAGGAACTGCTCCATACTTAAAAGTTGAAGGACAAAACCTATCATGGATAGTTGGTGATGCATCTGGATTAGAGTATAGACCTACCATCAGAGCTTTTGCATACGATGGTGATAAAATTCGTTTTATTCAAACTAATACATATATCTCTCCTTTCCAAGAATACAAACATATTAAACCTGGTAATAAATTTGACTGGCAAAGGTTAGAAGAACTCACATATCAAATACTTTCAACTATTAAATTTTCAGATTAAAATTACAGAACTAAAAGGGTCCTAACCAACCCGCTCAGCACTAGAACAACCCACCAAACTCCGGGGTTGTTTGATAACCTGCTATAATTAACAAATGAATTTGAATCAAATTGCTGTTCCTTTTCTTCTTACTCTACTTGCTGGTTTATCAACAGTAATCGGAAGTTTAATTTTTCTTTCTCGCATTTTTCGCAAAAGAAGATTTATCAGTTTTTTTCTAGGTTTATCTGCGGGCGTAATGATTTATCTTTCGTTTATGGAATTACTTCCTTACTCAATAAAAAATCTTGGGTTTTTAAGCGCAAACATTTTCTTTTTTATTGGGATTATTATTATGGCAATAATTGATTTTTTTCTTCCTCATCATTATCTTGAAGAAAGAATCTGTCAAAAACAAAGTATCATTGATCGCAAATTACTCTCAACAGGTCTTGTTGTGACATTGGGTCTTATTATTCATAATTTTCCAGAAGGTATGGCGGTATTTCTTAGTTCGTTTACAAATGTAAGACTTGGTATATTATTGGCAATAGCTATAGCCATTCATAATATTCCCGAAGGTATTGCAGTAGCGGCACCTATTTATTACTCCACACAAAATAAAGGTAAGGCAATTAAATATGCCTTTATATCAGGAATGGCAGAACCCCTTGGAGCGATTATCGCCTATTTCCTACTTAAACCCTATCTCCATCAAAACATTATTTCATATATTTTTGCTCTTGTTGCCGGAGTCATGGTCTATATTAGTTTTGACGAGCTTCTTCCCGCTTGCTTTAGGGAAGGACATGGACATCGTGCAATTTTAGGAATTGTTTTAGGAATGATGATTGTTTCCTTAAGTCTTCTTTTTCTTTAACTTCCACCAAACCCCCGAGGTTATTCTTTTCAATCATAATGAAAGAAAAATCAAAGTTATCTGTATTACTAATAGGAAGGAGGTAAAAACACATGAACAAAAAATCAATCTTAATCGGAATATCAGTCTTAGTTTTGGGTGGATTAACTTTGGCAATTCCAGCTCAAGCATATAAAGGGGATCCAAATGTTAAGGGTCCAAATTATTCGGCTGAAAGACATGAGGCGATGACTAAAGCTTTCACAAATAATGACTATAATGCTTGGAAAAACTTGATGCAAGGAAAAGGCAGAGTTACTCAAGTAATCAATAAGAATAATTTTGCTAAATTTGCTCAAGCTCATAAATTAGCTCTTGAAGGTAAAACCGCAGAAGCTAATAAAATCAGAAATGAACTTGGTTTAGGTTTACATAATGGTTCAGGTCAAGGACAAGGAAAAGGATGTGGAAGATCAACTAAATAACCTATCCTTATAATATCAGGCTCTCGTCAATATAGACGGGAGCCTGGCTTAAAGTAGGTATAATTAAAGACAATTCATGAAAGATATTACAAAATTGACAGATGAACAACTTATTAAAATCGTAAGAAGTAAAGACAAGGAACTTTATCGTGAAATAATTGTTCGGTATGAAAAAAAGTTGTTAAGATATGCTAGATATTTAATACAAAATGAGGAAAAAGCTTCAGATGCTGTTCAGGAAGCTTTTATTAAGGCGTTTATCAATCTCAATAGTTTTAATTTAAAGATGAAATTTTCCAGCTGGATTTATCGAATCGTTCATAATCAAGCAATGAATATTTTTAATAAAAATAAAAGAGAACTGCCGTTATTTGAGAATGTTGAATTTGAAAGTGGTAAGAACTTAGAAATTGATCTGACCAAAAAAGAAATTAGGGAAAGAGTTAATAAATGTATTAGCCAGATGTCGCTTATTTATTCGGAACCTTTATCTCTTTATTATCTTGAAGAGAAATCTTATGAAGAAATAAGTGATATTTTAAGATTGCCGATTGGTACGGTGGAAACAAGAATTAATCGGGCTAAAGTTATTATGAAAAAAATATGTCAAAACACCAAATAGATATCACCAAAAATGTGATGTCAAAAATAAAAACAGAACAGATTAAGATAAAACCAAAATGGTACTTTTGGTTTGGTTCGTTATCTGTATTTGTTGCACTTGTGGGATTAACCATAATTTCAATCTTTTTAATAAGTTTGATTACTTTTTCTCTAAAAACTCATGGTCCAATGGGAACAGTTCGTTATCAACAGATTATCTCAAACTTTCCATGGTGGGCTCCAATTCTCGTCATTATCGGCTTGATTACAGGAATAATTTTATTGAAGAAATATGACTTTTCTTATAAAAAGAATTTTTTGTTCATCATTCTAATTTTTATTTCTGCGATTTTTACAGCGGGAGTACTAATAAATATATTAGGTTTTGATAATCTTTGGATAAAAAAAGGGCCAATGAGAAAATTTTATCAACAATATGGCGGCAATGGACAAGAATGGAATAACAATATTAAAAACAATGGCAGAGGAAGAAGAAGTTTTTAGTAAATTAAGAATAAAAATAATCCTAATTATAAAGACATTAAGGGTCTTAACTAACCCGTTCCAGTTGAAGATTTGACTTGTTGAGAATAATTAGAGTACTATATTATTTAAGATGAATATCAAACGGATATTATTGTTTATTCTGCTTTTCTTCTACGTTAGTCTTTTTGTTCCGAAAACTTCATACGCATTTAACCTACAGGAAACGTTTACATCGGAAAATTCAGTTACAACAAGAATACAAGAAGGGATTGAGTATTTCTTTGCTTTTAAAGTCGAAAATAAAGTAACAGTATTGGAAAAACAAGCGGAGAAAAGATTGACTATGGCTCAAAGCTATGCCAAGGAAAAAAACAACGAAAGAGTAAAAAATCTGATGCAAAGTTATCTTCAAATAAAAGAAAAACAGAATAATTTACTGGGGAAAACAAGTGATAAAAAAGTTTTGAATGCGGTTGAGGAAAGGACTGTAGAACAACAAAAAACCATGGAAGAGATAAAAATAAAGATTGGTAAAGGGACAAAACAGGAAGTTGTTAAAGCTCAGGAACAAGTCGTTAACCAAGTTGCGGAAAAAATAGTTGAGGTTAAAGGAACTGAAGGGAAAGCTGAATTTTTTCAAAAAGTTGAACATGTTTGGGCGCCTGGAACAGGGCCGGGAGGAGGAGAGGCGGGGGTGGTTATTGAAGGAGGAACGATGCAATTTGCTCCGGGAACTTCAGCTGGTGGTCCCAGTGGGGCCGATATTAAAACTGTGGAAATAAAAACCGGAGGTGGTGACGGTGGAACAAATACTGTGGAAGGTGGAAATAAAGAAACAGTTTCTGGAGACGATCAAAAGCCGGATCCGGGTACAGACGGTACTAAAACGTGGATTGATCCATAAATAATTGCTTAAAATAAAATACTCTTTAACCCGCAGCCCGCTTGTATATAAAAAAAACAGACGAAGATTTTTAATATAAATTTATGTTATAATTTCAAAATGGCAGGAAAAGTAAAAGCAAAAATAAAAATTTCCCCAAAGCAAAAAAGGATTGCCGGAATAACTGGAATAGTAGTTATAGCAGCAGTGTTGATTTTTTTGCTTAAAAATATTTTTATTGCCGCCCTTGTAAACGGACAACCCATAACAAGACTTTCGATCATATCTGCCCTTGAAAAACAAAGCGGCAAGACAACTCTTGACGGCTTGATAACAAAAAAAATAATTCTTCAGGAAGCCCAAAAAAGAAAAGTTTCAGTAGCCCAAAGCGATATTGATGCGGAAATAAAAAAGATTACAGCCAGTTTACAAACTCAGGGATTGACACTTGACCAAGCATTAGCTTATCAGGGCATGACTAAATCTGATTTAAATAATGAGCTAAAAGTTCAAGTCGCCCTCAATAAAATGATCGGAACAGTTACTGTAACAGAAAAAGAAATCAATGACTTTATTACTGAAAATAGTTCACAGATGACACCGGAGATGACCGAAACCCAATTCCGCGAGCAAGCAATCCAGACATTAAAACAACAAAAACTTCAAGCCAAAACACAAGATTTCATAAAGAATCTACAGGATAAAGCAAAAATTATCCGCTTCGTCTCATACTAACTTTATTTTATAAGCAGATTGATTAAGTGAAAACCTCCGAAAGATAAAATTATTGAGCCAATAAAATTCGTAACCATTGTTGTCCAAAGATAAACCATAATTGGCACTTTATACATACCAGCTAAAATACTAATTATTTTTCCCCCGTAAAATGGAATTAATCTACCCAAAATAAGAAACGAGGGAGAATTAACCGGTAACTTACTTAAACCAAACGGCAAATGTTTTTTGGTCTTATCGAAGTTTGTTACTTTGTGTATTCTCGTTCCCAAATAATATTCAATAAAACTCGCCAACATATTTCCTACCCAGGCTATCATTGCACCAATCAATGGACCATAAATTGTACCCACAACAATGGTTATCGGATCAGTGGAAATAGGAGTCGGAGACAAAACAGCATAAAGAAAAATCGCCACGATCGGCGCCCAAACCCCCGAACGAAGAATAATTGATTGAATATTATGAATGTCTTTTATCAGAAAGTAAAAAACAACAATAATAAATCCTATACTTAAAATCGTCCCCAGTTTATTGTCTTCATCCTTAAACATAAAATTAATATTACCAAAATTAATCTTTAAGTGTCATGTCCATAAAAATGGTAATATAAATATATTGTGGGAAAAAGATTTATTTGGATTTTAGTTATTTTTTTTAGCCTCGCTACTTTATTTTGTTTTAATACAGTTCGCGCTGAAGATTTAGCTCCAGGTCATGTTATCCCTAGATTACCAAAAACTGCTAATGATCCGATGTTATTAAACGGCAAAGTTTATCCGTTCTGGGGTCCGGTCTGCCAGCGGTATACCTATTCTGTAATTTATTCTGACAAAGCCAATCGTCCTCCTGAATATATGAAAATATATTTCAACGGCAAAATGCTGGACATGCAAAAAGAAAATCCCGGCGATAATGATTATAAAAAAGGCGTTAAATATATTTTCCAAAATGTCCCTGACAAATTCGGATCAAATTTTTACTACTTTGAGGCGTCCAACGGTTTAGGAAAAACTCGGGCATCAATCATTGATTCGCCGGACAATGGACCTGTTCTTTTTGACTCTGATTTTAAAAACAACGAAATAGTTTTGATTGATCCGGTCGCGGGAAAAATACTTTGGCGCTATTCAACAGATATTGAGTGGATCGGTGCCGTAGCCCTATCAGACAACGGCAAGTATTTAGCAGCTCAATCTTCCAATCACGTTTATTTTTTTGACACTGCCAACAATAAACCCTTATGGATTTACAAAAGTACAACCGAAGGCAACATCGGTGGAGATGTCAAAGGAGGTGTGGCAATTTCAGCTGATGGAACAAAAATATTTGCCGCCCTAAGCGGAAAAGCTATTTTTTTTGATTATAAAACCAATAAACCTATCTGGACTTATAATCTGGAACAAAACGGCGGCAGTGCTTATGGCGTAGATA
>Ga0265297_10004635_pt1 | contig 22109 bp, 19 predicted proteins | sample Munlanlwell13791_FD_192502 | JGI IMG/M metagenome (GOLD analysis project Ga0265297, IMG submission 192502) | Leachate microbial communities from a municipal landfill in Southern Ontario, Canada - Leachate well 137-91 | ecosystem: Engineered > Solid waste > Landfill > Unclassified | place... | reverse complement strand
AGGGATACAAGCCCCGCATTAAGAAACTTTTGGATAAACCAGTTGGGGTATCAAAGCGGTACGCGAATATTTCTTTGATTAGTAGCTATGGCTGGGAACAGAAGGTTGCTTTGGAATATGGTCTCGAAAGAGTATTAAATTATAGAAAAACTTTGTAATGAAGATTGTTTTTGTTTCGACGTTTACTCCTGCCACTAATTATACGAGGGATTTGAGCAGGTATTTTTACAAGATTTTAAAACCTCGGGATGAGCTTTTTTTGTGTGGGAGAAAGGTGGAGGAAATACAAGATAATGACGAGCCTCAAGTTGATCATGTTTGGTCCAGGGATTTGTCTTTTGTGTTTACGATTTTAAAGTATGTTTTGGAGAGAAGGCCTGATGTTGTGCACTTGCAGCACGAAATAAAAATGTTTGGGGGGATTATTACTTCTATGCTTTACCCCTGGCTTTTGTTTTTAATCAGATTATTTGGGTTTCCTGTTGTTGTTACTATCCATGGTGTTGTTTCACCAAAACAGATAGATGAAAAATTTTTGGAAAGTTTTAATGTTGGTTATACGCCTCTTAAACAGTTTGTTGTGAAGCTTTTTTTCCGCTACATTTATTCTTTTATTTTGTTTTTTTCAAACAAAGTGACTGTGCATGCACCTGCTTTAAGGGAGATTTTGGTAGACGAATATGGAGGAGGTAAGAATAGGGTTGTAGTAATAAGTCATGGAATACGGGAGGTGAAGAATGTAGACAGGATCCCAGCGAGGTTGTCTATTCTTAAGAAATACCCAGCTGTGAAGGGCAAAAAGGTGATACTTGTTTTTGGCTATTTTTCGCCTAGGAAGGGATATGAGTTTCTGATTCAGGCTTTGAGTACGGCGTTTGAAATGGGTGTGAAGCGAAATGGGGTTGTATTAGCACTTGTTGGTGATGTGAAGGACGAATTTAAGCCTTATAAAAGGAAGGTATTGAGGTTAATCAGAAAGGAGAAGATGGAGAAAAATGTTTTGATAACCGGGTATGTTGATGACAACGAAATTGACGAGTTTTATAGGTACTCATATGTTGTTTTGATACCTGCTATTATCTCTTTTAATACAAGTGGATCTTTATCTTTGTCCTTGGCTTACCAAAAACCGTTGTTGGTTTCTGATGTTAAGCCTCTTGGGAGAGAGGTTTCTGAAAATGATTTTGGTCTGTTATATGAGCCGGATAATGTGGATTCGTGTGCAAAACAGATTGCAAGAATAATGACTGAGAAACGCTTGTATGAGAGTATGAAGAAGAAACTGTCGGGATTTGTTGGGAAAAGGTACTGGACCAGAATTTCGAAGGAACATTATAGCCTTTATGAGAAGCTTAGCAGTTGAGACTATTGGTTTGATCCCGGGTTGGAGCTGGCTCTTGGTAGTGCTTGTGGGAATATACTATTGTTTCTCCCATAGGGAAAAAGGAGAAAACTTCCTGGTCTTTTTTCTGGGAATGCTTGTTGTATATATCGATAATTTTTTGGGGTTTGCGATAAATAGCTACTCTATTGAGTCAGGTTTTTTCCGTTCTTTACCCGGTGTTTTTGTAATTGGTTTTTTTGCAGTTATTGTTTTTGGTAGGAAGTGGTGGATTTTGTTGGCTGGGTATCTGGCGATGCTTGTATTTGATGGAGATGTTTTTTCAAGAGTTGTTTGGGTAACGGCCACTTTTATTGGGGCTTTTTTATTGTCTTATTTATCATACCGGGAAAACATGCAGGGCAAGCCGTATGACTACTCTTCTGCGAAGGAAGCTGAAAAATATAGCAAGAATCGTTTTAAAGGTAAATCCGGCGAAATGATTGATGTTTTTGAAAGAGATATTATTTGTAATTTTATTGGTGGGAAGAGGTGGCACGGTGCTGTTGATCTGGGGGCGGGGACTGGTAGGGTTTCTTTGCATTTGTTGGATTGTGCCAGAATTGATAAGTTGGTGTTGGTTGATGTTTCTGATCAAATGTTACTTCTTGCTAAGAGTAATTTGAAAAATAGGAGTGAGAAACTGAACTTCGTCAAGCGTGATGCTACGAGAACTGGATTTAAAAATAATAGTTTTGATTTGACGGTTTCGTTTCACTTGGTTAAGCATGTAGCCGATTTAGATAGCCTTGTACATGAGATTTCCAGGATAACAAAGAAAGGCGGTTTTGTATTAGCGGAAGTTACCAACAGCCATAGTCTTGCATGGTTTTGGAGGAACGGGGCGAAGCTACGATCGTATGGTGAAGTTATGAGGGTAGCTGAAAAACATGGATTGGTTAGGGAAGCTGTTTCTGGTTGCAACATATTTGGCGAGAGTGTTTATTGGCTGATACCGGTGGCGTTGCTTAGCTACTTTTACAAGTTTGATAGGCTTGTTTCAAGTATGCTGACTTTTAATTGTTCCAAAATTATTTTCTTGTTTAGAAAAATATGAGTGGTGAAGTGTTTATAACACAGCCTGGAGAAGTTGGCCATATTCCGGTGTTTCTAATTGTTGTTCTTGGATTTATATTTTTGAGTAGGTTAATTAACCGAGGTGTTATGTCTTGGAAGCTGGAGGCTCTGCTTATTGGAGCGAGTATTCCTGTGTGGGATGATTTGTTGGCCTTTTTTATTGGTGAGCCTTTCTCGCATCATTCGCTAATGCATTCTTTTATTGGACTTTTGCTTAGTTTTGTTGTGCTAGTGATTATCATGGGTAATGGTTGGGGAAGGCATGTGTTTTTGGGCCACCTTTCGCACATTTTGTATAATTTTGTGGTTGAGTATATTCCTGCGTTTTTCCCTTGGCATATAAAAGAGATCAGCATGTCTCGGTTGTTTTCTTTGCAAAGCGCCGAAATGAAGATGATTATATATCCTGTAATATTGTTTATTTTCTTTTTCTCTGTACTTACTGTTTTAAGGAAAAGATGAATAAGGGGACGAAGAGACTGCTTGTTGTTAGTACGAGTATGACACCGCCATCTGTCTTTATGCGTGGTTCAAAAACTGTTTATGAATTGCAGAAACAACTAGTTAAGCTTGGATATGAAGTGCACATTCTTACTCACATAAGCGACAGACAAGATAAGAATTATAAAAAATGGATAAACGAACAAAGGAAAAAGTACGACATTTTTTATCATGTTTTTGAGTTCTCGTGGCTCAAGAAATACGTGTTTATTTATCAAGTTGTTTGCTCCTTTTATTATATTTATGAGGTGTTTAGACTAAATAAAATTTATGGTTTTGATATTGTGCACGAGTACACTTCTGCGCCAGTACTTTTTTGGAGGGCCTGGTTTTACAAGAAATTTGGTGTAGAGAGGGTATTTAGTACGCTTCAAACGAAAAATGAGAGTTTGTATGCTTCTTATTTATTGTCCGGAGGGATAAAATATTTGGATGGTGTGATTTGTTTGTCGAATGGTGATGTTGATAGGTTAGGTAAGATGCACCCGAAATATGCAGGTAAGGTTTATTGGATTGGTTTGGGATTTGTGAAGCCTGATATGCGGGAAGAATGGGTGTTTAAGAAGCCTAAAGGTAAAGTTGTTGTTACTTATGTTGGGCATTTGGAAAAAGGTAAGGGTGTAGATGATTTGATAGCTGCGTTGACGGGGATGGGGGAGAGTGAGAGGCAAAAAATTTATGCTTTGTTTGTGGTGTATGGAAAAGAGGGGGGAAGAGCAGAGCCGATTGATATTATAACGCAAGCATTAATAGGAGTGGTGTCTTATAAGATAATGTCTGGTATGCAGCCTATTGGAAATGTGATGAAGAAATCTGACGTTTTTGTTCTTCCTTATAGAACATTACATGGGACCTTGATTTACCCTGCTACTTTGATCGAGGCGATGTGGTCTGGTATAGCTGTGGTGACGTCGAGTGTGGGTGGGATAAATGAAGTTGTACAAAATAAGGTGAATGGTTTGCTTGTTGAACCGGGTGACATAAGTGGTATGAGGAGAGCAATTGTTGGGCTGATTGGAAACGCCCACATGAGGCGTAAGTTGGGTGCCGCGGCAAGAGAAGCGATAGTTGGTAATCCGTGTTTTGACCAACGTAATATAGCCTCAAAGTTGAGTGAACTGTATCTTAATTAGTTGTAGTTTTGGAGCTGGTATATTTTTTCTGCGAGGAGTTTTGAAATAATCCTGTTTGTGTATGCGGACCAATGGGAATCGTCGGCATAGTAAAGTAACTCGGTTTGTGTATTGGCCATATAATGTAATAAGTCGTGTAACTTTATATGGATAATATTGTTTTTTTGTAACTGTTCCTCCAACAGGATGAGTGAATGTTCATTGTAAGGTATTTTTTGGTATTGTTGGTAGTAGAGATGTCCTTTTGTGGGTACTGCTACTATAATGAGAGTAATTCCTCTTGTAGCAAGTAGATTTTTGGTACTAGTAAGAGTTTGCATGGCTTCGCCGATGTCATGTTTTACTTTTTCTGTTAAAGTTGGATCGTCCTGGTCCACCTGAAAAAATATTATGTCTGTTTGTGTGTCGTATTGTAAGTTGTTTTTTGCATAAATTACTGCCAGCTGTGGTCTTGTAAAAAGAAGATTCATTATTTCGGTATGTAATTTGTTTACTAAAAACCTTGTCATTGAGTTATATTTAATTTTAGAAGTGACGAGCTCGTAGTTAAAGTTAGTAATTTTTTTCCATGAGATGTTTCTGTTTGGCAGGTTATGGTTTTCCCATTCTTCTTGTGAGTTCCATGCAATTGGGGTGTATGTCACGCCGTTATCTGTAAGTGTTTCTATCCAATTGCTTTCGCGGATTTCTTTTTCCGTACCAAGAACGATGACGTATTTTGGGGGAGTTTTTTGAAAAAGTTCGTTCTCCCAAAAACGTTGGAGAGGTAGGGAGCCATGGTTGTATGTGCGGATATTGTATTCGTTTGTTAGTATGGTGGACACCAACTCTTCTTGTGTTTCGTCAGCCCCAGCTACATAAGAATTGCCGAATATTACTGCGTCTATGCCCTTTTTTATGAAGCCCGGGGAGTTTCTAAAACCGTATTCATCTGTAATAAATATTTGGTGGCGTATTTCGCTTGGCTTTGGTTTAAAATGGAGAGGTCCGGAACTGTCTCCTCGAAGAATGCCGTCGTATTTGTATTGAGGTTTAAAGGGGGTGATATATGCATCTAGTGAATCGGCGTTGTAAGCCGTTTCCCATGCCCTGAAAGTAACGGGTTTTGGGTGTACTAAAAAATATGTGGTTGATTCAAATATGGCTAAGGTTACCCAGAGGGGAATTGCTAAAATAAGGGTGATTGTTGATATTATTGATTTCATTAAAATTGAAAGTATATGAATGGCACTTCTTTTCTGATTAGTGAGTAGAGTATTAGTAGGATTAGTAAGGTAGAAAATACAATCCCGTTTCTGGTGTTGGCTTTAATTTTATTAATAAAATTTTCTTGAAACAGAAAAGACCAGATTACTGCAATTGCTAGGGCTGGTAAACTAATCGTAAAAGCGGTGAAAATAACTTCTTGTGGTTTTTGTAAAGTAGGGTGTAGAAGTGCGTTAAATAAAAGAACCACTTCGTTAAGAGACGAAAAACGAAATATTATCCATGCCAGGGAGACAATAAAGAGGGTTGACATTTGTGAAAGGTGTTTGGAATGTGGAAGACGGACACGAGAATCTTGGAGAAAACGTTCGGCTGCTAAAAATGCTCCGTGTACCCCTCCCCATATGAGGAAGTTCCAATTTGCTCCGTGCCAGAGACCTCCGAGCAGCATTGTAATCAATAGATTAACATAGGTTCTATGTTTCCCCTTGCGGTTGCCTCCAAGAGGTATGTAAAGGTAGTCTCGTAACCATGTTGAAAGTGTGATATTCCATCGTCTCCAAAAATCTCGTATACTGGTTGCTTGATATGGCGCGTTGAAATTATCTGGAAAGTCAAAGCCGATATACTTTGCGAGCCCGATAGCTATTAGTGAGTAACCGAGAAAGTCAAAATATATCCGAAATGTGAAATATACTATCAAGAGGAGTGCTTCAATAAAGTGGACCGTAGTTAAGTTCTCTATCAATAGGCTTTCAACCTCGAAGAGTTGGTTGGCAACGACTATTTTAAAGATGAAACCGAAAACTAAATATTTTGTACCCTCAAAAATTTTCACTGGTGTTATTTGTCTATGACCCAATTGGTGCTTTATTTGGGAAAACCGCACTATTGGTCCGGATATCAAGTGCGGAAAAAGACAGGCATATGTTGCATAGTGGACAAAATTGTGCGTCGGTTTTACTTGGCTTCTATAAACATCTACAACGTAGCTGATTCTTTGGAATGTGATAAATGATATGCCAAGAGGTATGATGACCGGATTAATAAAATGAGAGCTATCTATGGTTTCTAGAAAGAAGTTGGCATATTTGAAGTATATCAGTAAGCTTAGATTGACAATTATTGCTGCGGCTAGTAGCCATTTAGCTTTTTTACTGCCCTTGTGTTTATGAATAACGATAGCTAGTACGTAATCGAGTATAAGGGGAAATATTAGTATTGGTAAATTTTTTGTACCAAAGGATGCGTAAAATATAAGACTAAAAAAAACTATTACAATATTCGAATACAGATCGTTTTTACGAACCAGGTAATATATGGAAATAAATAAAGGAAAAAAATAGAAGAGAAATAATATGTCTGTAAAAAGCATAATTTGAGGTTTGTTCGATTAAACTATACAAGTGGTATAATTTCAAGAGTTACGGTGTGTTGAGAAATATGCACCATGGTTGTATTGTATCTTTGTAACTGTGATTTATGAAGGTATTGGGGGTTCATTTTCATTCGCATGATACTTCAGTTGTCTTGGTGGACAATGGGAGTGTGGTTTATGCTTCTTCCAACGAGAGGTTTAGCCGCAAAAAGATGGACAGTGGCGTTCCTCTTTTGGCGCTTGAGGATTGTTTTGAATACTGCAAGGTAAAGCCTAAAGATTTGGATATAGTGTCTATTACGGGAAGCGGCGACATGCGTATGTTTTGGGAGTTTATGAAGGACTCTACTCTAGGCGTTCGATTGACCGGAGGAAAAAGGCTTGCAATGTATAAAAAACCTTTGAATGTGTTATATCAGACAATTGCAAGTTTGGGAGTTCCTAGCTATTTGTATAGGTATTTTATTCCGGCTACTAGAGTACGTTTAGCTTTGAATGGTTTTGAAGGTAAGTATGAATATGTAGCCCATCATTTTTGCCATGTGGCTGCGGCATATCACACATCAGGGTGGGATAAGTGCTTGGTGGGGATCGTCGAGGGTGATGGCTACGATGAAAGTACGTCGGTGTGGCATGTAGAGAACGGTAAGTATGAGAGGTATTGTGTGACCAGGCTTCCACATTCTGCTGGAAGGTTTTACGAACTGATTACTTATATTTTGGGATTTGATAGGTTAAAGCACCCAGGGAAAATTACAGGACTTGCTGCTTATGGGGACTCAAGCGTTTGTTACGGGATAATAAAAAATTTGCTTTGGGTGGAGGGACTTGAACTGCGTATGGATTATAAGAGGTATTATGAATGGCTTTCGTATTATGATAATGAGAAAAGTTTGCCGAAAGAAATCGCAAGATACTCGCGTGAGGATTTGGCGGCGGCATTTCAATTCCGACTCGAGGAGTGTGTTGTAGATATTATTGGTAAAGTTGTTAAGATAACAGGCGAGAGCAAGATTGCTCTTGCTGGTGGAGTGGTGGCAAACGTAAAACTAAATCAACGGATTTTCGAGCTTGATGGAGTTAGACAAATTCATATTCAACAGGCTATGGGTGATGCGGGGTTGGCTCTGGGTGCTGCGCTTTATTCTTCATATGAAAATGGCGAGAAAGTGAATCAGCCGCAGACCATGTACCTGGGTCCGGATTATGCTGACAGCGAAATTGAGGAAATACTAAAACAAGAAGGGGTGAATTACGAGAGGCCCCGACAGCTTGAGGCAAGGGTGGCACGGCTTTTGGCTGAAGGAAGCGTTGTTGCATGGTTTGATGGGAGGATGGAGTACGGCCCTAGGGCGTTGGGTAGTAGGTCTATTTTATATCAGACGACAGACAAAACCGTGAATGACTGGCTTAATAAGCGACTGAAAAGGACGGAATTTATGCCTTTTGCTCCTGTTACTTTGGAGAAATATGCGACTAAATGCTACAAAAATTTTAAAGGTGCCGAGTATCCGGCTAGATTTATGACGATAACTTTTGACTGTACAGAATATATGAAAAAGACTTGTCCTGCTGTTGTACATGTTGATAATACTGCGAGACCGCAGGTGATTAGAAGGAAAGATAACCCTCGGTATTATAAGGTGGTAGAGGAATATTATAAAATAACCGGTATTCCCAGTATTATAAACACGAGCTTTAATATGCACGGGGAGCCTATTGTCTGTACACCTTCGGATGCAGTTCGCTCCTTTCTTCAGGGAAACATAGACTATATGGCAATTGGTTCCTTTTTGGTCTCCAATGAACAAAACTCAAAAGAATAATCCTTTTGGCTTGTCTGGTGTTTATCGGTATTATCTTGCTTTTGGCAGTATTTCTAAATGTGAAAGAATGCTTGATGTGGGGTGCGGAGACGGAAGATTTATTTCGAAAGTTGACCAGGTTGAGGGTAGATATGGGTGTGATCCGAGTTTGAAGGCTATTTCTTTGGCTCGCGAAAAGTATAAAAATATAGACTTTAAAGTTATTAATCAGGGCGACAAGCTGCCTTATAAGAGTTCTTATTTTGATTTGGTTACCGCGCTTGAAGTGTTGGAGCATGTAGCTGATAGAAAGGCGTTTATTGAGGAGTTGTATCGTGTGCTTAAGCCTGGAGGTAAGCTGATACTGACTACCCCACATGCCGGGTTAACCGGTTGGTTTGATGTAGGTAATTTGAAATTTAGGTTTCCGGGTGTTCATAGAGCAATTGTGGAGTTTGTTAAAGGGAAAGATTATTATATGGATGTTTATATGGGGAGTATGTGTGGGGATATGAGTAAGGGTTTAACAGAGCATCATCATTTTACTGCTGAGGAGATTAAACGTTTATTAAAAGGGAAATTTAGGGTAGAGAACCTGTTGGCGTATGGTTTGTTTGTTCCTTTTGTTCTGCTTGTCAAGGATTTCTTAAAGGCCGTATTAGGCAAGGAGCCGAAGTTTATCAAGAATTTAGTGATGTTGGATGCGAAACTTTTCACTGGGAAGGTTGGGTATAGTATTTTTGTTGAAGCAATTAAAAAATGAGTGTTGAAAAGAAACTATCTTGCATCTACTGTCGAGGGAGATTGGTTCGGGAAGCTGAACGACTTTGTTGTACTTCGTGTGGGAGAGAATTTTTTTTCAAAAATGATATTGCGGAGATGGTTGATAAACGTAGGGCATCGGAAGCTGATTTATTAATTAAGCGTTTTTACGATGAGTTTCCTTATGATATTGATGCCGGTCAGGTTTATGAGAAACTTAGTCCGTTTTCCAAGAAAGTCTTTTCCAGTGTGAAGCCTGGTGACAGGGTGGTTGATGTTGGGTGTGGTGTAGGAAGAAACATTCGGAGGTTTATGGAGCTTGGGTGTAGTGTAATTGGTGTAGATCAAAGCATATCTTCGCTAAGAAGAATAAGGAGAATAGACTCTGAAATAGAGCTTGTCAATGCATCAGTTTTCAATTTGCCTTTTAACGATGAGGTTTTCGATGTGGTGACTTCCGTCGGGGTTTTACATCATACCGGGGATGCGAGAAGGGCGTTTGTTGAGCTGGCAAGAATACTTAAGCCAGGAGGCACACTTTATTTGTCAATTTATAGAAAATATGGAACTTACTATTTTATATATAAAAGCGTAGGCTGTGTGTTTAGATCTTTAACAATGCTTAGGCCGATTGGGTTATATTTCTTTTATTTGTTTGATAAGTTTTTACTAAAGAGGGGAAGAAGTTTTAGACAAAGTGAGGCGTTTTTTGCTGATTATTTTTTGGTACCGGTAGCGAGTTTTCATACCGAAAGGGAGGTTTGCGAATGGGTGAAAAAAGAGGCTATGAAGTGCAATGTGTATAAAAGACACCATCCGGATATGGTGAGTGTGATTGTTACTAAAACATGAATAAAAAGTTGTGGATCATTACTATTTTCTTAGTGATTTTGTTCGGAGTCGTCGCTTACAATGGTTTGACAGATTTGATTTTTCAGCAAGATGAATGGATGAGTCTTGGCGCTTCCATTACACGTCTTGAAGAGGGAGGTGTGATCAGATCTATTGAGGATTCGTTTAATTTACCAGCGAGTATAACAAGGGTGTTACCGGTCGCTGCAATTTTAAATCATTACGTATTTAATATCTTTGGGCTTGATTTTTTTAAGTATGGGCTGCTTGCTCTTTTTTTAGTGATTATTAATTCGCTAGTGGTGTTTTGGTTTGCATATAAATTAGTAGGGAGATGGCTTCCCAGCATCTTTGCCGCTTTAATGTGGCTTACCAACCCGTTATCTTATCAAGCTGTGAGCTGGTTTGGTGCTATGAGTACGGCGCAAATTTCTTTTTTGTTATTTATTGTAAGTAGTATTTGTTTGTTAATTTTTTTGGAGGGCAACAGAAAGAAGTGGCTGTTTTTGTCACTTGTATTAATACTTGCTTCTGTTTGGACCAAGGAAACTGGTGTGTTTTATGTAGTTGTATTTATCTTATTGATTTTGAGATCTCGATTGAAGAATAAAATAAAATATTTGTTGGTTGTTTTTATACCTATTGTAATTGCTTTTGTTATACCGAGGTTTTTCATGGTTGGCAATCAAGGTATGGACAATGTTGGAGGTGAACAGCCGGGTAGATTAACCTATAATATTTTTTTATTACCGGCCAGAAGCCTTTCTCAGGTGTATTTTTCCCAAAAGGATATGTACGATTTTTTTAGGTATATAAATACAAATTACTATGGTGGACAGATCGATGGTTATGTGGTGGAAGGCATTATTCCGGATGTAGTTTCGATTATGATGTCTTTTTATTTTGTATTATTGATTTTACTTGCCGTTTTGATATCTGGCAGAACAGTTGATAGGGGTATAGTTTTTATTTCCCTTTTGAGTTTTTTTGCTTCAGTGTTACCTTTCGCGATTTTTGAAAATCGCGCTGCAATACTTGAACCAAGATATTATATATATCCTGCATTATGGGGGGGAATTGTTTTTAGTTTTGTTATTTGGAGCCTATTATCAAGGTTGGGCTGGTTGGGGAAGGCGTTATTTGTTTTGGTTGGTTTAATGGTGTTGAATTATAATGTTTCTGGTGTCCAAGCAAGTCTTAAGGCTGATGTTGAGCTTGGAAGTTACAGAAGAGATATATTGGAGACAGTGAGTCTTGTTGGGCCTAAATTAGGAAAAGATATAATTTACTATTTCTTTACGGATCATACCGGCTTTTATGAGTTTCAGTCGGGTTTTGGACAGACATTGGGTGTATGGTTTTACGACACTGGTAAAGTGCCAAGGGAGGTATTAACTGACTTAGACTTTTGGGATCCCAGCTACGAAGGCTTAAAGAAGTTTGGAGACACTAAATATGGTTATTTTATGACTTATGATTTGCTTATAGAAGCTTTAAGGCAAAATACTGATATAATTTTAGATAATGTTCATTCTTTTTACTGGGATCATGCGGGGCATAGTGTGACTGATGTAAGTGAGCAGATTCGTGACAAATTGCGTGAGGATTTGGCAAGATGAAAGGTTTTATTAGGAAAAGTAGACTGTTGGAGTTTATTATAATTCTCCTTTTGGCTTTCATACCTCTTCTTTGGTTTAAGAATGGCCAGATGGCGCTGGGTCATGATATGGGTTTTCCTCTTGCTCCGATTGACTATTTTCAGGACAGGACTTTTACGTGGTCCAACATGATGGGAACTTTTGGTTCTAATAGAACTGAGTCATTAGGTTTTTTGTTTATTCACGGGCTGGAAGCACTCGTTAGTTATTTGGGTTTTTCTTTGGTTGATGTGCAAAGGATTACCTTTGGTTTTTGGCTTGTCTTACCCGCTATTTGTATGTATGTTCTACTAAAAAAGCTTTTCCCGAAACAAGATCAGTATGTAGTTAGGTTGTTTGGGAGTTTGTTTTATAGTCTGAATCATTACTTGCTTCAGGGTTGGATGATTGCGGAAAGATCTAAATTTTCGTATGTAGCAGTTTTTCCCTTGGCGGTATTGGCGCTTGTGAATGTGATTGTGGAAAGGAGATCTATTTTAGTTAACGCATTTTTGTTGGTGTTGGTACTAACCGTCTTGGCCCCGGGGGTCGCATTACCACTTTTGGGTGCGTTTGCCATGGGTGTGGTTGTTGTGGGGGTTGTTCTATCTGTGTTTAGTGGGGGCGATCTGTTCGTAAAAAGACTTGGGCGCTTGGGTTTGTTTTTGGTTGTCTTTGGTTTGCTTTATCTTTTGTTTAATTTTTATTGGATATATCCGTATTTTAAGTCATTTACGCACAATGTGACTTCTCGAGTTGCCATTGCTGGAGGAGGTGGAGGTGCTGCTGATTGGAGCAAGGAGATAAGTAAATATTCGGATTATTACAATCTACTAAGACTTCAGGGAATTCCTGATTGGTATTCGAACCCCGATCATCCGTACGCAAATGCATTTTTTACAAACCCACTTTTAGTTGTATTGGGAGTTTTTTTCTCTTCTGTTATGTTTTTGTCGTTTCTTTTGGGGCAAAAATTAAAGCGAAAAAGAGATTTGTATATTTTACTGCCACTTTCTGTTTTGTTGGTGTTTATACCGTTAGCTGCTGGTAGTCACCCACCATTGGGGTTTTTGTTTGATTTTGCGTTGCGACACATACCTTTTTTTGTAATGTTTAGAAGCCCTTACTATAAATTTGGGATGGTTTTATGGTTTGGTTTTTCAATATTGATTGCTGCTGGTTTGTGGAAAATATGGAACTATTTGGGAAGAAGGTTTGTACGGTATTTATTTTTGTTTTTTGTTTTTGTCGGCTTAATTGTTTACAACTACCCGTTTTTTAATGGGATATTTTTTGATTGGTCACGGAGATACTCAACTCGTGTAAACGTTCCTGATTATGTCTTTGATTATAAAAGTTACTCGGAAAGTAATAGGTTTTTTGGGCGCACGCTGTTTCTTCCGAGTATAGATCCGAGAACAAGGGAGGTTGTGTATGATTGGAAGTATTTTAGTTTATCGACTATTCCCAGCCTGTTGATTAGAAAGCCTGTTATAACTAATGACATTATGCTTAGAGGTTATGAGACGGTGATTGTAGATGGGATTCAAAGACAATTGTTAGAGGATGGTAGGTCTCCGCTTTTGAGGTATTTGAACACAGATGGGATAGTGTTTCAGAGAGATGCGTTTGCGACTAAAGACAGTTATTTTTTACCCGGAATGTATGAAAAAATGCTTAGTTTGAATGATTTGTATAAACATAAAACCGATTTTGGTAGATGGAGTCTGTATGAGTATGTTGGTGAAAGACTGCCTGTTATTTATTCGCCGGAGAGTATACGCGCTATGTTTGTGTCGAGTGAGAATTTAGCCATGGCCACTGCATATAAACAATTTGATGGGAAATCGGACTCGTTTTACTATCAGGAGAGCCAAAGTGGTTTGCCGTTTGGTACAGATGAGTATGTGAGCTCTTATTTGATAGAGGCAGGATGTACTAATTGTGAGAGGAGGATAATGTACAACGTAATTTCGGAACCACCCAGGATAAAGCCCGGTAGCAGGTTTTATCCACTTTTTGAATATGTGAGATTTTTACAGAAAGCAAGGTTGGGTACCTCCCAGCAACGTATAGATTTTATTTTGGGGGATATCTCAAAAGAGTACGCAAGCTTAAACCTACTGGCATTAGGTAATGATTATGAATTAGTACGAGAGGTAACCGATGATATTTTGAGTGAGCTTGAAGATGTTGAGGTGGAGCTGTTGAGAATAGATGAGTCTGTTCGATCTTTTTATGTAGATAAGGTATATCAATATGTTCGATATTTTGCAGTGAACGCTTCTGGCATCCCACGAGAGGGTAATGATGCGAAGATTTATCAAGCGATGGATAGGCTGGAAGATAGAGCACGATTGCTAATTTCAAACTTGAGTACACAGGACTTTTCATTTGAGGATCCGAACTTGAGAGACTCTTATAACTTTGTTTTGGACTTGTTAATGGAGGGTGAGTATCGACTAAAAGTTGCGTCGCACATTAGTTCGGTGGACGAATACCGTTTGCTGGTTGATGATCGAGAGGTCTTGTTGAGCAGGCAGGAGGAGGGGGAGGTTTGGTTTGAAAGTGAACCTTTGTTGTTAACTTCAGGATCACATAGGTTGGAAGTGCCTAATTATGCTAAGAGTGAAGGTTTTAATATACTTACTGAGCATGTTGAGATTGAAAGTGTACCGGGAGTAGAGAAGTGTATTGAGTATGGCGTGGCAGACGATTTTGATGCATCGCTGGATTATGAGTATGAGTTTGAGTTTCGGTCTATTACTGGAAGCAGTCCGTTTTTTGAAGTTCTTGAGAAAGTTGAGGGGTCTGATGATTGGTTGGAAGCCGAAACTTACTCTAATTATTATGAGCTTGATCCTCGGCAGGGGAGGTATTTGGTTTCCGGAAGATATTATCCTAAAGATAGGGCTAAAGACGCAATAGTAAGTATTTGTTTGGACCCATTGAGTCTGGTTGACTCGCGTTCCGAAGTTAGGAATTTGAAAGTTCGAGGACTATACCCAATTCCGTCGGTCTTTGTAGAAACAGGTGATGATGGCGGCTTGATTCGCGATGCTAAGCCAGAGATACGATTTGTGGCTATTAATCAAGCGAATTATTTGGTAAGGGTTGATAGTTCCAATCCGGAGTATATATTGAATTTTAATGTAAGAAATGATGATGGATGGGTATTGAGGGAAATAAATGCTGAAGGCGTAGATGGGTATTTCACGGGTGCGTCCATGAATTATCCAGATGCTGGTGTTACCGAGCATGAGATGAAAGAGGGGCACTTCTTAAGCGGGTTGGTTTTTGATTATTTGGGTGGAGAGAAAAATAATAAGTTTATGCTTAACGGTTTTTCAAATGCTTGGAAAATTGAGGATGGTTTGGGGGTTAAGTATTACTTAATAGAATACACTTTGCAGAGAGATTTCTATTATTCCTTGGTGGTTAGTTTGGGTTGTTTTATGGTTAGTTCGTTTGTGGTTGGTTTATATGTTGTTAGAAATCGTAAAAAGGCTAGAAATTAAAAAATTATTATTACTGGTTTTTTTGTATATAGTGATAGTTGAGTTGATTGCGTATTTACCTTATATCAATACATATGATTTTGATTATGGTGTTCGCTTAGCTATTTTATGGTTTTTGGTGTTGTTGATATATAAGATTTCCGATAGTGTGGTTGTGGGGTTTGTGATAGTTACTGTGGTACTTGGTTTGGTGGGTGATATTTCTGGTATGGTAGTATATTTTACCCTTGTGGTTCTTTGGATTAGATTGATTAATCGACGCTTATGGAGGAAGGGTTAGTATCAATTGTTGTTCCCACAAAAAATGAAGAAAAACGGCTTGTGAAGCTTTTTGATTCGCTATTGACGCAAAGTTATAAAAAGTATGAAGTAATTATTAATGACGATTTGGGTACGAGTGATAAAACTGCAGAGGTTGTAAAAAGGTATCAAAAGAGATTCAAAATAAAATATATCCGCAAGAACAAAGGGATGGCGCACGGAAGGAAACTGGGGGCGAAAGAGGCAAGGGGTGAGTACCTTTTCCATATTGATGCTGATATGACTCTATCACCGAGAGTTATTGAGGCTTGTGTTGACGAGATGAGGGGGGGAAACGACGGATGTGTTGTACCAGAGATCTCGATAGGTCAAGGCTATTGGGCTGCGGTTAAGTCTTTTGAGAAGAGCTTGTATGTTGGGGATGAAATGATGTCTTCGGCCAGATTCTTCAGAAAGAGGGTTTATGATGCGGTAGGTGGCCATAATGAAAAAATGGTTTTGTCAGAAGATAAGGATCTTCATTTGCGTATTAAAAAGACGGGATTTAAGATTGTCCATATAGATGAGCCAATTTATCACCACGAAGGGTCTTTGAATTTATGGAAGGATTTTAAGAAGAAGTTTTTTTATGGACGGACTGCACACGTATTTATTAAAGACCACCCTGATCATTCAGTAAAACAAGCAAATCTAATATTCAGGCCTGCGTACTTTCGCAACTGGAAGAAGCTTGTTATGCATCCGATTATGGCATTGTCAATGTTTTTTATGAAGGGAATTGAGATGTTTGCAGCGGCGCTTGGGGTGTTATCTACTAAACTACCCATACCAGTACTTGATCCTTGGAAAAAATGAGAAGACCCCTTATTTCGATATTAATAGTTAATTATAACCAAAAAGGGTATACGAAAGCTTGTTTGGAGAGTCTTAATCAGATTACCTATAAAAACATCGAGATAATAGTTGTGGATAATAATTCGACAGATGGAAGTAGGGAAATGCTGAAGAAATTCAAAAACTCAAAATTTCCCGCCAGAGGCGGGCAGGCAAAACTCCAAATTATAGAAAATGGGGAGAACTTGGGGTTTGCGGGGGGGAATAATGCGGGGTATAAAAGGGCCAGAGGAGAGTATGTATTGCTTCTTAATAATGATACAAAGGTAACGCCGGGTTTTTTAGAGCCTTTGGTTGAGGATATGCAGAAAGATAAAAAGCTGGGAATAGTGCAAAGTAAAATGTATGTTATGGATAGGCCAAGGTATCTGGATAGCGTAGCGTCGTATCTTACTTTTACCGGCTACCTTTATCACGAGGGTTATTTAGCGAAGGATGTTGGGCAGTTTGATGAATTAAAGTATGCATTAAGTGTAAAGGGTGCATGTATGTTGGTAAGAAAGAGTGCCTTGAAGCTGGGGTTATTTGATGAAGACTATTTTGCATATTTTGAGGAAACGGATTTGTGTTGGAGGACATGGCTATTGGGTTACAAAGTGGCGTTTGAGCCGAAGAGCGTAATATATCATAAGATGGGAGCTACAAGTGGTAAAATGAATAACTGGTTTATACAGTTTCATTCATTTAAGAATAGGATCAGAACAATATTGAAAAACGTTTCTTTGGGTACTTTAGTGTGGATGATGCCTGTACATTTATTTGTTAGCCTTGGGTTTATGTGCTATTTATTGGTTACGGGAAGGTTTGGTGGGGTAGCTAGTATTGTTCGTGCGGTAGTTTGGAATGTTTCTAATATTTCCGATACTTTGAGAAAAAGAAAGAAGGTTCAGAGCTTAAGAAAGTTGGATGATAGAGAAGTATTTAAGTATACTTTAAACAATCCCTCTATTGGTTTTTACAGGAGGCATTTGGGGTTATTAATGAAGGGAGTGAAATGACTGGAAGAGAAGAGGCTTGTATAAGACTTGCTAAGCTTGTTGATGTTAGCGGTAAAAAAGTATTAGATATTGGTTGTTCAATTGGTTGGTTTCCCAAGATTGCCACTGAAAGGCTGGGGGTTAAGAGATTAGATGCAATTGAGCCTGATGAAGAAAAAGTGGCGCAAGCTGTAAAGAACGCTTGGAAAGCGAAAATAAAGCAGGGTGTAGCAGAAAAACTGGAGTTTAAGGCTAACAGTTTTGATGTGGTTACTATGTTTGATGTTATTGAGCACGTACCTAGTGGTAAGGAAAAGAAAGTTTTTGATGAGATAGCAAGAGTTTTGAAAAAAGGGGGAAAGTTGGCTTTGTCTACGCCATATGATTATTGGTTTTCAAGATTGACCGACCCTGCTTGGTATTTTGGACATAGACACTATTCTGTTGGTGAACTCTCAAAGATGATTGAGAGGGCGGGTATGAAGGTGACTTATTCGAGAGTTCATGGTGGAATTTGGGAGATTATTGCTATGTGGGTCTTATATATCAGTAAGTGGATTTTTAGAGCCAAGATGCCGCTGGAAGAATGGTTTGACAAGAGAAGAAGTCGCGAGTTTAAGAGGGATGGCTATGTAATTTTGTTTTTGACTGCGGTTAAGGAGTAGGCAAACTTCGGGAAGTATTTAGTCACTAACAAGTGAAGTATGACAGATATTATACCGAAAAGTATTTTAGGTCTGTATTTAAGTTCTCCCTCCTCTTTCCTTAAAAATTTTGGGCCATACATTCCGTAGACTTTATAACCCAGTTTTCGAAAATCTCCTGTGTTCCAACCGGAGAGATGTTCCTGAAGATTGTTTGTATTATTGTGTTGTGGGATAAAGCCGTTTGGAGTATTAAGAATAACTACTTTTTTTGCAATACCTTCCATGGCCTTTAAAAGTTTATAGCCTTCTTTTTTGTGAAAGTGTTCGATGACGTCAAGCGCAATAACGGCGTCGTAGGAGTTGGATCCGAATTTTTTAGTTAGCTTTTTTATATCTAAATTGTGGTAGTGCTGGTGAATTTTTTTTCTTTTGCTTTCTTTAATTGCGGGAGCGTAGGCGTCAACTCCTGTGAGTTTGTATTTTTTGGAAAGGTGCTGAAGCGGGGAGTCGCTTCCACAGCCTACGTCTAAGACTGATTTGCAGTTTTTTAAATTGTTTTCGATAAGTTGGACAAAGTAGGCAAGGGCGACGTTTGGAAAGGTAGATTTAATTTTTTGGATTATTTGCATGCTTGGCTACTATAATAAATCCTTTTGAAAAATTCCAAAAGAAGTTATTTGATTTTATAAGTTTGATTCCTATGTTTTTGACTATATTGTATATTGTTTGTTTTTTGCCACAGTTTAAGTAAGGGCTTTTTTCGTCGAATGGGAGAATAAAGTCGTATTTGGCATCGAGTTTGTCTAAAAATTTTTTAGTTTCATAGTAACCCATTGAGTACGAGCAATCTTTATAGGATTTTACTCCTTTTATTGCTTGGAGGTATAGGTTGGCGATTGGGAGTGGCAGCCAAGCAAGAAAGGGTAGGCCATAATGTTGTTCAAATATCCAGTACTTATTGGGTGCGGTTATATAGACTATTCCGTCTTTTTTTAATAGCTTGAATATCTGTTTGAATGATTCTTGAGCATTTTCCATATGCTCGATTACAGTTAAGGCAACTATTACGTTAAACTTTTCATTGGTCGAATAGTCTTCCATAGTTGAGTTTACGAATTTTATGTTTTTTAGTTTTGAGGTTTTTAAAAGTTTTAAGGATGTTTTGTAAGCGTGATAGTAGGGATCTACTCCTACAACTTTTTTGAAGTGCTTTGCTAGCTCTAAGGAGTACTCACCTTTGCCTGAACCCGCATCGAGAACAGTTAGTTGTTTTGTGTCCTTGTGGATGTATTTGTGTGCGGTTTTGACGATTTCATTTACAACTCCTTTTGCTATATGGGGATCGATTATGTCTGGATACAGGCCGTACCTGCAGTACTTAGTGGAATTAGGCATCTTTGCGGAAAACGAATTGCATTCCTCGGCGCATGATTGGAATCTGGCTTGATAGAAGAAAATTAACCTGCGCGAGGAGTTTTGTCCATTGTTGAGTGCGATAGACCATTGATGAGGCTACTGTATCAAAATATGTGTCGTGTTTGGCTTCAAGAATGTAGATATTTGAGGTTTTATTGAGTAAGTTTTTAAGCTCCGAAAGTGAATATTCCTTAAAATGTATGAATTCGGAGTGCTTTTCCTCTTCTCCTTTGTGTGGCCTTTTGGTAAACAAGTCCCAGAATCTTAGGGCCAAGGGGCTTGTGAGGATGAGGCCTTTTGGTGCGTATTTATTGGGGGTTTGGAGTATACATATTCCACCTTTTTTAAGAGATTTGATTATTTGGTTGAGAATTTTATTATGGTCCCCCTTGAGGTGCTCTAGTACTTCTAGAAATGTGATTACGTCGTATCTATTGGACGGGAGCACCAGTTTTGGGTCGTTTAGATCCTTTTTAATGAACTTAATGCCCTTCTTGGTTACAAGAGATCTGAATCTGTTGGAGTAATCTAGTGTTGTAATTTTGGCTTTTGGATATCTTTTTTTAAGAAGAAGTGTGAAGGGTGAAGTGCCAATGTCTAAGATTGAGAATTGTTTTTTTGTAAGTGGGAGATTATCCAACTCCCCGATTGCTGCTAAGAACCTGTCTTGATTGTGGAGTATATATTTTTTTTCGTCTTCGGGAGAATCGCCCATATAGACTTTAGGAGTTCTCTTGTCTATCTTTTCTATAAGTTCGCGTATTTGGTGTTTTGGACTAGTCATCCTGTAAAATATTATATATGACAAAGCTGTTTTTAACAGTGGTAATGCTGATTGTGCTTGGTGGAGTAATAGGTAGTTTGGCTAGGTATGGAATCTCGGCGAAGGTGTTTAGTTTGGCTTTTATTCTATTGGTGTTGGCAACGGGTGTGTATATGGGGAATTTGGGTAAGAAATGAAAACAAGATTATTTGTGATAGGGTTTTTGTTTTTGGTTTTTTGGGGCGTGTGGCAAGAAGGAGCGGGGGTTGCCACAGACTATATTTATTGGTGGCCGGAGGAGTTGGGTAGTATTTTTGGTTTGCCGTATACCTGGCGAGGAGTTTTGGGCTCGGAAGGAATGGGACAAAGCGTTGTTTCTACTCTGTGGAGTTGGCCGGCTATGTTTGTTTATTCGCTGTTAAGCAGGGTTGGTTTGGGTTTTGGGGTGATTTCAAGATTGGTTGGATTCTTGCCTGTGGTTTTGGTTGGGGTGTATTCGATAGATAAGCTTTTTGAAAGTTATAAGCTAAACAAGTGGGCGAGGGTTGCCGGAAGCTTGGTGTATCTTGCCAATACTTATATTGTTTTGTTGATAGACGGCGGCCAGATTTTTATTGCTCTGGCATATGCGGTTCTACCATTGGCATTTTATTTTTACAAAAGTAGCAAGACCGCAGCGTTTGTTGCAGCCGTTTTGTTTATTTCTTTTTTGGACCCAAGAATAATCCTGTTTGTTTTTATACTTGCAGGTATTGAGACAGTGTTTACAAAGCAAGTAATGCGGTTTGTGACAGCTGTTTTGTTATCTGTTTTGGCTTATGCGGGAGTACACGCCTATTGGATTTTTCCGGCTTTGGTTTACCCAAGTAGTTTTTCTGGGGGGATTGGTGTTGGTTCGGGTGCATGGGAACTGAATTTTGTGACGATTGGGCATGCTTTAAATCTTGTTCAACCACATTGGTATAGAAACGTTTTTGGAAAGGTGGTGTATGTTGATTTCTGGTTTGCTTTTATCCCGGTTTTGGCATTTTTGGCACCTGTTGTAAAAAAGAGAAGTAAGAAGATTGCTTTTTGGCTGGTTGTTTTAGTTATTGGAATATTTTTTGCAAAAGGGGTAAATCCGCCTATTGGGGAAGTATATGAGTGGATGAGTGCCAATGTTCCTGGCTTTTGGCTTTTTAGGGATTCTACTAAGTTTTATTTTTTGATATCGTTGGCATTTGCCGTGTTGGCTTCGTTTACGATTTCAAAGGTTGGAAGAGTGGGGATGGTACTTGTAGTGGTTTATTTTGTGGTGCTACTTAATCCTGTTTGGAGGGGGAAGATGACCGGTTATGTTTCAGCTCAACCTTATTTGGATAGTCATAGTAAGGTTAACGGGATTTTAGAAGGTGATAATAATTTTGGCAGGGTTTTGTGGATACCAAGCGTTGCACCTTCTTCGTATTCGAGCCCCACGCACCCTCAAGTTTTGGGGTATGTGCATTCACAAGCAAGGCCATTTGTAACGTCCAGGGTTGGTGGGTACGAGGTCTATAACTATTTGAGGGAGGAGGGGTATGTGGGAGATTTACTGGATGTCTCTTCAATAAAATATTTGGCTTATCCCTATCCTGATACGCGCAGGGAGGAGCTGTCGGAGGATAACATTGATTATTATCAAACTTTTCTGGGGCAGTTGGAGAGACTGGATTGGGTAGAGGGAAAATTGGTTGATAAGCCCATGGCGCTTTTGTCTGTCAAGAGGGCGCAGGACAGGTTTTTTATAGCTGACAGGGCGTTTTTGGTATATGGAAGTGAGCAAATATACAATGATTTTTCGGGGGAGCTTGAGTTATCTGATAATGCTTTGGTTTTTGCGGAGGAGGATATTGGAAATTATGGTGGGCTTGATATAGTTT
>Ga0265297_10004634_pt1 | contig 22112 bp, 22 predicted proteins | sample Munlanlwell13791_FD_192502 | JGI IMG/M metagenome (GOLD analysis project Ga0265297, IMG submission 192502) | Leachate microbial communities from a municipal landfill in Southern Ontario, Canada - Leachate well 137-91 | ecosystem: Engineered > Solid waste > Landfill > Unclassified | place... | reverse complement strand
AACTTTAAAGGAGGATTTTAAGTTTATTGTCTATACAAGGCAACCGGAATTTTTAGCGGCCTGTATCCACACATTAAAAGATAAAATTGAGGTGCGTTCTTATATCCCAAGGCTCGATTTACTTTATATTCTTAGCCAAATGGATTTTCTGATAAATTTTGAACACAATCCTTATAGGACGGTGCCCAGCAAATTGATTGATTATGCTTTAACGAAACGCCCCATTTTATCTATGCCTAGTGAGAATTTTGATAGTTCACATTTTAATGAATTTCTTAAAGGCGATTATAGGCATCAGTTTATAGTAGAAGATATAGAGCAGTACAACATTAGAAATGTAGCAAAAAAGTTTTTGTCATTGCATGGTGGGGCAGAAGATAATTAGGGTAGAAGGGAGTACACACGATGTTGGGTTCTCTTGTTTCAGTAGTTATCACTACCTACAATTCATCCAATTTTGTAGTTGAGGCGCTGGATAGCGTTGCGATCCAAGCCTGGAAGGAGCTGGAGCTGATTATTACCGATGATTGTTCAGTTGATGATACGCAGGCAGTGTGCCGGCTATGGCTTAAGAAAAACGGGCATCGCTTTGTGCGCACTGATTTACTGACAGTTGAGAGAAACGCAGGAATTTCAGCAAATGCCAACCGTGGGCTTCAAGTTGCAAAAGGCGAATGGATTAAATTTCTTGCCGTAGACGATAGCTTAAAAGTAAATTGCATTGAAGACAATATGTCTTATATTGCCAGACACCCTGAGATCAGGGTGTTGTTTTCAAAGGTGGAGGTATATAGAGATACTTTTAGCGGAGAAAACCTCATAAAAACTATTCCGGACGAAGCTTTTCATCCGGAGAGTATTATGGCACCAGACAGAGATGCAAAATCACAATATAAAATGCTTTTACTTTGCGACCGGATACATTTTACTCCTTCGGTATTCCTGCATCGGGAAACCTTGTTATCTATAGGAGGCTTCGATGAGCGTTTTAAGAGGATGGAAGATTACCCTCTTTGGCTAAAACTTACCCGGGGGGGGCATAGGTTGCATTTCATGGATAAGGTAACCGTGAATTATCGCCAGCACTCAGGGGCCGTCAATAATACGACGATAGATTATCTTATTAAACCTAACTATTTCGAGACAGAAGCTTTTCGCAAGGAATATATCTATCCAAACCTGCCTTGGGATATTCGCTGGAATGAGCGCTTTCGCTGGTATGGCTTGCAGGTATTCAGGTGCAATTGGCTGAACAGAAACAGGAAGTTGAATAGGTTGCTGATGGCATTGTTTACTTCATGGATGAATCCGTTTAAGTACTATATTTACTTTAAAAAAAGAATAGTTAAAAACCTCAAAAATAAGGAATTCTATTAATGCTCTGCCTCTCCATCATCATTCCCATGTACAACGTGGCTCCATACGTTGAAAAGTGTATCCGTAGCCTCCAAAATCAGGATATTCCTAAGCAAGATTATGAGATTATCTGCATCAATGATGGTTCACCGGATAACTGCCGGGAAATTGTGATAAAGTTACAGCAGGAATTTAGTAACATTGTATTTATCGAACAGGAAAACCAGGGGGTATCGCGCGCGCGTAATAACGGTATAGATAAAGCCTCTGGTAAATACCTGCTATTTATTGATCCCGATGATTATGTAGATGTAAATAGTTTTGCCCGTATATTAAAAACTGCCGAAGATTACCGGGCGCAGGTTTCTTTCTTGGGATATACTGTTCTGAATGAAAACGGCAGTATTCGCAAAGCGGTTTTAAATGAACAGGAGAAAGATGCGGTTTATCTGGGTATTAAGGCCTATTCTTTAGCCCGTGTCGATGGTAGCGCTGATCCCGATAGAATGTGGGCGGTCTTACTTGAAACAGAATTTATGAACCGCAATAATCTGCGCTACCTGCCAGAACTGCCTTACCTTGAAGACGGCGAACTAATTGCCCGGATAATGTGCTTGGCCCAGCGGTGCATCTTTGACGGACATTTATTTCTTAAGCGTACTACGCGGCCTGGCTCCGCAACAAACTCAAAACTTTTCTACTCCCAGCGGGCAACCGGTGGATTTATTAGGGCTGCTGCACATTTGCGCGATTTCAAGGATAATGTACAACTGGATAAGGCGCAGCGGGAATTCATGAATCAGCCGATTTGTAAATTTACACTTACCGCTTTAATACCGTACTGTTCGTTATTTACTTTGCGTGAATTTAAACAAAACTTTAATTTACTAAAGAAGAATAAATTGGGAATTTGCGATTTAAGAAAATGCAATAACGCTTATTCGTTAGAGGGAAGTTTGTATAACTTGTCGCCTTATTTGTTTCTAATACACAGGATGATGGGATTTCCATTGTTACGAATAGGCCGTGCCTTAAAATTACTGCAAATTTAGCAGGTTATCAACTTATTGAAACAAGGCGGGTTTTATAGGATAATATACTTTATGAAGCCTAAGTTAATTAACCTTCCTAAAATTGAAGATCTCCGAGGCAACCTTTCTATCATTGAGGAAGAAAAGCAGGTTCCTTTCAAAATAGAGCGGGCTTACTGGATTTATGATGTTCCCGGAGGACAAGTGCGCGGCGGCCACGCCTTTAGAGAGCAGCAGGAGTTGATAGTCGCTCTTTCAGGTAGCTTTGACGTAGTTGTTAATGACGGGAAATCAGAGCAAACTTTTCCTCTGAATCGTTCTTACTATGGGCTTTATCTTCCCTCCGGGCTTTGGCGGCAGATGCAAAATTTCTCGACCAACTCTTTGGCTTTAGTGTTAAGCTCCACGCATTACGATGCCGATGACTACATCCAAGATTACGATGAGTTTCTTAATTATAGGAAGCAATATGAGAAGTAGCATAGATGATTGCCTGATACTACCACTAAACAAAATTCATAACCGGGCCGGTAATATTACTATTGTTGAAGGGAAGAAAGATTTGCCCTTCGATATAAAGAGGACCTATTACCTCTATGATATCCCCAGCGGGGGAGACCGCGGTGGCCATGCCCACAGAGAACTTCAGCAGTTTATTATAGCTGCCAGCGGTTCTTTTGGGGTGTTGCTGGATGACGGGGTCAACAAAAGAGTAGTTAGGCTGAGCCGGCCGGATTCCGGATTATTGATTGTTACGGGTATCTGGAGGGAACTTATGGATTTTTCCTCTGGAGCTATTTGTCTGGCGTTGGTTTCGCATGTCTACGATGAAGATGATTATATAAGAGACTATCAAATATTTAAAAAATATACCCAAACTTTGCATAAATCATGATATTAGATGTTCAGCCTAAAATATTCCGTCATAAGTTACCATTCGATCCTCACCCATTTGTCTCAGAGGCATTCACGAGCCTAAATGCGCTCAAGGTGGATAGAATAGTCCGCCTTGTTCAGGATCTTGATAAGGTGCCGATAGGGTTAGTGGCAGGCATTCGGGATGGCGTCTTGCTGTCGCCATTTTCCGCTCCATTCGGAGGATTCCATTTTAAGGATGATGATATCTATCCTAAAGCAATAGAAGGTTTTACGAATGAATTGCTCGAATATATTCATAATGAAAATTTTACAGGGCTGCAGATTACCCTTCCTCCTGATATTTACTCGCAATCATTCAATGCCAAAGTGGTTAATACATTTATCCGCCTAGGATTAACGATGTCGGCACCTGAAATAACAAATTGGGTTGATTTGCGCGACTTTGAAGGAGCTTGTACCCATCCCGATAGCAGGACATATTATAATCAGTCGGTAAAGAACGGATTAAAGTTCAGTTTAGTTTCGGATTTAGAAGAGATGCAACTAATTTATAATCTCGTCGCGGATAATCGGGCAAGAATGAAAAGGTCTATCCGTATGACTTTTAACGATCTAATCGAAACTAGCAAAATATTACCAACCGATTATTTTAAAGTCGTAAGCCTGACAGGTAAAATTGTAGCAGGGGCGATTTTTTACCGGGCACATAAAGAGATTCCGTTTGCGGTATTCTGGGGAGATACTGTAGAGGGCAGGCCGTTTAGGGCGATGGATTTTCTGACTATAAATTTATGGAATTTCTATAAAAAGCTAGGTTTCCGTTTCATTGATTTAGGGATATCAACTGAGTCAGGCATTCCAAATGAAGGGCTTCTTCGTTTCAAGGAGACTCACGAGTGCCGTTCATCTTTGAGGTATAGTTTCTCATGGGTTACTAATGAATAGGTAAAATATGTTTATTATCAATCCCGATCCATATAGTTTACCTTGTTACCATATCGGTCCTTTTACGGCAGCGGATGTCGGGTTAAATAATCACTTGCCCAATGACGATAGCATCGAAGATTATTTCAGCAAAAGATTCAAAGGAAGCAAATATTATTACACACTAAACGGCCGCCAAGCCATCAACATAGCGCTTTCTCAGTATCATCTTCAAAAAGACGATATCGTTACCATATTAACCACTACGGGAAATTTTTATATCAGTAGTTGTGTCACCAAGGAAATCGAAAAGTTTTGCAAATGGTCCCGACGGGTCGACCCGGGCACAAAAGTTATTCTGGTGAACCATGAGTTCGGCTATCCTTACAAAAATCTGCTCACCTTGAAAAAGAAGGGGATACCCATTATAGAAGATTGCGCCCATGCATTCTTTTCGAAAGACCAAGGAAAAACTATCGGAACTGCGGGAGATTTTGTGATTTATAGCTTCCCTAAAATATTCCCGCTGCAGCTCGGCGGTTTACTTGTAAGCAACATCGATTGTAAGCTTTCGGAAAAGAAGCTGCTAGGAAAAGCAGAAAAGCGTTATATCAAAAATGTACTTTCTCATTATATCAAGATTAAGGATAGAATTATCAAGAGGCGCCTTATAAACTATTCATATTTATCGCAAAAATTCAAGGAAATCGGGCTAATAGAACATTTCAAACTTGTAAAGGGAATTATTCCGGGCGTTTTTATGTTCCGCAAAGGCAGACATAAAATAGAATTGCCGGAATTAAAAAAGTATTTTTACGCGCACGGAGTTCAATGCAGCGTGTTTTATGGTGAGGAATCATTTTTCATACCTGTTCATCAAAATTTAACTAAATCTGACTGTGATTATTTTATTGCCGTTTTACAAGAATTTTTAAGACCAAAATTAAAATGATTAAGCTATTACTTTTAGGACACGGTAATCCTGTAAAATTGATCATTGATTCTCTCAATAAAAATACATTTAAAGTTATTAATGTTGAGCAGGATAGATTAAGGTTAGGTAAAGAACAAGATGACTTTGTAGATTTTCTCAAAGCGCGTGGAATATTACTTAATAAACTCGATAAATCAAGGATGCTTGATTACAACTTGGTATTATCAATAAACTATAGCAAAATTATTGATGTCGGGAAATTCCCAGGGGTAAAATTAATTAATCTTCATATGGGCATCTTACCAAAGTATAGGGGTAATAATGCAAATGCATGGGCTGTAATCAATGGGGAGAAAAGAGTGGGATATACTCTTCATGAAATTACGAATATACTTGATGGGGGAAATATTTATTATAAGTATGAGTATGATATAAGCAATGATGAAACTTATTTGAAGGGCAAAAATGCCATAAATTTAGATATCGCAAACAATATTAACCGTGTCTTGCTCTCAATATTTAGTGAAGAAACAATACCTATAAGTCAAGAAGGAGCCGCCTTTATGTATTGTGTAAAATTAAGACCTTCTGATGGTATCATTTCTGACTGGGATGTCCGTTCCGATCTATTGATAAGGAAGAGCTACGTTTTTGGAAAACCATTAGGAACTGGTTTGAGATTCCAATATCAAAATAATTTTTATGAAATTGATAAAGTTAACTTAATAAAAGGTTACGAACTGTCAATCGGAATACCTGGAAGTATCGTTAACATAAAGGATAGTAATCTCTGGATTAAAACTAGTGATACGGTTGTTGAACTTTCGGGTATCAGTAATGAAAAGTTATTAACCGATGTAAGCAAGGTTTTCAAGATAGGGGCTCGATTATGAAAACTTTAGATTCATAATGATCAGATTCCTTGCTCGTAACATATTTAATATCAGAGGGTGGCGGACGAACCGAAAAATCGTGGTGATTGAATCCGATGATTGGGGAAGTATCCGCATGCCTTCAAGGGATGTTTATAAAGCTTTTATTGCGAAAGGATTCGGGATAAACAATAGTATCTACAACCGGCTAGATTCACTGGAAAATAATGATGACTTGTCTCACCTTTATGAAACGCTAAACAAGCATAAAGATGCTAACGAAAGGCCGCCTGTAATAACGGCAAATATGATAGTTGCAAATCCTGATTTTCAAAAAATAAAAGCAAGCGGGTTCAGCGAATATCATTATGAACACTTTAGCGAAACCCTCAAAAGGTATCCTTCGCATGATAAGGTTTTGCAGCTTTATAGGGAGGGGATAAATAACAGGCTGTTTTATCCGCAGTTTCATGGCAGGGAGCACCTGAATATAAACAGATGGATGAGGGCTTTGCGGGAAGCAAGAGAAGACGTTAGGTTTGCTTTTGATTACGATACAACCTTCTCAGGAAAAGAAGACTATAATTTTATGGAAGCCCTTGATTGGGACAAGCCGGATGAAATTAACGCTCATAACGCCCTGCTTGCGGATGGGCTTGAGATTTTCCGGAAAACTTTTGGTTACAGGCCAAAGTCTTTTATTGCACCCTGCTGTATCTGGTCTTGTGGAGTTGAGAAAACCTTGTTTGATAATGGAGTATGCTATCTTCAGGGATGTACTTTTCAAAACTTACCTCAAGGGGGTTTTGATAATTACAAACGGAGACATCACTACTTGGGCCAGAAGAATAAATACGGACAGCGGTTCTTAATAAGAAACTGCATTTTTGAACCTAGCCTTACATTTAGGAGCAATTGGCCCGAATACACGCTCCGAGCTATTAAAACTGCTTTTCGCTGGAAGAAGCCGGCAATTATCAGCGCGCACCGGATTAATTTTATAGGATTTTTAGATGAAAAAAATAGGATTAATAATTTGAAGTTATTCGATCAGTTACTTGCCTCCATTATTAAAAGATGGCCAAATGTTGAGTTTATGGCGAGTGATGAGTTAGGAGATTTAGTTACAGGGGAACGGGATGAAGCTTTATGAATGAGATAAAGATATTATTTACCGGGGACTTTTGTCCGCATCAAAGAATTGAGAAGCTGGCATTAGAAGAAAATTTTGCCGCAATTTTTAATGATTTTATTGATGTATTCAAAGGCAACGGCCTGAATGTTGTTAATCTGGAATGCCCGTTAACAGAGTCATCCAGGGAGCGTAAGAAAACAGGCCCGCATCAGAAGGCTAGCCCGGAGTGTATTAAAATTCTGAAACATGTAAATGTCGGCTTAGTAACTTTGGCGAACAACCATATCATGGATTATGGCGCTAGCGGAGTAAAAGAAACCATTAAGCTATGCAAAAATTCCGGCCTTGCTACCGTAGGGGCCGGCGAAAATATTCAGGAAGCTCTCAGGCCATATTCTGCAACGGTTAAAGGAAAAAAAATCACGATTCTGAATTTTGCCGATGCCGAGTTTCTGACTGTTCCAGATGGTCCGGCGCAGGCCAATCCGCTGGAGATAGCGAGAAATTATTACGAAATTAAGAATGCCAGAGTCAAAAGTGATTATATCATTGTAATTATACATGGGGGGAATGAATTTTACCGTCTTCCTTCCCCGAGAACTAAACAATTATACCGGTTTTTCATTGATGCCGGAGCCGATGCGGTAATTTCTCATCATACCCATTGTTTTAGCGGTTATGAAATCTACAACCAAAAACCTATTTTTTACGGATTGGGAAACTTTATATACGACCACCCCGGGCTTGTAAATACCGGGTGGAATCAGGGATATATAGTGAAGCTAAAGTTAAAGGGTAAAATCGGTTTTGAATTAACTCCACTGAAGCAATGTAACCAGAAACCCGGGGTTTTCCATCTGTCCGGAAAAGAAAAAAAGTCCTTTTATAAAGAGTTGCATTCGCTGAACACGATTATCTCCGATGGTTATAGGCTTGAGCATGAATTTCAGAAATATTGCCGAGAAGTATATCCTATGTACGATGCTTTTCTTGAGCCGTATTTCGGAGATATAGTAACGGCTCTGCGTAAGAGGGGCCTCTTTCCTAAATTAATGAGCAAACAGAAACGGTTATTGCTGTTGAATATAATACGCTGCGAATCGCACCGTGAGGTATTATTGAGGATGTTAAGGCAGTATGAGTAGGTTGAATTTATGAATAATTTATATAAAATTTTGTCCTATGCGCGGAGTAGTTACAAAATCAGGTTTAAGAATAACTTAAATCTGGTTTTAAATATGATAGAAAGAAAATTAAAAAAGACAAGATTATTATCTTATCCTGTTACGCTGGATATCGTCCCTACTAAACTTTGTAACTTAAATTGTATTTTTTGTATTCAGTATTCTTCCGCTGATACAAAACAATTGACATTAGATAGCTTTAAAATAATAGCCAAAAAACTGTTTCCTTATGTTTCCAGAGTAAATTTTTGTTCGGGAGGAGAGCCGTTTTTAAATAAAGATTTTATGGAATTCCTCTCAATTTGCCGGGAAAGTCGGGTAATGGTTAATATCACCAGTAATGGCACCTTATTGTCAGAAGCAATATGCAAGAAGCTAATTGAAAACGATTCTATTATGTCTTTTAATTTCTCATTCGATGGAGCAAAGAAAGGAACTGTAGAGTCTATACGCCGGGGTATAGATTATCAAAAGGTAGTTGATAATATGCGCACAATGGCTATTTTAAAGCATAGCTGTAAAAGAAAAATCCCTTTATTGAATATCCGATACACCGTTATGAGAAGGAATATCGAAGAACTACCGGATTTAGTTTTACTCGCCCGCAAATGGGGCATAGATACGGTTATCGTTAATTATTTGAATGTGGCAAACGGCATCGATATCAAAGAAAGCCTGTTGTATCATCCGGAGCTGACAAGGCGCATCTTTAAGAAAGTTTCAGAGATATCGAAAATTGAAAAAATCCGGGTTAACTTACCGAGGCCTATCGGAGAACAACAAAAAATAAAATCATGTGAATATCCGTGGAAGTTTATGAGGATTGACCCCGATGGCTCAGTTAGGTTTTGTTATAAGGCTTGGGTTAACCCCATTGGCAATATCTTTACAGACAATAATTTATGCAATCTGTGGAATAATATGCGTTTTCAGCTTTTAAGAAAGACGCTTAATACCGATACGCCATATTTTAAATACTGTTCAGTTTGCAGTGTCCGAAGGGGAATGGAGGATGTTATTTCTCACGTCCAATCTCAGCGAAAAGATTTATATAAATTCAATGAAGGACTAAATAAGCTATGTGCGGGATAACAGGATATATAAATCTCCAGAATAAACCTATACAAGATAGTAGTATTATTCTGAATATGCTCCGCGCGCAGAAGCATCGCGGGCCGGATGATTCGGGAATCCGTGCTTTTAGCTTGAAATCGGGAGGCTCACTTGAGTTGTCAGTAAAAAAACCGACAGTCATTGATGGGGATTTTGAAGGCTTGTTAGGCTTTAACCGCCTGAGCGTTCTTGACCTTTCTCTTAACGGGCACCAGCCTATGGCCAGCTCCGACCAGAAGGTGTTAATTACTCTGAATGGGGAAATCTACAATGCCTTTGATTATAGAAAAGAAATGGCGGATTGGGGTTATCACTTTAAGAGCACCACTGATACCGAAATTGTACTGGCTTTATATCTGAAATATGGTTTTGAAAACATGCTTAGACGTCTGAATGGTATGTTTGCCATCGTGATCGTCGACTTGCGGGAAAAAAGCATTTACATTACACGGGATCGCTTTGGTATAAAACCCATGTATTATATTGTTAACCCGGACCTGCTGGCTTTCTCTTCGGAATTAAAAAGCTTTAGATACCTGCCCGATTTTGATTATCACCTGAATGAAACGCAATTAGATGAATATCTCTTATTCCGCAATAACCTGCGAGGGACTCTTTTTAAAGGGATACATTCTCTTGAGCCGGGACATTACCTTAGGTTTACTCACGATCAGGGTTTGAATAAGCACCGCTATTTTGATATCAATGATTATGCTCGTACTGAAAATAATTCCGGTAATTTAGAGTCGTTTGGGAAAAAACTGGAATCTTGGCTCGACAAAAGCGTGAAAAGTCAATTGAACAGCGATGTAAAGTTAGGCTGTCAGCTTTCGGGAGGGATTGATTCATCGCTGATAACTTATCTGGCCAATTGCAATAACCGCAAAGGGCAACTTGAGAGCGTTTCCATTATTTTTAAAGATGCGCGTTTCTCAGAAGAAAAATATATTAGCAGGGTAGCTGGGCAATTAAATATCCGGGCGCACAAATTCCTCATGGATTCGGAATACTACCTGCAAAACATTGAAAAGGCTACCTGGCATTTAGAATCTCCCATAAACCATCCCAATACCATCGGTATCTGTTTATTGTCACAACGAGCGAAAGAATATGTGACCGTGTTGTTGAGCGGAGAGGGAGCTGATGAAGTATTCGGCGGTTACCGCAGGTACTATGATGTCAACTACCCCTATCGGAATATTAGGTTGCTCTCTGAAATAAAAAATAATCTTATGCATCCGGGCAAATTATTTTCTTACTTTAACCCGGTGAACCGCGCTGTTATGGCTAGCGCTTTTATGCGGCCGTTAATGGCTGGCAGTTTAATGCCGGGATTTGATGCGGTCCGGGCTACGGAAAGCAGAAATGCGCTGTATCGTAAACTCACCGGTTCGGTATTTGATAAACAGGTGAAGTATGAAATGCAAACCTATCTTCCAGACCTGTTGATGCGTCAGGATAAAATGTCAATGGCCCATTCCATTGAAAACCGCGTACCTTTCCTGGATAATGAGGTTGTGGCTAATTCATTTGCTATTCCGGAAAAATATCTTCTTTTACGCGAAAGCCCCGGAGGGCACAAAACAGAGAAATATATGCTCAAGAAAATAGCGGGGCGGATATTTGGCAGCGATTTTGCTTCTCGCAGAAAAATGGGATTCGGGATACCGTTAAAGGAATATTTCAAGGATGTGTCATTCAAACAATATCTGCACGATAAGCTTTTACCCGGTATCCGGCAGAGGGGAATTATGAACCATTCACTTATTTCCGGATGGATGGCAAATACTCCTGCGTTACGGTATCAGGAAATAGAGGCGCTTTGGATAGCAATTACTTTTGAAATCTGCGCCTCTGTATATATAGACCAAAAATATGAAGATTGGCATACATCAAACTAAAGGATCTTTTAGCGAGCGCTGGATCGCATACTGCGAGGCAAAGCAAATCGCCTGGAGACCGGTAGATTGCTATCGTTCTGATATCATACAGCAATTAGCCGATTGTGATGCTCTGATGTGGCATTTTCAGAATGTCAGCCCAAAAGATTTCCTATTTGCTAAACAATTACTTTTTTCTTTACAAGCATCAGGAAAAATAGTTTTCCCGGATTTTAACACCTCGTGGCATTTCGACGATAAAGTGGGGCAGAAGTATCTTCTGGAATCTATTTCGGCTCCGCTGGCGCCTTCCTATGTTTTTTATTCAAAAAAAGATGCTTTAGTCTGGGCGAATCAAACAACATTCCCTAAGGTTTTTAAGCTCAGGACAGGCGGAGGTTCTGCTAATGTAAAATTGGTAAAAGATAGGTATAGCGCGGTAAAACTGATAAATAAGGCATTTAGCTGCGGCTTCGGTCAATACGACAGTATCGGTAATTTAAAAGAGCGTATACGCAAATATAGATTAGGAAAAGAGTCTTTAATGGGAGTTATGAAAGGATTTGTCAGGCTCTTGATCCCGACTGAATTTTCCTTGATAAAGGGCAGAGAAAAGGGGTATGTGTATTTTCAGGAGTTCATTCCAGGCAATGATTCGGATATACGCGTTGTCGTAATAGGAGATAGGGCATTTGCCATAAAAAGGTTGATCCGGAAAAATGATTTTCGCGCCTCAGGTAGCGGAGATATCTTATATAATAAAACTGAGATAAATGAAAATTGTGTAAGGGTCGCATTTGAAACAACAAAAAAATTGGATGTGCAATGCATGGCGTATGATTTTGTTTATTACAAAGGCAAGCCTCTTATTACAGAAATCAGTTATGGTTTTATTCGAGAGGTCTATGATCCCTGTCCTGGCTATTGGTCTAGAGACTTAACCTGGCATGAAGGAAAGTTTAATCCACAGGGCTGGATGGTAGATCTGGTTGTTAAAAGCATAGGGCCGGGAAAATGAGCATAAAAAAAATATGCCTTGTTGTGCTCTCTTTGGGTCCGGGCGGTACGGAAAGAGTGATGAGTGAGTTAGCCGGATATTTCGCTTTAAAATACGATGTCCAAACTCATCTTATTATATACAGCATAAAACGAGATGTATTTTACGAAGTGCCGCCTTCGGTAGTTATTCATAAACCAGATTTTGAATTCGATAATTCCAAACGGTTTTTATCCATCCTGAAGACATTGCGGTTTTTAAGAGAAACAGTTAAGTCTATCCAGCCGGATTCCGTCTTGAGCTTTGGGGAATACTACAATAGTTTTGTGTTGCTGGCATTGTTTGGATTAAAGTTTCCGATTTATATTTCTGACCGCGGTCAACCCGGCAAAAGCCTAAGGAAATTCCATGATATCCTCCGCAGATGGCTCTATCCGAAAGCAACCGGCGTTATTGCCCAGACGGCTCAAGCTAAACAAATTTTATTAAAGCAGTTTCCCCGTTCCAATATCAAAGTAATCGGCAATCCGATCCGCAAAATAGATTTTGTCAAAGAAGAATGTGAAAGAGAAAATATTGTATTGGCGGTGGGCCGGTTGATTGCTTCTAAGCACCACGATTTATTAATTGATATATTTTTAAAAATAAACGTACCTAATTGGAAATTAGTGATTGTCGGGGGAGATGCCCAAAAGCAGCAGGTGATGGAGCAACTTACGGAGAAAATCGAAAAATTAAAAGTTGCGGACAAAGTGATACTCTCCGGCAACTTATCTAATGTAGATGACTATTACCGTAAAAGTAAAATATTTGTCTCTGCTTCTAGTTCGGAGGGTTTTCCAAATGCGATAGGTGAAGCAATGTCAGCAGGTTTAGCTGTTGTTGCGTTTGACTGCCCGGCCGGACCTGCGGATATGATAGAAGATGGAGTAAACGGCTTTTTAGTTCCCTTATGGGATATGGAAACATTTGAAGATAAATTAAGGATACAAATGCAAGAAGAGCGATTAAGAAATAAAATGGGTAAGGCTGCGCGCCAAAGCATAGAACGGTTTTTTATTCAATCCACCGGGGAACAGTTCTACAATTTTATTATGAATAGCAGATGAAAATTGTTCAAATTAATGCCTCTGTTAATACCGGTAGTACCGGACGCATAGCTGAAGAAATTGGCCGGTTACTGATTAAAAACGGCCATGAAAGTTATATTGCCTATGGCCGTGGCAATAGGCCCAGCGCGTCAAAACTGATTAAAATAGGAAATAATTGGGAGCAGGAATTACACGGCCTGCAAACGCGCCTGTTTGACAGGCATGGCTTCGGCTCACGGCTAGCTACTGAAAAGTTTATCAAAGAGGTGCGGAGATTTAATCCGGATATTATTCATCTGCACAATATTCACGGTTATTACCTGAATATTGAGGTGCTTTTTAGCTATTTAAGGTCGGTGAACAAACCGGTTGTCTGGAGTTTGCATGATTGCTGGCCATTCACCGGACATTGTAGTTATTTTGATTTTGTGAGGTGCGATAAATGGAAAATGCAGTGTTATGCCTGTCCTAATAAACATGGGTATCCGTCAAGCTGGTTACTGGATCGGTCTAAAAATAACTACATCAGAAAGAAAGAGCTTTTTACGGGTTTGCGCTCGCTCACATTTGTTAGCCCGTCAAATTGGCTGGCGAGGAATATAAAAGAATCATTCTTAAGGGATTATTCAGTACAGGTTGTTTATCACGGAGTAGATATAAAAGTGTTTAAACCCAGCAGCAGCCTAATCAAAAAACAATACGGGCTTTCAAAAAAAAGAGTGGTACTCGGCATAGCTAATGTTTGGAGCCGAAATAAGGGGCTGGATGATTTTATCCGGCTTCGTAATCGGCTACCTACGGAAGAAGTCATTGTGTTGGTGGGGTTAAATAAAAAGCAATTAAAGAACCTTCCTGCCGGCGTAGTTGGTATAACACGAACCGAAAACGCGGAAGTTCTGGCAGATTTTTATTCAGCGGCAGACGTATTTGTAAATCCGACCTATGCCGATAATTTCCCCCTTACCAATATTGAAGCCCTTGCCTGTGGAACTCCCGTAATTACCTATAACACCGGAGGATCTTCAGAAGCGGTAGATGAAGAAACAGGAATAATTTCGGAAAAAGGAGATATTGATGGATTGTGCGAGTCTATTCAGTCTATTCTAGGTAAAGGGAAAAAGTATTATTCTGATAGCTGCCGCAAGCGGGCATCAGAGCTTTATAATGCCGAAGATAGATATGGAGAATACTTAGAATTATATAGTAAAATGTCCGTTCAATAATTAAAGAATACTATATGGAAAAAAAAATAGTTTTTATCAATCAGGACACGGGATATTTAATGATTGATATTGTCAATGCTTTTGCGCAAAAGTTTGACAAAGTGGCATTGATTGCAGGAAGCATAAGAGTTCAACATGCGCCTCTCGACAATAGGGTCGAATACTCAAAGATTATAAGATACAACAGAGGTAGTTTATTGAAGAAAGTTTTTTCCTGGTTTTGGGGAACGGCTCAGGTTTTCTTTCTCGTGGTTTTTAAGTATAGAAAATATGAGATATTTTATGTTACAGTTCCGCCGACGGCTTATTTATTATCATATTTTTTAAAAAGAAATTTTTCTGTACTGGTTTATGATGTCTATCCGGATGTGTTAAAAACTTTCAATATACGGGAAACTAATTTGATTTACAAATTATGGCGCTTTCTAAACAAAAAGGTCTTTATTAAGGCCTATAAGATTTTTACATTAAGTGAAGGCATGGCTGAGTTGTTAGGCCAATATGCGCAAAGAGATAAGATAATCGTTATACCAAATTGGCCAAGTGATTTATTCAGGCCCATAGACAAGAAATATAACAGGTTTCTTTTAGAAAATCACCTCTTGGATAAGTTTATTATTCTCTATACCGGCAATATAGGATATACTCATAATGTAGAAGTGCTTATTGAAGCGGCAAGGAAATTAAGAAACGAAAATGAGGTTTTATTTTTGATTGGGGGCAGGGGCCGGAAGAAAGAAGCAATTAGAAAGATGGTCGTTGATTACAAATTAGCAAATTGTAAGATAATACCGTTTCAGGCAGCAGATATGGTGCCATTTTTATTAGCTGCTGCGGATATAGTGGTTGTTGCTTTAAATGATGAGGTAGTATCAGCCAGCTTCCCGAGCAGGATTTATAATTTTTTAGCTGTTGGATCTCCTCTTTTGGGTATAGTTCATCAGAAATCAGAAATCAATGAATTAATTTCCAAATACAATAACGGAAAAAGTTTTGATAGCGTAGATATCAATGGTATGTCAAATTTCATATTGAAGCTCAAATCGGATAAAAGGTTACATGCGGAATATAGCAATAATTCCTTCAAAGCTTCAAAGAACTTTACAAGAGAGAATGCTAAATTATATTTAAATCATTATGTATAAACATTTTTTCAAGAGAATATTTGATTTCTCAGCTGCCTTAGTATTGTTTATTGTTACATTGCCCCTGTTTGTTATTATAACTATAATTCTATTTTTTGCCAATAAAGGCAAGCCGTTTTTCATACAGGGTAGGCCGGGGCTAGACGAGAAGGCAATTAAAATTATTAAATTCAAGACAATGGCTGATAAAATGGATAGTAATGGCTGTCTGCTCCCTAATCATATTAGAATTACCAAGATCGGAGCAATTATCAGAAAGTTTTCGCTTGATGAGTTGCCGCAGTTAATAAGCGTTTTAAAAGGAGATTTGAGTTTTGTCGGGCCCCGCCCTTTGCTGTTCGATTATTTACCTTTATATAATGCAGAACAGCGCAAAAGACACAATGTCCTCCCGGGGATAACCGGCCGGGCGCAGCTGAATGCTAAGAATATAAAAAGCTGGCAAGAGAAATTTGAAAATGATATATGGTATGTGAATAATTTATCATTTTCAGTAGATTTTAAAATATTTTTGCTTTCATGCCTTGAATTATTGCACGGGGAAGGGATGAGCCAGGTAGAAAAGTTGCCGCGGTTTGACGGGACAAATTAAGATATATCGCGATGAAACGATTGCTTTATTTTGGATATTATTTGAAAGGGCTGGACTGGAAGAAGTTCCTTAAGTTTCTTTCTTTTACAAGAAAAAAGAAAAGAATATCTTCTTTTCTGCTCTGTTGTGATATTATATACTCGTCTTTCAGGTATAATATCTCTATTCTTGAGTATTTTTACTTTAAATTCTTCGGCTTGACGCCTCAAGAAAGAGAAGAGTATGTCGGAACGGGATTTATTTATGAATATCAGCTTATCATGAATCCGAAAGCATCGAGGGGCTCTTTAAGTAATAAAATAGAATTTTTGAACAAATTCTCAAATTTTGTATTCCGCGCTTATGCCGGCATTGCAACATTAAAAAAAGATAGAATATTGGGGAAGAAAATATTATCTAGCCCCTCCGGAAGATTGGTACTGAAAAAGTCTGGCGGCCAGTGTGGAGAGGATGTGCGCATTTTTAATTGCGCTGATTTTACTTATGAATCATTGATTAGCCGGATGCAGAGATCTGGTTTTGATCTTGTAGAAGAATACATTGTACAACATCCTGCTCTGATGTTTTTGTCGCCTTCAGGAGTAAATACGGTTAGGGTTATTACTCAGATTGTTAATGATAAGGTTATTTTTTTAGCAGCCCGGCTAAGGATTTCGGTTAATTCTCCTGTGGATAATTTGGCAGCAGGAAATATAGCCGCGCCTATCAATTTAGTGGATGGCATGGTCGAAGGCCCGGCAGTTTATAGCGACATTACGAAAGATGATGTTATGGAGCACCCGGTTTCTAAGGCTCCGATCCAAGGTTTTAGAGTTCCTTTTTGGAAAGAGACATTAGATTTGGTTATGAGGGCAGCTTTACAGATCCCGGAAAACAGATCTGTAGGCTGGGATGTGGCAATTTCAAATAAAGGCCCGGAATTAATCGAAGGAAATCACAATTGGTGCAAGTTGCTCTGGCAGCTACCGGTCAAAAAAGGGCTGAAGAGAGAACTGGTGAGGTATTTATAATATGAAAATTCTTATAACCGGAGTTGGCGGGCCTACAGCAAGAAGCGTAGCTTTCGCGCTTAAATCTTGCAGCGGTGGTACTAAATATAAATTAATCGGGACTGATTGCAACAGGCTATCCATCGGTCTTTATCAGGATTCTTTATTCAAGAAAACATATATTATACCTATAGCTTCGGATCCAAATTACTGGACAGTAATAGAAAAAATTATTCATGAAGAAAAAATTGATATTACTATTGTTCAACCCGAACAAGAAGTTTTGGAATGGAGCCGCAGAGCCAAAGCAGAGGATCTGCCGTGCAAGAGTTTAATCCCGGATTTTAATTTAGCCAGAATATCTATTGATAAATCATTGGTAAATGAACTGTTGGCTCCGTTTGGTTTTGTTCCGCAGTCGGTAATAATCGAAAAGAATAAATATTCTTTCGATGAAGTCAAAAAAAGATTAGGGTGCCCATTTTGGATTAGGAGTACTTTAGGTTCAAGCGGTTCCGGTTCATTGGAGATTGAAAGCAATCAGAAGTTAGAAAGCTGGCTGTTAATTAAGGGGGAGATAAAAAAATTTATCGCCAGTAAATATTTACCGGGGCGTAACTTAGCCTGTAAGTTGCTTTATTTTAACGGTGAATTAATTCGCTCTGCCTGTGCCGAAAGAGTTAATTATATAATGCCTAATGCCTCTCCTTCCGGAATCACCGGAAATACTTCTTTCGGAAGGCTGCTTAATGAATTTAGCGTATTTAAGACAGCAAAAGAAGGACTCGAGGTTCTATTTGAAAAAACCGGAGCCAAGAAACATGGCCTTTTTACCGTTGACCTGAAGGAAGACGAGAAAGGTAAGCCATTAATTACCGAGGTGAACGTAAGGCACATTGCATTTACTGCCTGTTTTGCTCTCGCAGGAGCTAATCTGGTAGAAGATTCGATTCGCTTGCTTTGTGGGGATAGTACTTTCGACAGGAAGTTTAAACTTTATGAGTTTAAAGATAACCCGGTATTCTTTAGGGGTGTCGATTCATTGCCTTTTGTTTTGAAAGAATCCCAGTTATTTTAAATATTAAGGAGATATCATATGGCGACCATCGAAGATTTTAAAAAATTAGAATTTAAGATTGCTCAGATTAAAGAAGTTACCGAACATCCCAATGCGGATAGGCTGTTCATAATCACTTTGGATTTGGGGGATAGAACTAAACAAGTGGTAGCCGGAATCAGAAGCGCCTATCAAAAGGAAGAGCTTGTTGGAAAACAGGTAGTAGTGGTAGATAATTTAGAACCGGCAATATTGCGCGGCGTTGAAAGTCAGGGGATGATTTTGGCCGCTTCCGATGAGAACGGAATAGTAATAGTCAGTCCGGAGAAGCCTAAAAAGTTAGGGAGTATAGTAAAGTGATCAAGCAATTTGTCCCGCAAGAGGTTTGTTTAAAATGCCTTGGTTGCTGCAGGTTTGCAAAGGCTGATTCAGTCTGGTCGCCCTGCTTATTGGAAGAAGAGATCCAGGATTTTCTTGATAAAAAGATCCCGCCGGCAGCCATATCGCTTGAGCGTAAAATTCTGCTAGTACCCAATCCAAAAGAAGAAGGCTATCTTTGCCCTTTTCTGGAGCTTTCAGGGAATAAATGCAAGATATATTCTTTCAGGCCCCTTGAATGCCAGCTCTATCCGTTTTTGATTAACCTGAGAAGAGGCAAGATACTTTTGACTATTGATCTTAATTGCCCTTACGCAAAAGAGAATTTAAATACTAAAGAATGTAAGGAGTATATAGAATATCTGACCTCCTATCTTAATTCTCCAGAACAGCTTGAACTCCTGAAAGACAATCCCCAGATTCTACAGGCTTATGAAGATGTCCGGGAAGTCGTTGAATTAAACCCGCTTGATGAAACTAAATAAATTATCCCTTAGGGATAAACAATTATTCACTAAATACTTAGGCTTAGATAGGCACGACCTATCGGTTTTTGCTTTTGCGAATCTTTATATATGGAGTAAACTTTTCGACATAGAATGGGGTTTGATTGAAAATAGCCTTTGTATATTCTTTAAAGACAGATTGGGATGTTTTTTGTATCTACCTCCGCTTGTAAAGAAGATTAACAAAAGTGCTATCGATGAGGCTTTTAAGATCATGGATTCACTAAATAAAAATACGGAGATCTCCCGGATAGAGAATATCGAAGAGAAGGATCTGGATAATTACCGCAAGTTTGGGTTTGAGTGCAAAATAAAATCATATGACTATATATGCGAAAGGTCTACCTTAGTTGAATTAAGGGGGGATAGTTTTAAGTCCAAGCGCGCATCGCTGAATTATTTTCTTAAGCATTACCAATTTGAATTATCTCCTATTACCGCAAGCGATAAAGAAAGTTGCCTTGATTTATACAAACAGTGGATGAGCGCGCGCCTAAGTAAGAACAGTGATTCTTTTTACCGATGGATGATGGAAGATAGCTTAAAATCACTGAAGGAGGCGTTGGATAATTATACAGAGTTAGGGTTTGAGGGGATGGCTGTACGTATAAATAATGAACTAAAAGGGTTTACTTTCGGTTATAAATTAAATAAAGATACCTTTTGCATTCTTTATGAAATAGCCGACTTATCTGCAAAAGGATTAGCGCAGCTTATTTTCAAGGAATTCTCAATCTCGCTCTCAGATTATAAATATATTAATATAATGGATGATTCGGGGCTTGCGAATTTAAAGAAGGTTAAGTTATCTTATCATCCGCGTTTTGCTCCCCCTGCTTATATCGCGACGAGAAAATTATGAATAAAGAGCTGAATGATGTGGAGTTTGTTATTTTTGACACCGAAACTACGGGCTTAAGCCCTGATTCGGGAGATAGGGTAGTGGAGCTAGCCGCAGTAAGATTTAAAGGTAACAAACAGCTTGCTACTTTTACCTCCCTTGTTAATCCTCGCAGGCCTATTTCAGAAGCAGCATTTGCCGTAAACCATATAAGCCAAGAGATGCTTAAAGACGCGCCCTCCATAGAAAAGGTTATGCCTGCATTCCTGAAGTTCATCGAGGGGAGCTGCCTTTGTTCTTATAACGCAGGGTTTGATCTGGAATTCTTAAACAACGAACTAAAGTTAATAGGCAAAAACGCATTAGAGGGGATTATAGTTGTAGATATTCTTAAGATGGCCCGGCGCCTGATTCCCGGTTTAGAGCGATACGCGCTTTGGTTTGTTGCGGATAAATTGGGTATAAAAACCAAACAGGAACACCGCGCCTTTTCCGACGTAGAGCTTACCCTGAATACATTTAATAAATTAAAAGAAATATTGGAGCTGAAAGGATTGTCTGATTTCAATGTATTCTCGCGGCTTTTCTCAATAGATAAGCATTTTTTAGAGAGTGTTAATGCACAGAAACTTGCCCAGATACAGGAAGCAATAGATCTGGGCCTAGTCATTAAAATAAAATACCTTTCTACCTCCGGGGCAAAAGTCTCGGAAAGAGAGGTGAACCCAAAAGAGATAAAACAGGATAACGGCAGGAGTTATTTAGTGGGATATTGTTCTCTGCGTCACGAGGAGCGCACCTTTAGTGTCGATGGCATACTACACATGGAAGTCGTATAAATTAAAAGTTTCTCCCCTCGATATTTTCCTTTCCCTGAAAGATCGGTCTAACTGTTTTTTCCTGGACTCAAGCATGAGCTCCGATAATTCACAGGGTAGATTTTCTTTTCTAGGAGCTGATCCATTTTTGGTCCTTAAATCTAACGATGCCGGCTGCTTTGAGCAATTAAGACAAACACTAAATCAATATCAGATAACAAAACCCATTCTAAATCTACCTTTTTCCGCAGGCGCAGTAGGATACCTATCTTATGACTTAGGGTTTTCTTTAGAAGATACGGTCAAAAAATCCTCCAAAGCTAATTTAGGCCTTCCGGAGGCGTACTTTGCTTTTTATAACACTATATTGGCAATTGATAACCTGAAAAAAACCTTATACCTCTTATGTTTGGGGATTCCAGAGAATAAATATTCCTTGGCTAAAAAATTAGCCGAAGCCAACCTTAAAAAAATGGATAGTTTTCTTTCCGGAGTAAAGGCGCGCGGCATAGAGCAAGAAAGATATCGCGGCAGCCCAAATTCACTCTCCCGGCTAGAGTCTGATTTTTCAAAAGGCGAATATCTTTCAGCTGTGAAAAGCGCCAAAGAATATATAAGAAAAGGAGATATTTATCAGGTAAACCTATCGCAGAGATTCCATACAAAGACTCGCCTGCCTGCTTATGAGATTTACCGCAGGCTACGCAAGGCAAGCCCTTCGAGTTTCGGGGCTTATTTGGATGCAAAAGATTTCCAGATCTTAAGTTCTTCTCCGGAACGGTTTTTAAAACTGGAGGGCGATATTGTGACAACCCGGCCTATGAAAGGCACCCGGCCGCGTTCTGCAGACAAGCTCAGAGATAATAAACTAAAAGCCGAGCTTTTAAAAAGCGAAAAGGATAAGGCGGAGCTTGCGATGATAGTTGACCTAGAGCGTAATGATTTAGGCAGAGTTTGCGAGTACGGCTCTATTAAGGCAACTAAATTGCGCCAGCTAGAAGTTTACAGCACTGTTTTTCAAACCACCGCTACCATAACCGGAAGGTTGGCAAAAGGCAGAGACAGGATTGATTTATTGCGCGCATCTTTCCCCGGCGGCTCTATTACCGGCTGCCCTAAAATCCGCTCTATGCAAATTATCGAAGAGTTAGAGCCAAGCAGGCGCTC
>Ga0265297_10004633_pt1 | contig 22112 bp, 20 predicted proteins | sample Munlanlwell13791_FD_192502 | JGI IMG/M metagenome (GOLD analysis project Ga0265297, IMG submission 192502) | Leachate microbial communities from a municipal landfill in Southern Ontario, Canada - Leachate well 137-91 | ecosystem: Engineered > Solid waste > Landfill > Unclassified | place... | reverse complement strand
ATCATAATTTCAAGTCATGATTGAATTGTAAAAAGGCGCGCAGCAGGTAGGCTTCGTTCCAGGCCCGGCCACTCATCACCCAGTCTTCCGGATATTCAAAGGGAAAAATAATATCGTGAATATGAATAATTACTCCCGGCTGCAAACGCGGGAGAATTTCAAATAATAAATAATTAACGTCGCTGCCAATCTTGGCCACGTGGGTAGAATCGATAAACAAAATATCATTGGCCGCCAATTGGTTAAAAATTTTCAGATCAATCTCTTGCAGCGGTTGATCAATAAAATTATGCCGCTCGCGATCATCTGGTTTAAGCCGGGAAAATAATAATTCCGGATATGGTTCAATGAAAGTGCAATCAATCTTATTCTCCAAAAACAATTCGTTGGTATCCAATGTCGCTGCTGAAGAGTAACCAGATCCCACCTCGATAATTCGCCGCGGCCGCCAGTGACGAATCATGGCGTAGAGCATAAAAGCATCACCCTGATTGTAGGCGCTGTTATTATAGAAATATCTTAAACCTGTTTGTCTTTCGTCCTTAAAAGGCAGATCACCATAATATTGGCATAATCTGTCCAACAATTGCCGCTGCTCTTGATCGCGTACGTTAATTCCCGGCAACTCCTTTTGTGTTCGATCAAATAATTTATCCCGTTTCCTTTTTACCGCCGCCAAATCGGGTAGAGGAGAATAAAAATGTCCGGCCGGCGCGAATTTCTCGAAAATGTTCATATATTTTACAAGTTAACAAGTTGTGAGAATGACAGATAATTTCTCCTTCGTCTTCTCATAATCAAAATTTTGCCTAATATAATCATCAAAATTGGCAATTAAATTATTATATTTATCAACGTTAGAATAATATTCGACTGTCTGTTGTGCGAAATCATTAATCTCATCAGCCAAAATCAACACTCGTTCCGCCTCGGGCAAACCTTGGGCGCCAATCGGGGAGGTAATAATTGGTAAATGATGATAGATCGCTTCCACCACCTTGCCTTTGACGCCGGCGCCAAATCGCAGCGGCATAATCGCCAGGCGGCATTGCTGATAATATTGTTGCAATTCCTGATCCGTCACATATCCCGTTACCAGGACCTCATCGCTCGCCAGGGCCAATATTTCTTCAGTTGGCTTTGAACCAACAATATGTAACTTTATTGCCGGTATTTTCTTTTTTATCAACGGCCAAATTTCCTTTACCAAATATATCGCCGCGTCCACATTGGGCGGATGATTAAATCCACCCACAAATAACAAATCTTTCCTCTCATGAAAAGGTCGACAAGCCATATCCAATTCTTTATACAAAAATAAGGGAATTGATACCGCCTCAATATTTTGATCAACGCCTTTGATTTTTTCCACTTCCTCCTGGGCAAAGAAAAAAGACTTGTCCACTCGAGCCACAATATCCCGCTCGATCTTTTCCCATTTCTCACTGGCCAACAATAATTGCTCATCTTTTTTTAAATTGGCTTCTTGTCGCAGGCGAAGATATTTTAAATCATGGGCCAGATAAAAAATCTTGGCGCTCGTATTGTCAATCATAAAATCCAAATATTGACTGGCCACATCCGGCCGACTCAAGAGCACCATATCCAGATAATCCGCATTTTCTTTGATCCACCCCCGCCAATTTTTCATGTACCAAGAGCCGGTCAAAACCTCGATGCCTAGTTGTTGCAGTTGCTCGGTGTAGGGCTCGTGGGCATAAAAATCATGCCCCATAAATTTAACGTTCAGACCCAGATCAACCAGCAACTGCAGATATTGCCACGTCGCCCGCGAACCGGCGTCCTGATCAAACATGGGCACATGGTGGTCGATAAATAGTATTGTTTGGCGTTGCCGGCTGCGATCCCGCGCCCAAAACACATCCTGCCCGTCCGGTAATTGTTCAGCCAGTAAAACATTTTTCCATTTGGCTAAAAATTTCTGCCGATTAGCCGCCAATAGATCTTTATGATCACCAAAAGTCTTGCTGCCAAAATGTAACACCCGGGCCGCCGGTTGATACATTATTTTGTAACCCTTTTGCCGGGCCCGCCAGCACCAATCCGTTTCTTCATAATAACCAGGAGAAAACTGCTGGTCAAAGCCATTTAATTCTCGCCACAAATCCGTCCGCGCCAAAAGACAGGCGCCACTGCAACAATCCACCTCTTTGACGTAGCTATATTCCGGTAGATCCGGATCATCGCCGCGGCCATAATTCCACCCCGTGCCATCGGCCCAGATAATACTACCCGCTTCCTGCAAAGCGTAATTGGCAAAAATCAGTTTAGCGCCCACTGCTGCTATTTTTTTATCTCGTTTAATTAAATCCATCATTGATTCTAACCAGCCCGGTTGAACATTGGTGTCGTTGTTCAATAGCAAAATATATTTACCCCGTGCCGCCTTGGCCGTTTCATTGCAGTTGCCCACAAAGCCAAGATTGGTCTCATGTTTAATCACTCGAATATTGTCGGCATATTGATCAATATTGACCGTCTCATCCGTCGAGCCATCATCGCCAATAATAATTTCGTAATCAATGCCCTCACTATTCTCGAATATTGATAACAAACAGGCGTAGGTATAATCCCATTGATTGTAAACGGGGATAACAATGGAAACTGCCGGCGCTTTACTTTTAGCAAAAATAATTTTTTGTTTAGGCCGCGACAGATAATTAATTAAATTCGTCTCTCGCTTTCCGGGCGGGATGCTGTCTAAAGTTTTTTTACCCAAAAGATACCAATACAGTCGGTACCAGCCATAACCAATGCCTTTTTTCTTTATTACGCGCCCCGCCGCCCACAGATCAGCCGGTAAAACCTTGACCCAATCAATCATTTGCCTCAATGGCTGCGTCCAACGCCAGAGAGTTGATTGTTCCATTGTCTCCAATTGCTGCTTATACCGATCGGCCTGAGTTAGCCGCCGCGTCAGCATTTTATTAATATATAAATATTTATTGATCAGCTTATCTCGATCAATCAAACTCTGTCGATCCACCATTTCGCTCGGCGCCGAGAGTAAACTCAATGGTTTAACTTCGGGTAGGGAGGTATCACTTGCTACTGCCAGCATATATTTCGCCAGCGGTGGTGTTTTAATAAAAGCATGAGCTTGGCCATCGGTTACTTCGTCGATGTCATTATAAATAGCATTATTGACCAAATTATTTTGCGAATATATTTGCACCAGCTGGTATTGTTTTTCTAGCCATTTTTCCAGTTCCGCCCGCGTAAACTCATGCACATGTAATTTATTTCTCTTGCCCCTTTCCTCCTTAACGGGTGTTGACAGAATTAACCAACCATCCGGCTTTAACACTCGTTTGATTTCCCGGCCCACCACCTCATGATCCGCCACATGTTCGATTGTTTCCATCGACACCACCACGTCAAAATGACCATCGCCAAACGGTAATTTGTCAGCTTTGGCCACCACAAATTCATTGTTATCAGTTTTGTAGTATTCTTTAGCATATTCAATTGTGGCCGCATCCTGATCAACTCCCACCACTTGCCGCGCCTTTTTGGCCAGCATCTTTGATCCATATCCACTCCCGCACGCCACGTCCAGCACCAACTTGTTGGTCACCATTTGGGCTGCCCACAGGTAACGCACCACGTGTTCACCATAGATCAAATCCTCCGCGTTGACCTCCGGAATCATCCGCTCGCCGGTGAACTTCATTTTATCTTTTTTACTCATTTTCTAGTTCCTAATTTCTAATTCGCAATTAACTAGTTGTGTGAATTAATAATAATATGATTTACCTGGACGTCATCCCCGCCTTGAGCGGGGATCTCATATGTAACGCGTTTATTTACGTTCTTGATGATGAGATCCCCGCTCAAGGCGGGGATGACAGGGGAAATAACTAATTCTCACAACTCATTAATTATTTTTATTTTATGATTAAAACAACATATTCCATCACCATTATTTCCTCCGATAACAACAAATGACAAATCATCATCTTTCCAATCAAAAAAAACTTGCTTGTCTTGATCGCATATGGCCGGCGAAACAAAATAATGGCCGGGGGACAGCCATTGGTCAATGGTAAAAATGATTTTTTGTCGGCCCGCCGTTGTCTCGAAATTAATATTGTGGCGGGCCGTATTGGTGGCAAAAACCACTTGATAGTGACGGTTACGAATTTCCAGGCCCACCACCGGACCGGTTATCTTTTGTAAAAACTCAACCAACACTTCGATCCTAATAGTTTCTCCCGGCTTGATTTGTTCTTTATCGGCCGGCGCCAATAACTTGGTTGACCCCACGCGTGCCACTGGTTGCTCGGTCGTCATTTTTTTAATCAAAGCCCGATGGGCCGCCTGCTGTTTTTGGGCTACTTCATTAATATAGTAATCACAAATTTCCGCCGCCAGTCCCGACCGCGCCAGTTGTCCGTCCGCCAGCACCAACACTCGATCACAATATTGCTTCACCGCTTCCAGATCATGACTAACAAAAACAATTGTTTTTCCGACTGTTTTTAGCTTGGCGAAAATCTGCTGGCATTTCCGCTGAAAACCGTAATCACCCACCGCCAGCACCTCATCGAGCAGTAAAATATCAAAATCCGCTTGAATCGCCGTGGCAAAAGCCAATCGCACCAACATGCCCGAGGAAAATTTATTTAACTTGGTGTCGATAAACTTCTCCAACTCGGAGAAAGCAATGATATCATCAATCTTTTCCCTAATTTGCTTTTCGCTCATCCCCAGCAGGGTTCCATAGAGAAAAATATTTTCCCAGGCCGAGAGCTCCGGCTGAAAACCTACCCCCAATTCCAGAAATGGGCTTAGCTTCCCGTTGATAGTCACTGACCCCGCCGTCGGCACGTAAATATTGGCCAATATCTTAAGCAAAGTACTTTTACCCGAACCATTGTTACCAATAATTCCCAAAAATTCCCCCTGATTAATCTCAAAACTAACATCGTTCAATGCCCGAAAAACCTCCCGTCTGCCTCGAAAACTAGAAATTAACTTCTCTCGGAGAGTATGGTGACGAAAATGATCCAGCACAAACTCCTTGGTCAAATTTTCGACTTTAATCGCTTTACTCATAGTTATATTTTTTCAGCGAAATATTTTTCTTGGGTGGCAAATATTGACCACCCGGCAACTACTATCACTATTACTAATCCCAATTGTATCCACGGATAATAACTGATGGTCGGCCGATCAAAGACAAGAAATACGGCTCTAAAATCAGTCACAATCTGCGCCAAAGGATTGAGTAGCCACCATGATCGATACGGCAGCGGGATCATCGTCAGGGGGTAAATGATCGGTGTAGCGTAAAACAACATCTGTAGCCCCACCTCCCAAATATGGGCCAAATCACGATAGCGCACGTACCAAGTGGCCAATATAAGAGCAGTACCCAGCCCCAATAACCATAATTCAATAATATACAAAATAATTAGTCCCGTGTCCCAGTCGAAAACATTGATCCGCCAATAAACCATAAAAGCCGCCAGAATCACCAGATTAAAAAATAGATTAATCAGGGCATTAAACGACGATACCAAAACGACGATAAAGCGCGGAAAATATATTTTTTTGATCAAAGCCGCCCGCCCCACCACCGCCCGCAATCCATTGCTGGTTACTTCGGCGAAAAAGTTAAACAAAATGATTCCGATCAATAAATATATGGGAAAATGTTCAATCTCACCATCAAACCGCAGCGCCCGCCCAAAAACGAAATATAGGACTAGAAATAACCCCAACGGTTTCAGTAGCGCCCACAAATAACCCAACACCGAGCCCGAATAGCGCAATTTGTAATCCGTCATCGTCAGCTGTTTAGTAATTTCCCAATTTTGCCGCCAAGTTTTCAATAGTTACACATATTTGATAAAAACATACACATACATTATATATTCCGCTGCCAGCAAAGTCGAAAAAAACAACCACCATTTGAGTTGGTGGTTGTTTTTTTAAATCAGTTTAGCCTATTACGAAATATTTTTTATCTGCGGAAAACTCGATTGAATATAGTCAAACACTGATCGATAATTCTCCCGCAAATATTTCTGGCTGGTGGTGTAAAGTCTGATCGCTTCAGCAAATTCTTCACAAAAATAAATATCATCCCCCTGAATATCATCCCCCTGATATTTTTTTGAGTAACTCGTCATAGATTCCGGCCGCTGTGATACAATTTCCTGCCATTTCTTCCAGTTATCTTTTTTTTGTTTAACAATAATATCAGCCATATGATGACCAATTTCATGGATTATGGTGCCGATTTTGTATAACCTTTTTCTTTCCGTAAGATCATCGATATGGGTTAAATATTTTTGGTCCAGACCTTCTGAATTATCGAAAGCAAAAATACGAATAGGCGTTCGATAATAGGCTTTAGCCGAATGATGAATAATGAAATCGCTGGAATTCATGGCCCGATATTTATTGGGCTTAAGCCTAGCGGCGTTCAATTGATACATTTCTTGTGGGATAAAATATTCTTTACCGTTAATAACACAAAAATAGATATTAGGCTGATAATCAACTTCAGAAATTAAACACTGCTTAAGTAATTCTGATCCGAAAGCATCCTCGATCTGAATCGGCGCTTCTGCCAAGTCAGGATCATTTTCAAAGCCCTTCCATATGATTGGCTGAGGGTTTTCCATCAATTCTTGATATGTCTCCGGTTTACTTTTGCCACTCTTGGCTGCCTGAATATTAGCCTGATTAAGTTGGTTCAAATCCAGCTGGTAATAATCATTGACATAATATTTTTCATCTATTATCAAAGTATCTTCTTGATTAAGATGACTAATTTTATCTTTTTGAGTATTCATCAGTTTTAATTAATGATAATTAAATATCATACATTAATATTGTTTTTTTACAAGACAATGAATATCAATTATTAATAAACATTCCTAACAACGTGTTAAAATATAAGTAGAATCAATAATCTAAATTATGGCCTTCATCTGGAAATATCTCCAAAAGCACAAGCGCACATTGTATTTAGCTTTGTTTTTAGCGATTATCAATCAAGTTTTTTCCCTGTTGGACCCGCAGTTGTTCCGTATTCTGGTCGATGACTACGCCACCAAAGCCGGTGAATATGCTTCCGGAGATTTCTTTCGCGGCGTGCTATATATCATCCTTGGGTTAATTTTAGTCGCTCTCATCTCCCGGATTGCCAAAAATTTCCAGGATTACTATGTCAACGTCATCACTAGCCGCTTGGGGACAGAACTCTACGCTGATAGTGTTGACCACGCCCTCAGTGTGCCATTCTCTGTCTTCGAAGACCAGCGTTCCGGCGAGATTCTGCGCCGCATGCAAAAAGCCCGTGACGATATCCAAAATCTGATCAAGAACCTGATTAATATCTTGTTTTTCTCCCTGGTCGGCGTGGTATTTGTCTTGATCTACGCTTTCTACGTCAACTGGATTGTCGCGCTGGTCTTCGCCCTAATCATCCCCGTGGTCGGTTTGAGCACTTATTATTTGAGTCAAAGTATCAAAAAAGTCCAGACCAAGATCGTCTCCGAACAGATTGGCCTGTCCGGCTCCACCACCGAAACCCTGCGCAACATGGAGCTGGTCAAAAGCCTGGGGCTGAGAGAGCAGGAAATCAACCATCTCAATACCAGCAATGAAAAAATCCTCCAACTCGATTTGGAAAAAGTCAAAATTGTGCGCACGATAAGTTTTATCCAAGGCACTATCATCAATGCCTCACGTGCTATTTTAAATCTGGTGATGCTCTGGCTGATCTTCCAAGGGACGATCACGCTGGGTGAATTTTTCAGCTTGCTATTTTACAGTTTCTTTATCTTTAACCCTCTTTCCAATCTGGGTGATCTGGCCAACAACTACCAAGAGGCCATGGCCAGCACCAAACAGTTAAATGAAATTCTCCAAATCCCGGTGGAAGAAAGACCAGCCCACGCCATCAAAATTAAAGATATCAAACAAATTGAATACCACCACGTCTTTTTTGCCTATGAAGACGATAAATATGTTTTGAACGATATCAATTTATCAATCAAAAGTGGCCAATCTATCGCTCTGGTTGGACCCTCTGGTTGTGGCAAATCAACCATCGTCAAAATGCTGGTCGGACTCTACCGACCCACGCGTGGGCGGATCGCCATTAATGATCATGACCTGAATAATATTGACCTCGACTTATTTCGCCAAAAAATTGGTTTAGTCACCCAGGAAACTCAATTATTTGCCGGTACCATTTTGGAAAATCTGCGCTTTGCCAACCCCAAGGCTAGTGCCGCCGATTGTCTGGCCGCCCTGGAACATGCCTCCGTCAAAAGCATTTTGGAGCGAGGGAAAGAAGGACTCAAAACCCGGATTGGCGAAGGCGGACTCAAACTCTCCGGCGGGGAAAGACAGCGCATGGCCATTGCCCGCGCCCTGCTGCGCGACCCGGAAATATTGATCTTCGATGAAGCCACCAGTGATCTGGACAGCCTGACCGAAAAAGAAATCACCGACACTATCAAAAATATCTCCATCCAGCACCCGGAATTGATCACCATTCTCATCGCCCATCGCCTCTCCACCGTCGCCCATGTTGATCAAATATTTGTCATCGAAAAAGGCCGTATCATCGAAACCGGTAACCACCAGCAACTACTCCAGCAGGGTGGACTCTACAATGCCATGTGGCGGCAACAAACGTGATTAACTAATAATTTACTTTCTCCTATAAATAAGCTATAACTAAATAACGTAATTGATTATTTTTTATCTGTTTAATGATAAATTAAGCAGTTTTTTCTTTTTTTATGGAAATCCGCAATATCGCCATCATCGCTCACGTTGACCATGGCAAAACCACTTTGACCGACGCCATCATGCGCCAGACCGGCATGTCTGAAGAAGGGGAGACTATGGACACCAACGCCTTGGAACAGGAGCGGGGGATTACCATCTATTCCAAAAACACCTCCGTCTTCTATCAAGATACCAAAATCAATATCGTTGACACCCCCGGTCACGCCGATTTCGGTAGTGAGGTAGAACGGGTACTGCGCTCGATTGATTCCGTGATATTAGTGGTGGACGCCCAGGAAGGCCCCATGCCCCAGACCAAATTTGTATTGAAGAAATCCTTGGAATTAGGTTTGAAACCGATCGTTGTCATCAATAAAATTGATAAACCGGCCGCTCGGCCCGATGTTGTCCACGAAATGGTTTTTGATTTGTTTTACGATCTGGGTGCCAACGATGAACAACTTGATTTTCCAGTGGTATATGCTGTTGGTCGCGATGGTATTGCCAAAAACCATCTCCGCGATGAAAGTCATGATCTAACTCCTTTGCTTGATCTAATTTTGACCAAAGTGCCACCCGTCAGTGCCAGCCTGGATAAACCGCTTTTGGCCCAACCGTTTAATCTTGGTTATGACAATTTTCTCGGCCGTCTGGCCGTGGCCCGGATCTACGAAGGCCAGATCAAAACCGGCCAAACCGTCCAGGTCAAAAAAACCGATGGCACTACCAGCAGTGGCAAAATCACCAAACTTTTCACCTATCGTGGCACCCAACAACAAGTGGCCGACTCCGCTCCCGCCGGGGATATTGTCCTCATTGCCGGTTTGCCCGATATCTACATTGGTGACACCATTTGCGCCACCCCCGATCAAGCCGCTTTGCCGGCCATCCACATTGACGAGCCGACTATTTGTCTGGATTTTTTGGTCAATGATTCACCTTTTGCCGGGCGGGAAGGTCGGTGGGTAACCAATCGACAGCTAAAAGAGAGATTGGAGAAAGAATTGGAAATCAACGTCGGCTTAAAGATTGATTTTTCTTCTTCGACCGTCTACAAAGTCTATGGTCGCGGCGAACTACATATCGCTATTCTCCTGGAAAATATGCGCCGCGAAGGCTACGAAGTCCAGGTTTCCCAACCGCAAGTAATTATCAAAGAAGTCAACGGACAAAAACTGGAGCCATTTGAAGAATTGATTATCGACGTACCGGCCGAATCGTCGGGCGTGGTAATTGAAAAATTATCCCAACGCAAAGGCACCATGGTAGAAATGAAAAACGAGGGCCATGTCACCCGGATGATTTTCACCATTCCCACCCGCGGCCTGCTGGGCTATCGCGGCGATTTTGTGATTGATACCCGCGGTGAAGGCATTTTGGCCAGCCGCTTCATTGGCTTTGAGCCGCACGTCGGCCCCATCACGCGCCGCCCGGTGGGCGCCATGGTTTCCATGATCACCGGCAAAGCCCTGGCTTTTTCCCTCTGGAACCTGCAGGATCGCGGCCAACTTTATATCAATGCCAACACGGAAGTCTACGAAGGCATGATTATTGGGAACATCAGCAAAGGCATCGACATGGCCGTCAACCCCATCAAAAACAAGCAATTAACCAATATCCGCGCGGCGGGCAGCGACGAAGCCATCCATCTCATTCCCCCTGTTCCCATCAACATCGAACGCGGGCTGGAAATTATGAACGAAGACGAATACCTGGAAGTGACGCCCAAAAATGTTCGCCTGCGCAAGCAACAACTTGCCGAAATCGACCGCATCCGCGAATACCGTAAGAAGAATAAAAATTAAAAAGGTATAATATAACAAGAGAAAAATTAAATATAAATCATTAATGAAAAAAATCAGTCAACGTTCCCCATCAAAATCAAAAGCCAAAAGACCCAAGATCTATGCTTTCATCGATAGCCAAAACCTAAACCTCGGCACCAGTAAAAACCTGTACAACAAAAATAAACGCCAAATCTATTCCGGCTGGAAGCTGGATTTCCAAAAATTTTTCATCTACCTCCGGGACAAATTCCGTGTGTCCAAAGCATTCCTCTTTATTGGCTATATTGAAGATAACCAAAAACTATATGATGAACTCAAAAAAATTGGTTATCAACTAATCTATAAACCCACCACCAAAGACGCTCTCGGTAAACCCAAGGGTAATATTGATGCGGAATTAGTCCTGCACGCCGCCGCCATCGAATTTAACCATTATCATCAGGCCGTGATTGTTTCCGGCGATGGTGATTTTCGCTGTTTGTATGAATTTCTGATTGGCAAGAAAAAACTTCTCCGAATTATCATTCCCAATATTCACGCTCAATCATCTTTATTACGAGGTTTTCAAAAATATAAAACCTTCCTCGAGTATGAAAAAGAAAAATTAAAGCACAAAAAATGAGAGACGTCACATTGTAACACGCAGTTACAAGCTCGTTTCTCTCTCATGATTAATTTCATTGTATAAAAATAACTGTTACTGGTCAAGACTGTATAAAAAAAGACCCCCGATAGAGACTTTCCTCCAGCAAGGTTCTTTTTGTAGTGATTAATTCTATTGTAAATAAATTCATCTCAGTTTGTCAAAACCAACCCCCAGCTTGACTTGAATAATATGATATGGCATAAAGGCTACAATAGATTAATTAACCCAAATATTATGCCCGATAAAATGTCGTCCCATCCATCCCATCTTTCCCGCCGTGATTTCTTAAAATTAGGTGCCGGCCTTGTTGCCACCGCCGCGGCGGGTGGGGGATTATACAAAGTCCTAGATTGGGCCGAAAGGGATCAAGAGTGGTCGGAACAAAAGTGTCTGGATTGGGTAGACAAAGTCAAAACTGATCTCCAACAAGCCTCTAATCCGCAAGAGCGCAATGAAATAATTTGCCGGCTGACTTCAATCGAAAACTTCCCTGATTATAAGGTCAAATCTAAATTAGAAGAAGAAACTAGAAAATTATACCAGAAAATTGGTTCAAAAAAGCCTTATCTATACCCTGGCGCCGATATTAACTTTATCCGGCCCTACCAGGAGCGATTGACTCAAATTTATCGTTTGTCCGGCCCGGAACAGATGGCTGAAATTGCTCTCTTTGAATCAACTTGCCCCGATTATGATCTCGAATATGAAATTCACGATCTCCACGCTCTTTCCTATCGAGTCAAGCAAATGGGACCGACTTATACTCAAACTTGGTCGGAAATCATTCTCCAAAAGCGCCCGAATTTGTTAGAGGATATCAATAAATATCTGGCCAACGTCAAAACAAAAGACATGGAAATGGTTTGCCAGCAAGTTATCAAAGACTTCACCAACTACCTGTCGGCGCCCAGTGTTAATAAGCAGGATTTTTCCTTACCTGAAGACTCGGGAAATTAACGACGGATTAAATATATTATTTTTTGTACCAAAAAAATTGCCGGCCGGCAATTTTTTTTGGTGGATAGGTTTCTTAATAAGTTCTTAAGACCAATAAGGTAAAATAAACTCTGAATAAAAAATAATGCCCAAACTAAAAGATATCAACAAAATTGCTCATCCCCGCGAAAAACTGGCCAAATACGGCCCGGGAAAACTTTCCAATACTGAACTTTTAGCAATTCTTTTACGCACAGGCGGAAAAAACTGTAATGTTCTGCAACTGGCCAAAAAAATATTCAAACAATATCCCAAGCAGTCATTGATTGCAACTAATGTTGCGCAATTACGCAACATTAAAGATTTAGGGTTGGCCAAAGCTTGTGAAATAGTGGCCTGCATTGAACTGGGTAAAAGATTACTCAAAGATAAACCGGCCCAATTGATTCTCAGCGCTCAGGATGTCTGGGATCGGTGTGGTGATATTCGCCCACACAAGAAAGAACATTTTGTCGTTTTCTATCTGGACAATCGCCATCAGGAGATCAAGCGTGATACCGTCTCCATTGGCACACTTACCGCCAGCTTGGTCCACCCGCGGGAGGTGTTTGAACCGGCGATCAGTCATAGTGCCGCGCACATATTGGTCGCCCACAATCACCCTTCCGGTGAATTACAGCCGTCGACCGATGATATCGAAATCACCCGAAGATTGATCGAAGCCGGGAAAATCCTGGGCATTGAACTGCTTGATCATGTTATCGTCACCCGTCATAAATGGCTGAGTATGAAGAAAGAAGGGCTGGCTTTTGGTAAAATGTAGTTAATTAGTTAATAAATAGAATTTATGTTTGAACAAGCGTTTAAAAATATTGATGATGTTCTCTGGAAAGATGCCGGCTGTGGCAGTGAATTGGATTATGTCGAGCAAACTTCTTGGATTTTGTTTCTCAAATACCTCGATGATTTGGAAGTGGAAAGGCAAAAGGCAGCGGTATTGTCAGGACAAGACTATCAATTTATTATCGATCCGGAATTTCGCTGGGAAAAATGGGCGGCGCCCAAAACCAAAGATGGAAAACTTGACCACAATCAAGCTATGACGGGTGATGATTTGATTGATTTTGTCAATCGAAGCAGTGATAAAAAACCCGGACTTTTTCAATATCTGAAAAAATTTAAAGCCAAAGCCGAGAGTCCGGATACGATTGAATACAAGATTGGTGAGATATTTAGTGAATTGAAAAATAAAATTCAAAGCGGGTACAATCTGCGGGAAATTTTGAATATCGTCGATGGCCTGCGTTTCCGTTCTACCAAGGAAAAGCATGAATTATCGCATCTCTACGAAAGTAAGATTAAAAATATGGGAAACGCCGGACGAAATGGCGGCGAATACTACACTCCCCGCCCGTTGATTAAAACGATTGTAAAAATCGTTGACCCCAAGATTGGCAACAAAATCTATGATGGCGCGGTTGGTTCGGCCGGATTCTTGGTAGAAGCATTTAACTATCTTAGTCAGGATCGGGAAAAACTGTCTCCAAAAGACTGGGAAACTCTGCAGAAGAAAACTTTTTATGGCAAAGAGAAAAAGTCGCTGGCCTATATCATCGGTATTATGAACATGATTTTGCATGGCATCGAAGCACCCAATATCATCCACACCAATACTTTAACAGAAAACATTGATGATATTCAGGACAAAGATCGTTATGACACAATTCTCACCAATCCCCCGTTCGGCGGAAAAGAGAGAAAAGAAGTCCAACAAAATTTCCCGATCAAGACGAGCGAGACCGCTTTTTTGTTTTTACAACATTTCATCAAGATTTTAAAAGCCGGCGGCAAGGCTGGGATTGTCATTAAAAACACTTTTCTGTCCAATACTGATAATGCTTCTGTTTCGCTTAGGCGGTATTTGTTGGAAAGTTGCAATTTGCACACAGTTCTTGATTTACCCGGCGGGACTTTTACCGGCGCGGGAGTGAAGACAGTGGTGTTGTTTTTTCAGAAAGGGGAACCGACGAAGAAGGTTTGGTATTATCAGTTGAATCTCGATCGAAATTTAGGCAAGACCAATCCCCTGAATGAGAAGGATTTGGAAGATTTTGTTAAATTGTCTAAGACCAAAGCTGATTCGCCTAATTCCTGGAGTGTTGATGTTTCCAAGATCGATCAGAAGACTTTTGATCTATCAGTCAAAAATCCGAATCGGAATGATGAGGTGGTTTTACGGGATCCGAAGGTGATTTTGAAGGAGATAAAAAAGTTGGACGAGGAGAGTGGAAGGGTTTTGGGAGAAGTTGAGAAGATAATTAATAAAAGCTTATAGTATTATGAATAGAAATGAATACAAAATAACTAATGGTGAGTGCTATGCCAATCCTGATAATTGCATGGGGACCAATATCATTTCTGGGATCTGTCCTTGGTGTAATCAATCGAGTGGTTTTAAAATTAGTGGGAAAAAAAGTGAGGGGACTATTCCTTTGATATGCGATACTTGTCGAAAGCATATAATCTATGATGTATACAAAAGATTTGTTTTCCCTTTAGCGACACTTGAGGCTTTAAATGATTTACCAAATGAAATTGATAAATATTATCAAGAAGCACTGCGATGTATTTCGGTAGAGGCACCCAATGGTGCTGCGACACTATTTAGAAAAATTATTCATCAAGTTGGAATTTTATATGGAGTTGCGAAACCTAATGATAAAACTTCTATCATGGGAATTGTCGAAAAGATTGAAAAAGATGGCCATATCAACAATAAACTAGTCGAAGCGCTTAGAAGAGTAAAAGATTTAGGAAATGATGGAGCGCATATTAATAAAAATGAACCAAACTTTGAACAGATTCACATAGTAAAAAATTTGATTGATAATTTCTTACAAGCTACGGTTTTACAAGATAACAATATTGCTTTATTGGACAATCTGAAGAAAGGAGTAAAAAGTGACTCAATTGAAGAATAAAAAAAAGAATCAGATTAAGGTTTATCAAGACAAGAAAAAAGACATTATTGAGTTGTTAATACAACCTACAGTAAAGATAGCTGAATTTTTAACCGGTATTTTAGTAAGTGAAACCAAGGATCTCAAATTATCAGGATGTCGAATAATTCAAGCTGTTATTAAAAATAATAATTTAACACAGTTAGGTAGAGAAATAGAGGAGTATACAAAAAAAGGGCAAATAAAGGAAGACTATTTAGAGTCGAGTCTAAATCAAGCAACCATAACAGAATTACTTAATTTTATTGATGAGGAAGTGATCGATGAAGTTCGCTTCAAGGCAATGAAATCAATTTTCTTTTCGTCTGTTGAGAATAATTCCGATGACCAAAAAGAAAGTCTGGCTTACGAATTATTACAAATATGTAAGGAGCTTACAAGCGGCGATATTTTGATATTAAAAGCCACATTTGAAATATTAAAAAACCCTGGTGATATTGATGTGAAGGATAATGCTGCAAATAAATGGATTAATAATATTTCAAAAAAAATTGGTCATAATTTGCCGTCTTTAATCACGTATCACGAAAATCATTTAATGGATTTAAATCTTATAAGTCCTCGAATTCATAATGATCGCAGTGGCATTGTAACTGGTAAGTATTATCGGTTGTCAGATTTGGGTTATACATTATGTGAATTTATTACTAAATATGATTGAATCGAAAATAATTTATCTTTTGGGAATTCACCACTTGGTTCAATGGAATAATACATTGAAAATTACTGAGGAATTCATTGATTTTTTAACCACAAAAATAGGAAGTTTACATGTGGATTTAATTGCAGAAGAATTTTCAGAAGAAGCAAAGTCAAGAAATAATATAAATCAAACTACAACGGAAAAAGTGGCAGAAGTCTTGAATATTAAACATTTATTGTGTGATCCTTCTATTGTAGAAAGGGAAGCGATCGGTTATTTAACCAGTCAAGAATTGAGAGAAAAATTTGGTTCAAAATCATCCTTCGAAGGTACTGATGAATTTATTAAAAGAAAGAAATTTGAGAAAGAATTTATGTGGCCTATCAGGGAAAAATATTGGTTAGACAAAATTAAAAATAAATCTTTCAAAAATATTATTTTCGTATGTGGATGTGAGCATTTAGAAAGTTTTAAGTTTATGCTCGAACAAAATAATTACAGTGTTTTAATTCTAGAAAAACAATTTTTATATGAAAGCCAACTGGCAAACAAAAAAACTGGGTGACATTTGTAGTGTTTTTACTGATGGCAACTGGATTGAAAGCAAGGATCAATCCCCTGAAGGAATTCGTCTTATTCAAACAGGGAATATTGGTAATGGCATATTTAAGAATAGAGCTGGAAAAGCTCGTTATATTTCTGAAAAAACTTTTAAAAAATTAAAATGCACTGAGATTTTTAAAGGTGATATTTTAATTTCACGTTTACCTGATCCTGTTGGTAGATCTTGTATTATTCCGAAAACAAAAGAAAAGATGATTACTGCTGTTGATTGCAGTATCATCAGATTGAAAAAGGAAATTTTATCTAAGTTTTTTAATTATTTTACCCAGTCATATACATATCTAAACGATGTTGAACAATTAACAAGCGGAACGACGCGAAAGAGAATTAGTAGAAAAAATTTAGGATTAATTCAAATCCCCTTTCCTCCCCTCCCCGAACAAAAACGGATTGTCAAAATTTTGGATGAGGTATTTGAGAAAGTGGCGCAGGCCAAGGAAAACGCGGAGAAGAATTTGAAAAACTCCCGCGAGTTGTTTGAATCTTATTTGCAAAATATTTTTGCGAATCCCTCCTCCGCCAGAGCTTCGGCGGGCAAGCCGGGGGAGGATTGGGAAGATTGTGTTCTAAATGATTATGTTAAATTTATAGATTATAGGGGAAGAACACCAAAAAAAACTGAGACTGGTATCAGATTAATTACTGCAAAAAATATTAAAATGGGGTATTTACAAATACATCCGGAAGAATTTATTAACCCTAATGACTACGAAGGATGGATGACAAGAGGGATACCAAAAAAAGGAGATGTTTTATTTACCACAGAGGCTCCTCTAGCTAATGTTGCTCAGTTGGATACAGACGAAAAAGTAGCATTTGCGCAACGCACTATTATTTTTCAACCCAATCAAAATAAATTAGAACAAGCATTCTTAAAATATCTTCTTCTATCTAGACCGATACAAATAAAAATTATTGAAAAGGGAACGGGTGCAACAGTAAAAGGTATTAAAGCAAGATTGTTAAAGAATATTCCTATATCTTTTCCTTCTCTCCCTATTCAAAAATCCATCGTCGCCCAACTTGACAAACTATCCGCCAAAACCAAAAAATTGGAAGATATTTATAAACAAAAAATAGCTGATCTAGAGGAGTTGAAGAAATCGGTATTGAAGAAGGCGTTTGCGGGGGAGTTGTAGATTATATATGTAATATCAATGTCTGTTATAATTAAATTATGAAATATACTCGTACGAAAAAATTGTTATTTGCCAATAATAAAGGAGGTGTAGGCAAGACTACACTAGCTTTTAATTGCGCGGTGTTATTTGCACAGAAGGGTTATAAAACTGTCTTGGTTGACCTCGACCCGCAATGTAATTTATCAAGATTGGCCATAGGTGATAGGCAGTATGAAAAAACATTATTTACCGATCTAGATAAAGATGTCTATCACATGTTAAAAGGAGTTATAGAAGGTGGATCGGATATTGATTTGACTGTATCTTTTTCGCCAGTGGCGAATAGTGAAAAAAATCTTTCATTATTAAAAGGTAGCGTCAAATTGTCTCAATACGAAAATCTACTAGTTACTGCGTATGGTCAAGCAGCCGCCGGACAACAATTAGGATATTTTCAGACAAGTGCCATTGATAGATTCTTAAGAGAAAAGGGATTAAATGAAGAGATTGATATATTTGTAATAGATACATCACCAAGTCTTTCACTGCTTAATCAAATAATATTTTTAGGTTCAGATTATTTTATTGTACCCATGATGCCTGATGCTTTTAGTGTGCAGGGAATTGAAAATTTGGGTAGCATGTTTGAAAAATGGAAACAAAATTGGAAAGTTACCGGAAAGGCACTATCAGGGAATACTGAAAGTAAATTTATTTTGTCGGGAGACGGTCTGTTTATTGGTTATATAATTAATTCATATAACGTATACGGGAAACAGCCTATCAAAGATCATCGACACTGGATCGAAGCAATTCCTCAAAAAGTAAAAGAATATCTTTCTGAAAAACACGGCAAGAACGGACTTGTAGAAATAAGTTGGAAAAATCCCATCGCTGAAATTCAGGATTACGGCAGAATTCCTGCTAAATGCCAAGAAATCGGGACAGCAATTTTTGACCTTGATCCGACTTTGATTGAAGATATACAGATTGGAACGAAAGAAAATATCGAGAAATCAAAGGAAGAATTTAATGTGTTATCAGATAAGATTTTGAAAATATTAGCAGAATACTAGTAATAAATAATAAAAATTTCCTAAAACGGCAGAAAGTGAGATTTAGGCAGTACTCTGCAGTACTCCATTAGCAAAAATTGCTAATGGCAGTTTGGTAAACAAAATTACTTTTGGATTTTAAAAGAAATGATATAAATTATTAAACGTGAATTTTCTTTATATTCTTATGATATTCACGATAAATTGACATTATATCGTGAATTATATATAATATCATTATGAGTATAAATAAAGACACGAGATTAAATATTGATCAGTTGAAACATTTGTTTGATTCTTTGAAAACTGGTAAAGAGTCATTATTGGATATGTTGTGGGAGGTGGAGATATCGGAAGCAGTGTACAATTCCAATGCGATTGAGAATTCTACATTGACAATAGATGAAACGGAAAAAATATTGTTGGAAATGGAGGTTGCTAGGAAGGTATCAGTCAGGGAAGTGTTTGAAGCAAAAAATCTCGCCAGAGTTTCGTCATATATCAAGAACAAAACATCCGGTAAACAACTGGATGAAGAATTGATATTGTTTTCACATAAAATGCTAATTACTGGAATCAATGATGATATTGCCGGTCGACTGAGAAAGGCGGGTGAATATGTGCGAGTCGGTGCATATATTGCTCCTGCCCCGGAACACTTGCCAGCAATGTTGAGATCGGCGATGCTAGAATATTCAAGCAACAATACTTCATATTTTTTGGAAAAAATTGCCAAATTCCATTTGGAATTTGAACATATTCATCCCTTCTGTGATGGGAATGGTCGTATTGGGAGGGTATTGATGAATTACCAATTGATGCAATTCGGTTTTCCGCCGATAATAATTCGCGATAAAGAAAAATATGTCTATTACAATACTTTCAAAGAATATAGTGATGATAAAAAAACTATTGGTATGGAAAAAGTATTATTTTTAGCTATTTTAGAATCACTACACAAGAGAATCGCATATTTACAAGGTGATAAAATCGTCACTTTGTCGGAATATGCCAAGAAGAATAAACAGGCTTTAAATATTTTATTAAACAAAGCAAAACGCCAAACAATAAATGCGTTTCGAGAAAAAGGCGTTTGGAAAATTGGAGTTAAGCAATGAACGAAGCGGAAACAAGGGCCGAATATATCGATCCCAAACTCAAAGAAGCTGGTTGGGGTGAGGTTGAGGACTCAAAAATCTTGCGGGAACATCGAATTACCGAAGGCAAAATCCAAACCGGCGGACGGCGCTTGCCGGCCGAGGTTGCTGATTATGTTTTAGTTTACAAGAACCAGAAGATCGGGGTGATCGAAGCCAAAAGCGATGAATTGGAAGTGGCGGAAGGAGTACAACAAGCCAAAGATTATGCCGATAAATTACAGATTGAATATACCTTTTCTACCAATGGTCGGCAGATTTATGAAATTAATTTACAAACTGGTGCCGAAAAAAAAATTGATAAATTCCCCAGTCCGGAAGAATTATGGAAGCGAATCAATGCCAAAACCAGTGAATGGACAGAGAAATTTGATGCCGTCCCTTTTGAAGATATGAGTGGCACCAAACCACCCCGCTATTATCAAGAAATAGCGGTCAATCGAGTGTTGGAAGCGATTGCTGATAATAAACAAAGAATTTTGCTCACTCTGGCGACCGGCACCGGCAAAACTTATATCGCTTTTCAGATTGCCTGGAAACTATTTCACAGTCGCTGGAATCTGAACCGCGATGGTGGCCGTCGCCCTCGGATTCTGTTTTTGGCCGATCGAAATATATTGGCCAATCAGGCCTTTAACAATTTTTCCGCTTTTCCCGAAGATGCCATGATCAGAATTACACCGCTCGATATCCGGAAAAAAGGAAGTGTGCCGATGAACGGTAGTGTGTTTTTTACTATTTTTCAGACTTTTATGACCGGTCCCGATAATTCTCCATATTATGGTGATTATCCGCCGGATTTTTTTGATTTGATAATTATTGACGAGTGTCATCGAGGAGGAGCCAACGACGAATCAAATTGGCGGGGAATTTTGGAATACTTTGCGCCGGCTGTTCAACTTGGAATGACCGCCACTCCCAGACGACAAGGAAATGTGGATACTTACGAATATTTCGGCGATCCGGTATATATTTATTCTTTGAAACAGGGGATAAATGATGGTTTTTTGACACCCTTCAAAGTGCGCCGTATTCAGACTACGCTTGATGAATTTGTTTATTCTCCTGATGATGAACTGATCGAGGGAGAAATCGAGGAAGGCAAAGTTTATACCGAAGATGATTTCAACAAGATTATTCAGATCATGCAGCGTGAGAAGAAGAGAGTTGAAATCATGATGAGCGAAATTGATCAATCTGAAAAGACGATTGTGTTTTGTGCTACTCAGGAACATGCTGCCGCCGTGCGGGATTTGATTAATCAAAAAAAGAAAAGTAAAAATGCCCATTATTGCGTGCGGGTAACAGCCAATGATGGCAAAAGAGGCGAGGAATTTTTGCTGGATTTCCGAGATAACGAAAAAACCATCCCCACTATCTTAACCACCTCTCAAAAACTATCTACTGGAGTTGACGCTCGCAATATTCGTAATATTGTGCTGATGCGACCGGTTAATTCGATGATCGAATTCAAGCAAATTGTCGGTCGAGGAACCAGATTATATGATGGCAAAGAATATTTCACTATCTATGACTTTGTCGGCGCCTACAAACATTTTAACGATCCGGATTGGGACGGCGAACCGATTGACGAAACTTCTTCTGAACCAAAAATTACCAAAGAGAAAGAGCCGACTGGCGTCGTTGGTGACACGGGAACTGAGATATACGAACCTGAGCCAGAAAAGAGAAAAATGGCTAAAGTAAAACTGACCGATGGCAAAGAGCGAGCAATTCAGTATATGGCTTCAACTTCATACTGGAGCGCTGATGGAAAGCCAATATCGGCCGAAGAATTTTTAGCCGAGATTTTTGGCGAATTACCAAAGTTGTTTAAGGATGAAGAAGAATTACGCTCGATCTGGTCAAATCCCCAAACTAGAAAGAAATTTTTATTACAGTTAGCCGTGGCCGGTTATGGTTTGGACGAATTAGAAAATCTACAAAATTTAATTAATGCCAAAGATAGCGACTTATATGATGTTTTAGCCTATGTCGCCTATACAAAATCACCAATTACGCGTCAGGAAAGAGTGGATGAGGCGCAAAAAACTATTTTCGCCAATATCAATGAAAAACAAAAAGAATTTTTGAAATTTGTCTTAGATAAATATATTGAGAAAGGTGTTGAAGAATTAGATTTAGATAAACTCTCAGTATTAATTAACTTGAAATATCAAGCGATTGCTGATGCCGAAGAGGAACTGGGCGATGTGGTGCAAATTCGAGAGAGTTTTATTGATATGCAAAAGGATTTGTATAGTGTAATAAATTAATAAAATATTTTAAACCCCTATGACCCCCCTCAAAAAACCCACCCCCACCCGAATCATCCTTAACAACCT